>Ga0209139_10000755_pt1 | contig 11619 bp, 12 predicted proteins | sample BogFormECP14_OM3_FD_188246 | JGI IMG/M metagenome (GOLD analysis project Ga0209139, IMG submission 188246) | Bog forest soil microbial communities from Calvert Island, British Columbia, Canada - ECP14_OM3 (SPAdes) (version 2) | ecosystem: Environmental > Aquatic > Freshwater > Wetlands > Bog ...
CAGCGGCCATGAGCAAGCGAATGTGGGCGGGATGATTGACCGTCCAGCAAACGACTTGCAAGTCCCGCGCGTGGGCTTGCTCGATCATCGAAGGAGTCACCAGATCGCCGCGCACTACAATCTGCCGTGCACCCACATCTACTGCGGATGTCAGAGGATCGTCGAGCTGCCCGTCATAGAGCACTCCGGTCATCAGCGTCGGTTCAATCTTGCGCAAACTTGCCAGTATCGCGGGGTCAAACGAAATCACGACCACGCGTGCCACTTCTCCGGACTCGCGCAGCGCGCCGATTAACGCATGCTCTCCGCCCCAGGAGCCACTCGGTTTCAATTCCAAATAAAATACGACGTCGTTTTTTTTCGAGAACTCCAGAATCTCTTCAAGGGTGGGAATACGCTCTCCGGCATACTCGCTGCCGAACCACGAGCCCGCATCCAGTCGCCGCAGCACGGCGAGCGTCTGATCGTGCACTTTGCCCTGGCCGCCGGTTGTGCGGTCTACAGTGTCATCGTGGATGGCCACAAAGCGGGCATCGCGCGAGAGTTGCAAATCCGTCTCGATAAAAGCGGCTCCCAACGCGACTGCCTTTTTGAACGCAGCCAGTGTGTTTTCCGGCGCGTGTCCCGAAGCCCCGCGGTGCCCGATGATCAACAATTCAATGCGCTCCTTTCAAGAAACGCCAGCCCGTCGAAATGCCGACCGTAAACCGTAGAGAATCTCCGCAGACTCGCCTCTAGCCAAGATGTTGGGTCCGATTTGTATGCTAACACCCACGTACAGTCAAATCGGTATGTGCATGACCCGGTGCATCTTGTATCTAACCACCAGAGGTAGTCCAATCTTCGGAGGAGGGGAAAATGAGAAAGGAATTTCGGGCCCTGATGGTAGCGGTGCTTATGTCGGCGCAGTTGGCAGTTCTGCCCAGTACTCCAGCGTCGCCGCGGCACCAATCCAAAAACCAAAACGAGCCAAAGTCGCAAAAGGAGCTTACGAAAGAAGTCCGTCACGTCCTCGTCATGCTGCCGTACTACTCGGTGTTCGACAATCTAGGGTACCGGGTGGAAGGCGACAAAGTGATCCTGGAGGGACAAGTCGTTCGCGGTTCCCTAAAGTCCGACGCTGAAGCCGCAGTGAAGAGCGTTGCGGGTGTCAGTTCGGTCGTTAGCAATATTGAGGTTCTTCCTCCCGCTCCAATGGATGACCAGCTACGCCGGGAGCTCTACCGTGCCATTTATGGCGAGCCCTCTTTGTCGCGCTATGGATATGCTTCCGTGGCCTCGATCCATATCATCGTGAAGAATGGAAACGTCACGCTCGAAGGCTATGTTGATAATGACGCCGATAAGAACATGGCGAATATTCGAGCTAATGGCGTGCCGAATGTTTTTTCGGTGAAGAATAACTTGCAGGTCGCAACCGGCGGCAAATAATTTTTGGTTGCTGCGGGGCAGCCACAAATGCCGCTCCGCAGCATCACAGCAATTTTTTCGAACATTTTGCCTTTTCACTTGAGTAAACGTGTGGTGAACATCGGCGTAGGGGTGGCGTTTACCGTGACTTCAGAGATCAGCGGAAATTGAGCATCCTTGGAGTGAACTTTTGTATCGTTCGTTGCCATTGAACATTGCCAAGCTTCTTAGGGTCAAGGGCGGGCGCCCTAACTGCCTGACGACGTGGGGCTTACAAGTTCGAAAGCAAAGCCCAGTGGCCTTTGAATTGCCTTTTCAGTCTCAACAGCCCAATCCTGCTCAAGGGCTCCCTCGAGAGGTCTGAGAAAAAATGGCAACTGCGACCTTAAAACCAAACCCGGCGACCGCGCATCTCCCCTTCGCGAATCGCGTCGTGTGCGTTAACGCCACTCCAGATGAGTTTGACTTGGCGAGCGGCTTGCCGGCAGGATTTCTCGAGTTTCTGGCGCCCTTGCACGCTGCGCTAACTCTGCGCCAGCGCGCGTTAGTTGCGCGGCGCGAACGTGCTCTCAGTGAGGCGCATGCCGGCAAATTGCCGAATTACTTGCCGCCATCCGTCGCCACCACGAATTCCTGGCGCATCGAGCTTCCCACGTGGTGCGCTGATCAGAGAAACCAGATGACCGGACCGGCCGATGAGGCCGAACTCGTCGTGAAAATGCTGAATTCCGGCGCCCCTGGCGTGATGCTGGATTTGGAAGACTCGAACGCGAATTCCTGGGAGCACACGATTTGCGGCATCGAAAATATTCTCGATGCACTCGCAGGTCGGCTTACGTATTACGACCGAAAGCGCGAAAAAACTGTTGGAATATCGGCGAGCAGCACAGTGATTTTCACGAGGCCGCGGGGTTTGCACCTTCACCAAGCAGGAATTCTTGATGGCGAACTGTTGCCCGCTTCCCTCTTTGACGTCGCAATGGTGGCGTATCAAGTAGACTTCAGCACGCTCAAGCATCCGCTGTGCTTTTATATTCCGAAATCCGAGTCGGCCGACGAGGCACTATGGTGGCGCGATCTGTTCCAGATGATTGCACGCGCCAAGGGCCTTCCGGCGGGCGCGATCAAATGCATGGCGCTGGTGGAGTCGCATCCGCTCGCGTATCAGATGGAAGAGTTCGCGTGGAATCTCCGCGATCACATTCTGGGACTGAATCTTGGCCGCTGGGATTGCATGGCCAGCTTGATTGACTTCAACCTGGAAAATCCGGAATGGGTTTTGCCGGACCGCAACACGATTCCGCACAATGTTGCGTTTTTTCAAAATTTGCGCGAGCTGATGCCGGAGATTTGCCACAAGCACGGAATGCTCGCGATTGGCGGCATGACCGCGCTCTTTCCGAGCCGGGAAGATGCGGAACTGAATGCGCGCGCTTTGAAAGTACTTGCGGAAGATAAGAAGAATGAATCCATGTCTTTGATGGATGGCGCGTGGACTGGCCATCCGGACCAGAACGCGATTGCCGTCGCACAATTCCCGGCGCCCAATCAACTCAGCGCGCGCCCGTCAAACCACGAAACGCATGTAAATCTGCGTCCGCTTCCTACTGGAGTGGGCAAGCGAACACTTGCAGGAACGCGGGCGGCCATCCGCACCGTTATTCGCTATCGCAAAGGCGTCCTGCAGGGGAAAGGCGCGAGTCTGCTGGACGGTTACATGGAAGATCTGGCGACCGATCGGATCTATCGCTTGATGATCGCGCAGCGAGTGCTGCATGCGAGCAGCGTCGAGTTTCTCGACGAAAACGGCGTGCCAGTTATGCATACGCCGGAATTAGTCACCCGGTTTTTTGACGAAGAGCTCGATCGGTTGCTCGCCGAGCCCGCGAATGCAAATGATGCACAAGCTGCGGCTTCACTCCGAGAAGCGCGCGTCTTGAGCGAGGAAATGATCCGTCGGCGCGAGTTCAATCCAGCTTAGAGAACGTCACGCACACCGTCGTGGAGTCTGGTTCACAAGCCTAGACTTCATTCTTTCAATACATCGGTTTGCAGAAATGTGAAGGGACCCGACAGGGCCCCTTTCACATTTTTAGAAACAGCACCTATTCTGAAATGTTGAGTGCGTCAGTTCGTGCCGCTGGCAACTGCACCGGGCGCAGAGCTTGCGCTGGCGGCATCGCCAATTTGCAGATCGTATTTATCTCCCGAGAAGAAGAGTGTCGTAAGTGTACGGCTGCCGTCCTTTGCTGCGGCGGCGGAATAGCCGTCTTGCTTATTCGAGACTGGCAGAGAAACAACTCGCGCGGAAACGCTGGCCACGGTTTCCTTGCCCTTCAAAATATTCACCTTTACATCGGGACCGGTGCCGCTCCATTCGAACTTGTATTCACCGGGGGCCAGCGATTTGCCCTCAACAGTTACGCTGGTATCGATATGAAGTGTTTTCTTGTTGCCGTTCCCGGCGAAAACACTGGCGGAAAATAACAACGAACTGCCTGCCAACAGAGTGAAGAACTTTGTGACTTTCATATGCAACTCCCTTTTCTTTACTCCTGCGCTGGAACGTTAGAATCCATGTCCCGGGCTGCGGAGGAATTTGCCCTACTAATTCGATTTATTAGACGGTTCTCGGCTCCGCCCCGTTATATCTGGGGGGCCGCAAAGTTTGCTTTGGGAGTAGAAAATAATTTCATGGTCGAATGCGGATAGGTCCCATTTGTGATTCGCCGTAAATTGTTGGGACCTTGAGGGTTTCGCTTGGAAGAGGAGTTTTATGAAAATTTTGCAACAATCGAAAAAGCATGTAATTGCAGCCGAAGAAATGGTCGACGCGCTGGATTGGGCCGCTGCGGAAGATTCGCTCTCCGCGAGAGGGTACGCGGTCACTGCGTCTCTTCTCTCGCCGGAGGAATGCTCACAACTGGTTGCGCTATACAACAACGAGAAGCTGTTTCGAAGTCACGTCATTATGGAGCGCTATCGTTTTGGAGTTGGCGATTACAAATACTTCGACAATCCGCTGCCACACCTGGTCGCGAGCCTGCGGACTGCCGCGTATCCGCAGTTGGCGACGATTGCGAATCGCTGGGCTGAGTCTCTTGGCGAACCCGGCGCGCCGTATCCCTTACATCACGCCGACTTTTTGAAAATTTGCCATAAAGCTGGGCAGAAAAAACCGACGCCGCTGATGCTCCACTACGAAGCAGGCGGCTACAACTGTTTGCATCAGGATCTTTATGGCGAAGTGAATTTCCCTTTGCAGATGGTTTTCTTGCTGGGGCAAGAGGGACGCGATTGGGAAGGCGGCGAGTTTATTTTGGTCGAACAGCAACCGCGTGCGCAATCGAAGGCGGAAGTGGTACGCGCAAATCAAGGGCAGGCCATCATTTTCACGACAAGGTACAGGCCGGTGAAAGGGACGCGAGGCTATTATCGCGTCAATTTGCGGCATGGCGTCAGTCGCGTGCATAGGGGCACGCGGCATACCTTGGGGATCATTTTCCACGACGCGAAATGAGCGCCGGCTCACGAGCCATCGAGCCGCACATGCAGCAAAATGGCAGCCACTTGGTGATTGCATCCCCTGGATGCCACCGCGTATTTTTGAGCACGGACGGATCTCTGTATCCCTCGACGCCCGCCTCGGCCGCGATATAATTTTTGTTATGCATACTAATCGTTTCTTTCACAAATTGCGTTTACTTGGGATTGTCTCCGCGCTTTTTGCAGCACCGGCTCTTGCTCAAGATGCAAGCTGGGAACATGAACTCACGACCTGGCGCGCGCAGCATGTCACCGATCTTTTGAAGCCTGCGGGCTGGCTCTCGCTGACCGGTCTGGAATGGCTGCAGCCTGGCGACAATTCGTTTGGGACAGCGGCCGACAACAAGATTCGCCTTGCAGGCAACAGCGCGGCACACATGGGGATTCTTCATCTCGAGGGTAATAACGTCCGGCTGATGCCTCCTGCCGGCGGTTTTCCGCAGGATTTGCGAGTGGCCGATGCTCCGGCAAAACCTCAGATTCTGACAGTGGAAGCGGACAGCGACAAAAATGCTCAGCACATCACCATCGGAACGCTGAACATGTACGTTATCCGGCGCGAAGCAAAGATTGGGCTGCGAGTGAAAGACTCAAAGTCGCCGACGCTCGTCGCATTTCACGGATTGAATTGGTATGAGCCGGACGCGAAATATCGCGTGAAGGCAAAATGGATTCCTTATAATCCGCCGAAGTCCGTCACGCTGGCGACGCTGGCAGGCACAACGTATGCGCAGCCGGTTCCAGGAGTTGCGGAATTTGTTTTGGAAGGCAAGACCTATCGTCTGGAGCCAGTGCTCGAGGATCCGGCAGCGCCGCAGCTTTTCTTCATACTTCGAGACGCTACCAGCGCTACCACAACTTATAAGGCTTGCCGGTTTCTCTACACCGTTTTGCCCAGCCACGGTCTAGATAAAACGGGCGAGCTTTGGCTGGATTTGAACCGGCTGGAAAATCCGCCGTGTGCTTACACGCCGTTTGCTACTTGCCCGTTGCCGCCGCCGCAGAATCGGCTGGCGATCGCTTTGCCGGTGGGGGAGAAGCGTTACCACGATTGAGGTTTTTGAGCGTGCCTGTGGGCTTCCGCAAAAAAGAAAGAGGGCACGGCGTGCCGTGCCCCTACGGGTCCAGCTGGCGTCCTGATTGGAAATTGGTGGCGATCTGTCGGACAATGAAACTTGCAGACGAGATATGAACCCTCCTGAAGCCAGAGCGCTCGCAAGGAAAGACGACGATGCCGCTGCGCGCGAGAAACTGATCGCGCTGCGGCTGGCGCTCCTGCGTGTTCACAAGACGCTGCTGGATATGGAGCGGCGCGACTACGAACGTTCCAACGGCAAAGTTACGGTGGGAGAACTCTTCCGGCTGGTAATTGACCATCAGCAGTTCGGCTGGCTGCACAATATTTCCGAGTTCGTGGTCCGGCTGGATGAGACCCTTGCTGGAGAAAACCCCATCACAGCCGAAGACGTTCGCACAGCCTTTTCGCTGGCGCGCAAGATGTTTGCTCCGTCGGAATCGGGCGATGCGTTTCAGAAAAAATATTTTGATGCGATTCAGATGGACCCCGCTGTCGTGATCGACCATGCGGAACTCGCGCGGTTGTTCAACAACGAGCCGCCCGATGTTAGTTCGCCGTAAGCCGTGCAGCGCCCGCATTTCAAACTTCGCCGCCTCACTCGAAAAGAGCTTCCCTGTGGCACGCTGGAACTGGCGCGGTTTCTGATCGGCAAGGTCGTGGTCCACGATTTGCCCGAGGGGCGGCTCAGTGGACGAATCGTGGAAGCGGAAGCATATCCACCGGGCGATCCCGCAGGACATCATTTTCGCGGCCCTACACCCCGTAATCGTTCGCTTTTTCTCCGGCACGGCCATGTGTACGTCTATTTCAATTACGGCATGCACTTTATGCTGAATATTTCCAGCGAACGAGCTGGCGTCGGCGGTGGCGTGCTTATTCGCGCGCTCGAACCTCTTGAAGGAATCGGGCTTATGCAACGCCACCGAAAGAGCAAGGAACTTCTGGATCTTACGCGCGGCCCTGGGCGGCTGGCGGCGGCTATGCGAATCGACCGAAGCCTCGATGGTCTCGACCTCTTTTCGCGCGGGCCAGTTTGGTTGGGGGTTCTGGCTCCTTCCAAGACAGGCGCGCACGGCAGCACCGTTGAAGCGCCTGTCGACACTACTATTCGCATCGGGATTACTCACGCGGCCGACCAGCCATTTCGTTTTTACGAACGCGGCAATCCCTTTGTTAGCGGCCCAAAGCGGCTGCTGCTTTCTTCGCCTCAGCAGAAAAATGCTACAAGTTGATTTGGCAGAATCCTGCTCTCCGGAATTTTAAGGCGAAGGGAAACTTGGCGGACGCGACTGCCTAGTCGCCGCAGGCGTAACCGGTCTGGGTGTTCATTGGCAGGAATTCTTCACGGCGCTTCGGCTTGGCTGTTTTTGTAGCACGAAGGCACCGCTCGTTCGAGGCTGAACTCTGCTGTTTCTGGCGCGCACTATCGCGCAAACCTTCGCGCAACCGTCTATGCGCCCGGAAGAGCCTGAGGCGTACGGCCACCGTCGAAATTCCCAAACGGGCTGCCACTTCGTGCGTTGAATACTGCAGTACATCGCGCAGCAGGCAAATTTGCCGCAAGTCCGGTGCGAGCCGCGCGATGGCGCCAGCGATCAGCACGCGAAATTCCCGGCGCGCGTAGCGCTCTTCGGGATTGTCGGTGCGCGCGGCTAACCGGCTGCCAAACGTCTCTTCCGGCACGCTTCCAGGTTCTTCCAGCGAGACGTACTTCCCGTCGCGGCGCTGGCGGATCAAGTCAATCGAAGCATTGGTGGTGATACGCGAGACCCAGGCGTGGAGGTCATCCTTGCCCTCATCCTGCTGTCCCGCAAACTGGTTCAGCCGGGAGAACGCTTTGAGCAAGGCTTCCTGGCGGGCGTCTTCGGCGTCGGCCGCGTTGCCGGTGAGGCGCAGGGCACGGCGGTAAAGGCCGGGGCCGTACGGCAGGACCATTTCGGCAAAGGCTTCGCCATCGCCGAGCCGGGCATCGGCCAGAACCTTTCGCTTGGAGGCGCGGAGGTTCTCGGCGTCTCCGCTTTCAAGATTGCAGGCGTCTAAGACAACAATTGCGGCGCTCATGTCGGAAGCTAAGTCGCACCCCGAGCACCATGCGCACAGTGTGCTAACCTACTGAAAATAAGCAAGTAATCAGAATCCACGAAAAACGAGGGACGCATCTGACCGTCCGATTGTGGGACGCACCGTAGCGTTTCCGGTCACTCAGTGGCGAAGATTGAGTCGCTGCCGCTCTTCTGGAGGAAATCTTATGCTCCGCAAGCGAACGGGCTGAGAGGCGCCTCCAAGCTATTGCCGTGAGCGGCCTTTTGCGCCTGCAGCGAGGTTCTCGTAAACCTTGCCACCCTTCATGACGAAAAGCACGCGGCGGGCGGCTGTGACGTCGCGGAGTGGGTCCCCCTCCATGGCAATGATGTCCGCATCCATGCCGGGAGCGATGACGCCGACTTTGTCCTTCAGGCCGAGCGACGCGGCGGAGATGCTGGTGGCAGACATGATCGCTGCCATCGGGTCCTGACCGCCGTCGCGCACCCGTACGATGAACTCCTCTTCATTGCGACCGTGAGCCCCGGCGACGGCATCCGTGCCATAAACTATTTTCAGATCTTTATGCGTCAGTGCCTTCTTGAACGTGTCCAGGACAATGGCGATGCCCTTCTCCATGAAGGCGAAGCCTTGCTCGTTGTAGTTGCCGATGCCGAGATATTTTTCTTTGTTTTCTAGATAGTTCTGCAGCACCAGGCCGATGTTGGGATCGTAATAGGTGCCGCGTTGCGCCATAAGGGCAAAGACGTCGTCGGTGACGTAGGCGCCATGCTCAATGGTGGTACAGCCGGCAAGCGTGGCGGCTTTCGCTGATTCGGCGGAGTGCGCATGAACAATAGTGCGAAGGCCGAGTGACTTGGCTTCGCCGCACGCTGCTGCGAGTTGTTCGTCGGTCATCGTTTGTGTGCCGCCTTCACGGATGCTTTTTGAGGCGAACAGCTTGATGAAGTCGGCCCCTTGTAGTTTTCTTTCGCGAACAAGTTCGCGCAGTTTTTCCGGCGGGCCGCTTTGGTCGTCGAGAGGTTCGAGGGATGTGAGCATCCGCGGGCCCAGAATAATCCCGCGGGCAATAGCTTCGCGCAAATCTTTGTCTTCGGGCGAGCCGGGGCTTTGTATGGTCGTGAATCCGGCGTTGAGCGTGAGGATGGCGTTGTCGGCGGCGTGAAGCATGGCGTGGACGGGAGGCTCGTCTTTTCCGGCGAGACGGCCATTATCGAAATGCCAGAAGATGTGCGCGTGCGTGTCGATCCACCCGGGAGTGACGGTCAAGCCAGTGAGATCGTAGGTGATTGCGCCGGCAGACACCTCACCGCCGATGCGCCCGATTTTTCCACTCTCGACAACGATGATCGTGTTGTGGAGAATCTGGCCTCTGCCGTCAAGAACAGTCGCGGCCTTCAGAACGATGGGGCGATCTTGACCAACTACTATTTTTGTTAGAGGCGGAATTGCAACGAAGAAAATCGCGAGAACGAATCTCAGGTGTCTCAGCATCTCAACTCCTCAGGAATTTGTCCGCGCTGACGCGTCGTGTGAATGGCTTCGGGTCGACATGGATGTATCGCGAAATCGCTCTTCATGCAAGCGTTGCGCTTGGGAGACAAATGCTGGGCGATAATGAGAAAACCGAGGGACAAAAGACTCTGTCACTATGAGTTAAGATAGCAAAAAGAGAGGCTCGACGATGTCACTGCAAGATCTCTTGAAGTTGATCGCCACGCTTAGTCCCGAGCAGCAGGAAGCGGTGGCAGAGTTTGTCAGCATCCTCAAGATTGAAAACAAACCGGATATGACTTTCCGCGAGGCGTTGGATGAATTTGTCGGTGAGCACCCGGAGCTACTCCGCCGACCTGCACAGTGAACTGAACAATCTATGTGTGGTCTACTGAAGCAATCAAAACGAATCCTCCCCTCTGTAAGAAATCCGCGCTTAGGATTCAGGCGTTCATTTACTCGCCGGAGTGATGACGACGCTGCGGAACATCACGCGGCCTTTTTCGCTGCCCTGGAGGTAGATGGGGCCGGGGAGCGCTTCGTGACTGTCGAGAGCGCCGCCAGTAATTCCGGGAATTTCTCTGTTGTCGATGATGGTCGTACCATTCAGTACGACCGTAACTGTGCGGCCGATCAGAGTAATGTCGTACGTCTGCCACTTGTCGGGGGTGCGGGCGGGCTCAGGGGAAGGAGCGAGGAAACCGTAAACACTGCCCAGGCGCCGCTCGGGCGGATCGGTGATGGAATCGGTTTCGAGTTGGACTTCATAGCGGCCGCGCAAATAGACGCCGCTGTTGGATTCCGGGCCGCAATTGAACTCGACGTGCAGCTTGAAATCTTCAAATTTGGAGTTGTTGATCAGTTCGGGGCCGTTTCCGGGAGTGATGAGCAGGCCATTTTCAACTTTCCACGCGGGTGATGCGCCGGGTTTGTCTTCGCGCCAACCAGTTAAGTCTTTGCCATTGAAAAGTGGGACCGGGGCAGCCCAGCTTGGCGGGCTAGCCCTTTTGAGTGCCGGTGCTCTGACCCCCGTCCATTGCCAAGTTTTGCCATCGGGGCCAGTCAGCGTTCCTGAAAGAGTCTTTCCGCTCAACGTGCCTTCGAAAACCAAATCGGCTTTGCTGTCTTCTTCTTCCTTGGGAGAAACAAACTTCAGGTGGCCGTTCGAGAGTTCCACACTGGAAAGCGGGCGGGCGTTTCCCCAGCGGCCCACCATCTCGGCTTTAAGTTGTCCGTTTTCTTCGCGTAGTTCGAGCCAGGAAGGATACTCTCGGTCCGGGGCCTTCAGGGTCAAATCCCAGCGGCCGAGGAAAGCTGCGGCGGATTCCGGCGCAAAATAGCCGGAAGACTTGTTGTTGCGAGAACGCCCTGCGGCGGGCAACGAAATAAGAATGACAGCAGCGATGAACGCTGAGACGATTCTGTGCATTTTCATCAGGCGAAGACTTCCTCCATTTAGTTCCGGTCTGCAGCTTGCGGGGATTGCTCTGTCCTTACTGGTCTTTGTCCAGGTACTCCTCGGGAACGTCGTCCTCGGGCACTTCGCGCGTGCGGACTTCACCTTCGTCGGCGTCAGGAGCGTCTTCGACTCCTTTTACGACTTCGGCCTCGAACGCGTTTCCTTCTTCGAGCAGCTCGTCCACGCTCTCCGAATCCGCGCCTTCGCGATTCGATAGGCCCTGAAGATCACCAGACTGGCCGCCAGAGCGCGCTCCGAGACCTTTCGGTTCGAACACGACAGAGTCCGCACCCTCACTCTTGCCGCGGGGTTTATTTTTCTTGAGCGCCTTCTTCTTTGGAACAACTTTCTTGGCGAGCGCAGACTTTTTGGCAGGCGCGGGTTTTCTGGCCGGCGCCGCTTTCTTGGCCGCTTTTTTCTTGGGCGCCGGCTTGCGGCTCAAAGTTTTCTTGGTTTTGACGAGCTTCTTCTTTTTGCTGGTTTTGGTTGGCATGGCAGGAGTTTACCACTGACGCCCCGAATCTCACGCATTTCCTGCGCAAGCCCACTTGTAGAAAAATAAGGCGGAGGAGAGGCGCTTGCAAAGAGG
>Ga0209139_10000756_pt1 | contig 11610 bp, 8 predicted proteins | sample BogFormECP14_OM3_FD_188246 | JGI IMG/M metagenome (GOLD analysis project Ga0209139, IMG submission 188246) | Bog forest soil microbial communities from Calvert Island, British Columbia, Canada - ECP14_OM3 (SPAdes) (version 2) | ecosystem: Environmental > Aquatic > Freshwater > Wetlands > Bog ...
TAAAAACTAGGACCGACTCAACTGAGCTGTCAAAGAAAAGACAAGTTCCGTTACAGATTCCGTCGCCTTGTTGCCCCAATGTAACATTTACGTCTTACGCATGGTTATCCGCCAAGCACGCGACAACAAAAGCGGGATGGTATTGCTCAAGGCTTTCTCGTCGCCATTCGCGGGTTACGGGATGCGATCAACCCGAGAAGATGATTCGCCTCTTCTTGGCGGAATAGACTGAAAGTCGAACTTAAGACCAACCCCGCCGGATGCTCGAATACCTCTTCTCCCCCCTGGTCGAAGTCGCCTCAAAGGCGATGCGGGAGCGGTGAGGCGCGGGACTGTACGGTCTCCCGTTGCTTTCTCCGCCCGATTACTTGATCGCCTCCCAAAAAAGTCCCACGACGCAGACGAAGCCCAGGGTGAAAAGCACGGTTCTCAGGTAAGGGATAGCCGTCCAATAGACGACGGCGTGCGCCAATCTGAGCCAGAAATAGCTCATCGCCCAGAATGCCGTCATCCCGTTCGCCTTTCCGGCGACCTGAACAACAATCACGAGGGCGGCGAAGGGGGCGAAGGATTCGATGGCGTTGAGGTAGGCGCGGTGAGCGCGCTGACCCCACAACGGGACGGGGCGCGGCGCGGGGTTCACGTAGTTTTCCCCCGACAGGGGGCCGTTCGTCATCACCTGGCAGGCGATATACGGAATCCACAGCGCCGCCGTAAGCATTGCCGTCAACGCGAGGTACCAAAGGTCGGTTGTCATGGCGTTCCACTCCCTGCAATTCGATTGGGCCTGGGATGCGCCGATCAGACCAGCGTGGCCTGGGAGGCGCATCCGAGCTCCAATAAACAGAGACGAACGAGGGAAGCCAATTTCGACACGGACCGCGTCGAAACATCGCAGATTTTTCCGCTGGACCGGCGGTTGGCGGTAAACCCGATCTCGCGATCGTCCGCGCCCCCTCCTATATAGCCTTCCGATTCCCGGAGGCCGCCCATGAAACTCGCCGATCCCACCCTGCTCAAGAGCCAATGCCTCGTCGATGGCAAGTGGGTCGGCAAGGGGGTCGATCCGATCGACAATCCGGCGACCGGCGAACTCATCGCCAAGGTTCCGCGCTTTGGCCATGCCGAGGCGGTGGGCGCCATAGAGGCGGCGGCGCGCGCCTTCACACCCTGGGCGAAGGCGCTGCCGAAAGAGCGCGCCCAGATTTTGCGCCGCTGGTTCGACCTTATCATCGCCAATCGCGACGACATCGCGCTCATCATGACCAGCGAGCAGGGCAAGCCCCTCGCCGAAGCGCGCGGCGAGGTCGATTACGCTGCCTCATACATCGAATTCTTCGGCGAGGAGGCCAAGCGCATCTATGGCGAGGTCAATCCGACCTTCCGCGCCGATTCGCGCATCGTCGTGATCAGGCAGCCGATCGGCGTCGTGGCGGCGATCACTCCGTGGAATTTTCCCGCCGCCATGATCACCCGCAAGGTCGCGCCCGCCTTGGCGGTCGGCTGCACGGTGGTCGCCAAGCCCGCGCCGGAGACGCCGCTGACCGCGCTCGCGCTCGGGGAATTGGCGCTGCGCGCCGGCATACCCGCCGGCGTGCTCAACCTTGTGACCGGGGACGCGCCCGCGATCGGCAAGGCGATGTGCGAGCATGCCTCGGTGCGCTTCATCGGCTTCACCGGCTCGACCGAGGTCGGCAAGCTGCTCATGCGCCAGGCGGCGGGAACGGTGAAGAAGGTCGGGCTCGAGCTTGGCGGCAATGCGCCGTTCATCCTCTTCGACGACGCGCAAGTGGACGCCGCGGTCGAGGGCGCGATCCAATCCAAATTCCGCAACATGGGCCAGACGTGCGTCTGCGCCAATCGCATCTACGCGCAGGAAGGGATTTACGACGCGTTCGTCGCCAAGCTCACCGTCGCTGTGGGCAAGCTCAAGGTCGGCGACGGGACGGAGGCCGGCGTGACCCAGGGGCCGCTCATCAACGAGGAGGCGGTCGCGAAGGTCGAGGCCCATGTCGCCGACGCGCTGAAGAAGGGCGCCAAGGTGACGATCGGCGGCAAACGCCACAAGCTCGGGCGCACGTTCTTCGAGCCCACGGTGCTTTCGGGCCTCGACCCGTCGATGCTGATCGCCAAGGAGGAGACCTTCGGCCCGGTCGCGCCGGTGTTCCGCTTCAAGGACGAAGCCGACGCTATCCGCCTCGCCAACGACACCCAATTCGGGCTCGCTTCATATTTCTATGCCCGCGACCTCGGCCGGGTGTGGCGCGTCGCCGAGGCGCTCGAATACGGCATGGTCGGGATCAATTCCGGGGCGATCTCGAGCGAGCTCGCGCCGTTCGGCGGCGTGAAGGAATCCGGCATTGGCCTCGAGGGCTCCCGCCACGGGGCGGAGGAGTTCGTGGAGCTGAAATATATGCTGATGGGCGGGCTCGACAGGTAATTTATACTATATCAATATGTGATAAATCGGTCGCGGGTCGGACCGAAATGGCGCCGCAGCCCATTGGAATCGCCCGAAACGGGAGCGAAAACGGCGGCCTGCTCCCTCATCCCTTCGCCGCCCTCGCTGGGGCCGGCGCGTCGCGGCCGCGGACGATGTCGCGCAACGCGACGAGCTGCGTCTCCAGCGCCTCGAGATCGGCCTCCGCCATCCGGCCGAGGGTCGAGGCGATCCAGCGGTGCTGGACGGCGAGCGCCCTCTCCGCCATCCGGCGGCCGGCGTCGGTGAGGTGGATAGCGTGCTGGCGACGGTCGACGGCGGTCGAGCGGCGCTCGACCAGGCCCGCTTCGGCCAGGCGGTCGATCAGGCCCGAGATGTTGCCCTTGGTGACATAGAGCCTCTTGGCCAGTTCCTGCTGGCTGACGCCCTCCTGCTCGGTCAGCGTGGTCAGGACGTCGCATTGCGGGATTGAGACGCCGATCTCGCGTAAGCGTTCGCCGACCGCCGCCTGCATCCGCGCCTCGAGGCGGATCAGCCGGAACCAGACCCGGACGGAGCGGTCGGGGTTCTGCCGGTCGGTCATCGGGCTCCTTTCCTTGAGATTGGGGCGCGCGTGACTGCGCAAGACCCTCAGGGGATGGGAAGTTCCACTTCCGGAGATTGCAAAGCGGCGCATGCGGCGCCAAGGTGCCACCCCATGGACAATCCGCGCGCCGCAATCAAGCGCCGATAAGCGATTCGGGAGCAAACGCATGTTGGGACGGATGCAGGAGTGGCCCCTGCTCATGCACAAGGTCATCGATTTCGCCGCCATTCAGTTCCCTGCGCAGGAAGTCGTCTCGCGGACGGTCGAAGGGCCGATGCATGCCACGAACTATCGCGCCATTCGCCAGCGGGCGCTGAAAGTCGCCAAAAGGCTCGACCGCGACGGTATCAAGATCGGCGACCGGGTGGCGACGCTCGCCTGGAACGGCTATCGCCATCTCGAAAGCTGGTACGGCATTGCCGGCGCCGGCGCGGTCTACCACACCGTCAATCCGCGCCTCTTCCCCGAGCAGATCGCCTGGATCATGAACGACGCCGAAGACCGGATGGCGCTCATCGACCTCACCTTCGTGCCGCTCCTGGAGACGATCGCCGACCGCTTGCCGACGGTCGAGCGCTTCGTCGTTCTCACCGACGCCGCGCACATGCCGGCGACGAAACTCAAGAACGCCGTCGCCTACGAGGACTGGATCGCAGAGGTCGACACCGACTTCGCCTGGAAGGAATTCGACGAACGCACCGCCGCCGGCCTCTGTTACACCTCCGGCACCACCGGCCATCCCAAGGGCGTGCTCTATTCTCATCGCTCGAACGTCCTGCATTCGATGATGGCGACCGGCCCCGAAACCCTGACGCTCAACGCCTACGACACGGTTCTGCCGATCGTGCCGATGTTCCACGCCAACTCCTGGGGCCTTGCGCTCGCCTGCCTCATTCGCGGCGCGCGAGTGGTGATGCCGGGGGCGAAGCTGGACGGCGCGTCGGTCCACGAGCTTCTCGAGACCGAAAAAGTGACGATGTCCGCGGCCGTCCCGACGGTCTGGCTCGGGTTGCTGCATTATCTGCGCAAGGAGGGCAAGTCGCTGTCGACGCTCAAGCTCGTCGTCATCGGCGGCTCGGCCTGTCCGCCCGAAGTGATCCGCGCGTTCGAGGAAGACTACGGCGTCGAAGTGCGCCACGCCTGGGGCATGACCGAAATGAGCCCGCTCGGCACGGTCGGGTCGTTCAAGCCGAGCCAGACGGCGCTCTCGCACAAGGAGAAGCTGGCGCTGAAATGCAAGCAGGGCTGGTCGCCGTTCGGCGTCGAGATGAAGATCGTCGATGACGAGAACAACGACCTGCCATGGGACGGCAAGCGCTTCGGCCGGCTCAAGGTCAAGGGCTTCGCCGTGGTCGAAAGCTACTTCAAGGGCGAGGGCGGCCAGATCCTCGACGACAAAGGCTTCTTCGACACCGGCGACGTCGCTACGATCGACCCCGACGGCGTCATGCAGATCACCGATCGCGCCAAGGACGTGATCAAGTCCGGCGGCGAATGGATCTCGACCATCGACATCGAAAATCTGGCCGTCGGCCACCCGGACGTCGCCGAAGCGGCGGTGATCGGCGTCGCCCACCCGAAATGGGACGAGCGGCCGCTGCTCGTGGTTGTGCCGAAGGAAGGGCATTCGCCGAAGACCGACGAGGTCCTCGACTATTTGAAGCCCCGCATCGCCAAATGGTGGATGCCCGACGACATGCAGGTGGTAAAGGAAATCCCCCATACCGCGACCGGCAAGATCAACAAGCTGAAATTGCGCGAGACGTTCAAGGGCTACAAGTTGCCGACGGCGTGAGCGGGCGGCCGAGGCGCCCGCGGCGAGACAATCAATTCGCAGTCACCGGCCAGGACTGAAAAGCAAACCCCGCCACAAGGGCGGGGCTTGTTCTGGGGGTGGGCTAACGCCTTATCGCGATCAAAGGCTACGGCTCCAGCCCCCACAGGTCCCCGAGGGGAAGTGTCACGTGAGATAGCACTGAAGTCGGCCGAATTCAAGGTACGATTGGAAACCCAAACGCGTGGCGCAGGCCGTCCTCCACCCGATGCATGTCAGCCCATGTCAGCATTTCGCTTCCGTATTGCTTATTGATAAGGACGCGATCCAGGCGAGCATGAGAGACCGCCATAGCCGCACTGCATATAGCCCAAGTATCAACCGTAAGGCTGGGATAGGTTCCGTTCTTGAAATGCACGTCCGCGGGCTTAGCAGGGCTCCAGGGTATGTTGCGGTAAAGGGGACGACGAGACATCGTCCTGGTCCAGAGCCGTGCCGTTGGTTGTATGAGGTGACACGACTACGACCCTACGAACCTTATCCATTTCGGGAGGAATTCTTGCGACTCGATAGTCGCACATTAGGATGCGCCCACGTTCGGGCACGAAATTAATTGGCACTAACCCTCACAGCCTTCCTTGTCGCCACCCAGAGTTTATTCGCTAGATTCGTGTTTCGTCTCTTCCAACCAACACAAAGTGAAACGAAAAGCTATCTGGCGGGTACCCATTCCACTCAACGCGGTTTGCCCTTGCGCCGGCGCCCCGATTCCCCTATATGGCGGCCAACGACATCTCATAGCTCTCCACGGAGAGACCAGTTGAGAGTGGGCCCTGGCCGGGACCCGCTCTTTTTTATTGCCGCCAAGGTCGCATGGTCGAAGCGCCGAATCGAACTATCGTCGAGCCCGTCGAAGGGCTCGACGAGGCGCGCCTGATCGAGGATCCAGGCGCAAGCCAGCGCGTCGGCCGCATCGCGGCGCGGGTAGCGCGGGATTTGGGCTACCGGCTGGTCCGGGTCAAGATTTCTTCCGCCGCAGGCGCGACGGTTCAGATCATGGCGGAGCGTCCGGACGGGACGATGTCGATCGAGGACTGCGAGCGCGTGAGCCAAGCGCTGTCGCCCGCGTTCGATGTCGAGGAGCCGATGGCGCAGGCCTACCGGCTGGAGATTTCCTCGCCAGGCATCGACCGCCCTCTGGTGCGCGAATCGGATTTCGTCCGCGCCGTCGGCCACGAGGCGCGCGTCGAGATGGCGGTCACGATCGATGGCCGCAAGCGCTTTCGCGGTCGCATCACGGCGGTCGCGCCCGGTCTCGACGGGCCGGCGGCGCGGATGACGTTGATCGCCGACGACGCGAGCGAGACCGAGGTCGAGCTGCCAATCCGCGCCATGGCGGAGGCCAGGCTCGTGCTGACCGAGGATCTGATCCGCGCCGCGCTCAGGCGCGAGAAAGCCGCCCTCAAGGACGCGAAGCGACCGGCGGGCCGCAGGGCGGGCGCCGACCGAAAGACAAGTCCGGGCGTCGCCTCCGGGACGAAATCGAACGAACTCAAAGCCGCGGCCCGCGGCGCGGCGTCAAAGCCGTTCGGGCCAGATGAAGGAGACACCCATGGCCGTTAGCGCCAACCGACTCGAACTGTTGCAGATCGTCGACGCGGTCGCGCGGGAAAAATCGATCGACCGCTCGATCGTGCTCGCGTCGATGGAAGACGCGATGCAGAAGGCCGCCCGTTCGCGCTACGGCCAGGAAACCGAGGTCCGCGCCGAGATCAACCCGAAAACCGGCGAAATCCGCTTCTCGCGGCTGCTTCTCGTCGTCGACGAGGTCGAGAACGACGCGACCCAGATGACGCTCGCCGAAGCGCAGAAAAAGAACCCGTCGGCCCAGATCGGCGACTGGATCGCCGAATCCCTGCCGCCGTTCGACTACGGGCGCATCCCCGCCCAGGCGTCCAAGCAGGTGCTGGTGCAGAAGATCCGCGAAGCCGAACGCGACAAGCAATATGACGTCTACAAGGACCGCATCGGCGATATCATCAACGGCGCGGTCAAGCGGGTCGAATACGGCAACGTCGTGGTCGATCTCGGCGGTTCCGGCGCAGGCGAAGCGGTCGTGCGGCGCGACGAATTGATCCCGCGCGAGATGTTCCGGCCCGGCGACCGGATCCGCGCCTATGTCTATGACGTCCGGCGCGAGGCCCGCGGCCCGCAGATCTTCCTTTCCCGCACCCATCCTCAATTCACCTCCAAGCTATTCGCCCAGGAAGTGCCGGAAATCTACGATGGCATCGTCGAGGTGAAGTCGGTGGCTCGCGATCCCGGCTCGCGCGCCAAGATCGCGGTCATGTCGAACGATTCTTCGATCGACCCGGTCGGCGCCTGCGTCGGCATGCGCGGCTCGCGCGTGCAGGCGGTCGTCAATGAATTGCAGGGCGAGAAAATCGACATCATTCCCTGGTCGCCGGACGCCGCGACCTTCATCGTCAACGCGCTTCAGCCGGCCGAGGTGATGAAGGTCGTGCTCGACGAAGATTCGACCCGCATCGAGGTGGTCGTTCCCGACGATCAGCTGTCGCTGGCGATTGGCCGGCGCGGGCAGAATGTGCGCCTCGCCTCGCAGCTCACCGGCTGGGACATCGACATCCTGACCGAAGCCGAAGAATCCGAGCGCCGGCAGAAGGAATTCGCCGAGCGCACGCAGAACTTCATGGATGCGCTCGACGTCGACGAGACGGTCGCCCAGCTCCTGGCTTCGGAAGGCTTCCGCGCGGTCGAGGAAATCGCCTACGTCGAGCCGCGCGAGCTCGCATCGATCGAAGGCTTCGACGCCGACACCGCGGCCGAGATCCAGGCTCGCGCGCAGGGGCATCTGGCCCGGATCGAAGCCGAGTTCGACGACCAGCGCAAGGCGCTCGGCGTGTCGGACGATCTCAAGGAGATCGAGGGCCTGACAACGCCGATGCTGGTCAAGCTCGGCGAAAACGGCGTCAAGTCGCTCGAGGATCTCGCCGATTGCGCCAGCGACGACCTCGTCGGCTGGACCGAACGGGGCGAAAGCGGCGAGACGGCGAAGCCTGGCTTCCTCAACGGCTTCGACGTGTCGAGGGCGCAGGCCGACGCCATGATCCTCGGCGCGCGTGTGCGCGCGGGCTGGATCGAGGCGCCCGCGCCCCAGGCCGAATCGCAAGCGGAGGAAGGCGGAGGCGCCTGAACAGGGCTGGGATTGTTCGATTGCGGACCGGGAGTTTGAGCGACGAAGCGGGATCGGAGCGGACCTGCATTGTGACGGGGATGAAGGACGTCCCCGAGGCGATGCTGCGCTTCGCCCTTGGCCCCGATGGGTCGGTTGTTCCCGATATCCGCCGCAAGCTGCCCGGCCGCGGGGTATGGACGCGGTTGAGCTTCGAGACGGTGAACCGGGCGGCCTCGAAGCAGGCGTTCTCGCGCGCGTTTCGCGCCAAGGCGGAGGCGCCCGCTTCGCTCGCCGAGGCGGTCGACGCGCTCCTTGAGCGCGACGCGCTCCAGTCGCTGTCGATCGTCAACAAAGCCGGGCTCGTCGTCGCCGGCGCGTTCAAAGTCGATGCGGCGATCGAGTCCGGCGGCGTCGCGGCGCTGATTCAGGCGAGCGACGGCGCGCCCGACGGAGCGGCCAAGCGAGCCCAAGTCCTCACCGCCAAACTCGGCCTTGAGGCAAAAGCCGTCGCGCGCGTCGATCTGTTCACGTCGCGGCAATTGGATTTGGCATTGGGGAGGGCAAATGTGATACATGCTGCCCTCAAACAGGGCGCAGCGAGTTCGGCCTTTCTCGCAAGGGCGGATCGTTTGCGCCGCTATCGCGCCAGCAAGGCGGACGCGGCAATAAGGACAGAGCGCGGCGGCGCGCCGGCCGATGAGGCCGGAACGCTTGGCAAGCCCAGAAAATTGGCTGAGAAGCCAAGCGGTTAGGAATAGGCATGAGTGAAACGAACAATAGCGACAAGTCTCTGGGCGCCCCGCCGCCGAAGGCGACGCTGCACCTGAAGCGGCCGGTTGAGCAGGGCTCGGTGCGGCAGAGTTTTTCGCACGGGCGCAGCAAGACAGTCGTCGTCGAGAAAGTAAAGCGCCGCATTTTGACGCCGGGCGAGGCGCCGCCGACTGCCGCTCCGGCCCAGGTCGCCGTTGCGCCGGCCAAGCCCATTCTCGCCGCCGCAGCGAGGCCGGCCCCCGTTGCGCCGGCGAAACCCGCCGCGCCGCCCCCGCCCAAGACCGGGGTCGTGCTGCCCACTCTCACGGCCGAGCAGCGCGAGGCGCGCGCCCGGGCGCTGATCGACGCGCGGGCGCATGAGGAGGAGGACCGCCGCCGGCAGGAGGCGGACGCCGGCGCCCGGCGCGACCGCGAGGCGCGCGATCGCCTTGAACGCGAGGCCGCCGAGGCGCGCAAGCGCGACGAGGAGCTTCGCCGCGCCCAGGAAGCCAATTTCAAGCGTCAGTCGGAGGACGAGGCGCGAAGGCGCCTGTCCGGCGGCGAACCGGCGCCGTCCCCGTCGATCCCGCGAGTGGCTCCGACCGCACCCGGCGCCGCCCTCCCCGGAGCGCTCGCGCGCGCAGCCGGCGAGGAGGAGGAAACCAAGCGCGTGATACGGCGCCCGGCGCTGGTCCTGCCGGGACAAAAGGTCATCGTCCCGACGCCGCGCCCGGCGCGCGGGGGCGAGCAGCGTAACCGGGGCCGCCTCACCGTCACCAGCGCCACCTCGGGCGAAGAGGAGCGCACGCGCTCGGTCGCCGCGTTCCGTCGCCGCACCCAGCGGCTGAAGGGTCACGGCGCGCAGGACCAAAAAGAGAAGATCGCCCGCGAGATCGTGCTGCCTGAGGCAATCACGATCCAGGAGCTCGCCGGCCGCATGTCCGAGCGCGCGGTCGACGTGATCAAGCTTTTGATGCGCCAAGGCCGCATGGTGACGCTGACCGACACGCTGGACGCCGACACCGCGCAGCTCGTCGCCGAGGAGATGGGGCATTCGGTCAAGCGGGTCGCCGAATCCGACGTCGAGGAAGGCTTGTTTGATCGACCGGATGAAGAAGGCGCGCCGGTGCCGCGTCCGCCCATCGTCACCATCATGGGCCATGTCGATCACGGCAAGACCTCGCTGCTCGACGCGATCCGCCACGCCAACGTGGTGGCGGGCGAAGCCGGCGGCATCACTCAGCACATCGGCGCCTACCAGGTCGTCGCGCCCGGCGGCCAGACGATCACCTTCATCGACACGCCAGGCCACGCGGCCTTCACCGCCATGCGCGCGCGCGGCGCGAAAGTCACCGACATTGTGGTGCTGGTCGTGGCGGCCGACGACGGCGTCATGCCGCAGACAATCGAGGCGATTCGCCACGCCAAGGCGGCCAAGGCCCCGATCATCGTCGCCGTCAACAAGATCGACAAACCCGAGGCCGATCCCCAGCGGGTGATGCAGGAGCTGCTGCAGCACGACGTGCAGGTCGAGGCGTTCGGCGGCGATACGCTCGCGGTCGAGGTTTCGGCGACCAAGAATATCAATCTCGACAAGCTGCTCGAGGCGATCGCGCTCCAGGCCGAGCTGCTCGATCTCGTCGCCGACCCCGACCGCGGCTCGGAAGGCACGGTCATCGAAGCCAGGCTCGACCGCGGTCGGGGACCGGTAGCGACGGTCCTCGTCCAGCGGGGCACGCTCAGGGTCGGCGCGCTGGTCGTCGCCGGCTCGTACTGGGGCCGCGTCAGGGCGCTGATCGATGACAAGGGCGAGACCCTCGAGGCGGCGGGGCCGTCGACGCCAGTCGAGGTGCTCGGATTCTCCGGCGCGCCGGACGCGGGCGATCGCGTCGCCGTGGTCGAGAGCGAAGCGCGTGCGCGTGAAATCACCGAATATCGAGAGCGTCAGAGGCGAGAGAAGCAGGCGGCGCGTGGACCCGGTCTACGGACCTCGCTCTCGGACATGATGAGCAACCTGAAGGCGGCGGGGCACAAGGAGCTGCCGATCGTCCTCAAAGGCGATGTCCAGGGGTCGGTCGAGGCGATCACTGCCGCGGTCGAGAAGCTTGGCAACGACGAAGTCGTGGCGCGGGTCATTCACGGCGGCGTCGGCGGTGTGACCGAGTCTGACGTGACGCTGGCCGAGGCCTCGAAGGCGGTGATCCTCGGGTTCAACGTGCGCGCGCACAAGGAGGCGCGCGATCTCGCCGAGCAGGCCGGCGTCGAGATCCGCTACTACAACATCATCTATAATCTGGTCGACGATGTGAAGGCCGCGCTCTCGGGGATGCTGGCGCCGACGATGCGCGAGACGATGCTGGGCAACGCGCAGATTCTCGAACTGTTCCACATTTCCAAGGTCGGGACAGTCGCCGGCTGCCGGGTTACCGACGGCGTCGTGCAGCGCGGCGCGCACGTGCGCCTTATCCGCGACAGCGTCGTCGTGCATGAGGGCAAGCTGTCGACGCTCAAACGCTTCAAGGACGAAGTCGCCCAGGTGCAGGCGGGCCAGGAGTGCGGCATGGCGTTCGAGAACTACCAGGACATGCGGGTCGGCGACGTCATCGAGTGCTACAGCGTCGAGGAGATCCGCCGCACCCTGTAACGGACCGCGGACGGAACGAGGACCATGCGAACTCACGTCACCCGCGCCGCCGAGGGTTTCGACCGCCGGTCGTTCACGGTCGCCGAAATCCTGCGCATGCAGGACGCCGGCATCATCTCGGAGGAAGAGAATTTCGAGCTGATCGAAGGCGAGATCGTGCCGATGCGGGCGAAAACCCACATCCACGAGCTCATCAAGTCGGCGCTCACCCTCGCCGTCG
>Ga0209139_10000757_pt1 | contig 11610 bp, 7 predicted proteins | sample BogFormECP14_OM3_FD_188246 | JGI IMG/M metagenome (GOLD analysis project Ga0209139, IMG submission 188246) | Bog forest soil microbial communities from Calvert Island, British Columbia, Canada - ECP14_OM3 (SPAdes) (version 2) | ecosystem: Environmental > Aquatic > Freshwater > Wetlands > Bog ...
CCGCCGCCGCGTTGCTAGCCTACAGCGCAGCCGGCGCCGCGCCCGCGGAGTGGCGCTGGGCCGCCGCCCTCCTCGCCGGTGGCGTCGCCCTAACGTCCCACACCACGAAAGCCAGCGCCCGCGCCGCCGTCAACACGGTGCCTGAGCCGTTCAGCAACTGGGCACTGAGTTTCGGTGAAGATGTTCTGGCAGTGTGGCTGACGTGGATGGCCACGACGCATCCCGTCGCGACGACAGTCATCGTCGTCGCACTCCTGGCGCTTTCGGTGTTTCTACTCTTTCATCTTTTCCGGTTCGCGCGCCGCGCCCTGCAGCGCTTATTCGCAGTCTGAATCGCAAGCAAGCGATCTTTTTCAACCGTAACAGCAGCCTGCTCGAACCGCTTCGTGGCTTACTTGAGATACGTCGCGAGCCAATCCTGAAACGTCTTGTACCAGAACCGGCTGTTCTGCGGTTTCAGCACCCAATGGCCCTCATCCGGGAAAACGACCAGCTTTGACGGCACTCCCTGCCTCTGCAGCGTGTTGAAGAACTCCAGCGACTGCGTGTAAGGCACGCGATAGTCGCGTTCGCCGCAAATCACGAGTGTTGGCGTCTTGAACTTCCCGAGTTCGCTCGCGGATGTCAGTGGCGCCCACTTGCTGTAGTTCTGAGCCGCGGTCCACGGCGTGCCCTGCATGTCGTGCTCTTCAAACCACAGCTCTTCCGTGGCGTACATCGACGCCTTATCGTAAATGCCCGCGTGGCTGATGATCGCTTTGAAGCGGCCCGTGTGTGTGGCAATCCAGTCCGCCATGTAACCGCCGTAGGAGCCGCCGGCAGCCGCCATGCGCCTCCCATCTATGTAAGAATATTTTTTCAGCGCAAAATCGACGCCGTTCATCACGTCGACGTATGGCTTTCCGCCCCAGTCGTTCGTGATTTCATCGGTGAATTTCTGTCCGTAACCGGTTGAGCCGCGCCGGTTGATCATCAGCGACACGTAACCAGCGGCGGAGAAGACCTGAGCGTTCCAGCGGTAGCCCCAGGCGTTGGAGAACATGGTCTGCGGCCCACCGTGCAGTATGACGAGCAGCGGATATTTTTTCGACGCGTCAAAATCCGGCGGGCGAATCATCATGGCTTGCACTTTGGTGCCAACTGCCCCGTCGAACCAGAACGTTTCCGGCGCGTTCATCCTGAGCGAAGCAAGAATGGAGTCGTTGTGATGCGTAAGCTGCCTCACGCCGCTGCCGTCGCTCGCGGCCGCAAAGATCTCCGCGGGCATCGTCAGGCTCGTACGTTCAAACGCCAGCGTCTTGCCGTCGCTGCTCAGCGAGATTCCCAGGTTGTACGTATCGGCGATCACCTTCTTTGGCTCCGCTCCCGCGCGCGGCGCCATGGCATAGATCGGTTGCAGCGTTTCGTCTTCCGCTGTGAAGTAGATCGTCTTGCTGTCCGGCGACCAGGTCAGCTCGTTCGCGCTGCGATCAAAGCCTTCGGATAGGTTCTCGATCTTGTGCGTCCCGCGATCGTAAAGCGTCACGCGCCAGCGGTCAGATTCATATTCCGGCGTCAACTGCGCGTGATACGCAATGTACTTTCCATCGGGCGAATACGCCGGACCGCCATCGAAGCCCGGCTGCGTCGTAATGCGCGCGATCTCGCCGCCAGCCACCGGCACCACGAATAAGTCTCCGTTCGTGCTGATGGCCTCAACGGGATCGGTCACCGCCGTAAAGCAGATTTCCTTCGAGTCTGGCGAAAAGCTGATGTCGCTGGAGCCGCCGCGTTCGTCCGGAGGCACGTCGTAATTCGCGCCCGCCGTCAGATCGCGCGCTGTGCCACTGCCATCAACACCGACTACAAATAGATGGCCGCGCTTTCCGTCGTTCCAGTGCGTCCAGTGACGGTAGAGAAGGTGTTCGGCGACATGCGCTTTGACTTTGTTCTTTTCCTTCTCTGCGTCACGCGTGCTGTTGCAATCGTCGTCTTTACAGTCCGGATAAACGCCGGAGGTGAATGCGAGAGTCTTTCCGTCCGGAGACCATTTCACGATGTCCGCTCCCGTGGAAAGATGCGTCAATGGTTTGGCTTCGCCTCCTTCCATCGAGAGCGCGTAAACTTGCGAGTCGCCCGTCCGCGACGAGAGAAACGCAATGCTCTTTCCGTCCGGTGACCATACCGGCGATGAGTCGCGGCCACTCTGCGTCAGCTGTTGTGGTGCTCCACCTGCCGTCGGCACAATCCAGATGTTGCTGACGCCGCGATTCGCGTCCATATCGGGAGTTGACACCGAATACGCCACCCACTTGCCGTCTGGCGACACTTGCGCCTCGCCCACGCGATGCATCTGGATCATGTCGTCAAAAGCGATGGCGTGTTTCGCGGTGTCTTGCGCCCATGCGCCAGACTCGCCAGCGAACAGCACAACCATGAAGAAACCGCACCACAAAGTGGCCCGTTTCATCCCATTTCCTCCCAATGAAGTTCAGTGGATTGCATTTCCCTGTGCGGAACTGTGGATGATGTCACGATTCGTAAACGAATCCAAGCAGGTCCCGTGCTCGCACTCGTGCGAATCACTCTTTTAGTGCGGCCACGGGTGGCGCTTTCATCTTGGCGATTTCGGTGAGCAGGTCCGGCTTGCCGTTGATTCGTTCGAGATGCGGAAAGCGCTCGCCGCCGTGATAGTCCACGTGATAGGTCTGGAAGAAATCTTCATTCTCAATGAGCAACTCAATCGGTTCGCGGCCCGCCTTCGCTTCGTGGATCGCTGCGTGAAGATCGTCCGGATTCCACCGCCGGCCGTTCACGGCGATCAGTTTCATCCCGGGAGCAATTCCCGCCAGCGCCGCCGGCGATCCGGGAATCACGTCGCTGATTTCGTCCCCGTTCTCGCCGCCGGAATCGCGCACCAGGAATCCCAGTGAAAACTGCACGTCCGTCAGGTGCAGTGCGACTTCGCCGGCAGCCCGGCTCTCATTGGGCATTTCCGTGTACACCAGTTTCCATCCACTGTTCTCAAGTCCGCCGAGCGGCGCGCCGGGACCATGTGAATTTATCCTCTGCGTGAAAAAAGTCCGCCAATCATATGATGCGATCTGCTGCAGCGCCGCGACGACGTCGTCGAACGTGTACGGGACAATCCTCGGCCCGGTATTCTCTCCACCCTCAAACTTGCGGCAAAAGTCATCGAGCGAGTTCTTGTCTTTCGTCTGCTGGCGGATGATCGTGTCCGCCTCCAGCCAAATTAGCGTTCCCTCGTCGTAGTAGTCAGTGTCACGCCGCCACGTTTTGTATTCTTCCGACGAGCCATACAGCAACTGCGCCGCGACGGCGGTGTCTTCCAGGTCGCGCCAGCTTCGGCCCTTGCGCTGATCCAGATAGGCTGCAACCCACGCAATATCCTCGCGCAGCCGATCCGGCGTCCAACTACCGATACGCGCCGAGAGGATCGTGCCGTAATACTGCGTCATGCCTTCATAGACCCAGAGCAGACCACCTTTCATCGGTTCCTGATAGTTCGGCGTGGCGAGCCCAGCAGGCCTGCGATATTTCCCATTCCAAGAGTGAGTGAACTCGTGCGGCAAAAGATCGGTCATCGCGTCGGAGATACTTGGATCCTGGAAGGTACGCGCGGGTACGCGGTTGTCGCTGGATTCGTGGTGCTCGACGCCATCGGTCTCGACGTTGTCGCTTTCGATGAGCAGAAAATCGTAATGGCGATAGTGCCGCGCACCGAAGATTGCTCCCGTTTCCGCTACGAGTTGCCGCCACTCTTGCGCTGTTTCTGCCGAGACCTCCAGACCGGCCTCGCTTTCCGTCGCGACGTGGATGTGGTGTTCGGGTTTTTGTCCTGGGGACAAATCGATCACGCGCATGTGCGCCCCGGTAAGCACTGGCGAATCGATCAGTGTCGTTAAGATGGCCGGCTGAAACTCAATCGTTCCGGCGGCTTCGTTTGCGATGGGCAACGCCGTTCCGTATTTCCATCCTGCGGGCAGTTGCAAGCGGGCGACGTACGTCAGATCGTCGCTCTTCGTGTTTTGGGGATAAAGGAGCACGGTGTACCAGTTCAAGAGAGCGAGTTGCGCGGTGGCGGAAGGGTTTTCGCGTCCTGCACTCGGACCGGCGGGTGAAACGTAGTCGAGCGACACTTCGAGTTCGCTCGTGCCCGCTGGGACTTGGCAGTGAAAGGCGAACATGTCGACGTCGTCGCGGCGCCATTCGATTTGTTTGCCATCGGCGCGAAAAAACAGGCCGGTGAGATTGAGGATTGGGCCGACAGGGGAATGCTCCCCGGGAATCCATTTTGGATAGACGAGGGTGAGCGGGCCCGCCGTTACGGGGAAGGTTAGCTTTGCGTGGAAAATGTGTTTTCTGGCTTCGCGCAAATCCACGGTGAGGCGGATTGGTTTTCGTGCACCTTGGGCGTTCGCTGGAAGAGGAGATGAGACAAGCGAAATGAGGGCTAACAGACTGCAACACAAAATACGCGCGAGCATCAATGAGTTCTCCCTAAATGGTTTCAGCCTACGGAGAATTGCAGCATACAGAGTCCTATGACGAAGAAAAGCCGCAGCAAGCTGCCGCAGTCCACATTATTGTTACACAGGGAACGAATCGTGAGGGCTGGTTATGTTTTTGCAGACACGCCGCGCCAGTCGGGCTCGTTGCGCGAGTCTGTTACAATCGCTCAGCGAAAGCGCATGTCAAACGACTCCGCCCTTTTTCCGCGCCATTTTCACGAAGAATTTCCCGTCGCTTTGCGTGGCGAGGGTTGCTGGCTTTTTTCCGCCGATGGAGGCAAGTATCTCGATGCGGCGGGGCAGGCGGCGGTCGTGAGCATCGGACATGGCGTTGCGGAAATCGGGCGCGCGATGGCCGAACAGTCCGCGCAACTGGCGTTTGCGCACACCTCGCAATTTCATTCGGCGCCAGCAGAGAAGCTTGCGGCGCGACTTTTGGCGCTGGCTCCGCCAAACTTCAAAAATGGCGGGCGCGTTTATTTTACTTCCGGCGGATCGGAAGCGACCGAAACGGCGATCAAGCTCGTTCGGCAATATCATCTCGAAAAAGGGCAGGCGAAACGCTACCGTGTGATTTCGCGGCGGCAGAGTTATCACGGTAGCACTCTGGGCGCGATGACGGTAAGCGGGAATGTGGCGAGGCGAGCGCCTTATGGACCCCTGCTTGCGGAGTGGGGGCACATCGCTCCCTGCTTTTGTCATCACTGCCCATTCGGAAAAACGTTTCCGCAGTGCGAGCTTGCGTGCGCGGAAGATTTGGATCGTTTTATTGAGGAGAACGATGCGGCTTCCGCCGCGGCGTTTATTTTTGAACCTGTGGTTGGCGCGACGCTTGGTGCGGCAGCACCGCCGGATGGTTATGTTGCGCGCATCGCCAAGATTTGCCGCGAGCGGGGGATCCTGCTCATCGCCGACGAAGTGATGAGCGGCATGGGGCGGACGGGAAAACCGTTTGCCGTGCAGCACTGGGGCGTAGAGCCGGACATTATCCTTACGGGGAAGGGCATTGCGAGCGGTTACGCGCCACTGGGAGCGGTGCTCGTCGCGCGCAACGTCGTCGAAGCTTTTGAGGGCGGCAGCGGAAGCTTTAAGCACGGATTCACCTATCAAGCTCATCCTGTGACGACGGCTGCGGGGAACGCGGTGCTCGATTACATCGAGGCGCATGATCTTTTTGGACGCGTCGCATCCGCCGCGGAGGCGCTGCGGAGTTCTCTTGTGCCGCTTGCGTCGCATCGTCACGTCGGCGAGATTCGCGGGAGCGGTTTGCTTGTGGGCATCGAGTTCGTGCGTGACAAAGCGACGCGCGAACCTTTCGCTCCTGCGCTCGCTATCGCCGAGAAGATTCGCTCGGCTGCGATGGACGCCGGGGTTTTGACGTATCCGACGCAAGGGTGCGTGGATGGAACACGTGGAGATCACATCCTTCTCGCGCCACCCTTTATCATTACGCGTGAGGAATCAGCGCTGATCGCCGCGGGCCTTGCGTCGGCGCTTGCGAAAGTGTTTTTCGATTAAGATGTCGCTGTTTTTTCTTGTTTCGGGCGTAGTCTGTTCTTCGTTCTGTATTGGTTGATTCCGTCGAGGAGACGATCCGACTATGCGTCATCATTTCTGGAAGCTGACAATCCTGGTTTGTGCCGGCGTGATGAGCGCATCTTTGTTGCAGGCGCAGGATAAGACGGCCGGGAAGCCGCGCGCGCGCGATCTCGGCGTGCCGTTTGATGGAACGCCGGGGCCGCTGAACGCAATTACTGACGTGGGCGGTGTTATGGTCGGTCACACGACGTTGATTTCGGGCGAGGGAAAACTGCAGATCGGCAAAGGTCCGGTGCGGACCGGAGTGACGGCGATTCTTCCGCGCGGTAAGGACACGATGTCGAATCCGGTGTTCGCTGGATGGTGGACGCTGAACGGAAATGGCGAAATGACAGGTACGACCTGGGTGGAAGAATCCGGCTTTCTAGAAGGACCCGTGATGATCACGAACACGCATAGCGTCGGCGTGGTTCGCGACGCGGTGATTCAGTGGCGCGTGAATCATGGGCAGCCCGATCCGACGGGCTATTGGTGGTCGCTGCCGGTGGTGGCGGAAACTTGGGACGGATGGTTGAACGATATCAACGGGTTTCACGTGAAGCCGGAGGACGCGTTTCACGCGATTGATTCGGCGCACGGCGGAGCGGTGGAAGAAGGCGCGGTGGGCGGCGGGACGGGAATGATTTGCAATGAGTTTAAGGGTGGGATTGGGACTTCGTCGCGCAGATTTGAGATTAAGGGTGCGGGCAGCTACATCGTTGGCGTTTTGGTGCAATGCAACTACGGGCGGCGGCCAAATTTGCGGATCGCGGGCGTGCCTGTTGGCTTGGAGATTCCCGAGGCCGCTGCTTACAGCTCGGCTTCGTTCGGCGATGCGGAGCGCGGGTCGATCATTGTGGTTGTGGCCACCGATGCGCCTTTGGTCTCGCATCAGTTGAAGCGTTTGGCGCGGCGAGTTTCTCTTGGGCTGGGGCGCGACGGAAGCGTGTCTGGAAATGGGTCGGGCGATATTTTTATAGCGTTTTCGACAGCGAACCCTGGCGCGGAAGCCGCTGATCATCTTGTCGATTTGAAAATGCTGCCCAACGACATGATCGAACAAGTGTTTGCTTCAACGGTGCAGGCGACTGAAGAGGCGGTGATCAATGCGATGGTTGCGGCGGAGACGATGACCGGGATTGAAAATCATAAGGTCATTGCGTTACCGCACGACCGGTTGCGCGAAGTCTTGAAAAAGTACAACCGCCTCGCGCAATGAAGGCCCCCGGCTACTTTTTGCAGAAGAACAAGTGGAGGGGTTTCGTCCTCGTGCATTTCAGGCCGCGCTTTCTGGTGTTCATTTGCCCGGTTCTTTTCGCGATCCTCGTTGCCTGCTCTTGTTCTTCGGCTCCGCCGCCTTCTCTCGCGATCACGCATGTCACGTTAATTGACGGGACGGGTGCGGCGGCGATGCCCGATATGACCGTTTTCATTGCGGACGAGCAGATCGCAGCGATCGGGGCGTCAAATTCGACTAGCGTTCCTCGTGGCACAAAAACTCTGGATGCTACGGGAAAATTTCTGATACCTGGGCTTGTGGACATGCACGCGCACCTGACCGGTGCGGGCGAGCCTAGCGGGAGCCGGGAGTTTATTTTGCCGTTGATGCTGGTGAACGGGATTACTACCGTTCGGGATATGGGCGGGGATTTGGATTCGTTGAAGACGCTTCGGAAGGAGATTGAGAGCGGGAAGTTGGTGGCGCCGCGGATTTTCTTTGCCGGGCCTTATCTCGATGGGAAGCCGCCGTTTTTTCAGCCGTCGCTGGTGGTGACGAACGCTAAGGAAGCGGCGGACGATGTGCACTCTTTGGTTTCGCGTGGGGTGGACTTCATCAAGGTGCAATCGAATTTGAGCCGTGAGGCTTATTTCGCGATTGCGGATGTTTGCCGGCGGGAGCACCTCACTCTTGTAGGGCACGTGCCGGATCACGTGACTGCGGTGGAGGCTTCGGAAGCGGGTCAGCACAGCATCGAGCATTTGACGGGTGTGCTGCGCGCTTGTTCTGGCGACGAGGCGGAGTTGATACGCAAGCAGTTTGCTCCCTGGCCGAAGACGTCGACTAAGGCGCAATCACTTAACCGCGAATTGAACTGGGAGCGGGAGTTGCTCGAGAGCTATTCGGAGGGACGGGCGGCGGCGCTAATTGCGGAATTTGTCCGGAATCAGACGTGGCAGGTCCCGACGTTAATTCTTTTGCGCAACGATGCGTATCCCACGCCCGAGACGAATGCTTCGCGCGATGCTCGGCGGAAGTACATTCCGTTGAAGGTGCTGGCGAATTGGGAAAAGGGTGCGAGGGATCGCGACAAGGGCGCTACGGCTGCGGAATTCTCGCTGCGCGAGAGCTTGATGCAGGCGTCGCTGCGTATTGTGGGCAAGATGAATGCTGCGGGCGTTCCGATTATGGCTGGGACCGATACTACGGCGCCGTATGTTTTTCCGGGGTCGAGCTTACACGAAGAGCTCGCGCTATTGGTGAAGGCAGGGTTGACGCCGATGCAGGCTTTGCAAGCAGCAACGAAACGTCCAGCGGAATTCTTGGGCAAGTTGCAGACGCAAGGAACGATTGAACAGGGAAAAATTGCTGATCTTCTGCTGCTCGATGCGAATCCGTTGGAGGATATCCGCAATGCTGAGAAAATCGATGCGGTGATTCTTCGCGGACGCGTGCTTGACCGAACGGCGTTGGATACTATTTTGAGCTCAGTTCAAATATTTGCTGCGAGCCATTGATCGGAGACTTGACTGCATTCGCCGGCGATGCCTCTCTGTACATCTAACTTCCAGTTTAAATGCTGCGTCCAATCGTTCCACTCTTACAATTGAATTGCAGCAGCGGGAGGGGCCCTTGACTAAGAGATCTTGTTGGGTGTTTTGTTTCTTGTGCGTTCAGTTTTTGGCAGCTGGATGCGGCACTAGCGACGATATGCGTCTCGCGGGCGATGGCGTCACTCGCGTTCACGCGCAGATGGATGATGCAAAGTTTTTGGACATATACTCGCAGGCGGACGTTGCGCTTCGGAACGCCTCCAGCCAGCAGGACTTCATAGATTTCATGTCCGCCGTGCATCGCAAGCGCGGCAAAGTTCAGAGCGCCTCACGAACGAGATTCTTCGTGAACTTCACCACATCCGGAACGCGCGTGACGTTGAACTATCAGACGAAGTTTGAGGGTGGCGATGGCCAGGAACAATTTCTCTGGCACGTGAGCGGAGCCCAGGCTTTGTTGGTCGGGTACCACATTAATTCAAAAGCGCTGATCCTGAAGTAGGACCACGACTGCTTCAAATTACGGGGACGGCGGTTTTCCGCGCTGGATTGAAGAAGGGCAGCGGAACAACCTTTGCAGAAACGGTGTGGCGGACGGCTTCGACGGTCATTTCGATTTTTAGCGTGGCGCCGATGGGGGAGTGGTCGCGACTTACGCAGGCTAGCGCGATCATTTTCTTGAGTGTGGGCGACCATGTGGTCGAAGTCGCTTTCCCTACTTGTTTACCACTCGCGTAGACAGGGACGGCGGTGCGCGACGCTACGCTCGGGACTTGCGGTGCCATTCCTATTTTGTCGTAAAGGGCTTCTACTTCGTTCCAGTTGATTTCGAGACCTACCAGCGCGCGCCCCGCGCCGCCGTTTTTCTTTTCTTTCGCTAAGGCGTCGCGTCCTACGAAAGTTTCTTTTTTCAAGTCGACGAGTTTGCCGAGGCCGATTTCCGCTGGTGAATATTTTTGCTGGGGGATCAGAGCTTTTTTGCTGGACGTGTAGTCGACTTCGATCAGGATCAGACCGGCCTCGATTCTGGCGATATCGAGGGCGATCATTCCGGCGGGGTGGATGTCGAAGGCTTTGCCTTTTTTGATCAATTCGTCCCAGACCTTTCCTGCGGTTTTCCAGGGCATCCAGATTTCGAAGCCGAGATCGCCTGTGTAGCCGGTGCGGGAAATGTCGACGGGGATGCCGGCAATTTGTCCGCGGGTAACGCGAAAGTATTTGAGGTTGGCGACGTCGGCGTCGCTCACGGCGCGGAGTAGTTTTCCGGACGTTGGGCCTTGCAGCGCTAGTGCGGCAACTTGTTCGGAGATGTCTTCGATTTGTACGTCGAGAGCGAGAGCGTTTTGCTGGAACCAGCGCAGGCTGGGGTCGGCGGCAGTCCAGCGGTATTCGTTTTCGCCGAGGCGCGTGATGGTGCCGTCGTCGATGACTTTGCCTTCGGGATCGCACCAGCAGCAGTAAATCACTTGATCGATCGCGACTTTATTGATGTCGCGGCTGATGACGCGGTTGACGAAGCGCGTGGCGTCGCCGCCGGAGATGCGGTACTTGAAGAGCGGGGAGATGTCGATGAGCGCGGCGGAATTGCGGATGGCGTTGTACTCGTGCTCGTGGTGCATCTCGTAGACGCTCACGGTGTAGTAGCCGGACCATTCGCGGTAGTTGAGGCTTTCGCAGAGGGCGAGGGTCTGTTTGTGAAAGGCGGTTCCGACTGGCACTGGGCCTCCGAGCTTTCCCGCGAGATGAGTTGCGACGGCGAAGATGGATTATAGGTGCGAAGTTTGCGGGCTAGCAAGGTGTTGCGCGCGCGAGTTGCGCGGCGAGAAGGCACCGCTAGCGTGCTTGAAACGTCCCAGTTAGAATGAGGCAGAAGCGGGACAAAGGCAGGATCGCATGTCAGGGAATGAATCGACTCAGGCGAGTGTGCTGCGGCTCGATGCGCGGGACAATGTGCTCGTGGCGCTTACGGATTTGCACAAGGGCGAGACGGTGAGTCATTTGGGCAACGACTATGCGTTGCTCTCCGATGTGCCCGCCAAGCATAAGTTTTTGACTGCGGACGTGAACGCTGGCGGTGAGATCACGATGTATGGCGTTTTGGTTGGAACGGCGCAGAAGAATTTGCGCCGAGGGGAATTGCTTTCGACTCGGAATATCCGGCACGCGGCAGCGGCTTTTCACGAGGCGGAGGCTTTAACTGTGAAGTGGACGCCACCGGACGTTTCAAAGTGGGCTAGCAAAACGTTTCTTGGATACCACAGAGACGATGGGCAGGTGGGGTCGCGGAACTATTGGCTTGTGCTGCCGCTCGTATTTTGCGAGAACCGGAATTTGGGAGTTTTGAAGCAGGCGTTTGAGGAAGAACTGGGTTTTGCAGCGCCGCAGGTTTACCGACGGCAGGTGACGGAGTTGGCGCGGCTTTATCGCGAAGGGAAGTCGGAGGAGTTGAAGACAGCTTCCTTCGACGACATACAGCGTGCCGGCGCGTCGCCGCGAGTGTTCAAAAATATCGATGGGATCAAATTTTTGCTGCATGAGGCTGGGTGCGGGTGCACGCACGAAGATGCGCGGAACCTTTGCGGGCTTTTGGCGGGGTATATTCATCATCCGAACGTCGCGGGAGCTACCGTTTTGAGCCTCGGATGCCAGCACGCGCAGGTGCCGATGTTGCTGGAGGAGATCAAGCGGCGTGATCCAAATTTCAAGAAGACCGTTTTGATTTATGAGCAGCAGAAGAGCCCGTCGGAAG
>Ga0209139_10000758_pt1 | contig 11605 bp, 10 predicted proteins | sample BogFormECP14_OM3_FD_188246 | JGI IMG/M metagenome (GOLD analysis project Ga0209139, IMG submission 188246) | Bog forest soil microbial communities from Calvert Island, British Columbia, Canada - ECP14_OM3 (SPAdes) (version 2) | ecosystem: Environmental > Aquatic > Freshwater > Wetlands > Bog ...
TGTAAAATACGCGCGGTGCGGCGAGTGCCGCAGCTTATGATGTGAATCCGCTTTTCTGATGATGCGCGCGCGACCGCGTTGTTATGATCGAAAAAAGCTGCATCGCGTCGCGAGCGAGCCACGACGGCTCGCCGGGGGAGATCATGGATATCCACGAATATCAGGCGAAAGAACTGCTGTCAGGGTTCGGGGTGAACGTGCCGCGCGGCGGCGTGGCCTACAGCCCGGAACAGGCGGTGTATGTGGCGACGGAGCTCGGCGGCTGGCACTGGGCCATCAAGGCGCAGATTCACGCCGGCGGCCGCGGCAAGGCGGGCGGTGTCAAACTGTGCCGCACGTACCAGGAAGTGGCTGCTGCGGCCAAGGGCATGCTCGGCCATGGCGGGATCGTCGTCTTCGACGACAGCGTCGACATGGCGCGCCAGGCGCGCTTCGCCTTCGAGTTCTGCGCCAAGGAGAGCTGCGGCAAATGTACGCCGTGCCGGATCGGCTCGACCCGCGGCGTCGAGACGGTCGACAAGATCATCGCCGGCCGCGACCGTGAGCGGAACATCCAACTTGTGCGCGATCTTTGCGAGGTGATGACCGACGGCTCGCTTTGCGCGCTCGGCGGGCTCGCCCCTCTGCCGGTCCTGAGCGCGCTCGACCATTTCAGCGAGGATTTCGCCAGGGCGCCGGCGCGCGCCGCGGCGGAATAGGAGATCAAGCGATGGCGCTGTTGCAGGAACTGGATACCGGCACGCCGATCCGCACCGGCGAACCGACTGTCACGCTGACCATCGACGGGCGCAAGGTCAGCGTGCCGCCGGGGACATCGGTGATGGCCGCCGCCGCCCTGATCGACAACCCGATCCCCAAACTCTGCGCGACCGACAATCTCGAGGCCTTCGGCTCGTGCCGGCTCTGCCTCGTCGAGATCGAGAGCCGGAAGGGTACGCCGGCCTCGTGCACGACCCCGGCCGAGCAGGGCATGGTCGTCCGCACCAAGACGCCGCGGCTCGAGCGGCTGCGACGCGGCGTGATGGAGCTCTATATCTCCGACCATCCGCTCGACTGTCTGACCTGCAGCGCCAACGGCGACTGCGAATTGCAGACCCAGGCCGGGAACGTCGGCTTGCGCGACGTGCGCTATGGGTATGACGGCGCCAAGCACTCGCAGGGCCCGATCGACGCCTCCAATCCCTATTTCAGCTTCGAATCGTCGAAATGCATCGTCTGCTCGCGTTGCGTGCGCGCGTGCGAGGAGGTCCAGGGCACATTCGCGCTGACCATCCTCGGCCGGGGCTTCGGTTCGAAGGTTGCGACCGGCGGCGTTGATTTCCTGTCGTCCGAATGCGTCTCCTGCGGCGCCTGCGTGCAGGCCTGCCCGACCGCGACGCTCAACGAGAAGCCGGTCATCGAGCACGGAACCCCGGATCGCACGGTGGTGACCACCTGCGCCTATTGCGGCGTCGGCTGCTCGTTCAAAGCGGAGCTCAAGGGCGATGAGGTCCTGCGCATGGTCCCTTACAAGGCCGGCAAAGCCAACGAGGGGCATTCCTGCGTCAAAGGGCGGTTCGCCTACGGCTACGCCACTCACAAGGACCGGATTCTCAAGCCGATGATCCGTGGCCGAATCGAGGATCCGTGGCGCGAGGTCTCCTGGGGCGAGGCCATCGCCCATGCGGCGAATGAATTCAAGCGCATCCAGTCCCAATACGGCCGCGACTCGGCCGGGGCGATCAGCTCCTCGCGTTGCACCAACGAGGAAGTGTTCCTGGTCCAGAAGCTGGTGCGCGCCGGCTTCGGCAACAACAACATCGACACCTGCGCCCGCGTCTGCCACTCGCCGACCGGCTTCGGCCTGTCCAAGACCTTCGGCACCTCGGCCGGCACCCAGGATTTCAAGTCGGTCGCGAAGGCGGACGTGGTGGTCGTGATCGGCGCCAATCCGACTGACGCCCATCCGGTCTTTGCTTCTCGCCTCAAGAAACGTCTGCGCGCCGGAGCGCGCCTCATCGTCGTCGACCCGCGCCGCATCGATCTCGTTAGGAGCGCGCACATCAAGGCCGACCAACATCTGACGTTGAAGCCCGGGACCAACGTTGCGGTCCTCAACGCGATGGCCCATGTCGTCGTTACCGAGGGCCTCGTCGATGAAGCCTTTGTCCGCGAACGCTGCGAAATCGGTAATTTCGAGTCCTGGGCGCGGTTCGTCGCCGATCCCCGCCACTCGCCCGAGGCGACGGCGGCGGCGACCGGCGTCGATCCGCTCGAGCTGCGCGCGGCGGCGCGTCTCTATGCGACCGGCGGCAATGCGGCGATCTACTACGGCCTTGGCGTCACCGAGCACAGCCAGGGCTCGACGACGGTGATGGCGATCGCCAATCTCGCCATGGCGACCGGCAACATCGGCCGCGAGGGGGTCGGCGTGAATCCCTTGCGCGGCCAGAACAATGTCCAGGGCTCGTGCGACATGGGCTCGTTCCCGCACGAGTTCTCCGGCTACCGCCACGTGTCGAACGACACCGTCCGCGAGACGTTCGAGCGCCTGTGGGGCGTGCCGCTCAGCAACGAGCCGGGTTTGCGCATCCCCAACATGATCGACGAGGCGATCGACGGCTCGTTCAAGTGGCTCTACGTCCAGGGCGAGGACATCGCCCAGTCGGACCCCGACACGACCCACATCACCGCCGGCCTGAAGGCGATGGAATGCGTCATCGTGCAGGATCTCTTTCTCAACGAGACGGCGCGTTACGCCCATATCTTCCTGCCCGGCGCGTCGTTCCTGGAGAAGGACGGCACGTTCACCAACGCCGAGCGCCGGATCAGCCGGGTGCGCAAGGCGATTCCCCCGCTTGCCGGAATGGCCGACTGGGAGGTGACGATGGCGCTGGCTAACGCGCTCGGCGCGCCAATGCGTTACAATCACCCGAGCGAGATCATGGACGAGATTGCGGCGACCACACCGACCTTCAAGGGCGTCTCCTACGCCCGCCTGGAGGAGCTCGGCTCAATCCAGTGGCCGTGCAACGACGCGGCGCCGACCGGCACGCCGGTCATGCATGTCGACCATTTCGTCCGCGGCAAGGGCCAGTTCATGCTGACCGAGTATCTCGCCACCGAGGAGCGCGCCGGGCCGCGCTTCCCGCTCCTTTTGACCACTGGCCGCATCCTGTCGCAATACAATGTCGGCGCCCAGACCCGGCGCACCGCGAGCACGGTCTGGCACCACGAGGACGTGCTCGAAATTCACCCCTTCGACGCCGAGCAGCGCGGCGTACGCGATGGCGATCTCGTGGCGCTCGCAAGCCGCATCGGCGAGATTTCGCTCCACGCCAGCGTCACCGAGCGGGTGCAGCCGGGGGTCGTCTATACGACCTTCCATCACGCCGTGACCGGCGCCAATGTGGTGACGACCGACAATTCCGACTGGGCGACCAACTGTCCGGAATACAAGGTGACCGCGGTGCAGGTCCGGCGCACCAACCACTATTCCGATTGGCAGCAGCGCGATCGCGAAGAGGGGGTGTCGTTGCGCCGGATGGCGAAGGAGTTGGCCGATGCGGCCGAGTGAGGGCCCGGGCTCGATCGACGTTCCGGTCCGCGTCTTTTCCTACGAATTGGGCGTCGGCGGAAAGGAGTTCACCCGCGCGATCGCCGTCGAAGCCCCGGTTCAGGTCGTCCTCGGCGGCGCGCCGTTCGCCGTCATGATGGCGACCCCGCAGGACCTCGAGGATTTCGCCGCTGGCTTTGTCCTGACCGAGCAGATCGCCGAGAGTGTCGCTGACATCCGGGGAATCGAGGTCGAAGCGGCCGAGGACGGCTGGAAGCTCAAGATCGCGCTCAGCGGCGAGCGATTGCAGGCCCATATGGCGCGCGCCCGGGCGATGAGCGGGCGCACCGGCTGCGGCCTCTGCGGGATCGAGGATTTTTCCCAGATGCCGTCGCCCCGGCCGCCGCTTGATCCGCCGGCTTCGATCGAGCCAGCCGCGATCCGCGCCGCGATTGGCGAACTCGAGGCCTGGCAGCCCCTCAATCGCGCGACCCGCGCCGTCCATGCCGCGGCATGGTGCGGGCGGGACGGGAAAATTCTGCTGTCGCGCGAGGACGTCGGACGGCACAATGCGCTCGACAAGGCGATCGGGGCGCTGGCGCGCGCTCGCGTTGCGCCGGACAGCGGATTTTTTGTCATCACCAGCCGCTGTTCGTTCGAAATGGTCGCCAAGGCGGCCATCTTCGGCGCCGGGACCCTGGTGTCGGTTTCAGCCCCGACCTCGCTCGCCCTGGAGCGGGCGCGGCGTTTCGGCGTCCGCCTGATCGCGGTCGCGCGCGCCGACCAGGCGTTCTCATTCGACGCCGGCAAGGACCTGGCAAGCGGGGGATTGGCGGCGTGACAACCGGCAAAATCGACAAACTGGTGCGCATGGCCAATCAGATCGCGGATTTCTACGCCGCCATGCCCGAGCGGGAAGCGACTGCGGGCGCCGCCTCGCATCTCACCCTCTACTGGACGCCGAAGATGATTCGCGAGATCATCGCCTTCGCCGATCAAGGCCATTCCGGCCTCAATGCGACCGCGGCGCGCGCGGTCGAATCGTTGAAACAGAAGGCGACGGCCGCCTAGGACTCTTCCGGGCCCCATGCCTCGCTGGCCGCGCCCACCCAATCTGCTGCGGCTCTTCGTCGGCCAGCACATCATCAACGGCGCGAGCGTCGGCCTGGGGGTGGTTGCGGTCGCGCTTGTCTCCTCGGCGATTTTCGGCTTCGCCGCCGGCCAGCCCGCGACGCTCGGCGCCATATCGGCCAGCATTTCCGATCTCCCGGCGCCCTGGCGGGAGAAGGCGAAGACGCTCGGCTTCGGCTTCGCGCTGGCGCTCCTCTCGACCGTGGCGATCCAGCTCGCGCTGCCGTGGGCGGTCGCCGCCCTCGTCATGATCGGCCTCATCAGCTTTGTCGGCGGTCTCGTCACCGGGCTCGGCCGATGGGCGGTGGCGGTCGGCATGCAGGCGGTCATCCCGATGGTTTTTATTCTCGGATTCCCGCGCGAGACTTTCCCGGCCGCGGTTCGAATCGAGATGCTGCTCGCCGGCGGGGGCGTCGCCTATATCGCGTTTGCGCTTCTGGCGACCGTCTTTACCGACGCCAGCGCCCGCCGGCTGGTCACGAGCGAATCGATCCGCGAATTCTCGATGTACATGCGCGCGGTCGCGGGCGTTTTTGATCCGGACCAGGAACTGGCTGCGGCCTATGGCGCAACGATTCGCCAACAGTCGATGCTTTCGGAGCAATTGCAGTCGGCGCGCTCGCTCTTGCTTGATCGGCCGGGAGAAAAGGGCGAGCGGATGCGGCTCGCAGCGTCGATCGGCATCCTGCTCGATGCGCTGGATGCGCTGGTGGCCGCCCAATGCGACGTCGATCTCATCCGGCAGACGCCCGAGGCCGCGACAGTGCTGGGTCGAATCGGCGACGCGCTGCGGGTCGGGTCGTTCGATCTCGAGCACTTGAGCCTGGAGCTCCTGACCACCGGTCGCCCCATTCTGCCGCCCGACCATCAGCTCGCCATCGACGCGCTCAAGCGCGAGGCGGCGCGGGTGGAAGCCGAAGCGATGGACCCGAAAGCGCGTGCGGCGCTCGTCGCCACGACCGGGCGACTCGTCCTCTCGCTCAGCCATATCAGGCGCTTGGAGCGCGCCTTGTCGGACGACGAGACGGCGCGCGCCTCGATCGGCGACGTCAATCTCGCCGCCTTCATCCCGAAACGCCGCTACGCGCCGAGCGCGCTCATGCCCCATTTGAGCCTCGATTCGCCGGTGCTCAGGTTCGCCGTGCGCCTGGCGCTGGCGATGATGGCAGGGGCGGTCGTCGCCCAATCGCTCGGCGACGAGCGGCACGGCAACTGGGTCCTGCTCACCATCGCGGTGGTGATGCGGGCAGGCTACGGGCTCACCAAGCAGCGCCGCGACGACCGCGTCATCGGCACGCTGATCGGCTGCGTCGTCGCTGCGGGCTCAGTCGCCTACTTGCCAGCCGGCGCGCTGGTCGCGGTCCAGGGTCTCGCGGTCGCGTTCACCCACAGCTTTGCTCGGCTCAATTACCGCCTGGCCTCTTCCGGCGCCTCGGTGACCGCGCTGGTGTCGCTGCACCTGGTCCAGCCGTGGGTGTCGGCGCCGATCCTGGTGCGCCTCGCCGATACGCTGATCGGCGCGGCGATCGCGCATCTCTTCAACTATCTCTGGCCGCGCTGGGAATCGTCCGAGGCGCCGCGGCTGGCGAGCCGCCTCCAGGCCCAGCTTGCCGCCTTCGCCGCCGCCGCGCTCAGGACCGATGTCAGCGATCATGACTATCGGCTGGCGCGCAAGAACGTGATCGAGGCGATCGCCGCGCTTTCCGATTCCGCCGGGCGGATGAGCAGCGAGCCGATGGCGGCGCGCAAGGGCCTCGACGAAATGGCCAACCTTTTGATCGCCGCCTACAGCCTTGTGGCCGAGCTCTCGGCGGCCCGTCTCGCGTTTCAGACCGGCGCTCCGCCACCCGACCCGGCGATCTGCGAGCGGCTTCAGGCCCTCTTCGCCGGCCAATCCGGAGCGGCCGCCTCCGACGCTCCGGCCGGCCCGCTGGCCGCCGCCGCGCTCGCCGTCACCTCGGCCGCCCGCAATTACGAGCGCGTGGCGAAAACCGAGGGCAAATAGCGCCGCCGCCCTTAAGGCGCACGAGTGCGACCTCGTCCTGAGCTGGCGGCGCAGCCGCCGTGTCGGGCGATCCAATGCGCGCCGCACAGGGGGCCTTCTGCGCCGTCCTTCGAGACGCGCCTCCGGCGCTCGTCAGGACGAGGATGTGATTTAAACGGTGCAGCTTCCGCGATCACCTCGGCCGCGACTCGACCCCCGCAAGGGCGCTCAACTCGTCCTCGAGCCGCAATTCGACGCTCTTCGCCTCCGTCTTGATCCAGTCGATCACGACCTGGACGTCGTCGCGGGGCGTAGCGTCGGCCTGGACCAGCCAATAGGCGTATCCATGCGCCTGGTCCGCGCCCGCGCCGCCGACCGCGACCAGCCTGCCTTGCGACAGCAAGGGCTCGATCAGGGCGATGCGGCCGAGCGCTATTCCCTGGCCCTCGAGCGCTGCCCGGATTGCCTGGTCATATTGATTGTAGCGCAGAACGCCCTTCGGCTTGACGGCGCTCAGACCCATGGAATGGAGCCGGTCGGCCCATTGCAGCCAGGGGCGATTCGAGTCGTCGTATTCGATGAGAACGTGGGTGGCGATCGACTCGGAGTCGAGGCGGCTCACTCCCAGCGAGGGATGGGCGACGGGCGCGACCGCTTCGCCGAACAGGCGCTGCGACCCCGGCGGCGCGTTCGAGGCGGGGCAATAGCGGATGGCGACATCAGCGCCTCCGGTCCTCAGATCGACCACTCTGTTGTTCGCCGCCACCCGCACGTCGATATCGGGATGGCGCTGCTGGAAACCGCCGAGACGCGGCATGATCCACAAGCCCGTGACGCCGATGCTAGCGGTGATCGTCACCGGCTGCCGGTCGCGCCCGGCGGCGAGCGCATTGACGCCATCCTGAAGCTGTTGAAGGGCGCTGTCGGCGACCCGAAAGAAGCGTTCGCCTTCGGCGGTGAAGCCGATCGAGCGATAGCCCCGGTTGAGCAGCTGCACGCCGAGCGCCTCTTCGAGCGCGATGATCTGCCGGCTGACGGCGGATTGGGTGAGGAAAAGATCCTGCGCGGCGAGCGTAATGCTCATGCGCCGCCCGACGGCGACGAAACCGCGAACGAGATCCAGCGACGGCAACCGAACCGGAAAGCTTCGCATGTGATTACCTCATGCGATCGAGCCCCACCCTGGTCATGCCCCCTGCCTCTGTCAAGCCGAACCGCGTTGGGGGCGGGCTGGCTCGCTCTCGCCACCGCATTCCCGTGTCGCATGCGATTGATGCCGAGATGTCGTTTGACGGGCGACAGCCACCGACCGTATCACTTGGCCATTAAATGGCCCAGGAGGCTATCATGCGCATCGCATTGCCGCATTTCGCATTCGAAATGTCGCCGCCGCAATTCGCCCATTGGCGGAGCGAATTGCAATCATGGCGCCGGCGGGCGCGGGAACGGGGCGAGCTGGCGCGGATGTCGGACGGCGAACTGCACGACATCGGCATCAGCTCCGCCGAGCGCTGGTCGGAAATCAACAAGCCGTGCTGGCGCGGCTGACGCCCTCGGTAACCCATCGCTCAAAGTCAGCCGGGATCACGTTGCCCCCGCAGATGATTGTTGCGACCCGCTTGCCCGAGTAGCGGGACGGATCCTCCAGGATCGCCGCAACGCCCAGCGCGGCGGACGGCTCTACGACAAGTCCGGCGCGGCGATAGAGCATTCGCATTCCGGCAATGATGCTCTCTTCCTCGACCAGCGCGACGTGATCAGCTACGACCAGCAGGTCGTCGAGAACAGCGGGGATTGGAAAGCGCCCTGCAACGCCGTCCGCGATTGTATCCGTGCGGTCCGTCTCGACAATGGACCCTGCCCGCCATGACAATGCCATCGCTGGCGCTCCCCTAGGCTGTACGCCCACGATTTCGACCCGTGGAGCGAGGCGCTTGAAGACGTACCCCACGCCGGTGGCCATCGCGCCGCCTCCGAGCGCGACGAGCACAGCGTCGATAGGCCCGACGCCTTCAAGGAGCTCGAGCCCGATGGTGCCAGCTCCTTCGCAGGTGTCGATGTTCTCACTGTCTTCGACCAGGAATGCGCCTTCGCTATCTGCGATCTGCCGAGCCAGACGGCGAGCCGCCTCGATGTCCCCATCGACGATCCGCACCGTCGCTCCCAGCGCGCGGATTCTTTCCAGCTTGTACGAATTCGCGCCGCTGCCGGCAACGACGGTTGTCGAGATCCCTCGGCTTCGTCCGCTATAGGCCAAAGCCTGCCCGAGATTGCCGGCGCTCGCGCAGATGGCCGCCCTGACGCCAGAGTCGGCCAGACGCGCCATGACGGTCTCCGTCCCACGACCCTTGAAACAGCGTATGGGATTGGCGGTTTCAAGCTTCAAAATGAGTTCGCAGCCAAGCGCCTCGCCAAGGGGTGGGCAAACGTACTGAGGCGTGTTTCGAAAGACCGGCGCGATGCGGGAAACAGCCGATCGAATTCTGTCCAAGTCGAGCCGGACCGGAGCCCGCGGGCCGGCGCGAGCAGAACGTTTCTCGGAGCACACTACGACGATCCCACCGAATTGACGATCCCAGGGACACGATTCGTTGCTGTGCTTATAGCCGCTTTTCGAACCAGTGATCGGCGTAGGGGTTGTCATTGAAACGCGCGATTTCCCGGAATCCTTCCTTTCGGTAAAGCGCGTGGGCCTCAGTCAGCGCCCGGTTGGTGTCCAGGCGAAGCGTCCGTAAGCCCATCTGGCGCGCGGCGGTTTCGAGCGTGCTGAGCACCCGGCGAGCGACGCCGATGCCGCGGGCGGAGGGCGCGGTCCAGACCCGCTTGATCTCTCCCATCGTCTTGTCCGAGCGCTTGAGCCCGCCGCACCCGACCGGATCGCCGTCGAGCCTTGCGACCACGAACAAGCCCGATGGCGGCGCCATGTCGTCGGCGCTGGCGGAATCGTGCTTGGCGCCGTCGAACCCGCCCTCGAAGCGCGCCGCGAGCTCGCTGAAGTACGCATCGAGGCACCGGCGCGCGTCGCCGCTGCTTGGAGCTTCCGCCGCGACTTCGACCGAGGCGGCCCGGATCAGCCGCTCGACCTCGCCCATCGCCGTCGTCAGGCGGCCGCGCTCGGCTTCGTCGAGCTTCTCCAGCATTGACGCCGCCAGCCGGTCCGAGAGCCGGTCATAAGCCGCGCGCTCTGCGCCTCCCTTGCGGGTGAGATTCACTCGGTGCCGCCGGCCGTCCCCGCCGTCCTTCGCGACCGCGATCAAGTCCTGCGACTTCAAGGATTGCACGAGCCGGCTGAGGTAGCCCGAATCAAGCCCGAGTCTCGCGCGCAGCGTGCGCACATCGACGCCATCGGCGCCGATTTCGAAAATGAGCCGCGCCTCCGCCAGCGGCCGGCCTCGGCGCAGGTAATTGGTCTCGAGCGCGCCGACGCGCCGGGTAACTAGGCGGTTGAAGCGGCGAATCTGCCGCAGCTGGCTCTCGTCCATTGTCTGACTTTAGTCAAGCATCGGCGGATTTCAAGCTTGGGGAGGACCGCGGCGATTGCTTTAGCGGGAGCCTCCATTAATCGTGTCGCGCCCCCACCACCGCGCTCCGCGCGGTCCCCCTCCCCGCTTTGCGTGGGACGACAGGCGCGGCCCTTTGCTCCCGCGCGCTTGCAAAGCGCGGGGGCGGTGCAAGCGATTGTACCGCGCCTCGAAAGGGGTTGTGGTTTGCCGCCGGTCCAGGGCGATGGAATCGATTGCAGCAATGCCGCAAACGGCGTTAGACTAACCGCCAGCGCAACTGGCGCGCCATCGTGCAATGCTCTTCGCATTCTGCATCGCGGTTCGCGCCCATGAAGAAAAAAGCGTCGATGCCCGCGCGTCGCGCGGAACACGGCGATGCGCCATAACGTTGAGGGCTACGGTCGGGGCTCCTAGGTCAGGAGACTATGATGCCAAACGTGGAATACAGACTAGCGTCAGGGCACTCGGTTCGCCATCTAGACGTCGCGCCGATGATCGCTGCGCTTCGCTTCCAGCCTTCCGATTTCGAATTTTCTCATGGCTGGCTGAACCATGTGCCAAGCCGCCATCGTTTCCAGTTCGACCGGTCCGGGCGGGTGACGATCGACGCGCTTTGCGGCTGCGCGGCGCTGTCGGTAAGGCCTGAACAGGCCGACGAGCTCCATACGATGTTCAAGACTTGGCGCCACTCCTATTGGGTCCCGCTGGAGACCAACCGGGAGTTCGCGTCGCACTTCCGCGCCCCTAATGCCTGGGTCAGATTGTTCCGCGACATCCGCATGGCCTGGCGGCGCTTCCGTCGGGAGGCCGAGCCAACGACCATCCCCGTCGAAGGGGTGTCGGCGACGCCGGCGGAATAGCGGGGCGCTTTCCCTGAACCGCGCCGCTGCTTGCGGCGCGGCGCTGGCTGATGGATCGAAATCGCTGTAGCGCTGCAAGGAGGCGGTGCACCTGAAGTTGCGCGCGTGGCGGGTCGCGCTTTAGACAATCCCCGATGACGAACCCGCGACCGCAGGGCGCTCCTTCGCCTTGACCTTGCGATAGTTCGAAGCCCGATAGACCGCGACCGGATCGATCGCGCCGCCATTGTGCATCCGCGCCTCGGCCAGGATCGGCGAGACGTCGGTGACGAAGCCGGACTTCAGAATGCGGTGGGCGAGCATGACGTCGTTCGCGTCTTGCGCCCCCGCGAGCGCTTCGCGGTCGACTATAAGCGCTTGCGCATAAGCGCGCTGCGTCTCCATCGCCGAGACCATCAGGCTCTCGATCGGATCGGTGACGTTGTGCGACTGATCGAGCATGTAGGCGGGATCAAAGCCCCCGGCGCCGCGCGCGCTGGCCTCGACCAGCTCATTGAACACCCGGAACAGCCGAAACGGGTCGATCGATCCGGTGTCGAGATCGTCGTCGCCGTATTTCGAATCGTTGAAATGAAAGCCCGCCAGCCGCCCA
>Ga0209139_10000759_pt1 | contig 11590 bp, 14 predicted proteins | sample BogFormECP14_OM3_FD_188246 | JGI IMG/M metagenome (GOLD analysis project Ga0209139, IMG submission 188246) | Bog forest soil microbial communities from Calvert Island, British Columbia, Canada - ECP14_OM3 (SPAdes) (version 2) | ecosystem: Environmental > Aquatic > Freshwater > Wetlands > Bog ...
GACCCGTCGAGGGTTGGGCATTAAAAATCATGTGCGAGACGCCGGCGATGGGGTTCCAACGCCATGCACATCCATATCGACACATACCCGGATTGGAGACTCGCACATGGGTCGCAACACTCGTACTCGAACGCCGCGCGGCCGCCGCATGGCGTTAAGTCTTGGCACGGCCGCCGGTGCCGCCCTTATTGCCGCGTCGATCAGCATGGGCACCGCACCCGTGGCCGGCGCCGACGTCCTCGGTGCGGATACGGTCAGCGACTTGATCGGGGCATCCGACTCGCAGGCGCTTGCCGCGGCGGGCGTCTCCGACACATTGGCACTCAGCTATTTGATCGAGGCATTCGACCCGCACTCCTTTAACGCCGCGGGTTCACCCACTGACGCGCTTGGCCTTTTCGGCTACTACACCGACACCTACCTGTTGGGGCCCACCGGTATTGATGCCGAGCTCGCCCCGCTCGTTGAAGAATTGGTGGGTACGATCACGCCCGGATCCCCCGGGACCTATATGCCCGCGATCAGCGACTTGATCGCGGCAATCGACCCGAACGCGTTTACCGGGGGTACCCCGGGCGTCGCACCGACCGACGCGCTTGGCTTTCTGGGCTACTACACCGACACCTACCTGTTTGGGCCCTTCGGCATTGATAACCTGATCTACCCGTACGTTGAAGACATCATCAAATCGCTGCCCGCCGGCGCCGAAAGTGTCGATGTGAGTCCGGTCAGCGACTTGGTCGGGGCACTCGACCCCAGCGCGTTTAGCGCCGGCGTTGCTGATCTGACGGCACCCACCGCCGTTAGCCTGCTCGACCCGGTCATTGACGGGTTGCTGAATTCGGGCTTGTCCCTCTTCTGATGCCGGCGTTGTAGTGCCTTGATCGAGCCGTTCGCCGAAGTGCTCGGTACTACTTGGCGATGAGGTGCTATCTGGTGACGACCCACGACTGATGGCCCGCCCCACCCAGATCGGCGACGATCGTGGGCAACGCGGTGGCGACGATGGTCTGGTCCAGGGCCGCCAGCAGCATGCCCAGCACGATCGCCAGGAAGACGAAATTCCGGCGCTGCGGGCTGACCAGTGCGCCGCTGGTGTCGGGGTCTGAGGGCGTCTGCGCTTTCGTCATACGCAGCTGCTTTACCCGCTCAGTTGCCGGCCTGACCCGTCGTCGGCGGACGCGAAACACACTGAGCCGAGTACAGCTCTTCACCGAGCTTGTCCATCAGCTGCAGCTGGGTCTCCAGGTAGTCAACGTGGTTTTCCTCGTCAGCGATGATGCCTTCGAGCAGGAAGGCGCTGGTCGAGTCCTGCTTCTCGCGGCACATGATGACACCGGGCTTGAGCCGGTTCAGCACGTCGTATTCGATCGCCAGGTCGGCCTCGAACTGCTCGCGCAGCGTCTGACCGATGCGCAACGAGAACAGCCGTTGGTAGTTCGGCAGCCCGTCCAGCAGCAGAATGCGGTCGGTGATCGCCTCGGCGTGCCGCATCTCATCGAACGATTCGGCGCGGGTGTGGCCTGCCAACTCGGTGAAGCCCCAGTTCTCCTGCATCTTGGAGTGCAGAAAGTACTGATTGATCGCGGTGAGTTCACTGGTCAGTTGTTCGTTCAGAAGGCGCAAAACATCGGGATCACCTTGCATGATCGCTCCTCATTCTCCCGTGGCACGGTTGTCGACTCGCGGCGATTGACGGTGAGGTTGGGCTGGAACGCCACCGCCTGCCGAGAACAAATCTAGTCCAGTGAGCGACCGTCGGCGTGCTGATTTGGGCCGCGTGCGGGTGCCAATTTCACTAAAAGTGCTGGTCAGAGGCTATCCTAAGTAAGGATAGCCTTTGCGAAGTAAGTTAGGTTAGACTTCCCTACATGCGGGCAATTCGGTGGTCGGTGACCCAGAATTTGGGGGTTCGCTGATGTACGTATGCCTGTGCGAAGGGGTCACCAGCCAGACCGTGTCGGACGCGGTCGCCTGTGGGGCCTCGACCTCCAAAGAGGTCGCCGCGGCATGCGGCGCAGGTCTTGACTGCGGACGATGCCGACGCACACTGCGGGCCATCATCGAGGCCGCCACGCAGTTGCAGCCCACCGGTTCCTGAGTAATCAGCTGCCCCGCTTGGCGGTGAAATCCGCCAGGGCCGCCGCATTGGCCTGCCCGCCCAAAAGCGCTGCGAAATGCGCATTTTCACGTTCGGTCGCAGCAGCGATGTCGGGACGCGTGGGTTCGACGATGGATTGCTTGACCGCGATCAGGCTCGGAATCGGCCGGGAGGCCAGGATTTCGGCGTGCCTGTGGGCCTCGGCGAGCAGGTCCTCGGGTTCGCACACCTTCCAGACCATGCCCATCGCCAACGCTTCGTGCGCGCTCACCCATTCCGAGGACAGCAGCAGCCATGCTGCGTTTTGGCGGCCGATCAACTGCGGCAGCAGATACGACGATGCTGCCTCCGGTGCGACGCCCAAGCTGGTGAATGGGCACTTCAGCCGGGCCGTCGTGGACATGAACGCCAGGTCCGCGTAACCCAGGATGGTGGTGCCGATCCCGACGCCGACGCCGTTCACGGCGCAGATCAGCGGTTTGGGGAACCGGGTCAGCGCGTCGATCATCGTGGTGAAATGCGATCCCTGATTGGCCATTTCGGGGTCGGTGATCCGCGCCTGCATCTCCTTGAGGTCATTGCCGGCGCTGAAGGCGCGTCCGGCACCGGTTAATAGCACGACAGCCACGTCGGGGTCTTCGGCTGCCGCCTGCAATGCCTCGGCGGTGGCTTGGTAAAGCGCCTCGTTGAACGCGTTGAGCGCATCGGGCCGGTTCAGGGTGAGCGTGCGTACCCGGTTCTGATCGTCGACCTGGAGTATCACGGGTGTCTCCTCAGCTGTGGAAGGGCGTTTTCAGCACATAGCGACTGGTCGGCACGGTGTCGATGTTCTCGTTGGCGCCGAATGCCGATGTGCTGGCGACCATTCGGGACAATCGCTGCTGCAGGTCGGCGTCGTCGGCCGCGCCGAAGAAGGCCTTCAGGTCGGTGATCGCCTCGGCCGGGAACAGCTCTTCGACAATGCCTGCCAGCGGCAGCGCATTCGGAGTCAGCGCACGCACCACGGCGTTCTGGGTGTAACCGAAGGTGGACTGAGTCTCGATCGCCACCGGCGTGTGGTCATGCTGCCAGCGCTGCAGCCAACTCGCCTGGTCCAGCTCGGCCGGTCGGCGCAGTAACGCTACGTTAGCCAAACCCGTTGTACGGCTGCCTAGTTCGAGGGGTGCCTGTAATGGGATCGACTCGGTGACCAGATAGGCCGCGAGTTGATCGCACTCATCCTCCAGCAGCTGCAGCGCCGCGGCGGTCTGGTCGCCGTAAGACTGCTGGGTCCACATGCTCACCACGGCGGCCGCGGGTGGGTCGAGCGTGGTCAACGTCATCAGCGAATGAGTCACCGCCGCATCGCGGACATTGACGGTCAGCCCGGCGACGCCGAGCGCAAGGATCGCGTCCGCGACGGATCCCCGCTGCCGTTGACACCAATCCTCGTCACGATCGGCGGCCATGAGTACCGCGACTACTTTTTCCATAACCAAAACCTATTCCGAGCCGTCGCGCGCCCAGCGCGGTTGGATGAATACACCTTCGGCCTCCACGGTGATTCCCTCGTCGTCAGCGAGGTGGCCGACGGCGTAGGTCTTCACGCCGTCGGTGTGGGTGATCGCGGCTTCGGCGTGCAGCCGGCCCAGTCGGGTGGCCCGCACATAACGGAAGCTGATCGTCCCGGTCAGACGTGGATTGATGCCATCGCTGGCGGCCTCCCCCAACAGATGATCGAGCACGAGTGCGGCCACACCGCCATGGACGTGGCCGGGCGGCCCCTCGTATGCGGCGCCCAGATGGAAGTCGCACACGGATTTACCGGCGGTGTCGTGATGGATCTCCACCGGCGGCGCAATCGGATTGCGCAGCCCGACGACGGCGTTTCCCCACGCCATCCGCTCGCCGCTGGCGAGATAGCGCACGCCGAAGCTGCCATCGGTCTGCTTTTGGCGCAAACGCGCGGTGGCCGAATCGATCTCGGCCTTGGCCGCCGCGACCGTATCGGCGTCGATCTCGGTTCTGACCGTTGCGTCGATCAACTCCCGGACGGATTCAGCCAAGGGGCCATAGACAGCCCGTAGCCGTTCGACCTCCTCGGAGCTGATGTTCTCCAACGTGAAGTCCAGCATCAACCGAAACTAGAACACGTTCACTTCGGGCGGTGTGGTGGGGTGGCTGTCGCTACCGCGTTGCGCGTACTTGCTGGTCTTCCGCGAGTAGCTCGCCGATCAGCCCGGCGAGTTGTCGATACGGCCCTTCACGCCCGCTGGACGACCGGAACACCAATCCGATGCGGCGTCCGGGGCGAGGTACGGCGAAGTAGGCCAGTTCCAGGCGGCTACGCGCAGTTTCCACCGGTACGGCGCTCTGCGGGATCAACGTCACGCCCAGCCCGCCGCTCACGCACTGGACCGCCGTGGCCAGCGACGCCGCCCGGGTGTTGGCGAGTTCGGCACGCACGCCCGCGTTGCGGCAGACGTCGAGTGCCTGGTCGCGCAGGCAGTGGCCCTCGTCGAGAAGCAGCAGCGGCAGCTCGGCCAGGGCGGTCGGTGACACTCGCCGCTTGCCGGCCAGCGGATGCCCCGGTGGCAGAGCAAGCACGAAATCTTCGTCGTAGATCGGGATTTCGGTGATGCCGCTGGCTTCGGCCGGCAGCGCAATCAGCGCCGCGTCCACCGAACCTTCACGCAGCCCGGTCAATAGCCGTTCGGTCTGATCCTCGATCACCCGCAAGGCGAGCCCGGGTAGCCGATCGGCCAGCCCGGCCAGCAGCGTGGGCAGGACGTAGGGCGCCACCGTCGGGATCAGACCCAGCCGGATGGTGCCCAGCAGCGGGTCTGAGGACCCGGCGGCCGCCGCGGTGAACGCCGCCGTTGCCTCCATCACCGCTTGCGCTCGCGGTAGCAGTGCCCTCCCCTCACTCGTCAGGAAAACTCGGCGCGTCGACCGCTCAACCAATTGGACCCCGAGGCCGGTCTCCAGTGCCGACAACGCTTGCGAAAGCGTCGACTGGCTGACGCCGAGAGTTGTTGCAGCACTGCCGAAATGCTGCTTTTCGGCAATCGCGACGAAGGCCCGGAGTCCGGCGATCGTCGGCTGATAACTCTTATCGGTCATACCGAACAGTGTAGTGGGAAAGATCACCTTTCATTCAAAGTGTAGTTCCGGCAGGATGGTCACAGCGGAATTCTGGACTAAATCCAATTTAAGTGGAGGAGCGACATGGCATTGCTGACTATCGGTGACCAGTTCCCGGCCTACCGGCTAACGGCGTTGATCGGTGGCGACCTCTCTAAGGTTGACGCACAACAGCCCGAGGATTACTTCACCACGATCTCCAGTGGTGACTTCGAAGGCAAGTGGCGAGTAATTTTTTTCTGGCCGAAGGACTTCACCTTCGTGTGCCCGACCGAAATCGCCGCCTTCGGCAAGCTGAACGACGAATTCATCGACCGCGACACCCAGGTGCTCGGCGCCTCGGTCGACAACGAGTTCGTGCACTTTCAGTGGCGCGCACAACATGACGACCTGAAGAAGCTGCCGTTCCCGATGCTTTCGGACCTCAAGCGCGAACTGGCGGAAGCCACCGGGGCGCTCAACAACGACGGTGTGGCCGACCGCGTCACGTTCATCGTCGACCCCAACAACGAAATCCAATTCGTCTCGGTCACCGCCGGTTCGGTGGGTCGCAACGTCGATGAGGTGCTGCGCGTGCTCGACGCCCTGCAGTCCGACGAGTTGTGCGCGTGCAACTGGCGTAAGGGCGACCCCACGCTGGACGCCGGCGAACTGCTCAAAGCATCGGCCTGATCGGAGGATTTGATGAGTGTCGACAATCTGAAAGACGCACTGCCCGACTACGCCAAGGACCTCAAGCTCAATCTCGGTTCGATCAGTCGCAGCACGGTGTTGAACGAAGAACAGCTGTGGGGCACGTTGCTGGCCAGTGCCGCCGCGACGCGGAATACCCAGGTGCTGGCTGAAATTGGCACCGAGGCAGCCGACGTCCTGTCGTCCGAGGCCTACCAGGCGGCGCTGGGCGCCGCGTCGATCATGGGCATGAACAACGTGTTCTACCGCGGCCGCGGGTTCCTGGACGGCAAGTACGACGACCTTCGTCCCGGTCTGCGGATGAACATCATCGCTAACCCGGGCGTGGACAAAACGAATTTCGAGCTGTGGTCGTTCGCGGTGTCCTCGATCAACGGGTGTTCGCACTGCGTGACCGCCCACGAGCACACCTTGCGCGAGGCCGGCGTCGACCGCGAAGCGATCCTGGAGGCGTTGAAGGTCGCCGCGATCGTCACCGGGGTCGCGCAGGCGATCACCACCGCCCAAACGTTGGCGACCGCCGGGTAGATCCCGTCCGTAGACTTCGGGTCTGTGGTCTCCCACGACGTCGATCTACAGCACCTGCGGCGCTGCGTCGAGCTTGCCGGCATCGCACTGAAAGCCGGACATGGTCCTTTCGGTGCGATGCTGGTCGGCGCGAACGGGAAGACACTGTACGAGGACCACAACCGCGTCACCGACGACGATCAGACGCTGCACGCCGAGTTGGGCGTGATCCATTGGGCCGTCGCGAATCTAGCTCCGGTGCAACGTATTCGGACAACCCTCTACACGTCGTGTGAGCCTTGTCCGATGTGTGCGGCCACCCACGCGTGGGCGGGGCTGGGGCGGATTGTGTACGCGACGTCGAACGTTCAGCTGACCGACTGGCTGATCGAATGGGACGTGCCGGCACCGCCGGTCGTCATGCTGCCGGTCCGCGCGGTGGCGCCCAGAGCCGTGATCGACGGTCCGGCGCCCGAACTCGAGGAGGAGATCAAAGCGCTCTACGAGGTCAGGTACCGACGGTGACCGCCCCCGCCTGGGTCGAGCATGTGATCTGGTGGCATGTCTACCCGCTGGGATTCGTCGGCGCGTTTCCAGCGAGCGTTCCGCCCGATCCTCATGAGCACCGGCTCCGCCGCGTCGCCGAGTGGTTCGATCACGCGATCAAGCTTGGCGCCTCCGGGATCGCGCTCGGGCCGATCTTCGCCTCACGCACCCACGGGTACGACACCACTGACCATTACCGGATCGATCCGCGACTCGGCGACGACGACGATTTCGACTACCTGATCGCTGAAGCGCGGCGGCGTGGTCTGCGGGTGCTGCTGGACGGGGTTTTCAATCACGTCGGCGTCGATTTCCCGCGTTATCGCGAAGCGGTGAACGACGACGCGGCGGCTCGCTGGTTTCGCGGGCGGCCGGGCAGGTTCCACACCTTCGAAGGCCATGACGGCCTGCTCACGCTGAACCACGACAATCCCGAGGTCGTCGATTACACCGCCGGCGTCATGGCGCACTGGTTGGGCCGCGGGGCTGACGGTTGGCGGCTGGATGCGGCTTACGCTGTGCCGCAGCAGTTCTGGACTGCGGTTCTAGCCAAAGTTCGTCGGCAGCATCCGGACGCGTGGTTCGTCGGGGAGCTGATTCACGGCGACTATGCCGCGGTGGTCCGCGAAACCGGATTCGACTCGGCCACCCAGTATGAGCTGTGGAAGGCGATCTGGAGCGGTCTCAACGACGGCAACTTCTTCGAACTGAATCATGCATTGCGGCGACACACCGAGTTTGTGGAAAGCTTTGCGCCGCTGACCTTCATCGGCAACCACGATGTCACGCGTATCGCCAGCCAGCTGCAGCGTCCCGAACACCTGGCCCACGCCCTGGTCATCCTGATGACCGTCGGCGGCGTTCCCAGTATCTACGCCGGTGACGAGTTCGGCTACCAGGGGATCAAGGAGGAGCGGTTCGGCGGCGACGATGCGGTACGGACCGAATTCGGCTCTCCCCCAGCGCAGCTGGACGCTCGCGGGGTTGAGGTGTGGTCGCTGCACCAATACCTGATCGGGTTGCGCCGTCGGCACCCGTGGCTGCACGCCGCGTCGACGTCGGCGCTGCGGCTGGACAATCGGCACTACGTGTACCGGACCCGGCGCGGTGAGCAGGCATTGATCGTCGCGCTCAACATCGACGATGCCCCGCTGCGGGTGCGGCTGGATTCGGGCCCTGCCGAGGTGATCGCCGGTAGCGGGGCGCCGCCGCAAGAGGTCGTCGATGCGATCTCCGTCGAGCCGCATGGCTGGCGGATTCTGCGGCAGGCCTAAGTCAGACGCCGCAGAGTCAGTGGATCCTCGGTGCCGTCGTAGTAGCGGGCCAGCAACTCGACGAAATCGCTGTTGTCCTCGGTCGCGTGGGCGAACAACGTCATCGACGAACGCACCTTCATGTCATCGGGCGACCCGAAGATCTCGCCGATCGAGCGGTCCGGCACGGCGTTGACCAGCTGCGTGCATTCGTGCAGTCGCGGCCCGAGAACGTCGTGGCCGAGGAACGCGCGGGCCTCGTCGAGTGAGGAGATCGCATATCTGGCCGCGGTGGCGCTGCTGCCCAGGCCGGCGATCTGCGGGAACACAAACCAAATCCAGTGGCTGCGCTTGCGGCTGGCGCGCAGCTCGTCGAGGACGGTCGGGTACACCCGTTCCTGCGCATCAACGAAACGCTGCAGATTAAAGCGGTCGCTCGCGGATTGCATAAGACCTACCGTGACACAGTGGTCAAACGACGGATACCGAAGGCGCGCGACCTCGCGCCGCTGATCCGATTCCGCAAGCCCCGGCTGGACCGCGTACAACGTCGTCTTGACGACGCGCAGACCATCGACGATCTCCGGCGCCTTGCCAGGCGACGGACACCGAGGGCGGCGTTCGATTACACCGACGGCGCGGCTGAGGATGAGATTTCGCTGCACCGTGCGCGACAAGCCTTTCGCGACATCGAGTTTCACCCGACGATCCTGCGCGACGTCAGCACTGCCCGGACCGATTGGCAGGTGCTGGGCGGGCACGTCGCGATGCCGTTCGCGATAGCGCCGACGGGCTTCACCCGGCTGATGCATACCGAGGGCGAGCTCGCCGGCGCCCGAGTCGCCGCGGCGGCCGGCATCCCGTTTTCGCTGTCGACTTTGGGCACCGCTTCGATCGAGGATGTAGCCACTGCTGCGCCGCAGGGCCGCAAGTGGTTTCAGTTATATATGTGGCGCGATCGGGACCGCTCGATGGCACTGGCCAGACGGGCGGCCGAAGCCGGTTTCGACACTCTGCTGGCCACCGTCGACGTCCCGGTTGCCGGCGCGCGACTCCGCGATGTCCGCAACGGGATGTCGATTCCACCGGCGTTGACGCTGCGGACAGTCTTCGATGCGGCGCTGCGACCGCACTGGTGGTTCGACCTGATGACCACCGAGCCGCTGTCGTTCGCGTCGTTGGATCGCTGGTCGGGCACCGTCGGCCAATACCTGGACACGATGTTCGACCCCAGCCTGACCTTCGACGACCTGGCGTGGATCAAATCGCAGTGGCCGGGCAAGCTCGTCGTCAAAGGCGTCCAGACCCTCGATGACGCACGCGCAGTAGTGGATCTCGGCGTCGACGGCATCGTGTTGTCCAATCATGGCGGCCGCCAACTGGATCGGGCGCCCGTGCCGTTCCATCTGTTGCCTATCGTCGCGCGTGAACTCGGCGCCCACACCGAGATCCTCGTCGACACTGGCATCATGTCCGGCGCCGACATCGTCGCCGCGGTCGCTCTGGGTGCGCGTTGCACCCTCGTCGGCCGGGCCTACCTGTACGGGCTGATGGCCGGTGGCGAAGCCGGCGTCCGCCGGGCCGTCGAAATCCTGTCCGGCCAGCTGACCCGCACCATGAAACTGCTCGGAGTCAGCTGCCTCGAGGAGCTCTCGCCGAAGCACGTGACTCAACTGCGACGGCTGCTGCCGATGGCCCCGCCGGACTGAGGTGGTGTCGGACCGCTCTGGCATAATCGAATGTATGTTCGATACAGCTTCACCGTCTGCTTCATCGCCGGAGGTGATCGCCCGTTTTGATGAGCTGTTCGAGCGGCGTTACCCCACCCGGACGACGGAATCGGTTGCCTTCCTGGATCGGATCGGTGCGTCGTGGCGCGCGCAGAATCGCGCGGCTGCGTCGGCATTGGTGGCCATCGGTGAGTTGTTCGGGTACCGATTGGCGCGCTGCTCTGATACCGAGGAGTGGGCCGTGGATACCGAGGCGGCGGTGAGCGCCGAGGTGGCCGCGGCGCTGCGGATGAGCCAAGGTCTGGCGGCGAGCCAATTGCGCTATGCCCGCGCGATGCGCGAGCGACTGCCGAGGCTGGCCGAAGTCTTTAAGGCCGGTGACATCGACCAGCGGACATTCGCCACGATCGTCTATCGCACCGATCTGATCACCGACCGCGACGTGCTCGCGACCGTCGACGGGCAGCTGGCCCTCACCGTGGTGCGCTGGCCATCGATGACTCGCGGCCGGCTGGCCGGACAGATTGACAAGATCGTCGCCAAGGCCGACGCCGATGCGGTCCGCCGGCGCACGGAGCGACGCATCGAACGCGAGGTCTGGTTCGCAGATCTTGAGGGTGGCTTGTCGGAAATTCACGGCAGCCTGTTGAGTCCCGATGCGCATGCCCTGGACAAGCGGCTCACTGCGTTGGCGGGCACGGTGTGCGAGCGCGATCCACGCACTCGCGAGCAACGCCGTGCTGACGCGCTGGCTGCGCTCGCGGCGGGCGCCGACCGACTGGGCTGTCGCTGCGGATTCCGTGACTGCGGCGCTGGAAAACGGCCCGCCGCCACGCCTGTGGTGATCTATGTGATCGCCGAACAAGCCACGCTCGAGGGCCGCAGCGGCGCAACGGCATCCGAGGTATGCGCAGACGGGCTCGTCTCACCCGAACTCATTGCCGAGTTGGCCGACGCGGCCAAGCTAGTGCCCCTGGTCCATCCGGTCGATGCCGCGCCCGAGCCGGGATATGTGCCGTCGAAGAAGCTCGCCGATTTCGTGCGCTGCCGGGATCTCACCTGCCGGTGGCCCGGCTGCGATCGGCCCGCGTTCGATTGCGACATCGACCACACCGTCCCCTACGCCGACGGCGGGCCCACGCATGCCTCGAACCTGAAGTGCTACTGCCGTACTCATCACCTCGTGAAGACTTTCTGGGGCTGGCGTGATCAGCAGTTGCCCGACGGCACAGTCATTCTCAACTCTCCTTCGGGCCAAACCTATGTCACCACACCGGGCAGCGCGCTGCTCTTCCCCAGCCTCTGCGTACCGACCGGTGACGTACACGCGCCGCAGCCAAGCACGGCGGTCGAATACTCCGGTGACCGAACCTCAATGATGCCCAGGCGATCTCGGACCCGACGGCAAGACCGCGCCCACCGCGTCGCCGCCGAACGCCGACAAAACCACCAGGCCCGCACGGTCCGCCAGACCGGCTGCCCGAGCTACTTCGGACCAGCCCCACCGAGCGACAGCGACGACGACCCACCGCCCTTCTGACCGCCGGTCAGCGGACTTACCTTGAGGTGACGGCGAAGAGGCGCCATTGTCCGGGCACGCCCTTGAGCAGGTGAGCGCCGCGCTCCTCGAACTTGAG
>Ga0209139_10000760_pt1 | contig 11586 bp, 12 predicted proteins | sample BogFormECP14_OM3_FD_188246 | JGI IMG/M metagenome (GOLD analysis project Ga0209139, IMG submission 188246) | Bog forest soil microbial communities from Calvert Island, British Columbia, Canada - ECP14_OM3 (SPAdes) (version 2) | ecosystem: Environmental > Aquatic > Freshwater > Wetlands > Bog ...
GTGTGCGGGGAAGCGGATGGCGCGCATTCGGCGTTCCAGGCGATTGCCTCGCTGGCGCCGGATCTGGTGGTGCTGGATATTTCACTGACCGGGCCGGATGGTTTGGATGTACTGAAAGAGATTCGCATGAAGACCGCGAACCTGCCGGTCTTGATTCTCTCGATGCACGACGAAGCCATCTACGCCGAGCGGGCCATGCGCGCGGGCGCAAACGGCTACATCATGAAGCAGGAAGCCACGGAAAAAGTATTGGTGGCGATTCGCCGGATTTTGCAGGGCGACGTGTATCTCAGCGACCGGCTAACGAATACGATGCTGCAGCAGATGGTGCACGGGGGTGGGCCGTCGAAAGGCTCGCCGCTGCTAAATTTGACGGATCGCGAGCTGGAAGTGTTCCGGTTGATTGGCGCGGGGCATGGAACCCGGCAGATTGCCGACGAGTTACACCTGAGCGTGAAGACCATCGAGTCGTACCAAGCGCATATCAAGGAAAAACTAGCATTGCGGAACGCCCGCGAGTTGGTGCAACATGCTATTGAGTGGACGGTTAATTTAAATGGCGGGTACTAGAACCCGAGTGGCATAGTTTTCCACATCAGTTTTCCACATCAGTTTTCCACATCGGGGATTCCCCTATCAAACCTTACGACCCTCCCTTATGGCAAATTCCGCCTATACCCGATTGTGACCACCCAGCTGGCATTGTAATTATTGCAATCGAAATTTTAGATAGGGAGTTCTCCGCACTGTGGCGGCGCCTCTTGCTAGATGGGTGTCGCTGCCGTTTGTCAGTGCAAGTGTCGAAGGTTTCGAGACTTCTCGCATTCCAAATTGGCCTTTGATGAGTTTTAAGAATCGCCCGATAGGAGTGAAAAGCACATGACACCTGAAGCCGTCCCTTACGGTCGAAAAACGCAAAAGCCTTCGCCAGTTTCAGACATTCACATTGTATGGATGACGGCTGGTCTCGGTTGCGATGGAGATTCCGTTTCCATTACCGCCGCAACACAGCCCAGCATTGAAGACGTGCTATTGGGGGCGATCCCGGGATTGCCCAAAGTGCATCTGCACAATCCGGTGCTGGCTTACGAGAATGGATCGGATTTCCTGAAATACTGGTACGACGCGGAAAAGGGGATGCTGGATCCCTTCGTGCTGGTGGTGGAAGGTTCCATTCCTAACGAAAAGATCAAGAAAGAAGGCTACTGGGCGGCCTTGGGCACGGATCCCAAGACCGGTCAGCCCATAACCACGAATGAATGGATTGATCGGCTCGCGCCCAAGGCGCTGGCCGTCGTAGCCTGCGGCACTTGCGCCACGTATGGCGGAATTCATGCCATGCAAGGCAATCCCACCGGGGCCATGGGCTTGGCGGATTATCTTGGATGGGACTGGAAGTCCAAGGCGGGGCTGCCGATTGTGAATGTTCCTGGTTGCCCGGTGCAGCCGGACAATTTCATGGAGACGGTGCTGTACCTTCTGTATCAGGTAGCGGGCCTCGCTCCCATGATTCCTCTGGATGACCAACTCCGGCCGACCTGGCTTTTCGGCAAAACGGTGCATGACGGCTGTGACCGCGCCGGGTACTACGAGCAAGGCGACTTTGCCGAAGTGTATGGCTCGCCGAAGTGCATCGTGAAACTGGGTTGTTGGGGGCCGGTGGTCAACTGCAACGTGCCAAAACGCGGATGGATGGCCGGAATTGGCGGCTGTCCGAACGTCGGCGGCATTTGCATCGGCTGCACCATGCCGGGCTTTCCGGACAAGTTCATGCCGTTTATGGATGAACCGCCTGGAGCGAAGGTCTCCGCCGCGAGCATCAGCATTTACGGCAAGGCTATTCGATCGTTGCGCGCCTTCACCAACGCCACGGTAAACAAAGAACCGAAATGGCGGCATCCTCGCGCCGAACTGACTACGGGCTATCGCGCCTAAATCCGGGCCGCATTCTGTCGCCGCATTCTATCTATAAAAAGATACGAGAGATAAAGGAGCGAGAACAATGGGCACAATGACTTCTCCGGCAAAGGGCACACCGACGGGTTCAAGAAAATTAGTGGAAATGAACTGGGATCCGATAACCCGGATCGTGGGCAGCTTGGGAATTTTTACCAAGATTGATTTTGAAAACCGCCAGGTTGCGGAGTGCCACAGCACTTCGTCCATCTTCCGCGGCTACAGCATTTTCATGAAGGGCAAGGATCCGCGAGACGCGCACTTTATCACCAGCCGCATCTGCGGAATCTGCGGCGACAATCACGCTACGTGCGCGACGTACGCGCAGAACATGGCGTTTGGCGTGCGCCCGCCGGCCATCGCCGAATGGATCGTCAATCTTGGTGAAGCCGCCGAATACATGTTCGACCACAACATTTTTCAAGACAACCTGGTGGGCGTGGATTTCTGCGAGCAGATGGTGAAGGAAACCAATCCGTCCGTGTGGGCCAAGGCGGAGAAGAAAGAGGCGCCGCACGCGCACCTGCACGGCTTCCGTACCATCGCGGACATCATGAAAGCGCTGAATCCCTTTGTGGGATCGTTCTATCGCGAAGCGCTGCAGATGAGCCGCATGACGCGCGAAATGTTTTGCCTGATGGAAGGGCGGCACGTGCATCCCTCGACGCTGTATCCCGGCGGCGTGGGCACGGTTCCGACCGTGCAGCTATTTACGGACTACCTGGTGCGTTTGATGAAGTACGTGGAGTTCATGAAGAAGGTTGTGCCGCTGCATGATGACCTGTTTGATTTCTTCTATGAGGCGTTGCCGGGTTATGAAGAAGTAGGGAAGCGCCGCGTGCTGCTGGCGTGCTGGGGTTCCTTCAACAATCCCGCCGTGTGCGACTACAGCTACAAGAACATGACGCAATGGGGCCGCGCCATGTATGTGACGCCCGGAGTGGTGGTCGACGGCAAGCTCGTTTCCACGGATCTCGTGGACATCAATTTAAATATTCGCATTCTGCTTGGCAGCTCTTACTACGATGGCTGGGAGCATGGCGAAAAGTTTGTGAAGAATGATCCGCTGGGTAATCCCGTGGATCAGAACCATCCCTGGAACCAGACGACCATTCCGCGACCGCAGAAGCGCGACTTCGGCGGCAAGTATACGTGGGTCATGTCGCCGCGTTGGCTGGACAAGCGCACCAACGATCATCTGGCGCTGGATACCGGCGGCGGTCCCATCGCTCGCCTGTGGGCCACCGCGCTGGCTGGACTCGTGGACATCGGTTACGTCAAGTCCACGGGCCAGAGCGTGAAAATGTATCTGCCGAAGACCCAGTCGCTTCCGGAAGTGGAGTTCGAATGGAAGATTCCGAAGTGGAGCAACGCCATCGAGCGCGACCGTGCGCGCACGTACTTCCAGGTCTATGCCGCGTCCTGTGCGCTGTATTTTATCGAGCAGGCGCTGGCGGAATTGCACGCGGGACGCACGCGGACGTGGACGGACTTCACCGTGCCGCAAGATGCCATCGGCTGCGGCTTCCACGAAGCGGTGCGCGGTGTGCTCTCGCATCACGTGGTGATTAAAGACGGAAAGATCGCCAACTACCATCCGTATCCACCGACGCCGTGGAACGCCAACCCGCGCGACATTTATGGAACGCCCGGACCTTACGAAGACGCCGTGCAGAACACGCCGATCTTCGAAGAGAACGGCCCGGACAAGTTCAAGGGTATCGACATCATGCGCGCGGTACGCAGCTTCGACCCGTGCCTGCCGTGCGGAGTGCATATGTACCTCGGCAATGGCAAGGTGCTTGAAACGCACCACTCGCCGATGTTTGGACAGCATGCCTGACGTCCGAGGACGTCAAGCCGAAGCGGGTGGTAACGCGAGCGAAACGAAGAGTTGGGCGCCGACAACAACCAAGGGGCGCACTCCGCAGCCGCAACCACTCGCTTCTATTTGTCTCTGAAGGAGACCATGGCGCACGACACAGCATTTCAAAAGCAGGTGCAGCGCATCGGAGAGATCGTCGAGCAACTGGAATCTTCGGCCGATCCTAGGGCTCGTGCCATGGCTAAGGAACTTCTGGAATCGCTGATGGCGCTACACGGTGCGGGACTAGAACGCATTCTTGAGCTAATCGCGGAAACTGGCGAAAGCGGCGCCGCGATTATTGCAAAATGCGGCCTCGACGAACTGGTCAGCAGCCTGCTGCTGCTCTATGGGTTGCACCCGGATGATTTGCGGACGCGTGTGACGCGAGCGTTTGAAAAGTCGCGTCGGCAGATCGAATCGCACGGCGGAACCGCGGAATTAGTTTCGGTCAGCGACGATGGCGCGGTTCGATTGCGTTTGGAAGTGAAATCCGGCGGCTGCGGTTCGTCGATTTCTTCCGTGAAATCGTTGCTGGAAGCTGCGATACAGGATGCGGCGCCGGATGCAACGTCCATCGTAGTGGAAGAAGTCGGCGCGCTTACGCGTTCCGGGTTTGTTTCCTTGGCGCAACTGGAAAGCGGCCAGGCCATGGCGGCGTTATCTGTCTCGCGAACGGCGCAGCGGAGCGGTGACTGATATGGCGCCCGCGCTTCCATCTTCGCCGGAAAGCGCATTCGCCGCTCTTCGCCAGTTTGCTCGCAAGCGGGCGCCGGTGGAACGCTGCGAATTGTGCAGCCAGGAACTGGCCTCCGAGCACGATCACTTGGTAGAGCCGGCGAGCCGCCGCCTGATTTGCGCGTGCCAAGCCTGCGCCATTCTTTTCGATGCACAAGGCGGTAAATACAAACGTGTTCCTCGCCGCGTGCTGTTCCTTCGGGATTTTCAGCTGACCGACGCGCAATGGGACGGCTTGATGGTGCCGATTGAGATGGCGTTCTTCTTTAAGAGCACGCCGCACGGCAAAGTGATCGCGCTGTATCCCAGCCCCGCGGGACCTACCGAATCCTTGTTGTCGCTCGAGACGTGGGGAGATATCGCGCAGGCCAATCCTGCTTTGCTGGAGATGGAGTCGGACGTCACGGCTCTACTCGTCAATCGCGTGGGGCATGCCCGCGGATTTACCAAGGCCGAGTATTATCTCGTTCCGATTGATGAATGCTACAAGCTCGTCGGCCTGATTCGCGCGCACTGGCATGGGCTTTCGGGCGGCACGGAAGTGTGGCGAGAGATTGGCGGATTTTTCGCATCGCTCAAGAAGCGCGCCACAATCGTCAGCGAGGCGGCGCATGCCTAACCTGCAATTCGCCATCGAAGGCGCTGAGGTGGTGCCGTTCGCCGCGGCTCCGCTCTTGGCGTTCAAGGTGGCCATTCGCAACGATTCGAGCGACGAGATTGTTCACACGGTCGCACTGCGTGTTCAGATCCAAATCGAAGTCAGCCGCAGGAAATACGATGCCAACGAGCAATCGCGGCTACTGGACCTTTTTGGCGAGCCCGACCGCTGGGGCCAAACGTTGCGCAGCATGCTGTGGACGCACGCCAGCGTAGTCGTTCCGACGTTCACCGGCAGCGTCGTCGCGGATATTCCCGTGCCTTGCACTTTCGACTTCAACGTAGCCGCTACGAAATATTTTAATGGCGTCACCAGTGGCGAGTTGCCGCTGAACTTCCAATTTAGCGGCACGGTTTTTTATCAGGGAGAAGATGGCACGCTGCAGGTGGCCCCAATCTCCTGGGACAAAGAGTCCAAGTACCGCTTGCCGGTGAAAGTTTGGAAGGATTTGATGGACGCGCATTACCCCAATTCCGCGTGGCTGGCGATACGCCGGGATACGTTCGAAAAGCTGTATCAATTCAAAATGCGCGAAGGAATTCCTACGTGGGAAGAAGCCTTGGAGCGCGCTTTGAACGCGCTGCCGGAAACGGTGCGCATGTGAACACCGCGCTGGTGGACAACATCGTGAAGGCCGTGCTTTACGAGGGGTACATGCTGTATCCCTATCGCCCTTCGGCGGTGAAGAATCGCCAGCGCTTTAATTTTGGCGTGGTCTACCCGCAAGTGTATAGCGAGGCGCATGGCGGCACCGACGCTTGCGCGATGCAAACGGAATGCCTTGCCGAAGGCAACGAGGCGACGCAATGCACGGTGCGCGTCAGATTCCTGCGCATGGTGGACCGCTCCGTCAGAAAACTGCGCGCTCCTGCATGTGATCTCTCCGATATCAGCGACGCGAATAGCGAAGCGGTCGAAAGCCTCGAAGTTGGCGGACAAGTCCACCGGCCTTGGCAAGAAGCGGTCGAAGAAGATATCGAGGTCAACGAGTTCAATCTCGCCGCACTTGCCATGCAGCCGATGCAATGGCCCTTTCGCTTGTCCGGCAAACAAGACCGCAAGGCGCTGCGCGATGCGGGCGGCGAAATCGTCGGCTTCCTGCAACGCGACAAATCGTGCATGGCCGGAACGATCGAACTGGCGGCGAAAAAGGTTGCGCCTGGATTATTCAAGATTACCGTGCGCATCTCGAACGTCTCACGCATGGACGCCGTAGCGCCAATTACCCGCGATCAGGCCCTCGCCCGATCGCTGGTCTCGGCACACACCATCCTCGAAGTGCGCGGCGGCGAATTCGTTTCGCTGATTGATCCGCCGGAGGCCTACCGCGATTGCGCCACGGGCTGCAAAAACGTCGGCACCTGGCCCATCCTCGTGGGTGACGCTGGCCAGCGCGACACCATGCTTTCTTCGCCGATCATTCTTTACGACTATCCAGAGATTGCTCCGGAAAGCCCCGGCGACCTTTTCGACGGCGCGGAAATCGACGAAATTCTCTCCCTGCGCATCATGACCATGACCGACGACGAAAAGCAGGAAATGCGCGAGTCCGACGATCGGGCGCGAAAAATCCTGGAGCGCACGGAAACCTTGCCGGAAGAGCAATTCAAGAAACTGCACGGCGCGCTGCGCGGCCTGCGGGCGGTGAGGGAGGAAATGCCATGAACGAATGGGAGTGGCAGATCCTCGAAGATAAGTCTCCCGTCGATTCGGTGGAGATTTCGGGAGTGCAAGTCCGCAAGGGTGACCGCGTGCGCCTTCGCCCGCGTGCCGGGGGCGATATCTTCGATATCGCGCTAGACGGAAAGCTCGCGGCCATCGAATCCATCGAGCAGGACTACGAGGGCCATTTCCACGTATGCGTGGTTGTCGACGACGACCCGGGCAGAGACATCGGCCTGATGCGCCAACCGGGCCATCGTTTTTTCTTTGCGGCAAGCGAAGTCGAGCCCGTCGGCAAAGACGAACTGCCGCAAACTCCAATTGTTGCAACGAAACAAATCCTCATCGCCGGTATCGGCAACATTTTTCTGGCGGACGATGGGTTCGGCGTCGAAGTTGCCGCGAAGCTCGCGAGCCAAACGTTTCCCGCGGGCGTGCGTGTCGCGGATTTCGGCATTCGCGGTTTCGATCTTGCGTATGCCTTGATGGAAGGGTACGAGACCACCATCCTCGTCGATGCGTATCCCGGCGAGGGCGCACCGGGAACGCTGTTCGTTGTCGAGCCGGACACCAGCGGCTTGCAAGCGCAAGGCTCGCCGCAAGGTTTAATCGAGCCACACGCGATGAATCCTCTCAGCGTGTTGCAGATGGCGGTGAGCATGGGCGCGCGGCTCAAGCGTCTCTTGCTTGTCGGTTGCGTGCCCGAAACGCTGGGCCCGGAAGAAGGGCAGATGGGCCTCAGCGCGCCGGTCACCGCCGCCGTCGAGGAAGCCGTCCATCTGATCCTTTCGTTGGTTACGCGAATTCTTGCGGGCGATTGGCCTGCAAAGAAGTGAAGCCCATCGCTCAAAGGAGAAGCCCATGGCGATTGAAATCATGAATCACGACGAGGCAAACGGAAAAACGGACAAGGAGACTCTGTACATGCTCGGCGGCGTAGCGCTAGTGATCTTTGGCGCCGGCTTGGTGCTCTCCAATCCCACGGTACGCAAGTATCTCGGGCAGCTGGGAGTCGGCAACATCGCGTCGGCGGCTTTGCCGGACATCGAAAAGTATTTCCGTCTGCGCGCTATGTAGCAGTAGCGTACAATCGCCGTTAATACCAGCATAGAGTAGTACGCTGGTATCAAACCTACGTTGACCCCGAAACGGAGGATGGCGATGACGCAAGCAGCTAGTGGTTTGACGAACTTTGTGGTCGATTCGCAGGCGAGTTTGTTTACGGTTCAGGCTTTGGCCTCTGGAATTGTGGCGGTGGTGGCGCATAGTCCCAAATTCGCGATGCGCGATATTGTTGGGGAAGCGCGGTTTATCCCAGGCATGTTGCAGAATGCCTCGCTGCGCATGACCATCAACGTGGCATCTCTGGAAATTATGGACGAAGTCAGCAAAATGGATCGCCGGGAAATCGAACGCGTAATGTTCGACGAAGTATTGGAGAAGAACTCTTATCCCAAGATCGAATACAAGAGTTCGCGTGCCACGGCCGCAAAAACCGCCGAGAACACGTTTCGCGTGAATATCGCCGGCGATTTGACCTTGCACGGGACCACCCGGGCCCTGGGCGTCGAAGCGCAGGTCGTGGCCGGAGAAGATACCCTCCGGGCGCAAGGTGCTTTCACCCTGCGGCAGTCGGATTTCGGTCTAAGGATTGCCTCCGTCGCTGGAGGCACTTTGAAGCTTCAGGATGAACTGAAGTTTTCATTTTTCATCCTCTGCCGCCGCCATGATTGAGGAGTGAGGATACGCGACATGCAAGCCGCAACCCAACGGGGACGGGAAACCGTGAGATTTCTCATCGATCAAACCGCTAGCCGGTTCACCGTACAAGCCTTTGCCACCGGATTATTATCGGCATTTGGGCACGATCCCACCATCGGAATTCGCGACTTTACCGGAGAGCTGCAGTTCGTTCCGGGAACCTATGAGAAAGCCCACCTCAGCGTAACCTTGCACACCGCTCATCTCGAGACTCTCGGCGAGATGAAAAGCGATGATCGCAAAAAGCTTGAAAAGGCCATGTATCAGGACATTCTGGAAGTGCAACGCTTTCCGGATGCGCAATTCGAAAGCCAGGAAATCACCGTGCAGAAGCTGGGCGGCGATCTGCTGCGGGCGCGCGCCGGCGGAAAGTTGACGTTTCACGGCGTCACACAGCCGCTGAACTTGGACGCTCGCGTTAACGATATGGGGGCAATGCTCCGCATGTCCGGAGAGTTTTCTTTGCGGCAATCCGACTACGACATCAAACCCTTTTCTTTTGCCGGCGGAGTTTTGCGCCTGAAAGACGAACTGAAATTCAAATTCGAATTTGTGGCGCGAAGAGCAGAATGATTTCGCGCCCGGACGATGCGCGAACGAATCGTAACGACAAGATCGCGCTAAAGGGAGTTGCACCGTGTGCCTAGCGATACCTGGGAAAATCATTGAGATTGATCCGCTGAATACCACGCAAGCGCTCGTGGATGTTGTCGGCGTGCGCCGCAGAGTTGACCTGGGCCTCTTGCAGGATGCTCCGCCCGTCGCGGGCGATTGGGTGCTCATCCACGTGGGTTTTGCCATGAGCAAGATCAGCGAGGCCGATGCCGCGGATCAAATGCGCACCCTCAAGATGCTGGGCGAGGTCGCCGCCGCCATGGAAGAGGTTCGCGGCTACGGCCTGGAAAATGATTTTCCGGATCCGTCTCCGCAAAAATGGACGCACTGAAATATGTCTGAGCCGAATGAGGTGACGCCATGAAATTTGTAGATGAATTTCGCGCCCCTGAGTTAATCGCCAAAGCCGGAGAAGAAATTCGCCGCCTCGCCGCTGCGAATCGCCACTACCGCATCATGGAAGTGTGCGGCGGCCACACGCACGCGATCTATCGTTTCGGTCTGAAGGATCTGCTTCCTGAAAATGTTGAGTTGATTCACGGCCCCGGCTGCCCGGTCTGCGTGCTTCCCATGGGCCGCATTGATGATGGCCTCTCTCTGGCGGCCCAAGAAAATTTCATCTTCGCCGCTTTTGGCGACATGATGCGCGTTCCTGGCACGCATGGCAGCCCGCTCGAATACAAGGCGCGCGGCATGGATGTGCGCATCGTGTACTCTCCGGCCGACGCCTTGAAACTGGCGCGCAACAATCCCGAAAAACACGTGATGTTCTTCGCCATCGGTTTTGAAACCACTGCGCCGTCCACCGCTTTGACGCTGATGCGCGCCAAAGCCGAGGGCCTGAAGAATTTCTCCGTGTTCTGCAATCACATCGTGATCACTCCCGCGCTCCGCGCCATCATCGATGCGCCGGATATGGTGCTCGATGGCTTTGTCGGTCCCGGGCATGTTTCCACGGTCATTGGCTGCCAGCCCTATCAGTGGATCGCCGAAGAAGCGGGCAAGCCCGTGGTCGTCTCGGGATTCGAGCCGCTGGATATTCTGCAATCGATCGTCATGCTGCTGCGCCAACTCAACGCCGGCGAAGCCCGGGTAGAGAACCAGTACAAACGTGTGGTCGCCTGGGAAGGGAATCCCGCCGCGATTCGCGCCATGGACGAAGTCTTCGAACTACGCAGCGAATTTGAATGGCGCGGACTCGGTTTTATTCCGCAGTCCGCCTACCAGTTGCGCTCCTCGTATGCGCAGTGGGACGCCGAGCAGCGTTTCACCGTTCCCGGTGTGCGCGTCACGGACCCCAAAGCCGCGCAATGCGGCGAGGTTTTGCGCGGGGTGCTCAAGCCGGCGCAATGTCGCCTCTTCGGACGCGAATGTACCCCCGAGCAGCCGGTTGGAGCATTGATGGTTTCGTCCGAAGGTTCCTGCGCGGCCCACTACAATTATGGGCACCTCAAACCTATTACGATTTCGAGCGCTGCCGCAGCCCGCTGAATGTCGACAGTCGAGTATCGAATGTTGAGCAACGCAGACTGAGTCGCAAAAATTGCACGATGAAAACAACATGGCCACCGCAGCTCGCAAGATAAAATTTCGCGAAACGCAGATTGAAATGGCCCATGGCGCCGGTGGTAAAGCCAGCCGCAGGCTCGTGGAAGGTTTGTTCGCGCCCCTGCTCTATGGCGCTTCACAAGGCCCGCTCGCCGATGCCGCCCACATTCAGATCAACGGCACCCGCGTTGCCGTGACTACCGACAGCTTTGTCGTGAAGCCCTTGCGCTTTCCCGGCGGCTCCATCGGCGAACTGGCCATCAATGGCACGGTGAACGATCTCGCCGTTTCCGGCGCCAAGGCCGAAGCCATCGTGGTTACTTTCATTTTAGAAGCGGGATTGCCCACCGATATTCTCGAAGCCGAAGTGCGCGCCATGGGGCAAGCCGCCGAAAGGGCCGGCGTAGTCATCGCCGGTGGCGACACCAAAGTCGTGGAGCACGGCCACGCCGACGGCATGTACATCACCACCGCGGGAATTGGCCGCCCGCTTCCCGGCGTGGAAATTTCGCCGCGCTCCGTGCGCGTTGGCGACAAAGTATTGCTTTCCGGTCCCATCGGAGATCACGGCATCACTATTCTGTTAGCCCGCGGCGATCTCGATCTTGAAGCTGAACTGCAATCCGATACGCGCTCCGTTCTTCCGCTTGTTCAAGCGCTGGTGCGTGATGCAGGCGTGGGTGTTCGCTGGATGCGCGATCCCACGCGCGGCGGCGTGGCCACTTCTCTCAATGAGTTGGCGCGCGATTGCGGCCTCGGAATCGTTCTCTTCGAAGAAAAAATT
>Ga0209139_10000761_pt1 | contig 11586 bp, 6 predicted proteins | sample BogFormECP14_OM3_FD_188246 | JGI IMG/M metagenome (GOLD analysis project Ga0209139, IMG submission 188246) | Bog forest soil microbial communities from Calvert Island, British Columbia, Canada - ECP14_OM3 (SPAdes) (version 2) | ecosystem: Environmental > Aquatic > Freshwater > Wetlands > Bog ...
GTTCGGCGGGGCCTTCCATATCGACCAGGTCAATGCAAACCCCGTCGCCCAATTCAATGGAAGCTTCGTCTTCTCAGGGGCCGAAACCGGCGTGGACTTTGCAGATTTTCTGATTGGCGTACCCAGCCAGTACAACCAGAGCCAGCTCAATCCCTTCTACGCTCGGAATAAGTATGTTGGTCTCTTCGCACAGGATAGCTGGCATGCGCTGTCTAACCTCACGCTGAACTACGGACTTCGCTGGGATCGAGTCGCCCCCTGGTCGGAAAAATACAACCAGATCTCAACCTTCGTTCCGGGCGCGCAGTCCATCGTTTTTCCCGGTGCGCCTGCCGGCATTCTCTATCCCGGCGATCCGGGAATTCCCAACACGCTGGCCCCAATCAGTAATCACAGCTTCGCGCCGCGAGTCGGGCTGGCATGGTCTCCGCAAGGCAGTTCCGGCAGCCTGCTTGGGAAAGCTCTTGGCGCTGCGGGAACGACCAGCATTCGCGCCAGCTTCGGCACCTTTTACACGGCAATCGAAGCGCTCTCCATTGGCGTGCTGGCGGCAAATGCGCCCTATGGCACTACGTATACCGGGAACTCTCCACTCTTCGCGACACCGTTCATCACGGCGGCTGACGGAACCAACAATGGCCAGCCGTTTCCGTATACATTCGCCCCGCTGAACTCCTCGCCGAAGAATCCAGACAACATCATTGACTGGAGCACTTACGAGCCGATCGAAGGCATCCCCGGTTACGACATTCACAATCGCGCCCCCTACACCGACGAATGGATGCTCTCCATTGAGCGCCAAGTAGGACCGAATACTGTCGTAAGCGCAAACTACGTTGGCACCACCAGCCATCGCCAGCGCATTTTGATAGAGCCCAATGCCGGCAATCCAGCGCTGTGTCTCAGCCTCAGCCAACCTAGCGAAGTGCAGCCGGGAACGCTCACCTGCGGACCGGGCGGCGAGGACACTGTCTACTTCCCCATTGGAGGCGGCCAGGTGAACGGAACGCGCGGACCGCTTGGACCTGCCTTCGGGAGCAATGCTCTTCAGTCGAATATCGGTTATGCCAACTACAACGCGCTTGAACTCAGCGCTCGTCATACCAGCGGCCGACTGGAGTTCTCTGCCGCCTACACCTACAGCAAGTCTATGGATCAGTCATCCAACATCGGCGAGGAGGTCAACCCTTTCAATCCTGCGCTCAGCTATGCCATCTCTTCCTTCGACGTCAAACAGAACTTCGTTCTGAGCTATGAGTACCAGCTGCCCTTCGATCAACTCTTCCATCCAAATCGCCTAAGCCGGGGATGGTCGCTCTCCGGCATCACTCGATTCGCGAGCGGCTTTCCTATCACGATGGTCAACAATGGAGACAACTCGCTGATTGGGACTAATCCCAACGGAGTGAACAATAGCAGCATCGACGAGCCTGACTACTCGGGCGGTCCTCTTCGTCTGAACCAGAATCCGCGCACCAACGGAAACAACTACTTTGATGCCACGGCCTTCAGCCTCAATGCGCTGGGTACTCCGGGTACGGCGAAGAGAAGATTCTTTTACGGTCCCGGTGCGGACAACTACGATATGGCGGTCGCTAAAAATCTGGCGTTCACTGAATCGAAGTCCGTACTCTTCCGAGTGGAAGCCTTCAACGTCTTCAATCACACACAGTTCAATGGACCCAGCTCTGTCGATGGCGATATAGGCAGTTCGACCTTTGGACAGGCGATTAGCGCAGCTCCGCCACGGATACTGCAGGGAGCGGTGAAGGTGAACTTCTGACAATGAGGCACTTGGGGCGCGCCCAGCGGCCCTATAGGCTCTATTTCACCGCGGCTTTGGCTACCGTCGGGTGATCCGTCCCAAACTGCAACGCATGCGCCACCGCCGGACGGCTCGTGTGCGCCCCATTGTTGGTAATCCGAGCGACCTGCTCATAATACGATTTCGCCTGCGCCTGGTCCCCAACCGCCTCGGACGCGGCGCCAGCGCTTAGCAATCCGTTCAGCCGGTTTGGGCTCAGTTGTAGCGCAACCTTGTACTCCGCCAGCGCCTCCTGCGGCTTGTCGAGCGAGAGCAGCAGATCGCCCAGCATCTCGTTCGCCGGAATATCCACTTCCCCCTGGCCCAGCTTGTCCTGTTGCTCGGCGGCCTTGCGCATCGCCGCAATCGCAGCGTCGGGCTTGTCCTCTATGAACGCCTGCCACGCCACAATCTCGTTTCGGCGAATCTGCGCATCCTCCACGTTGTCCGCGTAGGACGACTTCTTCATCCAGTCCAGCACTTCGTCGTACTTCGCCAGCGCCGTAGCCGCCAGCTTCGCATCGTGCAGGTGTCCGGCTGCAACTCCCCACCCCCAGTAAATGTCGAACGCTGAAAGACGCTGCCTGTCTGTTGTTCCCGGAGCCGTTTGTAGTGCGGCCAGCGTTTTCCAGTCATGCATCTCCATGTTGTAGATGACCCGCAGCTCGTTATCGAAATAAACGCCCGCCTCCTTCATGTCATCGTGTCCCGGCAACGCTGCAATGTGGTCGCCAATCGACCGCATCTGGTAGGTCAGCTCGCGTGCCTTCGCATCCTGCCCAGTTTGCAGATAGGCATAGACCAGAAACTCATCCGCATGCATCTGGTGCGCAACGCCAGGCTGGTGTTCAGCCTCATCCTTCTGCGACGCCGCAACCGAGGCAAGGTTCGACGAGATATCCTCCTGCCACATCCCCAACCGGGAGAAGATGTGCCCGGGCATATGCAGAGCGTGGGGCGACGACGGCGCAATCTTCGCATATTCTCTGGCGGCGGCAAGGCCTTCAGGCGCGAGTGCCGGCGTATCGCAGGTATGAATGATGTAGTGGGCCAGCCCCGGATGGTCCGGGTTCTTCTCAAACAGCGGCACCAGAATCGCCAGCGCTTCGTGCTCCTTCGTCAGAGACGTGTCGTTCGGCGCCACGTCAGCAATCAGCGCCAGCGCATAGAACGCCGCGCCCTCCGTATCATCCGGATAAGCAGCGTGCAGTTTGCCCATAGCCGCTGCATAGGCATCCGCGCCCTTCTGGAAGCTCTCCGGTGCAAGGCTATAGAAGTCGCTCATCGCATCGATATAAGCCTGCTCCCGCGGCGTGATTTTCGTCTTCGCGGCAATTTCCCGCGCTTTCTGCATCTCGCTCGCGCCGGTCTTCAGCGCCTCCGCATCCGGACGTCCCCACAACTCGCGGAACTGCGTCATGGCAACGCCCCAGTGGGCCATCGCGCAGGTCGGATCACTGTCTGCAATCTGCTGGAACTGCTGCTCAGCCAGCGTGTACCCAAATGAGTGAAGCAGCGCGACACCACGCTCGAAAGGCGCTTGCGACTTGGCCGCGCACGACACCGGGAAATGCACCTGCCCCAGCTTCTCCAAATTGGCGGGAGCATCGTCGTGGTGATGGTGCTCTCCGGACATCCCCGGCATATTCGGCATCGATTGCGCACTTATCTTGGGGAAAATGACACAAAAAGCGCAGTAAAGAAGCACAAAACAACACGAAGCAAGACGTTTACTCATGCCCGCAAGCTTATTGGAAAGCCCCTACGCCCAACAAGACTAATCCCAACGCATTAGAAATTCCTTTCCGGTTTACAGAATTCTCTAGTGCATCTCCAATTTATTCGCTATTGTTGAATAAATGTCAGAGCGTGGCTATCTCGGGGAGTTTGAGCTGATGCTCCTTCTCGCCGTGATCCATCTCGGTGACGAAGCTTACGGAGTTCCCATCTCGCGGGAACTCGAAGCTCAACGTGGCCGAACCGTCTCGGTTGGCAGCGTATACGCGGCGCTCGAGCGTCTCGAAACAAAAGGCCTGGTCTCATCCACTCTTGGCGATCCCACGCCTGAACGCGGTGGCAAAGCTAAACGTTATTTCCGGATCACCAAAGAAGGGCTCCGCCAGGTCCATGAGACGCGCCGCGTGCTGACGAAGTTGTGGCAGACACTCCCCGCCTTGAAATAGGAGGGAACATGATGCGGAACGAACCTCCTTCACTCGCCACCTGGTTGCTGGAGCACTTGCTCCCCGGCCATCAGGACGAAGCTCTCGCCGGCGATCTCCTCGAAGATTTTCACGCCGGACGGTCCCAAGGATGGTACTGGCGTCAGGTCTTCGCCGCATGCGCAACCGGATGGCTTCGTTATTTCCGTGACCGCAGGCTCATCGTCATCTTCGCCGTCGTGTGGTCCATGCTCGCCCCCGTCTGGACAGCGTTGCAGGACAGGATTTTGCATGGCCCAGGCCAAACGTGGCGCATGGATCTGTCTTTTACCGGACTTTCGGGAGTGGTCACCTGGCTGCTTGTGAACCTCAGCTTCGTCTGGGCAGGAGCGGTCCTTTATTTTGTCTCTCACCCTGGTTTCGCAAAGCGCTTCACCCGCCAACAGGTCGTTCGCGCATTCTTAGGACCGGCACTCGTTTTCCTTCCTGCCTATATGGCCACATTCATCGTGGTGAATCTCTATTTCTTTCCCGGCCCGCAGATCGATCGCCGGACGATGTCGCTGCTCACCGAGTTTACTGACTTGAGGCTGTGGGCCAACGCCATACGCATTCCGTTTCTCATCACTCTGCTTTGCGGCCTCTGGGGAGCCATACCGCGCCCTCGAAAATCGCCGACCATGCTTTCCGAATCTGGCCATGGCGCTTCTCTCATTCAATCCGCCGCAATCGAACTCGTCTTCGAACCGGGCGAGTTCAGCATCAAGCAGTTCTTTGTCTTTGTCGTAGCTGCCGGCCTTCTCAATTCCGTGCTCGCAGCTTTCTTGCTATGTCGGCTGCCTGAGTCTCACGCACCATCCGGCACATCGCTTTTCGTTCGGGGTGTCGTATATGTCGCTGTGGGTCTGTTTGGCGGCATCGCGGGCACCTGGCTCTATTGGAATCGCCCTTCAAGCCCATTCCGCGCGGACCCGCCCATATCATTCCAACTCTTGACCCTGATCGGCTCTGCAACCTGGGTATGGATGCCCTCGGCAGTGCTCCTATCGTTGCAGGATTCGCCCATTGCCCCATGCATCGCGATGGTCGGCGCAACCCTGCTCGCTGTAGGACTGCGCGGTCCATCCGCCGCAGTCCTCGCACCCGCGCAGCCCGGTGCGTCTTTTAGGGAAGGAAGCGAGCTATTCGCCACCGCGTTGTACAGTCCCCCAATCGAGGCGCACGGCTACTTGATTGCTCTCTGCATCTACACATCCGGCTACGCTCTCGTGAAAGGATCGACGCTGACTTCAAGCACGCTGGCAGCGGCAGCTACGTTTCTCTTCGCATGGAAGTGGGAATTCGCGCCGAGCGGTCCATTCAACAGCCGTTCGGAAAGCAAACGCGCAGGACTGCGACTCTCGCTCGTAGTCGTGCCCGCCATTCTTGTCACCGTGTGGGCTCTGCTCGACGGCGTGGCTCAACGCGATCCCGCTGCTGCCATCAACGCTGGACTTCTTCCTCACAAATCCACAGTGAGCGCTGCCTTAAAATTGCAACCCCCGCCTCTCCACTGGGCAGGATATGAAAGCATCGTTCTGTTGCCGCCGCCGCAAAAGAAACAGATCATCTTTCCGCCCCACACAGCAGATTCACTGCTCGCTCCGGAAAAGTACCGACCTTTGGTGATTCGTTTCGACGGAAGTTACTGGTATCTGCAGCCTCCCGACAGTCGCCCCGGGCCAACCGCCCACAAAGCGCATGGCACGCCTCTGGCGGTAAACATCAAGTCCAGTAACTCGATTGCCATCCTCATGGAAGCGCATCAGAGCCTCGGCAAACCAATCCGCCTGGCAAGCTGTCGCGAAATTCAGGTGGAGATCGAAAACCGTGACAACCACTCCGGCGCTCTCCAAATGGCCGTCCTTTTAACCGACTCAGGACTACCAGGAAAACCGACTCTCTATCTCGGCCAGAAGCCCCTTCTCGCCTCGGGATCAGATTCTTCCCAGCCCGAGCAAGAAACACTGCGCTTCGCTATCCCTGCCCACACGGCGCTCCGCAAGTTCGACCGGATCACGATCAAGCTCCTCCCGGACATCGAGCATTCGCTGGTGGCCCCAAAGATCGCGATTGAGCAATTCCAGATATCTCCACGCTGAGAAGACCCGATCTCCAAAGCTTGATTTCTGGGATGCCTTCAGGCCACCTGACCAGGCATTGCGCGGAGTATCCATGCTTCCGGCTGCTAGTTAATAAAGGCGGTTCCGGGCGGGACTATTTCAATGATTACGTTCCGGAGATTCAGGTTTGTATTTTCGAACACAGTCTTCACTACCAGACCGTTGATATTGGTCGAGAGAATTGGCGGCGCGAGGCCAGTCGTCGTCTTGGCATAATCGCCCGGCTGGGTGTTCCAGGCTTCCGTTCCGGACTTCTTGATATTCCGTGGCAGGTTCTCCGACTCGAGCTTCTGCCAGTGTCTTCCTCTGCCGGTCGGCGCAGGAATCAAGGGATACTTTCCGGTCCCGGGATCGATCGGCTGACTTTTATCAGGGATCATGACGGGGTTCCCTGTCTTGGAATCGTAAACGACCTGCTCGGTGGGGTCTTTCGGCTTAAACCATGTCTGGCCGGAAAAGCGCACCAATTGATTGGAGGAATCCCTCAAGTCGCCGGCGGGAAACTGAAAATATTTTTCCCAGTGGAACATCACCACGTCGTCCCAGATAAAGCCCTTGTCGTAGGCCACGATGACAGCCCAGTGCGCATGTTCGCCCCCGAACTTTCCCGGGCAGCCGTTGTTGGGCCCTTTGACTTGCCTGCCGTTGGTGGTGTGGATGTCCGAATCTACGTCAAGCGAAACAATGGCGGGATGATTCGCGTCGACCAGTTTGAAAAGCGTCGATAAGTAGCTTTTCGTCGCGGGCGTGTGGATCTTGGTCACGAATCCTGATCTTTGCGCCACAGTGGCCAATGCCTCTCCGCTGAACAATTCTCCCAGGAAGGTCATTGGATGTGTCGAGTTGGCGTGTTTGGCGATATATCGCAGCGACAATCCCTTGTTGGGGTCGCCTACAGGTAGCTTGCCAGTAAGTTCCACATCCACTTTCCGCGCCGGCAGCGGCCGCGGAATAGCATCGGTAGTGCCCTGCAGCTTCTCATACCAATGCCGCATAACGTAGGAAAGAGCATACAGGCCGCAATTCGGTCCGGCCTGTGCCGGGTTATTCGCTGGCAACGGATCGATCGAGTGATAGCCGTCGCCCGCTAATACGCTGGGTTGGATCTCAGGCATCTTGCAATTCCCTCAAGGCTGTAGGCACACCGGATTTTATCACCGCATTTTCGACCCTGCGAACTTCCTTTGAAAGATGCTGCACTGACTTGCACGGTGCTGATCGCAGTAGAAAACTCCTTTGCTTCGAAGTCTCCTCACCTCTGGGCGCGTGGCTCGTACAAGCCTTCTTTTGGTTTGTGTGGGGCGGTTCTACGACTCTCATTAGGGCCTGTTAAGAATGGAATAAACGTGGTCCATGAAGGACGATTTTAGAACTTTCTTATTGTCCCTCGGTTGATGCGGTCATCGGATCCCGCAGAATGCCCCCGTTCAAGCAAAACAGCTTGAGCAGTCTCTAGGCCCAACTGAATCCGCTCCGTTGAAGCGGCAAAGTACGTATTCTCTTGCCAGTAGCAGCAAAGATGGCATTACCAACCGCAGGCAGAATAGGCGGCAGAGTCGGCTCGCCAAGCCCAGTCGGAGCGTAGTCGGTCTTACGCCAATAGACTTCGATTTTGGGTACTTGACCCATATTCATAAGTGGATAATCGTCAAAGTTTGACTGCTCTATCCGGCCATCCTTTAGCGTGATTTCCTGACCCAGGTGACCCATGCCTTCCATGATTCCACCCTGCGCCATGCTCTCGGCCGCGTTGGGATTGATGATCTGGCTGCCCACATCTCCAACGGCCCAGACCTGATGCACCGTGACCTGGTTCTTGTCGTCAACACTGACGTCAGCAACCTCGGCGAAGTAGCCCAGGTGGCAAAACCATGCGGCTATCCCCATGCCGCGTCTCGGTGTCTTCGTCCTCTTCGCCCAGCCCGACTTTTCTGCGACTAACTCCAGCACGCCTTTGTATCGCTCCGGGATAAGTATTGACTGTCCCGTCGGTTCGTGATCGCCCACGGCGTCATGTTCTCCTGAAGACCAGGGCATTTGCTTGTTGTTCAACAGATTGAGCTGGAAGTCGAGTGGATCGCGCCCGGCAGCGTACGCCACCTCGTCAAGGAAGGACTGCGCCACCCAACAATAAGCATTGTCACCCGGCGCGCGTAACGCTCCCGTCCGTAGCATAAGGGGCTGCATGGATGTGTAAAGCGCATAGGCGGGAGGGAAGCCGGCTGGATAACTGTCCTGCCCCATTCCCCCGCCGGATGTTGCGTGCTTGCCGTCCCCAAAGGTGACGAAATGCTGGCACCAGGCAGTCATCTTTCCTTGCGCGTCAAGGCCTGCTTTCAGGCCAACCGTTGCGCCTGGACGGAAGGGGTCGTGGGCGATGTCATCTTCGCGCGACCAGAGCAACTTGACTGGCGCGTCCACGCGTTTCGCGATCCACGCGGCCTCGACCAGATAGTCGTTCTGCAGCCGTCGGCCAAAGCTGCCTCCTGAGCGCACCATGTGCGTCGTTATGTCGCTCTCCTGGATGCCCAGCGTCTTGGCCACCAGTGCGCGGCCATCACCCGGCAGTGTACTGGTCGACCACATCTCAAGTTTGCCGTCTTTCCAGTGTGCGGTGGCGCCCTGGGGTTCAAGCGTGACATGGGCAATGAAGGGAAATTCGTAAGTCGCCTCGACAACTTTCGCCGATGACTTGAGCGCCGCGTCCACATCTCCGTATCGGCGCACCGTATTCTCCGGCGATGCCTTGAGCAACTCAGCCGCCTTGGCTGCGAATCCTTGACTGCTCTGCGTAGCTGCGGGGCCAAGGTCCCAGTCAACCTTGAGTTTCTTGCGCGCCTGCTGCGCCTGCCACCAGGTGTCGGCAACGATGGCGATGCCCGGTTCCATGCCCGGTTCCCACGGCGTATAAGCTGCTGGAGTGATGCCGCCGTCAATCACCAGGACATGGCGTACGCCGGGTAATGCTTTGATCTCATCGAGATTAGCGCTCTTCACCTTGCCGGCAAATACAGGCGCCTTTTCAATGCTTGCGTACAACATGCCAGGAACTTCGACATCAATGCCGAAGAGTGGTTTACCGGTGACAATTTTCTCCGTGTCAACGCCCTGCTGTGAGTGGCCTATGATGCGGTAATCTTTGGGATCTTTGAGCTTCACGGTAGCCAGATCGGGCGCCGGCAGGGCCGCAGCCTTGGCAGCTAACTCTCCATAACCCGCGGAGCGCCCAGAGGCTGCATGCATCACGCGGCCGGATTGAGTCGTGCATTCAGCCGCCGGCACGGCCCAGCTTTGCGCGGCAGCCGTGACCAGCAATTGGCGTCCGGCGGCGCCGACGCGGCGCATCGGCTCCCAGCCCACCGGTGTGTTGGCGGAGCCTCCGGAAAATTGCTGGCCGTATATCTTCTCGTTCAGGTCGGCCTGCTGAACCTGGACATCCTTCCAGTCGACATCCAACTCCTCGGCAATGAGCATCGGCAGCATGTTCCGCATGCCCTGGCCAGACTCCGAGGCACGCGCCATGATAGTGACCGCGCCATCAGGAGCGATGTGGATGAAGGCTTGCGGCGTCAGTTCCGGCGACTTCTCCGGACCCTGGGCTACAGCCAGAGGGGAGCGATAGAGACCCAGGGCAAGCCCACCGCCCGCAAGGGCCGTCAACTGTAGAAACGATCTCCGGTGCATGCGCATAAATATGCCCGTCCTTTATCCCTTGCTGGCTGCTGCGCCCGCTTGGGCGGCTTGATGGATCGCTTGGCGAATACGCGTATACGTTCCGCAACGGCAGAGGTTCCCACTCATCGCATCATCGATTTCCGCATCGGTAGGGTGCGGCGTATGCTGCAGCAGGGTGGCGGCCGACATAATCTGGCCTGCCTGGCAGTAGCCGCACTGCGGCACGTCGATTGCCTTCCAGGCCACCTGTACAGGGTGCTGGCCATCCGGCGAAAGCCCTTCAATGGTGGTCACCGGTTGGTTAATAACACTGCTCACCGTTTTCTGGCAGGAGCGGACGGCCTCGCCGCCAATGATTACGGTGCAAGCCCCGCACATTCCTATGCCACACCCGTACTTGGGACCTTTGATGTTCAATACATCGCGCAGCACCCACAGCAGGGGCATATCCGGTGACACGTCCACCGTCGCGGCCACGTTGTTGACAGTCAATTTGGTGAGCATCTGTTCACTCCACGATTTCGTATAGCAGAGGATCCGTCAAAAACCTAAGTTTGGCCCGGACACTATCAAAGACCGCTTCTCATTCCTCTGTCAAGAAGCGGGGGAAACAACAAATCGGTAGCAGAGACGAAGCCGCTTCAATGTTAAAACCAAGTCTTTGAATCCCACAATTTGGATGACTCAATCAATTTGACGTTGGAGTTCACGGACGCGCACCTGTACAAATTCAGGATCTCTCCTCCTCTGATAGACACTTAGGGTGTCCCGCAGCCTGCCCTGAAGCGAAGGGTATCGCAGAGACGTCGGATTCCAAGCAGCACGTTCGCGCGGCATGGCAGTCTACTCCGTGTGCGTCGGTTCCGAAATTTCCCCCACAAAAATCGCTGCACTAAAGACCCGGTTTGTGACACAAATCTGCACTTAACTCGACGTTAAATGCGCAAATTTGGCGCGCCTGAATTCTCGTGATACCTCGTCACCCGTTTTGGGAGACTCTTTTCCACAACCACCGATGTCAAGCCCCCGAACCCAAAAAATCTTCTAACCCGCACATTCCAAAAAGAAACTAGCAGCGATAAATTGGCGTACGATTACGGCCTGAATTGCTAAAATAGAAGAGGAGAGAAAAAGCCCGCCACAAAACTGGCGGGCTTTTCTTATTACGCAACCAGAATGCACCCAAGTACCTGTAAAAATAGGAATTTAGCGAAAAATACCCGGGAGGGATCCCTCCCCAAAGAAGGACATAGTTAACAAAGGAACAAATAGCATCACCAGTAAATAGCTGATTCTAAACGATCTCCGTACAGGAATCATCCTCTAAACCGTTGAAAATAAACGATCTCCGTACAAACAGAGGAGGGGGGAGGCGGCAAACCTTCCAGCAGCGCTAGAACATATAAAACGCCCGTATTTGTGAGCCATCCATGCGGACAGGTATCATGATGGGAATCAGATGCACTTCGGCGACTCCATCTTTATCTTCCTGTTGGCATTGGTCCTCTTTGGGCCGAAACGGCTTCCCGAAATAGGCCGTCAGATCGGCAAGCTGCTCGCCGAGTTCCGCCGCGCAAGCAACGACTTCAAGATGCAGATCGACGAGGAATTGCGAGCCATGGAGCAGCAGGAGAGGCAAAAGCAGCTTGAGGCTGCCGCAGCCAAACCTCAGGCCGAAGCCGCCCAGCTCCCCGCCGAAACGACGGTAGAGACCACGACAGCGCCCGAGCCTGCAACTTCGACGGCGCCGACGATCCAGCCGCCCAGCACTGGGGAGCCGGTA
>Ga0209139_10000762_pt1 | contig 11581 bp, 14 predicted proteins | sample BogFormECP14_OM3_FD_188246 | JGI IMG/M metagenome (GOLD analysis project Ga0209139, IMG submission 188246) | Bog forest soil microbial communities from Calvert Island, British Columbia, Canada - ECP14_OM3 (SPAdes) (version 2) | ecosystem: Environmental > Aquatic > Freshwater > Wetlands > Bog ...
CTTGTAGCTGTTTTGAACATGCCGACCTTTCCTCGAAGCAATGTTTATGGAACAATTACCAGTACGCGCCTTGTTAAGAGCAGGAACGTCGGTTGTCCCCCGCTTGGATGGAAAGGCGTCCAATCTGCGAGAATGAACAAGTTGATGTGGATACCGATTGAGGCGCTCGAAACTGTTTTGAATGCGTTGGTTTCCGACGAGCTGCGTCTTCAGAGGGCGTAGTACCCATGAGCACAACGAAAAAGAAAACTTATCGCGGGGTCTTCATCATCGAGTCGACCGACGACGATGACGAGGAACATGACCGTAAGGAAGGGAAAGCCCTGACCGAGATGTTGCGGCTCGCGAAGCGGCCTGTTCTTTATCGTTATATTCGGACCAAGAAAGAGTTGGGAAAAATGTTGCAGCAATTCCACGCGACAACGTACCGATATTTACATCTCGCCTGCCACGGGAACCCGAGTGAGATCGGACTGAACTGCGACGATCTGAGTCTCGCACAACTGGCGGATCGGCTGGTGCCGTTCATGGACAACAGACGTTTGTTCATATCCGCTTGCCAGGGGGCGCAGCTGGCTCTCGCGAAACCTTTGCTGCTTTCGAGCAAGTGCTATTCGGTGGTAGGTCCGGCGGAAGACATCTATTTCCACGATTCGGCCATCGCATGGGCGTCCTTTTACACTCTGATGTCGAGAAAAGATCCCGATCGTATGGTGCGGGAAGATATCGAAGAGATTTTGGAAAGGGTGTGCGCGTTCTACGGTGTTTCCTTCAATGCGTTTTTCAAAGAGGACGGCGAAGTGGTTGCGCGAAAGTTCGGTCCAAAGAGATTTCCCCGCCTGGGGGACGGAGGCAAGAAAACCGCGAAGCTTAAACTGAACTAGGGTTTCGCAGTATCGCGGCTCTGCGAAGATGGGCGACTTGCCGGGAGGGTCGAAGCGTGTCTAATGATGCTCGACGCGCCAATGGTAAACGGGCGCGTCATGTGAGAGATGATTCGGAAATCCTCGCGGAACTCAATCAAGGGGGTAGATCGTGGACGACAACAGCCAGGATACGACGGTCGCGCTGCTCCGGCAGTTCTCTCCGTTTGCGAGTATGTTGTTCTTCGCACCCGGGAACAATCTGACCCCTGAGACGGTGGCGTTCAACGGAACGGCGGCCCTCGTCGATACGGGCAAAAGGAAGCTGATTCTCACGAATTCGCACGTCTATCGGCGCTTCCGCGAGTTGCGGAGCGAAACTCCGAGCCTCGCCATGTTCTTGACGGGCTCGCATCAAACACAAATTGTGGAATTGAAAGATACCCATCTCGTGGACGAGGGCGGTAGTGCGGTGGATCTTGCCGCGTTTGCGCTTGAACATCCGGAACAGGTGGGCCTGATCGGAAAGTCGTATTTTCGCGCAGCCGCGTGGCCGCCCGCCCGGCCGATTGCAGAGACTACGGCGGTCGTTGTCGGCTTCGTCGGCGAACACCGGCAAGTCGGGAAAGACTCACTCAAAATCAACCTCAGCGTGATCTGCGATAAAGTCACTTCGGTTTCGGACCGGCATTTCGTTCTCGTCGATGAAGACAGAGCGCGGATCAGCGTCAAGGTGAATCCGACCCTCGGGGAACTCGGAGACCTGGGTGGAATGAGCGGCAGTCCGGCTTTCGCCATCGGCCTCGACGGCGAGCCGTACTTCGCAGGTGTGCTCTACGAGGCCGGGGAGGGCAAGGAGGCGATGGTCTTTGCGGTTCATGCCGATTTTCTAACAGCCGAAGGGAAGATTGATCGAAGCAGGATGCGCTGAGGAGCCGCGCCTTCGCCTTCGAATTCTCCGAAGGCGGCGCCCTCCGCCGCCAATCGATCAGGCCATGGATTTGTGCCAACGGGCCGCGGCCTTTGCGTGTAGAGCGCAAGTGGGAAATCAATGATTCTCGTGCATCTTCCGCGACCCCGGCAGCTGGATCAGCGCTTGGCCCGCTGCCGTGATTTGTAAAGTGTGTGCGCGCCCGTGATCTGAATCCGGTATCGAACAAGTTCCTGGCTCAGCTCATAGCGGACCGCGAGATCGTCGATGCTTTCGCCTCCATTGATCGAGGGGAAAAGGGCCGCCCACGGGAGCAAAGCCGCAGCGCCGACGCCGTACGCGTCGTGCTCCTGCTGCTTGTCATAGCTGCGAATGCGGTGGCCGTCGCCCGACCGAAGAAGGCCCGAAGGCGAGTGTCCGAGATGGATGTGGGCGATCTCTTCCATCAGCGTGGTCTTCAGGCGGAGCTTGTTGTGCCCCGAATTCAGAATACAGATGCGGGAGCCGTCCGGGAGCAGTCTTCCGTGCATGCCTCCAGACCAGGACTTCGCACCGCGTTCGCGCAGCTGGCGCACGATTTCCTTGGGAAGGTCTTTGCAGACCGACTCCAGCGGAATCAAGCGAAGGCCGACGAAGTCCACCAATCAATACGGATCAAGGAGTTCGTCGATGCTCAGGCGCAGATGCTTGCGCAGCGCGAGTCCATGCGGTTCCCATGCCTTCGCGCGCCTCGAAAAAGGGAGAAGCACGCTACGCTTTCTTGAGGGTCCCGACGATTTGTTCGTAGGCGGTGCGGAAGAGGACGGAGAGAGCGTGGGCCGTCGCACTGTCGAGATTCTTGTCGGCGCGAAGATACACTTCGACGACGTCGGGAGTGTCTTCGACGGGCTTGCCTTTCTTCATGATCGTCGCGGGACGCTTCTGTTGGAACTCCTCCCAGTCCTTGCCGAGCCATTTGGAGAGCGCGAGCAATGTGGGAGTTTCGAGGTCCTTCGATGCGCCCCGCTCGACGCGCGAGATGGTGGGAATTTTCAACTTCGTCGCATCGGCGAGCTCGCGAAGGGACATGTTGCGGGCTGCGCGCTTCTTCCGTACGAGCCTTCCGAGCCGAGCAACGTCGATACCTTCAGGCATTTTCCTCCTTAAGGAACTGGACGGGCGGATTGTACTTCTCTCGTATGAGAAAAGCTAGTTGACGAGAAACCTGATTCCATGCCATGCTTTCTCGTGCATGAGAAATTATCGTACGCGAGCTTGCGAATGGCAATCGGGTAGTGGCCGTAGATTTCGCAGCCCGCGGCGCTCTTCTCACGCCGGGAGGATCGAGCATGGACGCTCCGCAGAACAATGAAATCGATGTATTCGAGCATTCGCAGCGAGGCGAGGAAATTCCCCACGGGAAGGCCTACCGCGTTCGAATCGACGGGCAGTTGTTTCGAATCGAGACGCCGCGGCCGACAGGCGGGCTGCTTTTGGGCAAGGTTGGCAAGCGCCCCTGCGCGTTCGAACTGATCGAAGAGTCCGTCGACGGAAAGAACGACGTGGTCGAGCCGAACGAAGAAGTCAATTTGCGGCGGAAAGGCCTGAAGGGCTTCATCACGGCGCACCGCGAGATCGTCACGATCTTTCATCGACAACAATCCGTACTCGATTGAGCGGGGCGATCGCACCGTGGCAGAGATTCTGGCAAAGGTGAATAAGACGACGGAAGGGTATGTGCTGCTCGAAGAGAAGAACGGGCCTCCTCTTCCGCTGCCGCCGAACAAGCCGGTAAAGATCCACGGGTGCGAGGTGTTCTTCACGCAGCCGCAGTCCGGCGCTTCTTCCTGAGGAGCGGCGATGACATATCCGGCTGACCAAATTGAGGTTTTGAAGCGTTACTGCTCGAAGGTGAGCTTGCTCACCGAGGGCGGACAGAACTATTTGCTTCTTGAGGGGCTGTGGCTGCCTTCCGGTTGCCAGCCGCAAAGCTGCGACGCCCTGCTGCGCCCGTGGCAGGGCCCGGAAGGATATCCGTCGCAGCTGTATTTTTCAGTTCAAGTGAGTTCTCCGTTCGGCCGCAACTGGAACGTGAGCAACGTGCGCCTCTGCGAAAGGAATTGGTTCGCGTTCTCCTGGCGGGTGACTCTTTCCTCGCCGTCGCTCGGAGGCATCTTGGTTGCGCACTTGACCGGCTTCACGAGGGAGCGCTGATGCTGGAGCTGAGGCTGACGGGACCACTGTACCGCCAAATCGTGAAGGACCTTGAGGGTCCGCATCCGTTCGCCGCGGAGCGGGTGGGGTTCGTCTTGGGCCGGCATGGCTCGCTCGCGGATGGCGGCAGGCTCGTCCTGTTGACGACGTATCGGCCCCTTCCCGACAGCTGAGTACGTTCCCGATGAACGCGTGGGTGCGCGGATCGGAAGCGAGTCGATCACCTGGGCGATGCAGGCCGCTTACTCCGGGAGGAAATTCCGGGAAGGCATCTTTCACGTTCACGAGCATCCGCACCGCGGGAGGCCCGGGATGAGCCTCGTAGACAAGCGGGACACGCCGGAGTTGATCAAGAGTTTTCAGAATGTGTCTCCTCAGGCATGCCACGGAGCGATTATTTTCAGCCGCGACCACGGCGCCGCGTGGATTCGCGAGCCGGGAAGCGGCGACGTAATCGAGGCCGCGAGGGTGCGCGTGGTCGGACACCCGATCGGCATTTTCGAAGGCGGGGGTTTGCGATGAGCGGAGGGCGCTTTTCCCGACAGTCTTTTCTCGGAGCCACTTCGGAGAGTTTGATCGCTTCAGCTAGGGTTGGCGTCGTCGGTCTCGGCGGCGGAGGCTCGCACATCGTTCAGCAGCTCGCGCATATCGGATTTCAGAAGTTCGCGCTCTTCGACGGCGACGTGGTGGAGGAATCGAATTTGAATCGATTGATCGGCGCGCGATCTCTCGATGTCGCCGCGGAGACGCCGAAGCTCCATATTGCGAAGACCGTGATATTTGGATTACAACCGGCGGCGGTGGTCAGGGGTTTCGGCGGGAGATGGCAGGAGAAGCCTGAGTTGCTGCGGGAGTGCGATATTGTTTTCGGCTGCGTGGATGGTTATCGAGGAAGACTGGAGTTGGAGGTGGCCTGCCGGCGCTACCTGATGCACTACATCGATATCGGCATGGACGTACATGGAGAAAAGCCGCCTGTGATCGGCGGTCAGGTGATTCTGTCGTCGCCGGGGAATCCGTGCATGCGATGCATGGGATTTTTGACTGACGAGAAGTTGACGAAGGAGGCCGAACGGTATGGCAAGGCGGGAGTTCGGCCGCAGGTGGTTTGGCCGAACGGAGTATTGGCTTCGACGGCGGTAGGGATTGCCGTGAACTTGATTACGGGCTGGACTGGAACTCCTGTGGGTCATGCGTATTTCGTCTATGACGGGAATGAATCGACCGTGAAGGAGAGCCCCATGCTCCGGAGATTCAAGGCCACGCCCTGCCCACATTATAATGACAGCGACGTTGGCGATCCCGTCGCGGTCGAGCTTTGAGGCCAATGGCAAGCCTATTTCTGCTTCTGACAAAGCGAAGCGCCCTATAATCAAAACACTACAAGTGTGATAGCACACTACATATAGTGTCTGTAGTGTGCTATTCTTCTGTAGCATGGTCCGCAACGAACAAGCGCTGCTCGAGTATATCGAACTGGTCTCCGGTGCGAAGCCGCGTCTTGACCCGCCGCCGGCGCCGGCGGCGCTCCCGCTTTTCCTGAGGCAGCAATTCGATCTTGCCGCGACAGAGCTCTTCGGGCGGCGCCTCATTCTGGCCGTTGAAAGAACCCCGCCGGAAGAACTCTCGGCGAGCGAGTACGCGCGAACCGTGGGGCTGCTGAAGCAAGGTCTCGGAGAAGACGTGGCTTTGGTCATGGCTAAAGTGCCTTCGTACCTGAGGAACCGCCTCGTGCACAAAGGCGTTCCGTTTATCGTCCCCGGCGCGCAGATGTTCCTCCCGATGCTGATGGTAGATCTGCGCGAACGCTTCGCGCCAGGCGTGTCTCGAATCCCGGACAAACTTCTGCCCGCCGCGCAACTGGTCGTGATTTATCAGATTCTACGGGAGCCGGCGGAGTCGATCGCCTTGGCGCAACTGGGTGAACGGTTGGCGTATTCGGCGCAGTCCATGAGCGCGGCCCAAGAGGAATTGCAGGAGGCTGGGCTCTGCGGGGTGCGCCGCGCCGGGCGAATGATTTATCTGGAGTTCGGTTTGAGGGGAAGAGCGTTGTGGGAAAAAGCGGAGCCGATGATGGCGAGCCCTGTTCGCAGGAAGCGCTGGGTGCGCTGGGGACAGCCGCGCGCGCGCGCCGTCGCTGCCGGAACGACCGCGCTGAGCCGGATGTCGATGCTGGCGGAAGACGCGATGGCGACTTACGCGATGCGCGACCGCGAATTGACCGCCGCGCTCAAGAACGGACAGTTGCTCGGCTGCAACGGCCGCGAGGAAGCGGACGCTCGCATGGAGTCCTGGAAATACGATCCCTGGGCGCTTGCGGAGAACGGCGTTGCGGACCGATGCTCTTTGTATTTGAGCTTGCGCGAGTCGGGAGATGAGCGCGTGCAGAAGGAGATTCGTATCTTGATCGAGGCGTTTCCGCAATGATTCGGGGGCTCGACGTTTTTCGCGGGCATTTCGCGGATTACAAAAAAGCATTCGTGCTCATCGGCGGCGTCGCATGCCACGAGTGGCTGTCCACAAAGGGGCTGGAGTTTCGCGCGACGAAGGATATGGACATGGTGCTCATCGTCGAGGCGCTGGACGGCGCGTTCGTGAAGCGCTTCTGGGAATTCATCGAAGCCGGAAAATATCAGGGCCGTTTCAAAGCCGAGGGCGGGCGGCAGCTGTATCGCTTCGTGAAGCCGGAAGACGAAAGATATCCGGTGATGATCGAGATTTTCACCAGGAAGCCCGAGGGCATCGATCTCGCCCAAGGGCAGGTTGTCGTGCCGATCAAGCTCGACGACGATTCCGCCAGTTTGTCGGCGATCCTGCTGAACGACGAGTATTACTCTTTGATCCGTGAACAACACAACGAAGAAAAGAATCTGCCTTTCGCAAATCCGGCGGCATTGATTCCTCTGAAGGCACGGGCGTACCTCGAATTGACCGAGCGCGCCGCAAAGGGAGAGAACGTGAAAAGCGAAGACATCGCGAAGCATCGCACGGATGTTTTCCGAATCGCTGCGACGCTGCCTGGGGAAGCGGGGCCGGCCATTCCGGCGGCGATCCGAGATGACTTGCAAAAATTTCTTGCGGCGTTCCCTGTCGAAAACAAAGATGGGTGGCTAGCGATCGGAGAAGGGCTGAAGACGACATTTGGCTCGCGGAGACCGAAACCGGAGAGTTTGATCGAGGCGGTTCGCCTCTACTTCCAGCTCTGAGCGGGCCGCGCGAGGGTCCGGCCCGTTTAGCTTTGAAAACAGTGCCGACCTTGACAAGACCCTATCCTCCTTTATAGGCTTGCGCCAACCACGAGGAGTTAAACCCATGTCCTCAACCGTGAGCCTCGAAGTCGTCGGCGGTCCGTTCGTTGAAGTTCCTTGGAAGGCGGGCATGACCGCCCAGGACGCGCTCGAAGCAGCATTCAACCAGATCAACAGTTCCGCGACGTTCACCTACGCCCTCCAGTTTTACGGGTCTCAGCTGGGCTACTTGGTGCTGATGATCAACGAAACGTACGACTCTTTCATTTCCTCCGCAGAGCCTTTCTACTACTGGGAATTTCTCGTGAACGATGTTCCGGCCGCGAACGGCATCGACAACACGGTCCTTTCCGGCGGCGACGCCGTGAAATTCAGCTTCGAGCAGTACATTCCGCTGAAGCACAAAGGATCCCTGCTCGAAGCCAAGCGGGAATTTCAATGCAAGGTCGCCAACGCGAGAAAGTAGACGCGAGCGATCCGCGAGGTGGAAATGCGAACACTTTCGGCGATGAAGTGTACTTTGACGCTCGCACTCGCGAGCGTTTGCCTTTGCGGCGCGTCTTTGGCGCAGGATGTCGTTCTCTCCGGAACCGTCGTCACTCCCGACAAAGTCATACCGAACGGGTGGGTCGTCGTGAAAGGCGGCCGTATCGTCGACATACGCGAAAGCGCCCCCGACGATGCGCGGGGGCCTCGCGTTGAGACGAAGGGAATCATCTTTCCTGGCTTCGTCGATTTGCATGACCACCCGATGTACAACGTGTTTCAGCGCTGGACTCCGAAGGTGAAATTCAGGAACCGATACGAATGGAGGGATTTGGTCGAGTACAACGAAACGGTCGGCAGACCGGGGGGAGAACTGCAGCGGAAGGACGATCAGACGTTCTGCGACATAGACGAGTTCGTCGAGCTGAAAGCGTTGATTGGCGGAACAACGTCGATCACCGGAATCTCGGCGAGGCGCGGCTTCGCGGAGCCGGTTCCGAAGTGCGTGGCTGGGCTTGCGCGGAACTTGGACTGGGCGCCGGGATTCGACGGGACTACGGTCGGGCTGGGACGCGTGGAAAACGCGCTGGGTGTAACTCCTCGCGATCTCAAGGACGCCGACATCGAAAGAATTGCGGGCGAGTTGAAGCAAGGGAAGATCGACTTGCTGTTGATTCACGTGGCGGAAGGGGCGCCCGGGGACTTGGAGTCGGCCACCGAATTCCGCGCACTCGAGGGCATCGGTCTGCTGGGACCGAACACCGCCATCATCCATGGGGTGGCGCTCGGAGCCGATCAATTCGGGGAGATGGCGAAGGTCGGCACGGCGCTCGTGTGGTCTCCTCGGAGCAATTTCGAGTTGTACGGCTTCACCGCCGACGTGGGTGCGGCCAACCAGCAGAAGGTGAAGATCGCGTTGGCTCCGGATTGGTCCCCTACCGGTAGCACGAATTCTTTGGCGGAACTGAAATACGCAAGAGAGTTCAGCCATCAAAAACTGTCAGACTTGTTCTCGGCAGAGGCTCTCTTTCGCATGTCGACCTTGGTACCCGCACAAATCGCGCACGTCGAAGGCAAAGTGGGAAGCCTCGCGAAGGACCACTACGCGGACCTTTTCGTCTTGTCGGGAAATGCGAGCGATTCTTATGCGGCCCTGGCCGCGGCCATGCCGCAGGATGTTCAGCTTGTTCTGGTGGGCGGCGTGCCGATCTACGGCAGTGGTCCGCTGATGAACGCCTTCTCCGTCAAAACGGAAGTCCTAAAGGTATGCGACGAGACGATGTATCTGAACTCCGCCGCCTTGCCGCCCGAACCGTTCAGCGCGGTGGTTGCGCGGCTGGCCGCCGACATGAAGCCGTATGGCAATATCAAGGACCTTGGTCCGATCGCGGAGTGTGCGAAGTAATTCCGTCGAACGGCACAGGGACGACCAGACGAAATGCCCACACTTTTCACCGCTCTTCGCGCGCATCGGAAACCCCGGAAGCGTCGCGCGGTAGCGGCACCTGCTGTCTCAGCTGGCGCGCTTGCACCGGGCGCGGAGGGGTACACCGCGGAGTTGGTCGCGGTCGCGGCGCGAACTGCGAAGCATGCGAAGAAAAGAGACACGGGACCCACGCTCAAAATGTCGTTGCGCGATCGGTTCGTGGTGCGACGCAAGGGTCCGCCGGGAAAAGTGATCATCGTGGGCGGTGGTTTTGCAGGATTGGCGGCAGCCTATGAACTCGAGAGTCTCGGCTACGACGTCGTGGTCCTTGAAGGCCAAAAGCATGTTGGCGGCCGCGTCGAGAGTCGCCGCGATGTCGTGCGGGGCGACGTGATGGAGGGCGGGGCGGAACTCATCGGAAGGAATCATCCGGCGTGGTGGTCGTACAAGCGGAAATTCGATTTGCACTTTCACAGACTTTCGGACCCTGCGAATCCCCCGGTTTATTTGAACGGGCAGCGGATGTTTGGAGCGAAGGCGGATGGGCTCAACCGTGAGTTGGATTCCGTGCAGGCGCGGATCAACCGTATCGCCAGACATGTGAACGCGGACCAACCATGGAAATCGCGCATGGCCAAGAAGCTGGACCGCCTTTCCTTGTTGAAAGCGTTGAAGCGAATACGAATGTCTTCGCTTTGCCGGCTAGCCTTCATCGAGTTGCTGCAATCCGACAACGGTGTGCGAGCGGACAGGCAGAGCTGGCTCGGGAATTTGGCGATGATCAAAGGGGGAGGTCTCGGTCGCTTCTGGACGGACACCGAAACGCACCACTGCGTCGAAGGCAATCAAGCCCTGGCCTTCGCATTCAAGAAGGTTCTGAGGCGCGTCGTTCTGCGCGCGCGAGTAGTTTCGGTCGAAGTTCAGGGCGCGCGGGTTGCGGTAGCTCTTGCGGGAGGAAAGAAGTTCGCGGGCGATCATGCGATCTTGGCGATTCCGCCGACGATGCTGAAGCGGGTTACGTTTCGGCCGCCGCTGCCACGAGCGTATTCTTCCGGGCAATTCGGAAACAACATCAAATTCTTAATGGATGTGCGGAACGGCTCATGGAGACCGGAAGCGCCTAACTTCAGCTCCGACGGTCCCGTGGATCTGACTTGGGATGGAACCGACGGACAAACGGGTCGACGCGCCGGCCTTGTCGCTTTTTCCGGCGCGGACGACGCTTTGAAAGTCCGATCTTGGGGCAAGAAGCGATTTCTGAAAGAGCTGGGCGAGGTCTATCCGCGTCTGGGAAATCGCAGCGGCCGAGGAGTGATGATGGACTGGCCGGGAAACAAATGGACGAAGGGTTCGTATTCTTTTCCGAAGCCGGGCGAAGTTACGCGAGTGGGACCGTTGTTGCGGTCAGGATATTTAGGTCGCGTTCACTTTGCGGGTGAGCACACGTGCTATGCGTTTACTGGTTACATGGAAGCGGCGCTGCAGTCAGGAATTCGAGTGGCGGAGCAAATTGCCAGACGGGACGGAGTGCTTGGAAGAAAGCGGCGACAGCGGTCGACAAGCCGTCGAGTAAGAACTGTCTCGGCTTTGCCGCCAATCGTTCCTGTGCCACAGAAAGGTCCTTGATCAGCGGGACAGCCTCGGGTTCCCTCGACAGTTTCGTCGATCAGCTCAGCGTAAAGAGGTGCCGCATTGTGGTGGATAACAGGGTTCGTATGGTTGGTGACTGAGAAGAACGAAATTGCTTCATCGCTGTGGGAAAGACTCACGGCTTTCGACATCGTGAGCTTCATCCTCGCTGTACTAGCGCTTCTGTTTGCCGTTAAACAGTTTTTAGATGCGCGAGAAGCGAAACGCGCAGCGGAGGAGGCGAAGCGCGACGTTGCCGACCTTCACATCGAGGTCTCTTCTCTAAGCAATGAACTGGACGATTTGCGAAAGCAAACGACTACGCGTGCCATTCCGCGATTTCCGGACAACGTTCCGGCCATCTGCAAACTGCTTGATAGTTGTACGGAAAACACGACCGTGAAGATCATGGTCGACTACATCGGCTACACGCTTTACTCCGACTACGCGAAATCCGAGCGATATTTGAGCTCTTTGAAAAACGCACTTGCTAGAAGGGTCAAGGTGCACTTACTCGTCTACGATTATGCGAGGGCCAAGAAGGCCATTCGCATGCAATATCCGACGATTACGGAAGAACGCGGCAAGGAAAGATTTGCAGATTTTTTCCGCCGCGTGGGGAAGGCGCAAGCAAAAAATGAAAAGGAATTCTACCGGGCTCTCTTTCACGTAGAGGAAAGTTTGTACCGGGAGATTGCAGGTGTTGAAATGAAGCTTCTGGCCGAGGAGCCGCCTGCACTGTTTTGGCTGAAGGATAACCCGCACGACATCATCTTCAGTTTTCGGGACGAGTTTCCCGGAACGG
>Ga0209139_10000764_pt1 | contig 11579 bp, 9 predicted proteins | sample BogFormECP14_OM3_FD_188246 | JGI IMG/M metagenome (GOLD analysis project Ga0209139, IMG submission 188246) | Bog forest soil microbial communities from Calvert Island, British Columbia, Canada - ECP14_OM3 (SPAdes) (version 2) | ecosystem: Environmental > Aquatic > Freshwater > Wetlands > Bog ...
CGCGTACGACCGATTGCCGTGCCGATTCGATCGCGTCGCACAAGATCTGGTCGGCCTTCCGCCGGCGGTTCGTTTCGCATTCCAGCCTCGGCGCCGCAACTGAGCTCTCACCGTGAGCTCTCGCTACGTCATCCAGGGCGTTCATGCATCTTTTCAGGTCGCCCGTGGCAAGTGAGCGGTCGAACGCAGCAATCGCCTCGTCAATTGCAGCACGAACTTCGGCAGCCTCGCGGACTCTGGCTTGTTCCTGTTCCTCTCTTGCCTGCTCTTGTTTTGCCATGGTGAGCAGTTGATCGAGATCCTCGTTCGTGCCATGCCTAAGGATCGCATCATCGAGCACGCGCCGTGCCTCAGCGAAATTCCGCGCATCCATTGCGACATGCGCCTGGAGAAGCGACTCCGCTCGAGCCGAGTTCTGTTCGATGGTTCTCAGATGCTCCTGCACCCGCGCCTTTGCCTGCAAAAGGGTGCCATTCCCCGCAGCCTGTTCAAGGCCGCGTTCGATCGCTTCGAGGGCCTGTTCAGGATGTTCCGCGAATAGTTCCTGTGCCCGCAGGACGACGATTCGCACAACTTGTTGCGTATCAAACTCACGCTTTCTTAACTCAGCTTCCGCTTTCAATCGAAGGAGCAGCCCTTCGCCGGGAAGTGTATCCAGCCCTCGCGCTATACGGTCCTGGGCCTGTGCAAAATCATCACGGTCCAACGAGTCCTGGATCTCCGCCGCAATCTTCTCGAGCAGATGTTGCCGCTGCTGTTCCTTCTGTCGAGTCACTGCTGTAAATAACAGCTGTTGCACTTCGGCATGAGCGGGATCGATCTCCGCAGCCTCCCGTAGTCGCGAAATCGCTTCTGTGTAGTGGCGATTGCTGAATCTCTCCTGAGCAATTCGCAGAAGCTCTTCCACCTGTACGGTCTGCTGCTTGCGCCGGATTTCACGGAGGATCAAGGAATACGCATTCCGCAAATCCGTACTATGCTCGTCGATCCGAAGAGCCTGCCCTAGAAACTGCTGTGCGCCGGTAAGGTCCCCTCGGCTCCTCGCATTACTTGCCTGTTCCCACAGGGCCGCGATCTTCTGCTGTTGCAACCTATTCTCTTGCGCCTCCTGCAATCGCTCGTTGAGCCCGAACAGATTGTCCGTGTCTATATTCTGCGCTTGCTGGAAGCCGATAATGGCGTCATCCCAGCGACGCTCGGCGAGGGCAGTCTGGGCCTGCTCAACGATCTGGCGCAATTGTTCTCCACGCTGCAGGCGATTCAGGCGATCCTGCACATCATTCATCAGCGCCTTTATATCCAGATTGCCCGGATCGATCTGCTGCGCCTGCAGTAACACCGTGCGTGCACCCGTAAACTGCTGTTCCTCTGCAAGTCTGCGCGCGGTTTCAAGAAGAGCGCTCACTCGATCATGTCTTAACGTGTGGGAAATGACGTGCAGATCGAATGCCATCTCTTCGGCGGTCGAATAGCGATCCTCCGGCTTCTTTGCAAGCGCCTTTTCCAGAATCACGCTCAAACCGTCAGGAAGGTCGTGCACAATTTCTGAAAGAGAAACAAAGGGCTCGTTGATCACGCGATAAAGCGAGGAGATATCCGTTCCCTTGAATGGCAACTCACCGGTGAGCATCTCGTAGAGCATCACACCGGTTGACCATATATCTGCCCTTCCGTCACTCGGTTCGCCCTTCAGCCGTTCCGGCGCAATGTAGTGGAAAGTCCCAAGCAGGGCACCCGTCTTGGTTAACTGCCTGGTTTGGTCCACAATACGGGCAATCCCAAAATCGACGATTGTCACACGCCAGGCGGGCTGAACAAGAATATTCGCAGGCTTCACGTCACGGTGTACGACGCCGCGTCCATGGGCATGGCCGAGCCCGGCGCAGAGTTGTTCAACGATCGAAATCGCATCAAGTACAGGCAAATGCTTCAACCTGCGCAACATCTTCTCGAGCGATTCACCGGCGATAAACTCCATGGCAATGAACGGGCTCCCATCGTGCTCGCCCAGTTCGTAAACCGTCACTATGTTTGGATGGCTCAGGATGCCTGACTTGGCTTCCAGATAAAAACGCTCGCGCAATTCCGGCGTAACTACAGTGAGTGTTTTGATCGCCACATCTCGGCCAATCAGAGGGTCTTGGCCTCGATACACGATGCCCATTCCACCTCGGCCAAGTTCGCCGGTGATGCGATATCTCCCGATCTCCGCTACTATGGCTGATCGGTCCGTGGTCATGTGAGGCTCCATTCTGTTGCATGCTGTCTTGCCCGCTGGCCTAACTGTCGTCCCTTAGGGATATACACTCGAAAGCTCGTTTTATTCCAATTCGGATGCATTGTTTGTCCAGATTGAACTCACTGGTGATCGAGCAGGACTGCCGCCCATCCGGAGGCTGTTTATGATCCAGAGCATTGTCATCGTCGAACAAACGCCGTCTTTTTCTGTTTTCAGATCTGCCTTCTTATTCGCCGCCTTGAGAACGGCGCCGATCATATCTGACTGCCTGAATTTAGTCGTGAAATAGTCCTTGTAAGCCATAAGTGCTGATTCCTCCTCTGTCTCAGTGTCCGCAAATCATCAGTAGATTCTCGACACGTCCAAATATGTAAGCGGCATTTGGCTCTCAATGCGGTCATTTCTCCGAAAAATTTCGTGCAAGAGACAAAAAAGCAACGGAAGCTGCGCTTTCAATGTGCCGGGTGCGGGTTTGGAAGCGTTTCTAGCGAGGAATGCTATGCCTAACTAAATAGCCGAAACAGCAAGGCGGGCCAACTTGGTGCAACTTCGACTAAATCGTCCCGAGAGGTCTGCAAGAAACTTAAGCGTCGGTTCGATCTGCCCCTCTTCTTTCCTTACTGAGGCGGGTATCCGGTCGCTGGCTCAGCCGGTGGCCCTTCCGCGGGATTTCTTTCCCGGGCGTGATCGTTTCGGCCAAAAAACATCGCTTACCTAAGTGCGAACGTCCGAGACAAGGCAGTTTCTGAACGCAACGTCGTTCGACGTACCAAATTCAATAAGGAAACCGAAGGAAGACACGATGAAAAACGCTGCCGTCGCATCGTTGCGTGCTAACTCCGGAAGCTCGAGAGGATTATGAAACAGACAGACACTCATCAATATCTACAGACCCTGCGTTTACATCTTCTGGACATGTCGAGAGTATCCCAACGAGGCGTTGACTACTCGATCAAGGCCTATAAATTGGGCTGTCCGGAGTTTTGTGCAAGCGCTCGAGACAACACCGATGAAATCAACATACTGCATCGTGAGATCACTGAGATCGTACAGGAACTGCTGCTGATGGAACTTGCGCACGAGTCGGACTTACGCCTCATTCTGACCTCCGCCCGAATCTGTAACGCCCTGCAGACAATGCACTGCCAGGCGGTCGAAATTGCGCGGAACAGCATGCGTCTTGTCGAAAATGGCGGGCTCAGATGCACAGACCTCACCACGATGGGCGATGTTGTCAACAGCTTGGTGCGATTGTGTGTTGTTTCCCTTTTTGACGAGGGGATTGAGCATGCACAGACGGTTCTCCAAAGCGACGGAGTTGAGCGCCTGTTCGAGACGACCTTCTATGACTGGTATAGAACCATCGATCATAGAGCGCGAACCCAGGCAGGCTATGAGCTTGCCATAACGAAACACCTCAGCCAAATAGTCCGGCAAACGCATGAGGTGGCAGACGCAATCGTCTTCTGGCTGGGAGATGCAGACCGCGCATCGCTTCTTGATGCAAGCAAGAGGCAGCACTTACTCCGCGAGACAACGAAGGACGTCGGAGGCCCGGAGGTTACAGTCTCATGTGGAATGCGATCGTTTCTCCAGAGTGTGGACATCTGTTTTGCTGATACCTGCTTTTGGAGGATGTAGGTTGGGTCACCGCTACAGAACTTACACGGCCCCGATTGGCACCTCCAAGCCACTGCCTGAACCATAGGGGCCTGTCCGGGGGCATGCAGCACTGTTGGAACGCTTAGGAACCAGCATTTTGCCTGTCCTTACGGGGGCAGTTATTCGGTCGCGGGCTCAGCTTGTGACCGCCCTCGGGATTTCTTCCTGGGCGTGATCGCTTCGGCCAAGAAACATCGCTTACCTAAGTGCGAACGTGCTAGACAAAGCGGTTTCTGCGGCCGATCTGTGTCGAACAGATTCGCGACGGCCCGATGGGAAGACAAACATCTTTTTACCAACCGAAAGGAACCGACAATGGCAGTTGATTATTTTCTGAAACTCGATGGGATTCAAGGCGAGTCCGCGGACTCAAAGCACAAAGACGAGATACGAATCATGAGCTGGAGCTGGGGTGCTTCCCAGGTGTCCTCCGTGGCAGGCACTGGCGGATCGGGCGCGGGCAAGGCAGATCTGTCTGATTTCAGCGTCATGACCTACTTCGACAAGGCAACGCCGAAGTTCTTCAAGTCGATCGGCCTGGGGACCCACATCAAAACCGGCACGATGAACGCGGTCAAGTCCGGCGGTGATGGCAAGCCTTACCTGAAGGTCGACTTCAAGGAGCTGTTTGTCAGCAACCTGCAGATTTCGGGAACGAGCGAGATTCCCATGGTCAGCCTCTCGTTCACCTACAACGAGATCAAAATCGACTACTCCACGCAGAACGAGCAGGGGAACCTCGCCAGCACTGGTCCGATCACTTACAACAGGAAGGAAAACAAGCTCTCGTAAGCCGCTCATTCGTGGGCGCGCTCGTTCTATCGAGCCAGAACCCGGACGTCGCAGGACTTCACCAGCGATCCCCCAAGCGGCGCCTGTACCGGGTACGAACACGATGCAGATTTTTCTACTTGGAGGGTACCCCAACTAAGCCGGTCATGCGTCACCAGGCGTGTCGTGCCTCACTTCCGTAAACCCTTGAACATCTGGCGCCTCCAACCTAACGTAGTCCCCAATGCGCTGCCGGATCAACTCCCGGTAGCGCATTTTGCGCAAAAACGCGAAGCACATGCTGTTGATTGTCGTTATTCCCTAATGCCTTTCCTTATGGGGCGGGTTTCCAGTCGCTGGCTCAGCCGGTGGCCCTCCCGGGATTTCTTTCTCGAGTGTGATCGTTTCGGCAAGAAAACATCGCTCTCCTAGGTGCGAGCGTATGAGGCAAAGGAGTTTCCGAATGCATCGTCGTTCGACATACCAAAATTCAATAAGGAAACGGAAGAACACGATGAAAAACACACTGAAACGTGGGTCCATTGCCTTAGGTCTTGGACTGACGCTGACCACACTATGTCAGGCACAACAGGGAAATCTCCAAGGCGCTCCATCAGCAACGCCGCTTAGTTTCAAGGTTCCGCCGCACGCGTTGTCTGCGATCTCATTTTCAATAGCGCCGAATGCGCAGTGCTCCGTGGCTCCTGCGACCGACAGCAGCTCGGCGAAAGCCTTCACGGTTTTTGCCAACGACGAAGGGACTGCGACCTTTTATGCGACGCCGTCGCAAGAATCGTCGTCCGCCGTACAGCTTGTCGCCACCTGCTCTTCGGGGAACCGACAGACGATCGAGATACAGCCCGTGGCCGGGGCCAAACCGTTAGTGCCACGAGCTTCTTCGAACGCAGAGACAGACCTGCGGTTCGGCCATACCGTGCGCCCCGCTCTTACGGGAGACCCAATGGCTCTTTCGAGCCAGGAGTTAGTGAAGCGTGGATATCCATCGCGGCCAGACCTGCAAAAGGCTCCTGGAGCGTATGCAAGCTGGCTCAAGGCTGTCTCGAAACCGGCTACGTTCATTCCGCCGAAGACGGTGAATGTGGAGGGGCGTCACCATGGTCCAGCCAAAGTCTCCGCGGGTCCGGGCGGTCCGGCCAAAGTCGGCAACGATCCGGGCGGTTCAAACAACTGGAGCGGCTACGTGCTATCTGGCCTTGGCGTTTCGAAACCATTCGATTGGGTCGTTGGACTCTGGAATGTTCCGGCCACTGTGGGCGGAGAAGCGGGGACGACGACTTGGTCATCTTTCTGGATCGGACTTGATGGGTGGAATTCCGGCGACGTGGTACAGGATGGAACCAACCAAATTGTAACCGTCTCGAACGGAATCGCCTATCGCACCTACTATCCGTGGACAGAGATCTGGCCTCAGGAACTGGAACAGGCGATTTCGAACTTCAACATCAATCCAGGCGACGAGATCTACTCCGAAGTGTACATGGGAGACGCTAACGGCAATGTGAATCCCTGGGGCGGATATGGTTATTTCTGGTTCGAAGATCTAACCACGGGCCAATACACCTTTCTTTCCACTCAGTTCAATAGCGGCACCTACTACGGCAACAACGCGGAGTGGATCATGGAACGGCCCAGTATCAACGGTGTCAACGGAGATTTCTTTGATTTATCGGACTACTGGTATGCGGTGATGCAGGATCCATATGCGGGGACCTCGGACGGTGATTACACTGGCTACCTAGGCCCGGGAGAAGGCGACATCAGCTACCAGCTCACTATGTACAACGGCAACGACCCGCTCTCGACCGTGTACCCGATCAATAGCGACGAAATGGAGTTCATCTGGTTGAACTATCACTAAACGACGCCAATTCCGAAGCTCGGTGACATAACCAATAGTGAGTCTTCAGCGCTCAGCGTTCAGCAGGCAGCCTTGGCAATCAGGGCTGCAGGCTGAGCAAGCTGAGCGCGTCTTTTTTTGACCAATGCGCTGCCGGATCATCTCCAGTGGCGCATTTTTGTTCATAAAGCCGGAGCACACGCTGTTGATGTCGTTTATTCGCTAGTGATCGCTGGCAGCCTGTGACCCGCCCTCGAGATTTCTTCCCTGGACGTGATCGTTTCCGCCAAAAAACATCGCTTTCCAGGTGAGCGTGCAAGACAAAGCAATTTCTGCACGCAACATTCGCTCGACCCCACCAAGGAGAAGAGATCATGAAAGCAATCTGGAGTACCTCAACTTTAATATTGGCGCTGGCGATCGCTTTGCCCGCAAACACGAGTTTCGCAGATGTGCCCGGAGCGCATCCAGGATATCTGCACGCACTGTCCGACTTGCGTTACGCCCGCGCTCTGATCGAAAACGACTCGCCGGCGGCGGTGGAACATGACCAACACTGGGCCCTCCACGAAATCGACGAAGCCATTCGCGTGATCAAAGAGGCCGCAATCGACGATGGGAAAGATTTGAATGTGCATCCGGCGGTTCAGCCCCAATGGCCTGTTTCGGGTCGGTATCACCGCGCCCTGGAGGCCATCGGAAATGCGCATCGCGATGTGGCAGACCATGAGCAGAACGAGTTTGCGCGCGGTCTTCGCGACCGGGCCATCGATCACATCGACGAAGCCCACCGCGCCGTCGAGCATGCGATCCAGACCGCTAGCTGGAACCACTAAACGCTACTACGCGACCGTTTCGAAAAGAGGCTCAGCGGCGCCGGTACCGGACACGGACCGAATTCTTAGACCTCGCACGAAAGAAGGAACTATGCTTATCAACGAAAACACCACCTGGGAGGAAGAGGGCAGCAAGAGCCCCCCCGGAAGCGATGGCCGTGTTCGTGATGCCTTCAAGAATGGCACGGCTAAGAAGGTGCTTCTGGCGCCTACTTTCAAGTTGTACAAGTTCAACGAGTACAAGACACTCACTGCTCAAGGCGCAACATCAGTCAGCCCGTGGTGGAGCCCGTACGATGCCTACGAGTGGGATGCGGGCTGGATTGAACGTAAAAACCTGGCCGCGCATCTCCATGTCAACATCCGTGAACTGGGGCGCGTTACCTCGGCCATCAAGGAGAACTGGAACTCGCTTTCTTATGTGCTGGTGACCCAAGTGAAGAACGCCGCGTATGGGTATTTTGGGGGCTTCGCCCAAATGACCCGTATTGACGCCGGGCAGGCTTCTAAACGCGATGGGAACATCGAGGCCAAGGGAAGTACCAAGAATCTTCCCGGCGGCGGAACTCAGTTCTACATCCCCAATCTAACCTCGGACGATGTCATCTTGGTCAGCGTCGAATTGCTCGCCTGATGAGCAGAATCTAGCCGATGCGTGCGGGCCACTCGGACGGCGATCTTATGGACAGCACTCCGGGATCGCCCGCCGTGAGCGCATCGGTTTCTAATGCTTGTGGGATATAACGGAGGCGCTTCGAGGTAAAGGAACACATTAAAGCAACATGTCGCGCTCGCGACTGTGAGTCATGGACACGTCCCCAGACCAGTTAATGCCCATCGTCCTGACCAGCTTCGCAAGCAGGCTTCGCGATGCCTGAGATCCGAACTTTCCGACCACACCCCTTGCAGCTACTGCGCTCGTTCGTGAGGGCCTACCTGCGCTTGGTTGATGTGGACGTATCCTGGTAGGATCGAATTCATTTCTGCAGCACTTCTCACCTCACCGCATGGTCCGGAATTCCCATTTTTGGCTTTGAGAGCGCGAAAATACTCTAAAGAGGCATCGCGCGCCGCTTTCCGCCTGTCGGAGCTCTGAAGGCCTACACTTGATGTAGCGGGAAATAGGTGCATGAGGGATCATGTTGGATAAGACAGTTAATTAGCTTGTTTATTCCCTTGTGATTAGCTTGCTTTGCGAGAGGAAGCCATGACGGGTTTTGGTGAACCGCCCTCAAAGGCTGGGGTTACGCAGCTTCTCAAAGCATGGAGCGAGGGAGACGACGTTGCCCTGGAACAGCTGACTCCGGTGGTCGAAAACGAGCTGCGCCGTATAGCCCATCGCTGCATGGTGAGGGAAAAGCCTGGCCATATTCTGCAATCCGCCGCCCTGGTCAACGAGGCCTACCTCCGACTCGTGGACATTCCGGCAGTCAGCTGGCAGGACCGCACTCATTTTTTCGCAATGTGCGCGCGTCTGATGCGACGCATCCTCACGGATTACGCTCGTTCGCGCAATTATCAGAAACGAGGAGGCGGGGCCGTTCACGTTTCTCTGGACGAAGGTTTGCTTGTGACCTCCGGGAAAGAGGCTGACATCACGGCATTGGATGAGGCCCTTAGTCAGTTTGCGCTCCTTTATCCGCGGCAGAGCCAGGTCGTGGAATTGCGCTTTTTTGGCGGCCTCGAGGTAGACGAGGTCGCGGAGACCCTGAAGATATCCGCCGCGACCGTGCGGCGCGATTGGAAATTTGCCAAAGCCTGGTTATTGCGGGCTGTTAGCGGAGAGTGAGAGACTCATCCTAAGCGGGCCGGTTCACGGTTACGCCATCAGTTACGCCCAGCCATGACTCCACCATCGACGGGGAGTACAACACCAGTTATCCAGCCACTCTGCTCAGCAGCGAGGAACAGAATTGCTTCTGCAACGTCTGCGGGCTGACCATTGCGACCGAGGGGATGGAATGCGTTGAACGTTGGGAGAACCTTCGCGACGTCTTCCTGGCTGAGAAAAGTCGAATACACTGGAGTTTCTACAACAGCGGGCGCGACAGCGTTGATTCGGATTCCATCAGCCGCCAGTTCAAGAGCGAGATTGCGCACCAGTGCATGCACACCGGCATTGGCCGCCGAATAGGCGCTCGACGGCGTGGCACCGACTGCTTGGAGAGCCCACATCGATCCTGTTTGCACAATTGCGCCACCGCCGCGCTTCTTCATTGCCTTAGCAGCAGCCTGTGCCGTGAAGAACTTGCCTTTAAGGATCGTGTCCAGGAACCAATCGTACTCGTCCTCAGTGATTTCGCCGAAAGGCTTCGGCTTAAAGACTCCTGCGTTGTTGATGAGGATGTCGAGCCCCCCGAATTGATCTTCCGCTTGTTTTACCAGTTCAGCACCCACGGTGGGCTTAGCGATGTCGCCAGCCACCACAATAACCTTGTTGTCAGCGCTGATCTCATTCGCCGTAGTCTCAAGCTTGGCCATGTCCCTTCCATTGAGTACAACGGAGGCACCCTCCGCCACCAGCCTCTTCGCTGTTTCCTTGCCAATGCCAGAGCCGCCGCCCGTAACGATTGCCACTTTATCTTTAAATCGCATTTTCATCCTTTCCCTATCTAGTGATAGATAGGGAAAGGATAAGACGCTGCGATGTGCGCGTCAAGCCTATCTATCGTCCGGTAGGCAAAATTTGCTATTCTAATGGTATGGAAGCTACTCAGATCAAGATTCTCGACGCCGCCGAACAGCGTATTCGGACTGCGGGCTATCACGGATTCAGCTTCCGCGAAATTGCTGCCGATGTTGGCATCAAGAGCTCAAGCGTCCATCATTACTTCCCAACAAAAGAATCGCTGGGAGTTGCTGTAGCGCGGCGCTACACGGATCGATTCTTTGCAGCCCTGCCAGCCGAACCCTTGGAACCGCAGGCTGCACTAAGAAAGGCATTCCTCCGTGCGATTGAATCGGACGGCCGAGTGTGCCTCTGTGGCGCGTTGGCTTCCGGGGCCGGGTCTCTGCCTCCTTCAGTTGCGGCCGAAGCCAGGCGGTTCTTTGAAGAATCGCTTCGGTACCTGTCGGAGCGAACCGATCAAAGGGGCACGGCACGCCACAACTGGGCGACTCAGGTTCTCGCACAGCTTGAGGGCGCTATGCTTGTAGCTGTGGCCCTTGGAGATCGCACTGCCTTTGCGCGGGCGACGCAGACGTTTCCAGAATTCCAGCGTAGACGTGTTCGAGCCTAGACGAGAGATTAGTGGAGAGCGAGCGATGAATCCTGAGCGCGCGGATCGTGTGGAGCAACTGTACCACGCGGCTCTGGAGCGCGACGCTTTGGAGCGCGACGCATTCCTGCGACAGGCATGCGGCGACGACCAGGCACTGGAGCAAGAAGTCCGGTCATTGCTGGCCGCGCACCAGGAAGCTGAAAGCTTCCTGGAGAGTCCAGCTTTGGATGTAGTTGCGCGGGTGATTGCTCTGTACGAGGACAAAAAGCCGGACGAGAGCAGCGACCCTCTAATCGGCCAGACTGTCTCGCACTACCACGTTTTGGAAAAATTGGGTTCCGGCGGCATGGGTGTCGTCTACAAGGCCGAGGACGTCCGGCTTCACCGGTTCGTCGCCCTCAAATTTCTTCCCGATGAGGTTTCCCGCGACCCGCAGGCGCTTGCGCGCTTCCGCCGCGAGGCCCAGGCGGCTTCGGCGCTGAACCATCCCAATATCTGCACGATTTATGACATCGGCGAGGAAGACGGCCGCGCCTTTATGGCGATGGAGTTCCTTGACGGCGCAACTCTGAAGCACATTATCCTCGACCGTCCGCTCGAAACCCAAGAACTGCTCCGCATTGCCATTGACGTTACCGACGCGCTCGACGCAGCCCACTGCCATGGCATAGTGCATCGCGACATCAAGCCGGCCAACATATTCGTTACGCGGCGCGGGCATGCAAAGATTCTCGATTTCGGTCTGGCAAAAGTCACGGCCAGGGTCGCCGCCGGCCACGGAGAATCCGAAGAGCACCTGACCAGCCCGGGCGTGATGCTCGGCACTGCGGCGTACATGTCGCCGGAGCAGATACGTGCGAAGGATGTGGACGCACGCACAGATCTGTTCTCTTTGGGGGCGGTGCTCTACGAGATGGCCACCTGCAAGATGCCCTTCCCGCATGACAGCCTGGGTGAGATTTGCGGGGCAATTCTGCACGAGGATCCGGTGT
>Ga0209139_10000765_pt1 | contig 11570 bp, 8 predicted proteins | sample BogFormECP14_OM3_FD_188246 | JGI IMG/M metagenome (GOLD analysis project Ga0209139, IMG submission 188246) | Bog forest soil microbial communities from Calvert Island, British Columbia, Canada - ECP14_OM3 (SPAdes) (version 2) | ecosystem: Environmental > Aquatic > Freshwater > Wetlands > Bog ...
ATCCGTTCGGGGCGGACGGAACAACGGATTGCGTTGCGGGCGCGGATTGCGCTGGGCGCGGCGAACGGTCAGGCGAACGCCACGCTGGCAAAAGAACTCAAGACATCGCGCCCGACGGTCATCGATTGGCGCATATTGAAAAGTCTGGCGAGAGCCTCTCGAACATAAGCGGAGAGAAGAAGACGCTGATCCCGCGCAAGGCCCTTGCCGAGCTGCAGTCGTTGCTTTCGGCCAGTGATGAGGAGTATCTGGAATTTGCCGACGATGAACAGACGCTATTCTTCCGCATCGGTCATCGCACGCTGACGAGCCGTAAACTGACTGGCCAATTCCCGAATTTTGAAGCCGTAATGCCGCGCGATAACAACAAATTCGTGGTGGTGCGCAGCGAGGACCTGAACGTTTCGATTCAGCGTGTCGCCCAGTTTGCGGATGAACGCTCGGGAGCGATTAAGATCCGCGTCGAGCAGAACGAACTGAAGGTTTCTTCTTCCTCGACGGATTCGGGCGAGTCGGAAGACGTGATCGAGACGCCTTACAGTTTCGATCCGATCGTCGTCGGCTTCAATTCTGCATATCTGCTGGACTTCCTGAAAGCCACGGGCAATTCGGGTGAAGTGCGGCTCGAGTTCAAGGACGCGCAATCGGCCGGGCAGATGCGCCCTGAGGATGGCGCGGATGATTACAAGTATCGCTACATCATCATGCCCATGCGGATTTGAAGACGACCAGATATCGATGTAAATGAGAAAGGCCCGGATAAAAATCCGGGCCTTTCTCATTGTGAGTGATTCTGGTTTAGCGGTGCGGGTGCTCATCACCATGCGGCTCGCTCGGGTGGGGCTGAGCCTCTGGTTTTGCTTGAGGAGCAGCGTGGGTCTGCTGAGGTTGAGCGTGTTGCTCGGGCCGAGGTTGCGGTGAATAATGAGCCTGCTGCTGAGGTTCCGGCCGCGACTGGGACTGAGGAGCAGGCTTGGATTGTGGTTGAACGTGCTGTTGCGGCTCAGGGCGAGGCTGTGCCGTGTTGTGGGCCTGTTGCGGCTCCGGTCTCTGCTCAACCTTGGGAGCAGGCTTTGTTTCCTGTCGCGCTGTTGAATTCTGCGGACGCTGCTGTTGCGGCGCGGGACGCATTTCGGGCGTGTTTGCGGTGTTTATTGGCCGCGTCTGGGCCGGACGGTTGAAATTGTCAGTCTGTCCTTTGGTTGCAGGACGCGCGGTATTCTCCGGACGGGTTCCAGGAGCCGGCTTTGTTTCAGGTCTGGCTGCGACGTTGTTTGCAGGCCGATTTTCGGGAGCGGGCCGCGTCTCGGGTCTGCCGGCAACATTGTTCTCGGGCCGGTTTACTGGAGCTGCGACCGGTCTGGCCGCGATCGCACCGCGATGAAAATCGTTGACCGAAGCTGCGGGTCTGGCGAGTGCCGCAGTCGCCGGCGTGCCATGGTTGCTCTTGTAGAAGTTGGCTCGATCCTGCTGTGCAACGTTCTGATGCGTGACCTGTGCGTTCACAGGGCCCATGCGACGTTCTCTGAGCGCTGTCTCTTCCTGCGCGTTTGCGCGCGCATCGATGCCACCCCGTCCGCCGTTGTAGCTGACGCGATTGACGGTGACGTTGTTGATGACGGTCTTGTTGACGTAGACATTGCGGATGACGGTGGTGTTTACGCGGCTGACCGCAGTGTTGTAGTAGAAGCTGTTTCCGCGCCAGTAGCCGCCTTCATAACCTCTGCCGTAGTAGCCGAAGCCGTAGTTCACGCCGCCGTAGAAGCCGATATGCGGGCCCCAGTATCCGGCGTGCCAGAGGTAGCCGCCATTACCCCAGCCCCAATATCCCGGCGTCCAGAGCACACCGACTGTAGGAGCGAGCACCCAGGTTCCGGGAACCCAGTAGTAGTCGTAGCCATTCCATGCCCAGTAGCCGGGTGTCCAGATGTAGTTGGCACTGGGGCAAATGGGCTGGGCATAGACCGGCAGGGCAGGTGGTGCGGTGCCGATTGCGATTCCAATGCTTATCTGCGCGAAAGACGCAGCGGGGATGCTCAACAGCAATGCTGCGAGAACAAAAACCTGTAAGAGACGTCTGACTTTCATCGTTATACCTTGCCATCTTTCCTTCGTTTGCCCTGGCTGCCATCCGCAGGTTTCGAGGATCGATCGGCTGTTCTTTTTCTCATGTGCTCCATGGGTTCAACCCACAGATGTTTGTGACACCCTCAGTCGGAAGATGTTGCGTGCAGTTCAGTTGCTTGGTTTGGAGAGAAGTTTGCGATATAACGCACAAGCGCTGTAAATACGCGGCTTAGGCGATGAATCTATTTTGGGAATTTGTGCAAAACGGCGGGAGATACGGCTGTTGTTCAGTGCGAAATATTCCTTGCGAACAGGCAACCTTTATCGGGATGTTGTGTAGTTTTGAGTGGCGGGAACGGACGCAGACAAGCCTGCTGCTTCGATTGCGGCTTTGACCATTGCGTCGAATCCCATGCAGGAATTCAGCATGAGGTGATAGAGGCGGTAGTCGGTCCACTCGCGATTGTAGAAGCGACGAACATAGGCGGCGCGCCGCCTGTCCGTTGCGATGATTTCCTGTTCAGCGTCTTTTGTGTGCTGAGGGAAATTCTTCGTGAACCATTCCAGTTTGCGCTTCATGGAGGCGTGGACGAAGACGTGGAATACGCCGGGCGTTGTGAGGAGCGCGCTGGTCGCGCCGCGTCCGACGATGACGCAGTGGCCGGTCTTCACCTGCTGCTGCAGGTAGTCGCGCACGAATTCCACCATGCGCTCGGCGTCGAAGATGTCGGGGTCGGCGGTTGCGGGCAGCCGTTCAATCGAGCCATGCCAGAAGGCTTTGCCGAAGCGGTAGTACCAGGGATCGAGGCGCTCATCGCAGCTCTCGGCGAGCTTCTTGGTGATACCGGCCTTGGCAGCAATCTCATCGATAAGGCATTGATCGACGAGCTTCCATTGCAAGGTGTGAGCAAGGTGATGGGCGAACTCAGCTCCCTGGCTTCCGTACTCGCGTTCAACTGTAATGACCCGGATCATGGCATGCTCCCGCGCTGCGTGTCGTATCGTAGCACTGGTTTTTGCTGCACGTCTATTGAGATTCGATGGTGACGACCTCAGGCGCGGAGCTCGACGACGGTTGCTCCGGCGCCGCCCTCTGATTGGCCAGGTTCGCTGATTCCTGCTACGTGCGGATGGCGCTCCAGCATGGATCGCAGGGCGCGCCGCAGGATGCCCATGCCAGTGCCATGCACGATGCGAATGCGCGGCAAGCCAGCGAGATATGCGCGGTCGAGGAACTTCTCGACTTCGTCCGTGGCTTCGTCCACTGTCTTGCCGATGAGGTTGATTTCTGAACGCATCTCGGCGTTGGAGTCGGCGACGGTGACGGAGACGCCGCGGCGGCGGGCTGCCTCAACCGGGTTTGATCGCGTGGAAATGACTTCGGCAATTTCGTCGCGGGCCACCCGCATCTTCATGGGACCGACTGCGATTTCGAAGGTGTTGGCGTCGATCTCGCGCTGAACGACTCCGGTGCGGCCAAGGGTGCGTAGTTTGACGGTGTCTCCGGCTGAAATGTTGCGAATGACGTGGGGCTGCGCGTGCTTGTCTTCTTTGTCGGCTCCGGTTTTATCGGCGACTACTGCGGAGTTGAAGCTCTCCTGAAATTCGCGGCGGAGGCGCGCGATGCGCTGCTCGGCGTGCTTCGAGAGCTTTTGTTGCGCGGCGCGGTCGTCGATGGCGCGGACGGTTTCGCGGGCCTGGTACTCGAAGTCTTTGAGCAGAGATTGCAGCTTCTGTTCTAGCTCCCGGACCTTCGCGCGCCACTCTTTCATACCCTCGGCTGCAAGCCGGTTGCGTTCGCGCGCGAGCTCCTGTTCGAGTTTCTGGACACGCTGGCGCTCTTCGCCAAGCTCTTCGAGTTGCGCGTGGAGGCGGTCGAGGAAGCTGGCGATGTCCTGCGTTTGCGTGTTGAGCTGTGAGCGGGCGGAGGCGACGATATCCGGGTTCAGGCCGAGACGCTGCGCGATGTTAATACCGGCTGATGCGCCGGGCACGCCGAGGCGCAATTCGTATGTCGGCGCCAGTGTGTGCTCATCGAAGCCGACGGCGGCGTTTCGTACGCCTGCGTGGTTGGCGGCGTAGACCTTAAGCGAGGTGAGATGCGTGGAGATGATCGACCACGCGCGTGAGTGGAGGAAGTGCTCGGCAATCGCGACGGCAAGGGCCGCGCCTTCTTCGGGGTCGGTGGAGGAGCCTAGTTCGTCGAGCAGGACCAGTGAGCCCGCGGTGGCCATCTGTCCGATGCGGTTCAGATTGACGATGTGTGCGGAGAAGGTCGACAGGTTCTGCTCGATTGATTGGGAGTCGCCGATGTCGGCCAGAATGTTTTTAAAGACAGGAAAGATGGCTTCTTCCGCAGGGACCGGAATGCCTGTTTGCGCCATGATGGACAGCAGCCCAGCGGTCTTGAGCGAGACGGTTTTGCCGCCGGTATTGGGGCCGCTGATGATCAGCTGGCGTTCCTCGTTTGAGAGACCGAGGGTGAGCGGCACGATGGTTCCGCCACTGCTGCGCAGTCGTTTTTCAAGCAACGGGTGGCGCGCCTGCTTGAGATCGAAGACAGCAGAACTGTCTTCGCTGAATTGCGGCCGGACGCAGGCGAACTCCTCCGCGAAGCGTGCTCGCACCAGCAGCGTTTCGACTTCTGCGAGGATCGCAGCGCCTTCGCCGATGACTGTGGCGTATCCGGCGATCTGGCGCGTCATGGCGAGGAAAATACGGTGAATTTCGGCTTGCTCGTCCTCGAGCAGACGCACGAGGTCATTGTTCAGCTCGATGGTTTCAAGCGGTTCAAGGTAGACGGTCTGGCCGCTGGAGCTGGCGCCATGGATCACTCCCTGTACACGTCGCTTGACCTCACTCTTGACGGGAATGACGAAACGCTCGCCGCGAATAGTGATCAGGTCGTCCTGCGTGCTGCCGCCTTCGGAGAGACGGCGCAGCGCAGAGCGCAGGCTGTCTTCAATGGCGCGCTGCTGCCGTTCCATTTCGCGGCGAATGCGGCGTAACTCGGGCGAAGCGTCGTCGGTGAGGGTGCCGTCGGGAAGGATCTTCGTCCGAAGCGAGTCGACCAGAGGGCGAAGGTCGCTGGTGAGAAGAGGCGCTGAGAGGGCCTTGAGCTCGGGGATCCGGTCCTGTACGCGCTCGGGAGGCAATCGGAGCAGCGAAGCCCAGCCGGAGATGTCGTCCGCGAGATTCAACAGGTCGCGGATTTCCTCGGCTTCGAGGGCGGCTCCTTCAATGCGGGACTTGTCGAGCAGGTTGATAGGATCGAAGAGCGATCCCAGACCCGGTTGCGCGCCTTCGCCCAGGAGCAGGCGCATTTCTTCGACCAGAGAGTGCTGGTTTTCCAGCCAGCCGCGGTCGGTGGAGGGACTCAAATTTTGAATCCAGGCCTTGCCAACAGACGAAACAGAATAGCCGGCCAACAGGCCGAGAAACCTGTCCCATTCGAGAACGGTGCGGCTGCAATCCTCCATTGGAGAAGGGATGGACTTCACTAACGCCATGAAATCTATGGTAATTGCGATTCGGGGAACTGATAGAACGCCGTCTGCGTAGTTTTTTATGGAGGATTTGGAAAATGTTTTGCAGCGGATGTGGCCAAGCAATGCAAGCTTTTGAGCAGGTCTGCCCCAAATGCGGGCGTCCTGTGCCTCCTATGCCGCTCGCGCGTCCTCCAGCCTATTCACGTGTGCAACGCCATGCGCAGACGGTCGCCATTCTCTGGATTGTGTGGGCTGCGTGGAGCATGATCGGCTGGCTGATTGCGTTCCCGTTTATTGCGGGCATGTTCGGCGGATGGGGGGCCTGGGGACATGGACACCACGGCTTCTACGCCTTCGGACCGGGCTTTCCGTTTCCTCACATGCTGTGGCTGCCGTGGTTCATCACATTGATGGTCTGCGGAAGGGCCTTCCTGGCGGCCATCACCGGCATTGGTCTACTGCGACGGGCACCGTGGGCACGAACGCTGGCTATCGTGACGTCGTTTCTGACCATCATCAAGCCACTTACCGGAACCATGCTCGCGATCTACACGCTGTGGGTTCTGCTGCCTGCGCCGTCTAGCCAGGAATACGAGCAGATTGCCGTGTCCTAGAATAAAAGCATGGAATATCCGGTTACCCGGCTGCGTCGGCTGCGGTCAAGCGAGCCGATGCGCTCACTCGTGCGCGAAACTCATCTTGAACCCTCATCGTTCATTTATCCCTTATTTATCTGTCCCGGCGAGGGCGTACGGAACGAGATCGGATCGATGCCCGGAGTCTTTAATCTCTCTGTAGACGAGGCGCTGAAAGAGGCTGAAGCAGCCGCGGGGCTTGGGGTCGGCGGATTGCTGCTTTTTGGATTACCGGAAAGCAAAGATGAGCAGGGGTCAGGAGCCTGGGCCGACGACGGTATCGTTCAGCGGGCGCTGCAGGGGTTCAAGAAGAGCAGCGCGCTCAAGAACCTGTTGCTGATAGCGGATGTGTGCCTCTGCGAATACACCTCGCACGGACATTGCGGCATCGTGAAGAAGCAGGGCGAGTCGTATGAGGTCGAGAACGACTCAAGCGTCCGGCTGATTGCTCGCACCGCGCTTTCGCTGGCCAAGGCTGGGGCCGACATTGTTGCTCCGAGCGACATGATGGATGGGCGCGTGGCCGCGATTCGCGACGAACTGGACGAAGAGGGGCTGGAGCAGGTGCCGGTTCTGTCGTATGCCTCCAAGTTTTCTTCGGCGTTTTACGGTCCGTTTCGCGAAGCTGCTGATTCTGCGCCCCAGTTCGGAGACAGGCGCAGCTACCAGATGGACGGTGCGAATCTGCGCGAGGCGATGCGCGAGATCGATCTCGATCTGGCCGAGGGCGCGGACATGATCCTGATGAAGCCGGCGATGCCGTATCTCGATGTGATACGCGCAGCGCGGGAGCGCTTTGACCTACCGATTGGGGCGTACCAGGTTTCCGGAGAATACTCGATGCTGCACGCGGCCTTTGCGAAGGGCTGGCTGGAGCCGCAGCGGGCGATGATGGAATCGCTGATTTCGATCAAACGGGCCGGAGCGGGATTCATCGTGACCTACTTTGCCAAGGATGCTGCGAAGGTGTTGGGTTAACCGCGATCGAGTTCGGCGAAGAGATCGGAAAGCACAATTTGAATCGACGTGTTCGGAACGGCCAGGACGCCCGATTCTGGTTCGTGAAAACCGGTCTTTGTGCAGACGTAGGCGCGGCGAGCATCGGGGTCGACAACCCAGATGTGCTCGGTGCCGAATTTAAGATAGTCGTCTACTCGTTCACGAACGCGCCGCATTGTGTCTTCCGGCGAGAGGACTTCGACGAACAGGAGAGCTGGCGTCCTTAAAATACGCTCCCAGTGCAACCCTGCTGCGGTAACCGTAATGTCTGGGACGCGGAAGCGAGTGGGGCTGACCTGAACGCGTAACTCTGGGTAAACTTCAACCCTCCACTCAGTTCGCTTCAATGTGAAAAGAAAAGTGAACGCTCGCTGCAGAATTGCATGTTCTTTCTCGCCCAAGTTCCTCTCCTGCACTTCGCCGTCAACGTAGTCGCAATCCGGACGATAGCTGGTCGTCAGATATTCATTGACGGAAACCTTGATCGGATGAGGAATCGCGCTCATAAAGCCTGCTCCGTCTATAGTATCGCGCAGATTGAGTAGAAAAATGACGGAAAGCGGCTCCTGGTTCGCTTGAATCCTTCCGCCTCGCATAGAATCAATAGTTCGGCAGGCGGTAAATTCGCACGAGTACACCTTATCCACATTTTGGATTCTTGAACGGAGCATCCCTTGGTAGAAACAACGTATGACATTGCAATTATCGGCGGCGGGCCGGCTGGGTATACCTGCGCCATCCGCGCCGGACAGTTTGGGCTGAAGGTCGCCCTGATCGAAAAGGCAGAGAGGCTGGGCGGAACCTGCCTGCACGTCGGCTGCATTCCGACGAAGGCGCTGCTCTTCAATGCCGAGGTGTACGACCATCTGAAGCACGCTAAAGATTACGGAATTGAGTTGCCGGGTGAGGCGAAACTCAACTGGAAGACCATTCTCGATCGCAAGAACCAGATTGTCACCAAACACACCAAGGGCCTCGACTTTCTGATGCGGAAGAACAAGGTCACAGTCGTTCCCGGATTCGGTCGATTGACCGGGCCCGCAAAAGATGGGGTACACACGGTCGAAGTGACGGATGGCTCCGGCAAAGCGAGCCCGCTCAAGACAAAGAACGTAGTACTGGCGACCGGTTCCGATGCCAAAATGCTGCCGGACCTTACAGCCGATGACAAGATTCTAACGAACATAGAGATCCTTTCGATCAATGCGATTCCGAAGTCACTCATCGTGATTGGGGCAGGCGCGGTTGGCGTTGAGTTTGCGTCGATCTTCCGCAGCTTTGGTTCGGAGATCACTCTGGTTGAGTATTTGCCGCGGCTGGTTCCGGTTGAGGACGAGGAGATCAGCAAAGAGCTGGCTCGCACCTTCCGCAAGCGCGGTATCGATACGCACACCGGCGCGAAGGTCGAAAAGGTAGAAAAGACGAAGACCGGCGTCAAGGTGACGTTCACTGCGTCCGACGGCAAGCAGGTGGTGAAGGAAGCGGAGAAGGTTCTTGTGGCGGTAGGCCGTGCGCCGCGTACCGAAGGCATCGGTCTTGAGAAGACGAAGATTACGCCGGAAAAGGGCTTCATCAAGACAAACGAGTGGATGCAGACGGATGAGTCCGGCATTTATGCCATCGGTGACATCGTCGCTGGACTGCCGCAGCTGGCGCATTCTGGTTCGATGGCTGGCATAGTGGTTGCTGCGAAGATCGCCGGCAAGTACGCGCGCCCAATCATCCGCCAGCGGGTTCCCGCGTGCACTTACACCGAGCCGCAGATCGGCAGCGTAGGGCTGACCGAAGCTCAGGCTAAAGAAGCCGGACACACCCTGAAGGTTGGTAAGTTCCCGTTCACTGCTAACTCAAAGGCATCGATTGTGGATTCGCATGACGGCTTCGTGAAGGTCGTCAGCGACGCTAAGTACGGCGAGATTCTTGGGGTGCACATCATCGGCCCTCAGGCGACGGAGCTGATCGCTGAAGCGGTGACTGCCGTTGAACTCGAAGCCACCGTCGAAGACATGCTTTACATGATTCACGCGCACCCGACGCTCGCGGAAGCCATGCTGGACGGCTTCGGCAGCGTTGAAGGTCTGGCGATCAACGTCTAACTCATTTGGAGCCCGGCTTTCCCGCCGGGCTTCGGTGCCTCTCGGATGAAATGATCCTCTCCGTTCTCCATCCCGGACGTCTCGATTACGCCACAGGACTGGCTCTCCAAAAAACACTGGTTGAATTGAGGCATCAGCAGCGGATCGGCAATACGCTCTTGCTGCTGGAGCATCCTCCAGTGCTGACGCTGGGCAGGAATTCAAGCCGTTCGAATATTCTCGCCAGCTATGAGTTGCTCGCTGCGCGGGGGGTGGAAATACACGAGATCAACCGCGGTGGCGATGTGACGTATCACGGTCCCGGGCAGCTGGTCGGCTACCCCATCTTCGATCTACGCAGCTTCTATCCGCGTCTTGGTGCGGTGGACTACGTCCGCAAGCTTGAAGAGGTACTGATTCGTGCGTGCGGCGACTACGGCGTCCGTGCCCAACGTATTGCCCGTAGAACTGGCGTATGGACCTTTGCCGGTGGTTCGATCCACGAGCGAAAGATCGCCGCCATCGGCGTCCACATTTCGCGGGGTATCACTTCGCACGGCTTCGCGTTTAATGTGACGACGGACTTGCGCGACTTCAATCTCATTGTTCCTTGCGGTATTGCTGATCGCGACGTAACCAGTCTCGAATTGGAGGTCGACACTACGCCCGCGATGGAGAACGTGATGCACACGATCTCCCGATATTTTGGGCAGGTCTTCGATCACCAAGTGCTTTGGCTTGAGTCATTGGACGATCTGCTGCCTGATCCTGCGAAGAGCCCGGCGCAGGACACGCCCCTGTCGGTTCCGGACGAGGTAAAACGGCTGCGAGGTGAGAAGGAATCGCATTTCGCGTAAACTAGACCGTTTGGTCACGCGGGCGCCTCGGACCTAGACACAGATTTATAATCACAATTTGCGCACGATTAGCACTTGCAGCACTGCGGAAAGGGAATCCATGCCGACTGATGTAATCATGCCCCAAATGGGGGAGTCGATTTTTGAAGGCACCATCACCAAATGGCTTAAGAAGCCGGGCGACACTGTGCAGCGCGATGAGCCGCTCTTTGAGATTTCGACCGACAAAGTCGACGCGGAGATTCCATCACCCGCAGCTGGCGTTCTCTCTGAGATCAAGATTGCCGAAGGAACTACTGTTCAGATCAATACGGTTGTTGGAGTCATTAATGAATCTGGTTCGACAGCAGCGGCTGCTCCCGCACCAGAGGCCACCGCGCCCAAGACTGAAGCATCGGCGGAAGCTCCGGCAACGCCCGCGCCTGCCCTACCTGCGGCCGCTGGACCTGGAACAGATGTGATTATGCCTCAGATGGGAGAGTCTATCTTCGAAGGCACGATTACGAAGTGGTTGAAGCAGGTCGGCGATACGGTGCAGCGTGATGAGCCACTCTTTGAGATTTCAACCGACAAAGTCGATGCGGAGATTCCGTCGCCCGCAGCCGGTGTTCTTTCCGAGATCAAAGTTACCGCCGGGACTACGGTGCAGATCAACACGGTGGTTGGAGTGATCGGCGGCACCGCCGGTGCGGCTCCGTCAGCGCCAGCAGCAGCACCCGCGCCCGCAAAGGAAGAACCAATTCCTGCAGCACCGCCTCAGGAAACCGCGGCTAGTGTCGGAGAAAGTGTGCGCTCGTCACCGCTGGTTCGCAAGATCGCGAAGGACAACAATCTCGATCTAAGCCAGGTTGCCGGAAGCGGTGCAGGTGGCCGTATTACAAAGACAGATGTTCTGGGTTTTCTGGAGAAGCACGGTTCCGGAGATGCAGCACCCGCCGCTGCTCCTGTTTCTGGGCCAGTCAGTGCCCCTGCGCCTCAACCAGCGGCTGCCAAGCCTGCTGCCCCGGCTGCACCTTCAACACCCGCTCTTCCGGGCGAATTGGTTCCGTTGTCGAGAATGCGCTCAATCATCGCGCAACGCATGGTCGACTCCAAGCGGACGAACGCGCACGTTCATACGGTCTTCAAGATCGACTTCTCACGCATCGTCAAGATCCGCGAAAAGGAAAAGTCGAAGTACGAACAGCGCAATGGGGTGAAGCTAACCTACATGCCGTTCATCTCGCGCGCTGTGATTGCAACGCTGCGCAAGATGCCAATCGTTAACGCGTCGATGGAAGGCGATGCCATCCGCTACCACCAGAACATCAATCTCGGTATTGCCGTTGCGCTGGACTGGGGCCTGATCGTACCGGTCATCAAGCAGGCGGAGGAGCGGAGCTTTGTAGGCGTCGCTCGCGCGATTGTCGATCTCGCAGAACGCGCTCGCGGCAAGAAGCTAAAGCCGGA
>Ga0209139_10000766_pt1 | contig 11561 bp, 10 predicted proteins | sample BogFormECP14_OM3_FD_188246 | JGI IMG/M metagenome (GOLD analysis project Ga0209139, IMG submission 188246) | Bog forest soil microbial communities from Calvert Island, British Columbia, Canada - ECP14_OM3 (SPAdes) (version 2) | ecosystem: Environmental > Aquatic > Freshwater > Wetlands > Bog ...
CAGAACAACCCACACAGGCAACAGCCAGAAACACCACCCATCGACCGCGCATCATCTAGAATTCGCTCCTCACGCTGTTACGTTTTCCCACAAGGCTCGATATGTACCCAATTCCAAACGTCGCAACCGCGCCGATTGCCACATACCACGTCCAGGCAATCTTCGGGAAAACTATATTGTGCCCCAGCACCGTCACGTGAATCTCCGAGCTTTGCCGCCATAGCAACAGATTCAACACGCAGCCAAAAAGCAAACCGATCATCGTGCCACCTTCATTCGCGCGTTCTGTGAGAGTGCCAAGCAGGAAAACGCCCAGCATTCCGCCCCACAGAACAGATGCGATCGAAAGCCCAATCTCCAGCACATGCCCGCTTCCTCGGGAAACGATAGCCAAAGCCAGCAGAACAACAGCCCAACCCAACGTCATCAACCGCGAGAGCCGCGTCTTGTGCGATTCGCTCACATCCGGTCGCCGCAACAGATAAAAATCAACCATTGAAGTCGACGCCAGTGAATTCAGCGCCGCGCTCAGGTTCGACATAGCCGCAGCAAGGATAGCGGCAATCATCAACCCTGAAATACCCGCCGGCATCTCCCGCACAATAAACTGTGGAAAGAGGCGGTCCGGGCTTGCCACCTGCGGCGTCAATCCCGTCTGTTGGTAATAGACAAATAGTCCCGCACCAATCAGCAAAAAGAGCGTGAACTGCACAAAGATCACAACACCGCTCATTAGTAGCGCCAGCCGCGATTCGCGCAGGTTCTTAGCCACCAACAGACGCTGCACCATCAGCTGATCGGTTCCGTGGCTCGCCATCGTGAGGAAGCAGCCTCCAATCACGCCAGCCCAGAAGGTGTAAGTCTGCGAAATAGAAAGAGAGAAATGAAAGACCGTCAGCTTCCCCGCCGATGAGGCGACGGACAGCAGCGTATGCGCGCCGCCAGGAATATGCCTGCACACTGACCACAAGCTGACCAGGGTGCCAAACACATAAAGAAACATCTGCAGCACATCCGTCCAGATGACAGCCTTCATGCCACCTTCGAAGGTATAAAGCAGCGTAAGCAGTGACAGAATAACGATCGAAGCAACATCACCCGTGCCCAGCGCCACACCAACGACAATCGCAACGGCAAAGACGCGAACACCCTCCGCCGCAGCGCGCATCACGAGAAACAGCAGTGCCGTAAGCCGATGAAGGCGCGTCCCAAAACGCTCGCCGATCAACTGATAGGCAGTCATCAGCTCGCCGCGAAAATATCGCGGCAGAAACAGAATGCAAATCACGATCCGCCCCAGCAGATATCCAATCGCGATCTGCAGAAAGCCGAAGTCGCCGGTAAACGCAATGCCGGGCACACTGATAATCGTCAGCGTGCTCGTTTCCGCTGCAACAATAGACAGCGCAATCGCCCACCATGGAATATTGCGGTCAGCAAGAAAGTAGCTCTTGATCGACCGCTCTCCCTGCTTGCGAAAACTCAGCCCAAACCACGTGATCCCTATCAGATAGAGAACGACGAGAACCAGATCGACAGTGCGAAGCGGTATATGCATCAGTGACCGTTACATATTACTTAGGAGAGACAGCTTGCGCGATGCCGAGTGCTTCCGGCGGCGGCAGTGTATGCATCGCAATCCATTGCTGGCGTGCGCCTCGAAGCTTTTCTGCGCGAATAATCCACAACTGCATGGCCACGTCGTATTCCGCCATCACGTTGTCCAGCCAATAGGAGCGATTCTCCCTGAGCCATGCATCTTTGAACAGATCCCGGATGTATCCATAGCCGTCTCGCAAATCCTGACAGCGGCCATTTACTCCCGAAAGGTTCCACAGCCTGGCAGATATATGTTTGCGCGTCTCCGGATCGCTTTGCGCCTGATACAGATTTTGATACCCCTCCGCGATATCTCCAGCCGTTTGAAACTTGAAAGCGATGAAATCCATTCTCCGCGCGCCCAACTCCATCGCGTCTACAGCCTCAGGCTCTCGCAGATTCCCGGCCTGCCGCGCCTGCGCAATCAGCGTCAATGCGCGCTCCGCATTCGCTCTCACTTCCGGCAGTGCCGCCGCAATCTTCGCTGCCGTCTCTTGCCCTTCGGCGCTCCACGGATCAAGCCAGAACAGTGCATCCCGCGCGTCCTCCACTCCCGCCTTCTCGAAAGCAAGATGAGCCTGCATCAACGCAAGTTGCGCCTGATCCAGATCGCCAGTCGCATCCCCATGAAAGACCTTCCCATAGTTTTGCTGAAACTCGGCAATATCGCTCGCGCCCTGCTGCCATCCGGCGGCAGCGCCGAACAGAACGCCATACCAGTCTTCCGCAAACAACGCTTCGCCATCGTCATCCCAGATGGTGTTGAGCATGCCCGTGCTTCCAGCCTTCTGCCCGGCGGCGACGAACCCCTGAATATTCTTGAGGGCTAGATTGTTATTCGGATAGACGCGGTTCCAGTTATTCACGCCCGGCGCGACCCACGTTTCCATTCCTGCATTCGTGTAAGGTTCGAGCCACTTGGTGAAGCTCTCTTCCGGTTCGTAATGCCACGCGACTGCGATCATGTCCTTCGGCAGCTTCGGCACCAGTGCCGGATCGTTCATCGCCATGTCGCCCCAGAAAAGTAGCCTGCGATTCAGCGGCGCAAGCTCCGCGTGAATCTTCGTAAGAAAGTCGATGTAGACAGCGCCGAGGCCACGCTGCTTCACCTCATCAGCCGTCTTACCCTGACCCAGTTCAGATGTCTCATCCGCACCGATATGCAGAAATGGCCCGGGATAGATCGCCGCAAGTTCGGTAAACCAATCCTTGATCACCTGCAGCGAACCAGCCTCCCCCGGAGCAAGCACAGAGCCGCTGGGAACCTCCGCCAGGTGCGCGTATTGCTGCCATGTCAGCACATGATGCAGATGTCCAAAGGCCTCCTGCTCGGGCACGATCGTCACGTGATACTGCTTCGCATATTCGACCAGCGCAGCCGCAGCCGCCTTCGATATCGAACCGCCCGGCAGCGCCGGCAGCGGATTCGAAGCATACTGCATCGTGTTCTCAAAGTAAGGCGAATACACATTCAACTTGTAAGCCGCAAAGGTGCGAATCTGCTTCTTCTGGAATTCCAGCGTTGGCACAGGTCCGCGCGACAGGTCGTCATGAACGCCGCGATATTTCATCGCCGGCCAGTCGCGTATCAGGCACCCCTGAAAAACCGCGTGATCACCTGTGCCTGAAACCAGTTGCTTCGCCGTTTGCGCTCCATAGAAGACTCCCGTCGCCGTATGTGCAATGACGTAGACGCCGCCCTTTGATGTAAGGAGAAAATAGCCCTCATCTGTCATTTGCGGATCGAAGGAGAGCTTCTCGTCCGCCAGCAGACGCTTTGCTGCCGAAGAGGTATCCTGCAGCAAATAGACACGAGCGCCTTTCGACGAGCGCACAATGCCCTGCTCCTTCAGGAACGCAACCATGTCCTCGGCTGCAAAAGAATCCTCTCCATCTTTTGTTGGGACGGAAATCGAGACGCCGCGGGCCAGCGAAATGTCCTCTCGGCTTTGGAATTCGCGTGGCTCGGGAATCAACGACGGCCGCTGCGCCTGAGCACCGACGGCAAACACCGCACTCGCAATGGCCGCATCGAGAGCAAGAAAGCGAAAATAAGTCTGGATCACCTTGTCAGAGTTTCCGCGAAGTATTGACCTATTGAAGTAAGGACTTCAGACAAGAGCATACCGATTACAAGTTCAAACGCAAAGCGGCGGCCTTCACGCCCACCAAATAAAAAGGGCGCCCGGTCTTCGAGCGCCCTTGTTGAGAGTCGATTCTCGATTTACGGAGCACCCGATCCCACTGACCGGCTCTGCGTAATCGCGTTCGCTGTCGTGGTCGTTGAACTGCTCCCGGCATATTGCGCCGTGGTGTGTACGTCTACGCCATTGCCCTGTAGCAGAATCGACGACGACACGATATCCGTGTCCGTGCGAATCACCGTCAGATAGGGGCTGTCCTGCGCAATCGTATAAACCTTGCCAATGGGCGCATTGTAAGTGGAAGCGATCGAGCGCGGATGCCCATTCACAGGGAGTACGGATTCCACCGTGAAGCTCGAAAGGTTCACAACCGTGACCGTTCCATCTCCTTCATCGGCGACATAGACACGGCTTCCATCCTGCAGTACAGATACCGCAGCCGGATGGCTCCCGGGCTTCAGCTTCACCGTCGCCAGCACCTGGCCGAAGTTTGTCGTGTCCGTAAAGCCTTCCACCGGCCCGTTGATGCTCACATTGATGATGCTGATCGAATCGTCATCGTAGTTCGCTGTCACCAGTAGCGCGGCCGGCGTGTAGATGTCGGCATATACGGGCCCCTTGCCAACATTGATGGTCGCATTCGTCATGTACTGGCTTTGCGAATCCGTATCGAGTTGATTCTTAATGCTATCGATGACGGTAAGCGTCCCGCTGCCGCGATTCAGGATAAAGGCCCGGCGCCCATCGGCAGTCATCAATCCGTAGACAGGGCAGATACCAACCGGGAGCCGACTATTCACCGTGGTCGTGGACACCTGAATTCCGTCGGCCTCGCCATTCGTCGTGGGTATGGCGCCGGAACTAGGATCGCACTGTCCCCATGTCACGCCGCTTCCATCCGAGCCGTTCCCCTGGCTGATCGCGTAAATGTATTGGGCACCCGCGGTGCCGATGACATTGATCACACTCGGGGCAACCGGGATCTCCTGCTTGAGCGACGCCGGGCTTCCGGTCAGCGCTCCAATTGCCGTTCGGTTCTGCTCAACTACGAACTGACCGGAGACGGTCGCCAGCAAATTGGTCGGCAGCGTATTAACACCGCCTGGGTTTTGCGGAAGGGTTGTGGTCAGAACATTTTTCGACTGCAAACTTATGCTCAACGGAACCGAGCTGACCGTGCCGTCGCAATTTGTGCTGTATGCCGTAGAGCCCGTCGAGTCCAGTGCAAATGTCAGCGGTCCGGTACCAAGGGTAGCCAGCGCCATAACGGCATCCCCGGAAACATCCAGCAGCGTCACAACTCCCGGCTGACCATAAGGTGTTCCCGGGCAGGGAGACGATCCCGTCTGCGGCGTCAGCCCGGGCTGGGAAAATGCAATTACATATGCGGTCGGCTGCGACGCCGGGCCGGTGGGAGCTATAGGGGTAACAACTGGACGATACTGGTTGCCGCATCCAGAAACACCCGCCAAAGCCAGCACCCCGGCGGCAAACCATGGGCTCCTACGCCCGGTGACACTTCGCACTCTCAGACACCTCATTCAGCAACGAATCCTGCACCGGCATTTTCCAACCTGCTCAAACCCAGACCCGTACTTCCACTGACCTCGACTGCAAGCAAAAGGTCAACTGGCAAACTACGGCAAAGCCTGCAACAATCGGGACAAAATGCCTTGAAAATTAGATTGTAAATCACTCACGCATTTCGATTTGCCTCGCACGTCAGGAAAACCCCGATGCACCAGAAAAACCGCTCCGGCCCCACGCTCTATTGGCAATCGCAATTGCTTCTACTGATTGTAGTGCCTGCCTCCTGCCTCTGGATATTCCTGCAGGCCACGAACGCCTGGACTTTCCACGATCCTGTTCTTCTGCAGATGGCCGCCATCAGCATCGCCTTTGGGCTATTGGTCTGGGCGCTCCGCGCAGCCACAGCATATGCCGCGGCGACGGGAGCCATCATCACGGCCTGTCTCTACCTGCGCACGCCCGGCTGGCGAACCGCGCTCTTTCCCCTCATCGTCATGCTCATCCTCACGCTGGCGGCCACACGCGTCGGTCGAGCGCACAAAGAACATCTCGGCACCGCCGAGGCCCGGCATGGACGAAAAGCATCTCAGGTAGTCGCCAATCTGGGAGTAGCCGCCCTCGCCGCGATTCCGCTGACCGCAACTCAGCTCTTTTCGCCATCAACGCAAACCCAGGCCGCATCGTTAGCGGCCATTGCAGCTGCCTTGGCCGAAGCCGCCGCCGACACTCTGTCTTCTGAGCTGGGCCAGGTCTTCGGCGGTCAGCCTCTCCTGCTGACCACTCTCAAGCCCGTACCAGTGGGAACCGACGGCGGCATCACGCTCGCGGGAACAGCCATCGGATGCATCGGCGCCGCATCAGTCACCGCCGTCTCTGCCATCACCTTTTCCCTGAGCTTGAAAATATCGGCCATCGTTTTCTCAGCCGCAGTCCTGGGCCTCTTTGCCGACAGCCTTCTCGGAGCCACCCTCGAACGCCGCGGCTGGCTGAACAACGACGCCGTCAACTTCCTCTCAACGCTGGTTGCTGCTCTAGCCGCCGGATGGATCGTATCGCGCTAAAGAACACACTGCTGTCATCCTGAGCGTAGCGAAGGATCTACTTTTCCTCGGTGGAAGCACGAAAACGGGTGCCCCATCCCTTCGCGCATTTTGCGAAAGGGTGGGAAAGCAAGGCCCCTTTCCTATCGCGTCTAAACACGAACCAACGGATCAGTGCAGATGTAATCGCCACGCCGTGTAGCTGATAATCTCATGCGCCATCCGCGAAAAAGACTCCTGCCAACCGATGCTCCGCCCCACCGGCCGCGGCGAGGTATAGACCTGCAGCCCTAGCCGTTCGCACAGCGCATGGATACGAAACAGATGCGTCCCGTCGCTCACCACGATAATGCGGTTTAGATGATTCGTCCGGGCAATCACCGCGAGCCGGGCCGTCGATTCCTCCGTGTTGTCGCTCTGCGTCTCGGCAATAATCGCCGTCTCCGGAACCCCATGAGCAAGCAGATAATCGTGCCCCACGCCGCCCTCTGAGTGCCGATCGCCCTCATCGCCGCCCCCCAGAGTAATCACCATCGGAGCCAGCTTGCGGCTATAGAGATCGAGCGCATGGTCAAGCCGCGCCCGCAGCACCGGAGAAGGTCGCCCGTCATACTCCGCAGCCCCAAAGACGGCGATTGCATCCGCCGCCCGCGCCTCATCGCGATCCGCAAAGTAGTGGATCTGCCCATAGACCCATCCGATCCAGGCCAACCCGGCAGCCAGGGCAATCAGAATGACGCTCCTCACGAGCCTGCTGGCTGCGCCGCCCCGCCGCAGATTTGTGTCAGGAACAATCATGAAATTGGAACGCGCTTCGAGAAAATGGTTTTCGGGTAGAAGCACCGGGCTTTAGCCCGGTGAACCAAGGCAAAATTGAAGGGGGCTTCAGCCCCGGTGTATCCAGGCCAGATTTCACCCCAGTTTGACCTCAAGGACGCTGCAGTGCCAAAGCAATTTCATGCGTCGCAATCGCGCCTTCGCGCAGAATCTGCCAGCGCTCTTCGCCGCCCGAAAGATCGACAATAGTAGTCGGTAAACTGCGGCCCGTAGGCCCGCCGTCCACAATCAAAGGAATCCTGTCGCCGATCTGGTCGCGCACGCACGCGGCATAGGTGCACTCCGGCGCGCCTTGCAGATTGGCCGAAGTAGCCGTAATCGGCAAGCCAAACGCATCCGCAACAGCGCGCGGAATCACCGCATCCGGAATACGCAGTGCCACATTGCCGGTATTCGCCGTCACCCGCAGCGGCAGGCGCGAACTTGCCTTCACGATCAGCGTCAAAGGACCAGGCCAGAACTTCTCCGCCAGGCGGTCGAAGCTCGTCCCCAGATCGCGCGCCAATTCGTACGCCTGAGACACGTTGCCGATCAGCAGCGACAGCGGCTTATGCTTCAAGCGCGACTTGATCTCGTAAATGCGCTCCACCGCGCGCAGGTTCACAGGGTCAACTGCGAGCCCATAAAAGGTGTCCGTCGGCATTCCGACAACTTTACCGCTGCGCAAACACGAGACAACATACTCAACACGCTCCGGCTCTGGTTCATCCGGATGTATGCGCAAAATCTCCGCAGACAAGGCGACTCCTTCAGGAATTCCAGCGCGTAAACGGCAGAACGAAAGCCAGCACGGACGCGATAGAATCGCACCCATGCAACCGGCTTCAAATCACGCGCATGTTCGCATTGTACAAAGCCGGCAGAACGCCCGGGTAAAAGAATTACGCGCCGCCCTCCGGAAAAGCGAAAAGACCGACTCCGGACTGATCGCCCTCGAAGGCCAGCACCTCGTCGAAGAAGCCCTCCGCAGCAGCCTGCGCATCGCAACCCTGTTTGTCCGCAGCGGCAGTCTCAGTCTTATCGACAAACTCCCTCTCCAGCCCAACACTGAAATCCTCGAACTCCCACCCGACATCTTCGCAAGCGCCGTAACAACCGAATCACCGCAGCCCATCGCAGCGTTCGCTGAAGCCCCATCGTTCACACTCGACCAAATCCTCGCCGAGCCGCATCCGCTGATCATCGTCTCCGCCGGACTGCAGGACCCCGGCAACCTGGGCACCATCATCCGCTCTGCCGAAGCCTTCGGCGCAAGCGGAATTGTAACTCTCCCCGGCACAGTAAGCATCTGGAACGCGAAAGCTCTCCGTGCCTCGTCAGGATCGGCATTCCGGCTCCCCGTTCTATCCGCAACAGTCAAAGATCTCTTTCCCGCCCTCCGCTCCCATCGAATCCGAACCGTCGCCACCACACCCGACGGGAGCACCCCCGCGCAACAACTCGATCTTGCCCAACCCTTGGCACTCTTCATCGGCAACGAAGGGAGTGGCCTGCCGCCAGAACTCATAAGCCAGTGCGATGAGCGAGTAACCATCCCCACTCCCGGCCCCGTCGAATCCCTCAACGCCGCCATCGCGGCCAGCATCCTGCTCTACGAAGCCTCACGCCAGCGCCAAAAAGCTGATCAAGGCTGACAAAGCGGATCTCGTAAGACGAGATCAAGGAGCGGCCTGGTTTGAAACAAGACTTCAGCAGGCTTGCCAGGCTCAGGATTCGGCCGCACCACGCGCATCCCCGGCAGCGAATTCAGATACTGCAGGAAATACCGTGGCCCATCGAGATTGAAGCTGGCTCCCCCAGGGTTGCGATACCTGTAGTTGCCATTCGGCAGTTCCTCCCAGGAGCGCTTGAAGGGCTTCGAGTGAATGTAGCCTTCGAAGGTCATCTTGAAGACAACGGTAGGGTACACAGGCGGAAAAAGATTGGTCTGCGTGGGCTTGAAAGGCGGCGTGAAGGCAGTATCCTTGACACCGCCGAATCCGACATAGAAGTGAAGTTCTCGCCGGCTACGCAGTTGTGTGCATTCGATCGTGAACGTGGGCGAATCCTGAGGCGTTGGTTCCGGTGACGACGGACTCGCCTCCATATCAGCCGCCAAAAACAGGCGAAGATATTCGGTGCCGGAACTGGCGTCCGTGCCATGAAGACTGAATAGTCCAAGCGCAAGCCGAACAAGCTGAGGAGGATCATCCTGCGCCCATCCGGCACCGGAGAGAAAAACCAAAGCAAAGAAAAAGGACAGGCGAAGCATCTTCCAATCCAAACAAGACCGAGTAAAAAGCTGGAAGCCAGCATACCCTGAAGATCGCAAAGCACAGGCCTGTTTTCCGCATTTTTGCCGGCGTTAGCACGAAGACGGGTGCCCCATCCTAACGAAGTTAGGGTGGGAAACCTCAGCAGCAAACCAACCACCAAAGCACCGATCGTTGGCGCAGTCATCCCCAAGTCTGCAATCATCTAACCAGGAAGATGAGCCTCTTCGGCAACACCCCGGACCTCGCCACACCAGCAAAACACGCCCCGCTGGCCGAGCGCATGCGACCGCGAACACTCGAAGAATACGTAGGCCAGGAGCACCTGCTCGGCGCCGGCAAGCCGCTCCGCGTCCAGATCCAGCGCGACGACGCCTCATCCATGATCTTCTGGGGCCCTCCAGGCGTCGGCAAAACCACACTCGCCAAGATCATCGCCGAAAGCACCCGCGCCAGTTTCATCGAGTTTTCCGCCGTCCTCTCCGGCATCAAGGAAATCAAAGCCGTCATGGCCGACGCGGAAAAAGCCGCAACCTACGACTCGCGCACCATCCTCTTCGTCGATGAAATCCACCGCTTCAACAAAGCCCAGCAGGACGCATTCCTCCCCTACGTCGAGCGCGGAACCATTCGCCTCATCGGAGCCACAACCGAGAACCCGTCCTTCGAAATCATCTCTGCACTGCTCTCCCGTTGCCGCGTCTACACGCTGCGCGCTCTCACCGACGAACAAATCCTCCACCTGCTTGAACGTGCTCTTGCCGACGAAAAGCGCGGCCTCGGTGCGCTCCACATTGAAGCAGACCAGGAAGCACTCGAACTGCTGGCTGGTTACTCCAACGGAGACGCCCGCCACGCCCTCAACGGCCTCGAAGTAGCCGCACGCCTGGCGCAATCGGCAAAAACAAAGATCACCAAAGAAATCGCAACAGAAGCCCTGCAACAGCGCGTCCTGCTCTACGATAAGCAGGGCGAAGAGCACTACAACCTCATCTCCGCGCTGCACAAATCCGTACGCAACAGCGACGCCGACGCCTCGCTCTATTGGCTCGGCCGGATGCTGCAATCCGGCGAAGACCCTATGTACGTCGCCCGCCGCGTCATCCGCATGGCCGTCGAAGACATCGGCCTCGCCTCACCCGAAGCTCTCAACCTCTGCCTCTCGGCCAAAGACGCAATGGACTTCCTCGGCTCACCCGAAGGCGACCTCGCCCTCGCGCAGGCTGTCGCCTACCTGGCCCTCGCGCCCAAGTCCAACGCCCTCTACACCGCCTATGGCGAAGTCCTCTCCGACATCGAGCACACGCGCGCTGAACCCGTCCCGCTGCACCTGCGCAATGCGCCAACAGGGCTCATGAAAACCCTCGGCTACGGCAAAGATTACAAATACGCGCACGATGAAGAGAACCGCATCGCCGACATGGAGTGCCTGCCGGAAAGCCTGCGCGACCGCACCTACTACCACCCTACGGCCGAAGGCCGCGAAAAGCTCCTCGCCCAGCGCATGGAAGAAATCCGCAAAATACGCGTCAACAAGAAGCAGAAAGAACATTGAGTTTCTGCCCCGTTCGCCGCTGTGCTACAGTCTCATCCGACCTTTGGTTCAGCTTTCCCGGAACAGTGCATGCCCGACACAACGACACAAATCACTGCGCAACAACGCATCATCAATGCCTGCGAGGCTGAATTCAATGCTCACGACAACGATTGCAGCGGCTTCGTCCGGGCTGTATCCCGTGATCTTGGCGTCAGCCTCACCGGACTCGCCAACGATATCGTCGACGAAATACAAGCCGCACCCTGGACCACAGTTCCCAATGGAGTACAAGCCAAAGCCCAGGCGGATTCCGGCTTCCTCGTCATAGGCGGTCTCAAGGACGATCCACATGGCCACGTCGTTGTCGTCGTCACCGGCCCTCTTGCCGCCGGTAAGTATCCCACCGCCTATTGGGGCCGGCTCGGCAGTATCGGAAAAAAGAACACAACTATCAACTGGGCCTGGAACTCGCAGGATCGCGACAAAGTCATCTACGGATACATCGCGTTGCCACCGCAACAATGAAGTTCATCACTCTGCTGCTTTCTGCTCTGCTGTATTTCACTCCCGCCGAATTGCATGACGGGTTCCAGGCGCTCGTCTTCAACGATCCGCAAGCCAC
>Ga0209139_10000767_pt1 | contig 11560 bp, 10 predicted proteins | sample BogFormECP14_OM3_FD_188246 | JGI IMG/M metagenome (GOLD analysis project Ga0209139, IMG submission 188246) | Bog forest soil microbial communities from Calvert Island, British Columbia, Canada - ECP14_OM3 (SPAdes) (version 2) | ecosystem: Environmental > Aquatic > Freshwater > Wetlands > Bog ...
CGAACGCGCGACTGACCTTCGCGTCGGGCTGCGTGGCCAATATCACGGCCAGCCGCGTCAGCCACAAGGTCGAGCGCAGTCTGCGCGTCTTCCAGCCCGGCAGCTATGTCGTATGCGATTTCGTAACCCGTCGCATCCACACCTCCCGAATGTCTGGAGAAGTCGGCAAGTCCGGCATGGACGCGGTCGTGGGCGAAGTCACGGAAGCGCCGCGAGAGGATAGCCTCGCCAACGAGATTGACGCCTTCCTGTCCTGCGTCCGCCATCGGGCCCGCCCGACCGTCGATGGGCGGGCAGGACTGGTGGCGGTCACAATTGCGCAAAAGGTGAATGACAGCATCCGGCAACATTTGGCGAACGCCAACGCGCTCGGCTCGAGCAAAACGCTCTAGCCGACAAGCCGGACGCGCCGGCGCGAGCCGCCTCAGCCCGGCATGAGGATTGCGCTCGGCATCGTTTCACTTTCCGACCAAGGCGGATTGCAGCGCGACTGTCTCGGCCTCGCCGACGCATTGCGGGCGAGAGGACACGAGGTCGAGGTTTTCGCGGCGCGGTTCGCGCCGCCCTGGTCGGGCGCGCACCGCGCCGAAATCCTCTCGGTCCGCAGCCTGACGAATCACGGTCGAGACGTCGCTTTCGCACGAGCTCTCGGCGATCGGGTTCGGTCCCGTTTCGACCTCGTGGTCGGCTTCAACAAAATGCCGGGGCTCGATGTCTACTATTGCGGCGATCCGTGCGTGGCCGCAAAATCTGTGCGATGGTGGCGGCGCGTTTCGCTACGGCGGCGCGCGCAGCTCGCCCTCGAGGGCGCTTGCTTCGGCGCCTCGTCGGCGACCTCCACGCTGATGTTGTCGCCGGCTGCTTTGGCGATCTATCGCGAGGCGTGGGGGACGCCCGCCGCGCGAATGCTTTTGCTTCCGCCGCGAATCGCAGCCGACCGCGCCAGACCCGCGCCGGCCGACCCCGCGCTTCGACGTGAGCGGCGTTCGGCGCTCGGCTATGCCGACAACGACCTCGTCTGGCTCTGGGTGGCGACCCAGCCAGCGACCAAGGGCCTCGACAGAATACTCTCCGCCCTCACCCGTCATCCCGATGCGCGTCTCGTCGTAGTCGGGCCGTCTCCTCTCGCTCGCCAGACCCGGCCCTACGTCCGTCTCGCCGAACGCCTGAAGGCTTCCCGATCGGTTCAATGGCTCGGGCCACGCCAGGACATTCCCGAACTCATGGCCGTCGCGGATGTTCTGGTCCATCCGGCACGGCTCGAAGTGGCCGGACTGGTCATCCTCGAGGCGCTCGCCAACGGCCTTCCCGTCGTGGCGAGCGAAGTTTGCGGTTTCGCGCATCATGTTCGGGCGGCCGGAGCCGGCATCGTGACCCCCGAGCCTTTCGGCGAAGCCGCGTTCGACCGCGCCTTGAATCTGGCGAGCGATGCCGCGATCCGGCAGCGCTGGAGCGTAGCGGCGCGCGCCTATTGCCGCGAGCACGACTTCGCGCGCGGACACGAAGCGACCGCTGAAGTCATCGAAAGAATCGGCCATCAGAAACTCGAGCGTTCCTAAAGGCATAGCGATGTTCTCGACCGGGCGGATGGCGCATGCGGCCCCGATCGCGAAGGCGTCGGGTTCCACGGGCAGGTCGCTGTCGCATCTGAGCGAGGGAACCAGGCCGCTGGCCAAATCCGGCTTTTTGAGGCAGGCTGGTTCGGCGAGCGGGGAGCGCAAGGCGCCGCCTGGATGCCCGGCCCGAGGCCGCTCGACGAAAGATTGCCCATGACAGACGCCCGATCGCTGCTCCGTTGCATCCTCCGGTTCGATCCGCAGCCGACATCGCGACGGCGTCCTCGGTGCCCTCGCTTTGTCCGCCAACGCTGACCCCGCGCCGGTCGCGAGTGTATGCATTTGCACGCTCGCGCGCCCGAAGGGCCTTTCGCGCCTGCTGGCCGCGCTGGCACAGCAGATCGGGGCGCCGCCCTTCGAGGTGATCGTCGTCGACAATGATGCGAGTGGAACCGCGGTCGACGTTGTCGAGCCGTTTCGTCGTCGATTGCGGCTTTCTTACTTCGTGCAGCCGCTTCGCGGGCTGACGCATTCGCGCAACATGGCCGTCGAGAGAAGCATTGGCGCCTATGTCGCCTTCATCGACGATGACGAGTGGCCCCGCCCGGACTGGCTTGCAAATTTGCACCGAATGGCGACGAATCGGGCCGCTGACGCGGTATTCGGGCCGGTTCTCGTTCAGTTTGCCGACGGTGTTCCCAGTCATATACAGGGCTGTTCGCTCTTCACGCATCAACTGCCGGAGCACGGCGCGTCTGTCCCATGGCAAACCACCCGAACGTCAAACGCCTACGTGCGCCGGGCCGCTCTTCCTGATCCCTCGCGCCCATTCCGGGACGCATTCAATCTTACCGGTGGCGAAGACTGCGACCTTTTCAAACGCATGCTCGACAACGGCGCCGTCGCGGTCGCGGCGGCCGACGCCGTGGTTTACGAACACCGACCGCTTCGCCGCTCCGATACGTTGTGGTGCCTGCGGCGCGCGTTCCGAAATGGAGGGATGGAGACGGAATTGCTGTTGGGCGAGATGGAGCTCTCGACGCGACGCCGAGCGGCGGCGGCGAGAGCCCGCCGCGAATTGCTCCATGGCTTGAAACGATTGATCAGACCGAAGGGTGAACCGCGTTTCAATAATCTGTTGCTCATCCCGATGGCGTTCGGAAGAGTCGCCTATGCCTACGGCATTCGGTACGAGGAGTACAAGCAAGCGGATCGGATCGACGAGGGGGCGGTATGAACGACCAACCGCACGAAATTCAAGGCTCGGTCGATTTCCCGCCGCCCGCTGCCATGTCTTCCGATAACCGCGACGAGCGAGGCAGAGCCGCCAAAAGACGAGTCCTCCTGCTCTCCGAAACGTTCCCGCTAAATCCTGAAACTCACGTCAGCGGCGTCTTTCGGCGGCTGCGTTTTCACCTCGAGGCGATGCAGGAGTACGGTACGGTTGATCTCGCATTTTTTTGGCCTCGGGGCCGGCCGCTCTCTGCGGACCCGAACGAAGGCGAGGAGGCCTTTCGCGCCTCATGGGGCTTCGAAGAGCGCATTTGGTTCATCCCCACCGGTAGCGCCCGGGGATTCCATCCTCTAGAAAGGGTCTCGGACCTGCTGTGGGCGTGGCGCGGCGCCGTCAGCTTTGGCGACAAGGCCACGCAACGAACGAGTCGATCTCCCCAGGTGGGCGCTTTGGCTGACATTCTCTCGACCGAAGCCTACGACTTCGTGTTCGCGCATCGACTCGGCCCCGCGGCGACGCTGATCCGCCTAAAGGGTCGGTCTCCGCGATTTGTGGTCGATTTCGACGATCTCGAACATATGAAATTCTCGCGCGGACCGCCTGCGCGATCCACGGCGCTAGGATGGGTGGCCAAGAAATGGACGTCGATTCTGGCGATTCGCGCGGAGCGTTTTATAGCCGGCCGCGCGAGCTGTTCGTTTGTTTGCTCGGAAGTGGATCGGCGTAGACTTCAGGTTTTATCGCCGCGAGCGGTCGTGGCGGTCATTCCGAACTGCGTGGACCCCGATGTGGCCCTTTCGAGTGGAGACGAGCCGGTCGCGGTATTTGTCGGAAACGCCAGCTACAGACCTAATCGTAATGGAATTTTGTGGTTTGTTGCCCATGTTTGGCCGGCGGTCCGCCTTGCGATGCCGCAGGCCCGCCTCGTCATCATCGGAGAAGCCACGATCGATCTGGGCGTCGGAGACCCCTCACAAGGAATCTCCGCCCTCGGAGTCCAGAACTCTCTCGTCGAAGCCTATTCAAAGGCCGCCCTCGCCGTCGCTCCGATTCATGTGGGAAGCGGCACGAGGACCAAGATCATCGAAGCCGCCATGCACGCCGTGCCGGTCGTGTCGACCACGATCGGCGCGGAAGGCCTCTCGTTTCAAGACGGATCGGAAATTGTCATCGCAGACGATCCCGCGACCTTCGCCAACGGGTGTTTGAGGTTGCTGGCGGATGTGAAGATCCGTCGCGAGATCGGAAGCGCCGCGCGCGCCAGAGCCTTGCGAGAATACACGCCCAAGCGTGCGCGCGAACGCCTGCTGTCGATTTGCGCCGATGTCGCGGCCGACCGCGAAAGCGCACCCCGTGTTCGGCGTAGATCGCACGCGGCCGATTCGACCTGCTCGACCCCCGAAGCCGGATCGGAAGCGGGGCCGTGTCCCCCATGCTCTCCTCGCTAAAAGTGGGCTCGACAATTCTTCATGGCGACAGAACACGCGCCGCGGGCGTTCTGATATTGCCATCTCTCAGCGGCCTCGGGGGAGGTCATTGATGTGCTTCCGCCGAGGTTGTACCCTGGGAGCTGGCGGGCCGGAACTATCCGGCCCTTGGCTCGACGGCGGCGGGAGGCGTCTGCGTCGCGGGTCGCGCCGCCGAGGTTGGCAGGCTGGGGTTGCAATGAAGAGCAGGCGGGTCAAGCTTTTTACGTGGCGCGATCGCAGATTGCGAAATCGGCTCGGCGAACAAAAAAGACCCCTGTCGCGCGTTTCGTTCAACCCTGTCCGGCGGCCTGGAAGCCCTGTTCGAGCGGCGCGCGTACGATGAACGATGAAGCGTCGCTGCTCTTTATCACGCCGACCTATCCACGGCGGCGGAGAATGCGATTTCTGCGGCGATGCGCCGATGATTTTCGGTCTGTCCACAACCTGTTCTGGATCGTGATCGAGGATGGCGACCAGACCTCTCCGGAGGTCGGTCAGCTGCTGGCGCAAAGCGGAGTACCGCACGTTTACGTCGCGCATGGACCGACCCGGAGGTGGGGCAACGCTCAACGAAATTGGGGTCTGAAATATATCCGGGATCAGCGATTGCAGGGCGTCGTCTATCTCGCGGACGACGATAACAAATATGAGGCGCCGCTTTTTGACGAGCTTCGAAAGGTCAAGCGGCTGGGCATATTTCCAGTCGGCTGTTTGGGACCCTGGGGTATCGAGCGGCCGATCGTCCGCAATGGTCGAGCGATGCGATGGAGCGCCGATTGGAGAGATCGCAAGTACCCCGTCGACATGGCCGGGTTTGCGTTCATCTCCGAGTTACTGTACCAGAAAATCGGCGATTTTTGGAAATGGGACGGTCGTGGCGGCGAGACCGAATTGATTGAGAGTCTGATCGACTCTCCGGACGAGCTCGAGTTCCTGTGCAACGACTGCCAGAATTGCTACGCTTGGCATGACCTGCCGCTCGGATGGCCGACGTGGATGGGCGTGGCCGCATTCCTGCTTCACCGTCGGACGCCCGGTTTCCTCCGACGAAAGCTCTTTGGCGTTCCTGGCGTGGCCAATCGACTCGAGGAACGTTCCCCGTGACGGCGATCGACCCCGCGTTGCGGATCCTCGAACTGGGCGGCAGGAGTCTTCTCAAATCATGTTTCCCCGAGCAGTCGACATTCATATATACCGGTGCGTCTTCAGAGGCCCCGCCGCCAGGGATTCCCTATAGACCGTTCTCGCCTGCTACGTTCGTCGAGATTCTTCGCGGGTTGCGCAGGCGGGACTGGGATCTGATCTTTTGTTATCCGCTCGCAACACCGCTCTGGGACTGCCGCCGAGGGGCGGCGGGAGCTCTTTCATCGCTTTCGCGCATCATTTTTCGGTTCAGGACCTTGGGCGCTTATGCGGCCAGAGCGGGCGGAATCCCGCTGGTCGTCATCGATTTGAACGACACGCCCAGGGTTCCAGCGCCCTGCCTGCCCCTGTTGGATAGGAGCGTGCTATATTTCAAGCGGGAGCTGCCGTTCGATCCAGCGAAGGCGCTGTTCGACGTCACACCCCAGTTCCGCACTCACGAACGAGTCATGACGTCTCGCTTTTTTGAGCGGAACAGATCGAAGCTCAAACCGATCTCGGCCAGCGTTCCCGACGAAACCGCCGAGATGGCTCGGGGCATCCGTCCCGACAAGACCGTCGACGTTTTTTTCGCCGGCTCGCCCACGAATTCCGAGATCCGCAGGCGCGGCTTCGAAGAACTCAAACTATTGAGCGAACGCGGCTATGTCGTCGACATTTCGAGCGGCGGCCTGAGCAAGCGCGAATACATCGAGCGCTGCGCACGATCCTGGTTGACCTGGTCGCCGGAGGGGTACGGCTGGGAGTGCTTCCGGCACTACGAGGCGAGCCTTTGCGGATCCGTCCCAATCCTCAGCGCACCCGGCATCATGCGCTATGCGCCGTTGGAAGACGGCGTCCACGCATTCATGTACCCAGACCGGCCGGGCGGGCTCGTTCATGCCGTCGAAACGGCCCTGTCGCAGAAGTCCACTCTGACCTCGATGGCCGAGCGCGCACGCCTGCATGCGCTCTCCCATCATACGGACGGGCGCGCTTGCGAGCATATCGTCGCCTCGAGCCTCGAACTCGTGAAGGCATCCGCTGTCCACTGATCGAGGCCGTCCCGGCGCCCGGTTGTTCGCTCTATGGCTCGACGAAAAAAGCGGGCGGGCGATCACCGCGCGCGATTGCCGAAAGGAGCGCATTGGCGGCGCTCGAGGCTTCGCGGATTGTCACATCCATATCGAGGTAGCGGTAAGTGCCGAGGCGACCGACGAAACTAACTCCGGGTGTGGCCCGGGCCAGTTCGATGTATCGTCTGAGCATTCCTTGCTCGTCGGCAAGTCGAATTGGGTAATAGGGGATGTCGCCGCGGCCGCAGGCGCGGCTGAACTCGCGATAGCATATCGTGCCGTCGAAACCATCTTTTTCCCAGGGCGCGAGATGCTTGTGCTCGGTAACTCGCGTATAGGGGACATCCTCGTCGCAATAGTTCAGCACAGCCGCTCCCTGAAAATCGCCCACGCCGCGGATAGTCTCGAAATCCAGCGTTCGATACCCTAGCCGGCCAAGACGAAAGTCGAAGAAACGATCGATAGGGCCGCTGTAAACGATGTGCTCAAAGGTCTCATCCAGCGTCTCGAATCGAGTCCCCAGTCGCAGCTCGAGGCGCGCGACGTCGAGAATCTTTTCAACCATCGCCGAGTAACCCGCGAGCGGAATGCCTTGATGGCGATGGGAGAAATAACTGTCGTCATGGTCGAATCGCACGGGCAGCCGCTTGAACACCGACAACGGCAACAGCTTTGGCTCGAGTCCCCATTGCTTGAGGGTGTAGCCTCTGAAGAAAGCGTGATAGAGGTCTTCACCGATCGAGCCGAGCGCCTGCTCCTCGAAATTGCGCGGATACGGTATTGGTCGAGCCCGCTCCCCAAGAAACGCCCGGGCTTCTTGCGGCGACATGGTCTTGTTGAAGAATTGATTTATCGTCGAGAGATTGACAGGTAAAGAGAAGATGCGCCCGCCAACCATCGCCTGCACACGGTGCCGATAGGGCGCCATTGCGCCGAATCGCTGGACATATCGCCAGACGCTCTCATCGTCCGTGTGGAAAATATGGGGGCCGTAAACATGCGTCATTACACCGGTTTCTGCATCGCGCGCGCAGTGACAGTTGCCGCCGACGTGCGCGCGCTCGTCCACGACGAGAACGTTATGCCCGGCTTCCGCCAGCGCCCGGCCGATCACTGCGCCGCTGAAACCAGCGCCGACGATGCAAAATCGCGTCATGAGCGTTCTCGATCCCGAAAGCCGGCGCGAACGACCCCTCCGAAAGCCTCGGTCGATTGGCGCCTTGCGCCAGCAGGCAATTTATCGAGCCTCGGGAAGTCCCACTCAGTAGCCAGCAACTGAACACCCCACTAATTCTACTGGGGGGCTTTTTGGCGCGATGGCAAAGTAAGTTTGACTGAGCTGGAATTGCAGCTCGGGCTGGGTGATTTCCGCCGTCATCGCGCCTTCCGTCAAGGCGAGAATGTCGCGTCTAAGATATAGTCGCAACAGGCCTTGACAGTGAAATTCGCGAGCGAATGTATCCGCGCGGCTTCGGCGACGCGCTTCAACTTGGCCTTGTCCGCCAGTGCGGATGTAATGGTGCAACTGAGCCCGCCAGGCTCTGGCGAATAATAGAAACCGTGAACGCCCTCTTCGAGCGGCGTCGCGCGCAAAACCGTGGGTTGGTTCATCACCGGAACAGTCTGGCAAAGCCCTGCTTCGGCGTGCCGATAACAATGCCAGCCCAGCCCCTCGGGCGACCATGCGAGCCAAGCGCGGGACATCCGCGCGCAATAATCTCGGGGCGACAACGCGTGCTCGGGACAATCGACGGTGACGCCGACGCTACGGAGCCGTTCCAACTCGAAGCGTCCTTCCGCGCGCAACGTCGAGTTTCCGTCGACAGCTCCGGCAAAAAATATGTCGACCGACTTGTCAGGAAACGACGTCGGCGCGAACTCGTCTTGCCAAAAGAACAGCGGCAAGTTGATCGGTCGAAATTTGGCTATTCGTCTGGCCCATTTTCGGCTGCGTCGGATACGCTGGGTGGGAAGATACCTGTGTCCGACGCCCGAAAGCACGCGCCACCGGTCCGTCGGCAATTCGCGTTTGAAAATGAATTTCGCCTTGTCGACGAGCGCGGTGGCAGGCGCCCCGATCGACGGACAGTCGTTGAAATCGAGTATGACCAATGGCGCCGAAGCGTCGACGAAGCGCAGGTAGGACGTGCCGAAACGCTTGGTCAACGCGGCCCATGGCGCCCATGGTCGACGAAAAAATGCGCGCGCCCAGTAACGAGGATGCGCCGGCGAATATAAGGGAGGCGTCGCCACTATGAGATCATAGCTCTTGTCGCTTATTTGACGCAGGACACGAAACATGGCCGCCGGGGTGGCCGTCGCGTCGGCCGATTTGGGCGCACTCTTGTCGCCCGTCCAGATCCAGGTGGTCTCGTCCGGATAGGCTTTCTTGAACAGGCCGGTTTCTCCAATCTCGAGGATTCTGAGCCTTTCGGGCCTTCGGTGGGCGAGCTTCGATATCAAAAGGGTGCCGGAAACAAGAAAACTGTTCGCACTCTGCCCGTAAAGCCTGCATAAAGAAAGAGACTTCCTCTCAGGTCGAGCGACAGCGCGTACGGGCCCGCAACGGAGCCGAGCGGCTTCAGCCTAGCGCTGACAATCATCCACGCAGGCGACAGCATGGCGGAAGTCCACGCCCGTACGATGACGGCCGAGGAAATCCACCAATCGCCGCTGGTCCAGGACGAACGCTACGAACTCGTCGACGGGCGCCGGCGCCACTTGCGCGATGTCCGGTGCGAGCAACGTGGGCAATCAAGCCATCCTGAGCGGCTATTCCACAACGCCTATCCGAACAAAATAGGTAGTTTCCCCGATTTGCCGGGAAGACAGTAGCAGCTAGACGTATACGCCGGTGTTCCTTTGCCGAGGGATATTTACTTTGGTTTGACAGTCGCATGACCGGGCGAGCGGCGCGTCTTTCTGGACTGGCGGGAATGACGGCTTGGATTGCCCTTCGGCCGTGACGCGCGCTTTGTGAGGCTTTGTCGGGGTTGGCGACCTCCCGCTCTCGAATTCATTGAATCGGCATCCGTTTTCCCGCCTCTCGTAAAATTGAGGCCACTGGATCTAGATCAGGTGGAACCGCGACCGGTATAATGGCAGTCATCTTCCGTGCGTGTCGCCGGAATGTTTCCGGACAGACTCTAAGGGTTGTATTGTGGCATTGATTCGCTAGGGATTGGAACTCATTCTCTTCACAGCTTGTCAGAGGACTTAAGGGTGATTATTTCCAATTCATTGAAATTCATATATATTCACATTCACAAGGCAGGTGGGACAAGTATAGAAATTGCACTAGGTCCCCACCTTAAATGGAATGATTTGAGTCTTGGCGGCACTGTATTTGGTGAAAAAATCAATGAGGCTTATCGCGAACAGTATCGTTTAAACAAACACAGCTCAATAAGCGAAGTTGAAGCTATTTGTGGCAGTGAAATGTTAGACAAATATTATGTTTTTTCAACTGTTAGACATCCAGTGAATCGAATATACTCGTTGTATAATTTCGTTGGCGGCATCGTGTTGGAATGGGCGTCGCATAACAAACTCTCTAAGAATACGATCAAGAATGACGTAAAAAAATATATTAGCCGATATGATCCTCTTGGTTGGCCTGCCTCGCGCGCATTTATAGTTACAGATGATTTTTCTTCTTTCATAAGGCATCCTGATTTGCTGCTAGAATCAGCGTTCGATACACAAGCTTCGCGTCTGCGAGCCTCGGACGGTCGTATCCGTGGAGATGTTTACAAACTAGAGGCGCAACAAAACTGGCTTCCGTGTTTGCGCAAGAAGCTTGGATTCAGTTTTGATTTCCCACACGCCAACCAAAGCCGTTTCAAGTTAGCTAGCGCCAAAGATGTCAACTATAAAGATATTGACTTCATCTGGAAACGGTTTGAAGAAGACTTCAAAGAATTCTCGTACGTTAAATAAGCTAATGGAGTGAATTTGCACCTCCGGGGAGCGGAAATTGAACCTTGTTGGCATCGCTGTTACTCACCATCCAGGCCTCTCGCGACGCTCGACGCGATCGACTCGGCGGCGGTCGTCCCGCTTGTCGCTGCGGGACCTGTTGCGACCGTTCGCACGTCCGGTTTGATGAGCGGGGATGGGAAACGGAGCGATGCCGAATGGCCCCTCTCCGCCACGGCGATGCAGCGGTGAAGATGATTTCCCTGTTTTTTCCCGTTAGCAGGGGAACTCCGCCACACAAGCGAATCGCTAAACCTGAACGTCGGATCGAAGCATTCATTCCTCGCCGTCCTCAGTTAGAAGGCGCTCTTCACGACCCCGCCGTCCACCCGCAGCGCGGCGCCTGTCGTCGCCGAGGCGAGCGGGCTGGCGAGATAGGCGACGAGCGAGGCGACCTCCTCGGGCGAGGCGAAGCGCTTAATGAGGGACGTCGGGCGGACTTTCTCGAAGAATTCCTTCTCGACTTCCTCGAAACTCTTGCCGCTCCGCTTCGAGAGCGCGCCGACGAAATCGCCCACCCCGCGCGAATTGGTCGGGCCGGGCAGCACGCTGTTGACCGTGATGCCCGTGCCGGCGACCGTTTCCGCCAGGCCGCGCGCGACGGCGATCTGCGCCGTCTTGGTCACGCCGTAATGGATCATCTCGGCGGGGATCTGCAGGCCGCTCTCGCTCGAGACGAAGATGATCCGGCCCCAATTCGCCCGCCGCATCGCCGGCAGCAGCAGCCGGGACAGACGGACGCCGCTGAGGACGTTCGCGTCGAAGAACCGCATCCAGTCCTCGTCCGAGATTTCCTCGAACGGCTTGGGTTCGAAAATCCCGAGATTGTTCACCAAAATCGCGATGTCGGGATAGCGCTGCGCGAGTTCTTCCGCGGCGGCCGCCTTGGTGAGATCGCCTGCGAAGCCCAAAATGTCGCCGCCGGTCGTCTCTTTCAAATTCGCGACGACACTATCGACAGCCGGACCGGTGCGGCCGTTGACGATCACGCGCGCGCCCTCTCGCGCGAGAGCGGCGGCGATGGCCAGCCCGATGCCGGCGGTGCTGCCGCTCACCAACGCGAGTTTACCCTCGAGATGCAGGTCCATGATCTTCCTTTCTCCGAACAGCGCTTCTGGCGCGACG
>Ga0209139_10000768_pt1 | contig 11554 bp, 7 predicted proteins | sample BogFormECP14_OM3_FD_188246 | JGI IMG/M metagenome (GOLD analysis project Ga0209139, IMG submission 188246) | Bog forest soil microbial communities from Calvert Island, British Columbia, Canada - ECP14_OM3 (SPAdes) (version 2) | ecosystem: Environmental > Aquatic > Freshwater > Wetlands > Bog ...
GGCGGCGAGGAGTTCGTCGTGCTCTTGAGCGGCGTTACGCTTGCCGAGGCCATGCCCATCGCCAATCAAGTGCGTTCCGCGGTCGAAGCATTGCGATTTCATTTTCGCGGGACGCCGGTGCGTGTCACCGTCTCCTGTGGGGTGACGGAACTGACCGAACAAGATGCGCCCGAGGCAGCCTTCGACCGCGCCGATGCCGCGCTGTATCGGGCAAAGGATGGCGGCAAGAACCGCTGCATCGCCGCTTGATGCGGGGCGCTGCCCCGCCTAGTTAACAGATATTTAACGCATATTCTGGCTGTTCGGCACTGATTTTCGGCCCATCGTCGCTAGAATCCAATCTCAGCCGACCTCGCTTTCCCGTTGCCTTAAGTCGATTCATTGCAACCGGCATGGTTCGAGACGGCTGTGTGATAGTGCGTTGCAGCATTCGAGGTGCCAATTGCGATTATGAGCAGCGTTCCGAAAACAGTAATGACCGAAGCGGCCATCGCCATTCCCATCGGAAATCCCGGTGCAATCGCCGTGCCGCGCAGCGGTTTGCGGCTGCGCATGTGGATGCTCACGGCCGTGTTGTTGATGCTGCCGTTGGTGGCTTATTGGCCCGCCACTTTTCACGACTATGGTCTGCGCGATGATTATTCCAATCTGCGCGAAGCACATGAGGAAATCGGCAAGGTAGTGATGTTTTGCGCTTCGCACGCGCGGCCGATCTACGGCTGGCTGCTGCAAGCCACGTTCGGACAGACCAGCTCGGTGCAGAATCTGCAGTGGATGCGCTTCCTCGCTGCGCTGCTGTTGGGCGTCATCTCCTTGGTGAGCTTTCGCGGACTGCGGGCGCTGGGGTGGTCTTTCAACAACAGCCTGATTGTCGCGGTGCTGCTCGCGTTGCTGCCGTCCGCGCAGGTGATTGCGGGCTGGGCATTTCCGCAAGACCCGTACGACCAATTGAACGACTACGGAAAATGCCCGCAGAACACTGCGTCGCTATTCAACGGCTACGTCGTATATGAGTTGCCGTTTGGACATGGCCGGCAGTTCGCCAGCAACATCAATCGGCTGGAGGATCTGGCGATTGGAGGCTGGCGCGTGAGCACGAGCTTTGTGTTGCACAGCGGCTTTGCGCAGACCATTTTTGCGAACACCGATACGTCCGGGACAGGAGGTTTCTCCACGAGAGCCAACTGCAACTTTGGAGTCTCCTCGACCGTTCCGATGGTGTTCAATCCGAATACGCAGCTTCTCAGCTTCCTGAATCCCGCAGCGGTGAGCACCCCGGCGAACGGCACATTTGGCAATTGTCCCGTTGGTGCGTTCGATGGTCCAGATTTCAAATCCGCGGACTTGAGCGTGGCCAAGGACTTTTCGATCACCGAAAGGCACAAGCTGGAGTTCCGCATGGACGCGGTAAATATTTTCAACCACCCGATCTTTAACTTTGGACAGGAGTTCGACGGGCAGCATACCGCCGGTGCTTCCAACTATGGGCAGATCGACAGCTCGCAAGGATCGCGTCAGATCCAGTTCGCGCTGAAATATACCTTCTGACCATAACGCCAATTGTGGCGGCCTGCTGTTCGCGCGCAGCGCGACGGCAGGCCGTTTTTTATTTAGCCCCTATACTCCGCGGTTCCATGCGGCCGTTTTACGGCGTATTTGCGCTTGGTGCGGGGCTGCGGTAGAGTCAGAAAATCCCATGAATTACGGCACCCTTCCTTCTCGTTTGCTCCAGGCGGTGGATGCGTACGCGAACCCGCGCGCGCAGATGGTTCGCGGGGCGTCGAGTTGGGAGGCGATTTCGCCGCGGGAATTCTTGCGCCGGGTGGCGGGGCTGGCTTCGGCGTTTGCGGAGTTGGGAGTGAAGGCCGGGGATCGCGTGGCGATTGTGGCGGCGAATCGTCCGGAGTGGCATACGGCGGATTTCGCGATTACCGGGAATGGCGCGATCAGCGTGCCGGTGTATTTCCACGAGTCCGCCGAACGCATGGCGTACATTTTGAATCACTGCGGGGCGCGGGTGGCGTTTGTGGCCGGGGCAGAGCAGTTGCAGCGGCTGTTGGCGATTCGCGAGCAGTTGCCGGCGCTGGAGCAGATTGTGGTGGCGGATGGCGGCGAGCTGATGCCGTCTGAGGCGCTGCGTTACGAGACGCTGATCGGCAACACGGGCGACGCGGAGGTGGCGAGCTATCGGATGAGCGCGTCGCAGGTGATGCCCGGGCAGGTGGCGTCGATTATTTATACGTCCGGAACGACCGGCGAGCCGAAGGGCGTGATGCTGACGCACACGAATTTTTGCTCGAACGTTACGGATAGCGTGGTGGATTTGGGGTTGACGCCTGAGGCGGACCTGGCGATTTCGTTTTTGCCGCTGGCGCATGTGTATGGGCGGATGCTGGATTACGTTTATTTGTTTAGCGGGATTACGGTGGCGTATGTGCCGGCAGTGGAGCTGGTTTCGCAGGCGCTGCTGGAATTGCACCCCACGGTGATGGCGGCGGTGCCGCGGGTGTTTGAAAAGATTTATGTGCGGGTGATGGAGCAGGGCAGCAAGAATACCGGCACGAAGCGCAAGATTTTCGATTGGGCGATGCGCGTGGCCGGGCAAACGGCGATGTGGCGTTGCGGCGAAAAGAACGTGGGGCTGGGGCTGAAGCTGCAGTGGGCGCTGGCGGACAAGCTGGTGTACGCCAAGATTCGCGCGGGAACGGGTGGAAAGTTGCGCGTGGTCCTATCTGGCGGAGCGCCGCTGGCGAAGGAGTTGACGGAGTTTTTTTGGGCGACTGGGGTGCCGATTTATCAGGGATATGGATTGACAGAAACTTCGCCGGTATTGACCTCAAACTATCCGAAAAATCGCGTGGGCAGCTCGGGGAAAGCGATCGCCAGCGTGACGCTGCGCATTGCGGAGGATGGGGAGATTCTGGCGAAGGGACCGTGCGTGATGCAGGGATACTTCCAGAATCCAGGCGCGACGCGAGAAGTGCTGGATGAGGCGGGGTGGTTTCATACCGGGGATATCGGGCATCTGGACAAAGACAACTATCTTTATATTACCGACCGGAAGAAGGATTTGCTGAAGACGGCGGGCGGAAAATTCGTGGCGCCGCAGCCGATCGAGAATGCCTTGAAGACAAGCCCGTTCATTTTGAACGCGGTGGTGATTGGGGATAAGCGGAAGTTTGTGGCGGCGTTGATTGTGCCGAATGGGACGACGATCGCGGCGCGCGCGGCGGCGGAGAATGTGCGGTTTGCGTCCAACGCGGAAATGGCGGCGCACCCTTTTGTGAAGCGGCTGATCGCGGCGGAAGTGCAGAGGTTGACGGGGAACCTGGCGCAGTATGAGAACATCAAGCGTTTTGCGCTGCTGGCGGATGATTTTACGTTTGATGATGGGAGTTTGACGTTTACGCTGAAGCTGAAGCGGCGCGTGGTGGAGAAAAAATATCACGACGTAATCGAGGGGTTGTACGCGGATGTCGCGGAACCGCGGCCGCAATTGCAGGACTAGATGGCAAGCGGGGCGGGTGCGTGCGGGGGAACACGGTGTGTGCCGTTGGGTGCGGTTGGGGCATTGGGCTATTTCAGTAAGTCGCGTTAAATCAATCACTTGAGAATGGCTTGGGGCATGCGACAGGCAGAGGTGTCTTTAGGAGGCACTTATGTCGCTGCACACACCGATTTCTGGGAACGAAGAACACAACGCATCGCGACGCGAAAATCAACTGAGTGAACCGGTATTTCATGTGGTGGAATCGCAGGATGGGGCTGGGGCGGAGCGCGCGCACGTGATTGCGATCTGCATTGGGCTGTTTATTTTTGCGATTGTGGTGAGCCAGTTTGGGCGGCCGTCGCGGGCGCGGCAGGCGGAATTTTTGCGCGGGGCGGCGAAAGTGCAGGCGCTGGGTAAGACGGCGAAGAATGTGGATGCCGTGCGGGAGGTTTCGGCGAGCGGAGCCGATGCGCGGACGGAGAGCGCGAAGATTGCGGAGGAGAAAGAGTTGACGCCTGCGGTGTATGCGAGCCGCAAGTATGGTGTGGCGTGGCAGTTTCCGCGGACGTATGTGCTGCGCAAAGGGGCGAACGCGGGTTTGGATTTGTACGGGCACAACGCTACGGCTTCGGCGATGGCGTCGCCGGGGAGGGTAACGCTGGCGACAGTGATTATTCCGGCGCGCGTGTACGCGGGGACGGATTTTCAGATGGCGGCGCTGACGGTGCGGGTGAACGCGCAGGTTTCGCAGGAGGAGTGCGGGAAGTTTCGCCGCGCGAGTTCGGACACTGGAGATGAGGTGGAGCTGATGCCGTCACTAGAGACTGTGGGCGCGATTGATTTTGCGGAGGCGGACGTGGCTGCGCCGGATACGAACGTGGCGGAAGGGGACGGGTTGGCGACCGGAGGCGCGACGCAGGAGAAGTTTTATCACGTGTATGAAAATGAGGCTTGTTACGAGTTTGCGATGCGGGTGAATACTGGGGATTTGGCGAGCGCGCGAAATTCGACGCGGGTGGACCGGGATGAGGTGTTCGATAGGTTGGAGGAGATTTTGACTAGCGTGACGATTGTTCCGGTGCGGGATGTGGCGGGGGTGAGTGAGGCGCATGGGAATTAGTCGGGCGTGATAGCAGCAAACGAACGTGTGGTTCGACCTAGGCGAAATGCGGTGCGAGATTTAATTTCTTACGCCCGGGCAAGCTGGGGCGCAGCATGCTGCGCCCCTACAAAGGCGACCGCCTCAGAAGGCGGCCGCTACAGAGGCAAAACCGCAAAGACCGAGGCCGGACTGAAGTCCGGCACCTACAAAAGCAAAACCCGGGTCACTGGATGATTTTGCCGTCGGGCGAGAGAATGTGGACTTCGCCTAGGTTTAGTTCGCGGATGCCGGGTTCGATTTTGGCGCGGTCGCCGACGACGATCCAGATGATGTTGTCGGGGTGGACGATGGTTTTGGCAGCGGCTTCTACTTCGGCGACGTTAAGGGCGCGGACCTTGCCGGCGTAGGTTTGCCAGTAATCGTCGGGCAAGCCGTATTGAACTTGATCGTCGATGGAGGTTTCGAGGGAATCGAGAGTTTCGCGCGAGCCGGGGAGTTCGAGGGTTTCCTGATCTTGGGTTTTTGCTAGTTCGGCGGCGGCGACGGGCTTGTCGGTGAGGATTCCGCGCAGTTCCTTGTTAATTTCGACCAAGGATTCTTTGGTTTTATCGGTTTGCACCGGCGCGATGATGCGGAAGGGGCGCTGGCCACGTGCTTTGGTAAGCCGCGTGGCGGTGCCGTAGCTCCAATGCTTGTCTTCGCGGAGATTCATGTTGATGCGAGAGCCGAACTGGCCGCCGAGTTCATCGTTCATGGCGATGATGGCGACTTCCTGCGGATTGGAGGTGGGCGGAGCAATGCTGCCCGCATAAATCACGGATTGCTGGGCGCCGGGCTTATCCATAATGTAGACCGCTGACTTTGCGGGCAATGAAACGGTGCCGATATTTTTCTTCGGGACGTCGGCGGCTTTCCAAGTGGCAAAGAGTTTTTCGAGCTTGGGTTTGATTTCGTCGAGTTTGGTGTCGCCCACGATGACCAGCGTGGAGTTGTTGGGACGGAACCAGACGCTATGAAATTTTACGAGATCTTCGCGGGTGAGTTTTTCAACGCTTTCGGTGGTGCCGGAGCCGGTGAGCGAATTGCCGTAAGCGTGACCCGCTCCGTAGAGCAAACCGGGAAGGACGCGCAGCGGCATGGAGGTGGGAGTATTTTCCTCGCGCTTAATGCCGGCCAGCTGCAACTTTTGCTGGCGCTTAAAGTCGGCTTCGGGGAATGAGGGGTGCAGAGCGATATCGGCGAAAAGATCCAGCGAAGGATCGAGTTTCGATTTGAGCGCGGACAAATTCACGAAGGTGGAATCGAGGTTGGAAGATGCGGTTAACTCCGCGCCGAGCAGTTCGAGATGATCGCTGATCTGCAGGGCGTCGAGGGTTTTGGTGCCGCCGGTTAAGAGCGAAGTGGTCATGCTGGCGGTGCCGGGCGTAGCGAGTTGATCGGCGGCGAATCCAGCGTCGGCGATGAGCGAGAAATCGACGATGGGCGTGTCGTGGCGTTCGGCGAGGACAATTTTCAGGCCGTTGGAGAGCGTGGCGTGCTGAAGTTTCGGCAGCTTGAGTTCCGGCGGAGTGCCGGGCTCGGGAATCTTCGAGCGGTCCACGCCGGCGGTTGCGGTCGTGTAGTCCGGGAAGGGCAGCACGGAGAGAATGTAGACGCCGTCGCTGAGCCAACGCCGTGCAGCTTCGCGCAAATCCTCCGCGGTAGCCGCTTGAATTCGCTGCTGAGTGATTTTGTAAGCGCTGGCATCTCCCAGAAACACTTCGTTCTTGGCGAGAATGTCGGACTTGCCTCCGAAGCCGCCGATGCGTTCCGTGCCGCGGATGAAGGCCGCTTGATTCTGAATTTTTACGCGGTCGAGTTCTTCGGGCGTGGGACCGTCTTTCAGGAATTTGGCGAGTTCTTCGTCCATTTCCTTCTCGACTTTATCGAGATCCTGCCCGGGACGCGCGGTGACCAGGATGTAAAATTGGCCGGCGATGGCGTTGGTGTCGGCGAAGGCCACTGTGCCGGTGGCGATTTGATCGTCGTAGACCAGGCGCTTGTACAGGCGGGAAGTTTTGCTCTTGGCGAGGATATCGCTGACCATGTCGAGATAGTCGCCGTCGGCGCTGCCGAATTCTGGGATGTTCCAGACTTTGTAAATGCGCGCTTGCGGGACGCGGTCCTGGACGACCTGGCGATGCGTGCCGGTGCGCTTGGCGATCCACACTTGCTGGTGCGCCACAGGGGGGCCAGCGGGAATATTGCCGAAATACTTCTCTACTTTTTCCTTGGCGGTCTTGGTGTCCACATCGCCGGCAACGACGATGACCACGTTGGACGGGCCGTAGTAGGTTTTGAACCATTCCTGAACGTCTTTCATGGAAGCGGCGTCGAGGTCGGCCATGTCGCCGATGGTGGTCCAGGAATACGGGTGGCCGGCGGGATAGGTGTTTGGCGCTATCAACTGGTCGGTGACACCGTACGGGCGATTCTCACCTTGGCGCTTTTCGTTCTCCACCACGCCACGTTGCAGGTCGAGAGTTTTTTGATCGAGCGAGCCGAGCAGACTGCCCATGCGATCGGATTCGAGGAATAGCGCGTAATCGAGAGCGGAAGTCGGAACGTCTTCGAAGTAGTTGGTGCGGTCGCCGTTGGTGGTGCCGTTGAGGTCGGTGGCGCCGACTTTTTCCATGGCCTCGATGTAGCTGCCCTTGGCGTGTTCGCTGCCGCCGAACATCAGGTGCTCGAAGAGATGGGCGAAGCCGGTCTTGCCGGGCTTTTCGTTGGCCGAGCCGACGTGATACCACATGTTGACGGCGACGATGGGCGCCTTGTGATCTTCGTGGACGATGAGCGTGAGGCCATTGTCCAGAACGAATTTGGTGTAAGGAATATCGACGACGGCATTTTGGGCACGGGCTCCCGCGGCGGCGAACACCGAGGCGGCTAATACTGCAACTGCGAGCAGACGAACGCGAACACGCATGAAACATACCCTCCGCAAGACTCTTGGCAAACCGTACGAGTTTACACCCGCTGAACGTCGTTTGGAACGCTTAGCGTGCCCATGACCCATTCGCGGAAAAACCAGTCGAGACGGCCGTTTTTTTGCAGGTCCAGTTCCGGCGTGATGTGTTTCGCGGCGATGTCTTCGAAAGACTCGGTGGAGGCGGGCTTGTCGCGGTAGGTTTCGGTGAAGTCGTGCATCATGTCGATGAAAGTTTGATCGGGGGCACGACAGACACAACGGGGAAGCGGGGATCCATCGCACAGGCTCCTGAAGAAGCCTGAATCCTTTCATTTTTTGCCATCATTGGCAAATGGCACAGTAGGTCGGATGCGTATAGCAAGTTATAGGGTGGCCACTGCGTGGACTGTGAAGGCTGAGGACAGAGGGCAAAAACAATTCCTCAGGCGCTAAAGCGCGTTCGTAGCCAAGCATTTAATGTCGGAGCTAAAAGCTCCGACCCCTGATCCGAGATTTTCCCCGCCGCCGATATAGATACCGACGTCCGGCGGAGAGAAGAGGCGACGGGCGAGCACCGAGGTGCGGGAACGAAACCCGCGCGCGGACGGAATATCTTGTACCGAACGGTGGACCTACATCGTCCATTTGGCATGACTAGAAAACGCCGTATGCGGCCAGCCTGTCGCATGTGTGCCGGCATCTTATTATGGTTGTCATGCTGATTTCTAAACCACGACGATCGGCTGACGGAGAAGTTGCATGATTCGGATTAGAAATACGGCGGCGCACGGCGTTCTCCGCATCCTGGCGCTTTTCTTTGCGGCGGCCACTGGAGTAGCTGCGCAAACGGTGGCGTCCGCGGCTCCAGCAGAGCACTCAGCGAGCGACGTGGTGATGCTGGCGCTGCAAGCGCTCAACCCCCGCACGGAGCACGGCCAACATGTGCGGGAAGGGCTGGCCGGCAATTCCGATCCGGAGCTCAACGTCGAGAAACATCTGCTCGAGATTCAGATGAATATTGTAAGAGAGACCGCCAAATTCGGGCCGGTCTTGCTGTTGGCTCCGGACGAAACGACCAAGAGCGCGGTGTATCAACGATGTGCGGAATTTCAGATCTGCGAGCTGTTGAAGAGCGATCGGGTGCGCATGAGGGTGGTACCCCATGACGGGGCGTGGATTCGTGATTTCGGGCCGCAAATCGAAGCGGCTGGAGATTCGGCCAACGTGGTGCACTGGCGATATTTCGACGTTCGCAAGGAAGAGGCCAAGCAAGAGAAGTTGGAAGAGATGGAGACCGCGCGGCTGAAGTTACTCGAAGCGCGACAACGCGAAGATCAGCCTGACGAATTTTCGCAAGAATCGACGCCGGAAGCGCACAAAGCAGCGGTTTCGGCCATCGACGCTAAGATCTATATCCTTCGCGAGTATTCCGAACTGCTGAACGAAACTTCTCCTCAACGATCTGGCGACGAGAGTTCTGCGTACGACATTGCGGATGCGGTGCTGGCGACACCCGATTTCAAGTACAAGAGTTCGGGCGTCGCCGTGGACGGAGGAAACCTTTTCAAGTTGGAGGACGGCCGCTGCCTTACGACAAGAGTGTTGCTCTCGCGGAACCTCTACCACACGAACGGGGAGCAAGACGTCAATCTCGACCAGGAGCTCGAGAAGGTTGGGGGCTGCAAAGCGGTTACTTTTCTTGATCCGTTGCCCGGTCCGGTCATCGAGCACATCGACATGTTCGCGCTGCCGGCTGGCGGCAAACGGATTTTGCTTGCTTCGTATGACCTGACGCAGCCCTTCGCTGCGGAGTATTGGAGCAAACTGAGCAACGCGGAACGCGATTTGGCGATGGAGGCCGCGCTGGCCATGGACTTGGATGCGGATCGGCTCAGGCGGCTGGGGTACGAAGTGATCCCTGTACCCGCACCGTTTCCAAGGATTCCGGCGAACGGGCATATCTACTATCCGACGGTGTTGAATGCGTTGGTACGGGAAAGCGCGGACGGGTACCGGCAGGTGCTCGTTCCGAACTACAAGGACTATGAAACGGAACTGCAATCGGCGGCGTTGAAGCAGATTGCAGCGGCGTTTGGTGCGAAGAGCGAGATTGTGACGATAGAGGCCACGGAGGCGGCCAAATCGCAGGGAGCGGTGCATTGCCTGACGTTGACGGCGCCTTTGCGGTTGTCGATCTTCAGCGATTCCGCCGATGCCGCGAGGAGAATTGAATTCGCGGCCCGAAAGGAGCAGCTCGACAAGAACGTAACCGCGGAGATCGCTGCGCAGATTCCCGCAACCGGGCTCGAAGGATCATGGGCGATCATTGAGGAGGGTGAACAAGCGGAGCAGACTCCGCTGGAGAGCAGTGCGCAACGCATTTTCTTCGGCAAGCATGAATTTCAGAAAGGCGTCTTCGACCATTTGGAATCCCAGGGGACGTATGCGATTGACTCGAGGGATTCCACTTCCTGGACCTTACACTTTTTGTTTCCGGATCGAGGTGTCATGGCCGCCGTGGTGCAATGGCTGGGTAAGGACGAAGTGAAGCTGGTGCTCGGGGAGCAGAGCAGCACGCTGGTACTGCGGCGCATTGATTCGGGCTTGGCATCGCCGTTCAAGACTGACGAGCGCGATTCGCAGCAACCGGCGGATGGAGCAGCGGGTCAAGGTAGAAAGCATTCGCAACCCAAGAAGCCGGCCACACCATCGTGATCGGACGACAGACGGTCACATTACAACCGGCGATGTCGTCAGATAACTACTGACCTTAATCGAAACCTGCAGGATTTGTTGCCTGGGAGGTGCCGGGGCTAGAATCGTGCAGGAGCACCCTATGGCGGATGAACTGGTGATTGCGGGGCGAGCGTTTCGCTCGCGGCTGATCGTGGGCACGGGAAAGTACCGCAGCTTTCAGGAGATGGCGCGGGCACACGCGGCGTCTGGGGCGGACATGGTGACGGTGGCGGTGCGGCGCGTGAACTTGACGGACAAGTCCAAGGAGTCGCTGCTGGATTTTATCGATCGCGAAAAGATTTTCATTTTGCCGAATACCGCGGCGTGCTACACGGCGGAAGAGGCGATTCGGACGGCGCGGCTGGGGCGCGAAGTGGGGCTTTCGAATTGGGTGAAGCTGGAAGTGATCGGGGATCAGCAGACGCTTTTTCCGGATACCGAGCAGTTGATTGAGGCGACGCGAGTGTTGGCGAAAGAAGGTTTTGTGGTGCTGCCGTACACCAACGATGATTTGATCGCGGCGCGGAAATTAATTGATGCGGGGGCTGCGGCAGTGATGCCGCTGGCGGCGCCGATTGGGTCGGGGCTGGGGATTCAGAATGCGACGAATTTGCGGATCTTGCGCGAGCGCATTACCGAGGTGCCAATGATCGTGGATGCCGGGGTGGGGACGGCTTCTGACGCAGCGATAGCGATGGAAATCGGCGCGGACGGAATTTTGATGAATACGGCGATCGCCGAGGCGCAGGATTCGGTGTTGATGGCCGAAGCGATGCGGGATGCGACGATTGCGGGACGGAAGAGTTTTCTGGCTGGCCGGATGCCGAAGAGATTGTATGCGGCGGCCTCGAGCCCGGTTGCAGGCGTGGTCCGTTAGGGATCGACGCGGAGGTCGCTCGGCTGCCGCGAAAGCCTTTAGTGCAAACGCATAATCCAGAAGCCGATGGCGGTGCTGACGCACCAAGCCATCAGGGTCCACTTGAAGGAAGTGGAGAACTGGCGCAGGCTGTCGATTTTCGATTTGCAGATTTGCGAGAGTTCGTAAACCTGATCGGTGACGTTGCGCAGCAGTTGATCGGGCGTCGAGGCGGCTACCGCCTCGAAATAGTGGCCGCTGTCGCGGTGACGCGCGACATGTTCGTAGTACAGCAGTTCGGAGCCCTGGCGCGGCGATTGATGATGGCGGGCGATGCGCGGCATCAGCACGTGAGAGATTAGGTACAGCGACCAGACGAAGCCCGCGGCCAATCCACAGTAAGTGATTAGGTAGAAGACA
>Ga0209139_10000769_pt1 | contig 11553 bp, 9 predicted proteins | sample BogFormECP14_OM3_FD_188246 | JGI IMG/M metagenome (GOLD analysis project Ga0209139, IMG submission 188246) | Bog forest soil microbial communities from Calvert Island, British Columbia, Canada - ECP14_OM3 (SPAdes) (version 2) | ecosystem: Environmental > Aquatic > Freshwater > Wetlands > Bog ...
GTCAAAAACTGTTTTACCTATCACCGGCGCTTGCCCGATCATTCGGATATAGGCTGGCCGCTCGGCGAGTAAAAATGCTTTGACTTCGTGATACTCCTCGATCACGCCGCTGTATTCTGAACCCGCGGTAGGTTTCAGCTCGACGGTGGCGTTTACACTCTTCACACCATTTGCCATGGTGTTGTATTTCTCGAGCAATTCCTCGCGCGTGGCATCCTTCGCGACGACGATTTGCGCGGGTGGGACTGTAACCTTTGTGCTCACCGTGCTGCCGCAGCCGCAGCAAATTGCCGCCACTGTCATCCCGAGCATGCACGCCAACCCATGCCGCATCCGTCTTTTCCGCCCTTTACGTACAAACGAAGCAATCTAACAACCATGTTTACAGGCGTCAACCAGGTGCCACTAATCATTATGAACGAAGGAGCGGGTAGACTGCGAATGCTAAGCCCGGATTAGCTCGGAATCCAAGGTCTAAGCAGAGGACTGCAACTCAAACAAAATAAAGAATTAACGCCGAGGTCGCAGAGTCCGGTGTACAACTACGAATATTTTGTCCGCGAATCGGGCTAGTTATTGAGGGCGGGCTATGTAGATATCGAAAGGCAGCGCGGCGGGACGCGCGCGGCGTATCACTTCGCTGGCCCAGAGTGACGCACTGAGCAGCGTCACCCAGCCATCCTCAGGCTCGCAGACAGCGCAGAATAAGTAGCGTTCATAGGCGGCTTGGTAGGCGTCGACGCCGCGCTTGGAGAGGTCGCCTTCCAGCGCCGCATCGGGAGCTTGCGCTGCGGCTCCGGCGCGAATTCCAAAGGTTTCTCCTTCGAAGCGCTCGAAGAGTTGGAACAGTTGACCCTGACGCGGCCGCGGCAGAACTAGACAGCGTACGCCCGCTTCGCGATATTCGATCTTCCGCGTCTTGCAAAACTCCTCAATGCGATCGATGTGACTGAAGAAATCCACAACGTAATATTCTTCATGCGCCAGGGCAGGGAAGACGGCCGACCAAATTTCCGCTGCTTTCTTGCCACGAACCGGCTCGCGGTTTTCCGTCTCGACGAGCTCGAGCCCTACAGCTTTTACACCCGGTCCGAGGTCAAGAGCTTCCACGTCGAGGGAAAAGGGGGGCAACTCGAGCGCACCAGGCGGCGCGCCGGGGGGAAGACTCATTCCAGCGTCTCCACTTCAGGGAATCTTGTCCGAAAATCAGGGGACTGCTTTCGCACGTCCAGCCAGTCGAAGAATGCGTCGGGAGTTTCGAGCCAAATGCGAAACCAATTGGCTATCTCCACTTTTTCCTCGCGTTTGTGCGGTTCTACTTTGTGGTTTCGCGAAATCATTTCCGCGCGGCGTTTGCCAAGGCGCGCGATGCCCAAAACACGTTCGACGGCGGCATGTTCGCCGTGCGCCTGAAACTTCCGCATCAGCTCGTCCAGCCGCATGATGCTGACTTCCGCGTCTTCCAGCGTTTTGAAATGGAGCAGATCTTCGAATTCTTCTTCATACTGCTCCTCTGCTTCTTCCTGCAAGGTGAGCAGCACTTTCCAGCCCGCCGATTTCAAGACGTCTCCGATGTATTCCGAGCTGGTCTTTCCCGCCTCGCCGTGCTCCGCATGGAGCCGGCGGCGCAGTTGATCGATCTCTGCGAGCGTCCATTTCGAAGCGCCTATTTCTCTGGCCGTATCGAGGATTAAATCTTTTTTCGATTTTTCCGCATCACTCATCAAGCTGTGCCTTTGTGCGTTTTGGCACGCACCTTCTTCTTAGTATGCGCCTGCGTCTGCTTTGGCGTCTCCGGCGGTGGAGGCGGAGGGTCGGCGGGAAGCCCCGCCAGCAGACGGCGGTACTTTGTCACATTTCGATTATGTTCTTCCAGTGTCGCGCTAAAAAAATGTCCGCCCTGCGTATTGGCAACGAAATAGAGGTAGTCCGTCTCCGCGGGTTGCAGCGCCGCCCGCAGGGAAGCTTCACCCGGATTGCCGATGGGCCCCGGAGGCAATCCCGTATGCGCATAAGTATTATAAGGCGAATTCACGTGCAGGTCGGCTCCGGTCAGGGTGCCGTTGTAGCGGCCTTCTTGCTCCAAAGCATAGATCACGGTCGGGTCGCATTGCAGCATCATGTCTTTGCGCAGGCGATTTTCAAAGACTCCCGCGACGAGAGGCCGTTCTTCCTTCTTAGGCGTCTCGCGCTCGACCAGGGAAGCTAGCGTCACGATCGAAGAAATTGGGTAGCCGGACGCAAGACGCGCTTTATCGTCGCCCGCCATTGGCGGCGAAATCCGCGCCCACTGTTCCTTGAATTTTTTCACCATGGCGGCGGTTAACTCCACGGCGACCGGATGGCGTGGTAATTGATACGTGGCTGGGAAGAGATATCCTTCGAGCGTCAGCGCGTGCGGGTCGACGTCGCGAATCATCATGGGATCGCTGGCGGCTTTTACAAAATCATCGGCGGGAAGGAAGTGGCCGGCCTCTAGATCATGCGCGATGTCATATAAAGTTTCGCCTTCACGAACCGTAAAGGGAATTTCGTAGACTTCACCCTTCGCCAGCTTCCAGAAAACCTCGCGGCCGCTTACGGGGCGTTCGAAAAAATATTCACCGGCTTCGAGCGATCGCCGGGGATGGCGCCGCGCATAGATCTCAAACGCCAGAGCGCTGCGCACGACGCCGTTGCTTTCAAGGATGTGGGCCACTCCGCGGCTCGAAGCTCCGTGCGGCACGGTAAGGAACACGCCTCCGCTCGCAAATCCCTGATAGGGTTGCGTGATGCAATACCAGCCCCAGGCCGCGACTCCCACCGCGGCCAGCACCAGTACCAAAATGAAGAGCAAAACCCTTTTCAAATCATCCTCGCGAATCCCAAGTGCATGTGTTCACTTCGCGTCTTGCACGGTGTGCGCCGACTGCCGGCGGTCCAGATACTCCTTCAAGATCAAAGCCGCAGCCATGGCGTCAACGCCTAACTTTGGATTTTCTTTTTTTCGCTGCTTGCCCGAAGTTGCGTGAATGGTTCGTCCCTGTTGTTCTTCGAGCAAACGCTCGGCTTCCCAACTTGTAAGTCGCTCGTCCACCATTTCGACAGGCAATCCCATTTGCTTGTGCACGCGTTGCCCAAAACGCGCCGCTTCTTCTGCCATGTCGCCGCGCGTTCCATCGAGTCGCAGCGGAAGTCCTACTACGATCTGCTGCACGCCATGCTCGCGTACCAGTTCACGCAAGCGCCGCATATCTTCATTGCGATTGATGCGGTCCAGCGTGCCCAGCGGCTGCGCCAGGCCTGCTTCCGTGTTGCCGATGGCCAGACCGATCCTCGCGCGCCCGTAATCCAGCGCCAGGATGCGCACTGTCTTCGCATTCATCAAATCAAGAGAGGGATCGTTCACTCTTCCAGTATACCGGGAAGCAATTCCGTATACGCTCGATGCTGCCTAAGAGTGGACTATCTCCTAGAGCACCAAAGCCCCAAGTTTGGATGAAAATGGAACCCTAAGGTTTGCGGCCACGGGCGCCGGATTGCCAGTCGTCCCAGAGCCCAAAAAACTGCATTTGTTTGTCGACGCCGGTCTCTATCAAGATTTGTTCGATTTCGGTATGAGTGAGGCGCTTGCCGAGGGGTTCTGCGCGGTCCGCCACACCCCAAGCGGTAAGCGCGGCGACCACAGTGTTCAATTTTAGAGAGAGCATATCGACTTTATCGAAGGTGTCGGCCATGGTGTGATATTTCTGCACGTAGCCGGCTTCTTCCTGATTGGCGGCCAGAATAGGGATGCCTTCCAGGAAGAAATCGACATGATCGCTCCCGAGATCAAGGTCGTAGGTGTGATTGTTCACATTCCAGGATTCCAACGGACGCAAAATCTCGCGAACGGCGGCTTCGGTGTCGTGCCGTCCGCCGAGTTCATAACCGGTGAAGCGCCCGGACCCGTAGTCCGAAATGATCGCGGCCCGGATCTTGTCCATCTCGCCGCGGTGCGCTTGCACATAGGCGCGGGAGCCCAGTAGGTCCTGCTCTTCGCCGCTGAAGAGGACGAAACGAATGCTGCGCCGCGGCAGAAGTCCCGTGGCCTTAATCGCGCGGGCGGCTTCGATGACCATCGCGGCATTGCAGCCGTTATCGAGCGCTCCAGTGCCTAACTCCCAGGAATCGAGATGGGCTCCAAGGATGACGGCCTCGTCCGGTTTTTCGTAGCCGCGAATTTCGCCGACTACGTTTTCCTGCTCGATGGGTCCGCCGATCTTATTGGGCAAATCGAGATGGACGCGAACTTTGCCGGGATAGGCGGCGATCGTTCGAGCCAGGCGCAGGGCGTCTTCGCGCGCGAGGATAGCCTGGGGAATCTTGTCGATCTCCCCATAGATCGTGTTGGCGGCGCGATAGAGCAGCAGGCGTTCGCGGGCACCCATCCAGAGAATCGCGGCGGCCCCATCCCTGACAGCCCGCGCGACGATCGGCAGAGGCTTGGACCACTCGTTAGCGAGATCTTCGTAGGTAACGATGGCGTTGTTATGGACGAGCAGGATGGCGCCCTTTACGCGAGCGGTCACCTTCGCGAAGTCGGCTTCGGTGCCGTCGCCCACATCAATGATGGTGGCTTCGATCCCGCCAGGAGGTGTGGCCGGGGTCCAGGCTTCCGAAACCCCTCGAAGGGGAAATCTCACAGGGCCGAGCAGTTCGATGCGGGTATCGCTTTCGCTCCAAGTGTTGGGGATCGTGTATTTTTCCGTGTGGACTTCGACGCCTTCGGCGCGAAACGCGGCTATAGCCCAGGCGACGGCTTTGGCCATTTCCGGCGAGCCGGTGACGCGGCCGCCGATTTCGTCGGTGAGTCGGCGGAGATTTTCTTCCATCGGCGACGGGCCCATCACTTGCGGCAGGATTTTCGCGGCGGCTTGGGCGCAGCTTGAAGCATCCGTCGCGGAACAAGCTGCTGCAGATTGGCTCGATTGTGTGGGAGCTAGAGAGTCTTTCGCTGAAGGCACTTGCGCGCAGGCGGGAGACAAAGTCACAAGGAAAAGAAGTGATGAAGTAACGGCGGTCGTAAGTCGACGCATCAGGTGGCCTCCGCGAAACGTTGGCGATAGATTGGCGTTGACGGGAATTACTTGGGGCGTCACGCCGTGCATCCGGGCGCGGAGTAGTATAAGCTCGCGGCGCTTTGGTGCGAAATTAGGCGGCGCAATCCAGTCAATTGAGAGAATCGGCGATGAAAAAATTCGTTTCCACACTTGCAATGAGTCTGGCACTTGCAGGCGCAGTTTCCGCGCAGTCTTCGACTCCAAAGCCGGCCGAGAGCCTCGACGCTCGTGCCAAGGTGGCTTTGGCGGTGATTCGTGGAACCCTCAACGTGCCCGGCCTGCAACAGAGCGTGCGCGTTCAACGCGACCGCTGGGGAGTGGCGCACATTTACGCGGAGAACCAGCACGACCTTTTCTTTGCTCAGGGATTTGTCGTGGCGCAAGACCGTTTGTTTCAAATGGAGCTTTGGAAGCGCTCCGGTCAGGGCAGGCTTGCGGAAATTCTCGGACCTTCGGCGGTGAAGCGTGACGTCAGCGCGCGTTTGCTGCGGTATCGCGGTGAGATGGACGCCGAATACAAGAGCTACTCGCCGGACACGAAAGAAATCCTCGAGGCGTTCACATCAGGCATCAACGTTTACATCGCAGAAATTCAAACGCCCGGCGGGGTCGGCCTTCCGATCGAGTTCCAGCTGGCCGGTTTCAAGCCCGAGCCCTGGAAGCCTGAAGATTGTTTGAACCGCATGGCGGCGTACTCAGTGACAGGAAACGGGGCCAGCGAGCTGCATAGCGCGCAGTTGGTAGCCCTGCTTGGGCGCGAAAAAGCGGCGGGACTTCTCGAGCTTGATCCGCCGGTGAAACTCGATCCGGCGCCGGGCACGGATTTTTCCGGCCTGTCGCCGGCGCTGCTTGAAAATCTCATTGGCAGCGACGTGCCGCTGCATTTTTCCGAGACTCCTGTGCAGGGGAGCAACAACTGGACCGTGTCGGGTTCTCTGACGGCCACCGGCAAACCGCTACTAGCCAACGATCCTCATCGCGTGATTGCCGAGCCTTCGCTGCGTTACATCGTGCATCTGGTCGCGCCGGGATGGAACGTAATAGGCGCCGGCGAACCGGGTCTACCAGGAGTCGCCGTCGGTCATAACGAAAATATCGCATGGGGATTCACGATTTTTGGCCTCGACCAGCAGGACCTTTACCTCGCGGATCTGAATCCCGCCGATCCGGAACAGTACAAGACGGAGCACGGGTGGGAGCGCATGGAAGTGAAGGCGGAAAGTATCGGCGTGCGCGGCGGAGCTTCCGTCAGTGTGAAGTTGAAATTCACGCGCCACGGCCCCGTGCTCTGGGAAGACGGCAAGCGTGCGCTGGCGCTGCATTGGGTTGGCTCGGACCCGGGCACAGCCGGATATCTCGGATCGCTGGCGCTCGACCGCGCGCAGAATTGGCAGCAATTTGAGCAGGCCATGCCGCGCTGGAAAGTTCCCTCGGAAAATATTGTTTATGCCGACCGCGACGGAAACATCGGCGAGCATTCCACGGGGCTCGCACCGCTGCGGAAAAATTGGACGGGCCTTCTGCCGGTACCGGAGACCGACGGCTACGAATGGAGCGGTTTCGTGCCAAACGCCGAGTTGCCGCATTCCTACAATCCGGCCTCGGGATTTGTCGCCAGCGCCAATCACAAAATGATTCCGGAAAATTATCCGTACGCCGTGGGCTTTCAGTGGGCTCCGCCGGATAGGTTCGGCCGCATCTCGGAAGTTCTCAGCGATGCGGCGAAAAGCCGGCACAAACTCAGCCTTGCGGACATGGAGAATTTGCAGAACGATGTCGTGTCGCTCCCCGCCCGCGAACTTCAGAGCCTGCTGAAGCACGCCGCATCAAACGCACAGGGTGCGCCTGACGCCTCACTCAAACTCATGCTGGACTGGAAGTGTGACTTCCCGGAAGATTCGGCCGCCGCCACACTCTACGAATTCTGGCTTCCTGAACTCACCAACGCGACTGCCAAACTGATCGTTCCCAGCGAAGCACAAAAGATTGCGAGATTGTCGCTTAGCAGAGTCACCGAGGAACTGTCACATCCACGCGCCGAAGTATTCGGATCACATCCCGAAGACGCCCGCGATACTCTTCTGCTGCAAACGCTCCGCTCGGCGGAAGAAAAGCTCGCCGCGAAACTCGGCTCCGATCCGAAGAACTGGGCCTGGGGCCAGGTGCATCGCGCTTCCTTCGTTCACCCGCTTGGCGGCATCGCGCCGGAAGCGAAGGCCCTTTTCAATTGCGGCCCCATTTCGCGCCCGGGTGAAAATACCACTGTCGACGCGACCTACTTTGGCGGAGCGTCCTTTGACCAGTTGGCCGGCGCGAGCTTTCGCGAGATTTTCGATTTGAGCGACTGGGACAACGGCGTTGGCGTGAACGTCCCCGGACAAAGTGGGCAGCCCGGCAGTCCGCATTACGATGATTTGCTGCCGCTGTGGGCGCACGGGAAGTACTTTCCGCTGAGTTACACTAAGCAGGCCGTCGACCGCGAGACGACCGACGTGCTGGAGTTGAAGCCGTAAGTGCCGCGAAAAGCGCGGCACGGTGAGCGACTCCGTTCAGCGGATGCGCGCTTTTGGACTTGCCACGCAATCGGCGACCTTCGCGACCTGGACCATTTCTGCGACATCATGTACCCGAACGATGTGCGCGCCATTCAGGATGCTCGCTGTAACTGTTGCGGCGGTGCCCCAGATGCGCTCTTCAGGCGGAGCCGGCCTGCCGTCGCGGGCGAGCGTCGCGCCGAGAAATCCCTTGCGCGAAGTTCCGACGAGCAGCGGATAGCCTAGTTTCGCCAGCAGCGGCAGGTTTTCGAGCAACTCGTAGTTTTGCGAATAACTCTTCCCGAAGCCGATCCCCGGATCGAGAAGGATTTGCGACTTCGCGACACCCGCCTTGCGAGCTTTTGCGACGGAGTCTCGCAGTCCGCGCGCGACATCCTTCATCACGTCTCGCGCGAACGGCCTGTGCTGCATCGTGGCAGGTTCGCCGCGCATGTGCATCAGTATGAGCGCCACGCCGTACTTTGCCGCGACATCCGCCATGCGATCGTCGCTGCGCAAGCCCGAAACGTCGTTGATGATTTCCGCGCCGGCACGAATGGCGAGCTCCGCCACGGCCGATCGGCGTGTATCGATGGAGATGGGAATTTTGAGCCGGCCTCGCAACCCTTCGAGAACGGGAATCACTCGCGCCAGCTCATCCGATGCTGAGGTTTCTCGGGAGCCCGGGCGCGTCGATTCGCCGCCAATGTCGAGCAGATCCGCCCCAGCGCCCTCCATCGCCAACGCGTGTTCGACGGCGGCCTCCGGCTGTTCGTATTGGCCGGCGTCAGAGAAACTGTCCGGCGTTGCGTTCAACACGCCCATCACAAGTGTGCGCTCGCCAAGCACGATCGTTCGCGAGCGCAGCCTCAGCCGGAATTTCTTTCGCGGGTTCATTGGATATCGGCTAGGAGTGTAACTCAGTGGTAGGACAGACATTCTTGTCTGTCAGATTTTCCGCTGATGTAAAAAAGAAGAAAGATAAAAGAAGGGATATCGAAGAGAAAGAGACAGCAAAAAGAAAAGAGACAGGCAGGAATGCCTGTCCTACTAATCCAAATCAAAGTCGCGAAGGGGTTTGCCGGCGGGCGCGTCCTTCGCCTTCTTCATGGCCTCCTCAAATTTCTTGGCGAGAATATCTTCTTTGTGTGTTTCCTGGAAAAAGGAGTCGGCGAACTTGTCTTCGCGCTGGCGCTTCTGCTCCGCGAGGATACCTTGAGCGTTTTCGAGGTCAATGTTGGGCCCGGCCTTGACCGAAGCTTCGTGCGACAGCACCGCGCCAAAAATCGGGTCAACCACCATCTTGGCCTGGCAGCAGGGGCACGTAATGTTCAGGTTTTCGCCGTCTTTGAGTCCCATATCAATATCTTACTCTTTTCGTTTGTGAATCGCTCCGAGGAGCGTTTCGACGCATAGATCAACTTCCTGACGCGCCGTATCGATCAAAATGCGCTCGCGATTCCACGGATGGTACTCGCGAGACGCAACCTCTGGCCAATCCGGCGGCCGACGTCCCGGTATGTCCGAACTGCGGGTTTCAACGCGCCGGCGATGCTCGCTGCGATCGGAGCAGACTACTTCGACTTCGAGAAGGCTCGTGTGGGCACGGCTGGCAACGGCCGCCCACGCGTCTCGCGTTACGGCCAATGGATTCACCGAGTCTGCGACGATCGTCTGCCCAAGCGCCAGATTATCGCCCGCGATGGCGTAGCCGACCTCGTATCCCGCCACATCGAGGCGAGGGTCGGCTGCACCGCAGTTACGAATGGCCTGCTCAATCGAATCGATTCGCAGATACAGGCATTCCAGCCTGCGCGCCAGTTCGCGCGCCAGCGTCGTTTTTCCCACTCCGGGTAGTCCGCCAAACGCGATGAGCATCCAGGTGACTTTCGCCGAAAAAACTCCGGACGGCAAACAAAAAAAGAGGGGAACGATTTTATCGCGCCCCTCTCAGCAAGATTCGGTGTTTATGCCTTCGCGGGATTTTCGCCGCGCGTGAACCCTGGCGCCGGCCGCAATTCCGGCCGTACCACCTTGGGATCCGTGCTGGGCGCTGCAGGCGCCGGTGGAGGTGGCGTCCGCGGCTTTTCCGGAAGCGGCCGGCCTTCCATCAGCATCTTCACTTCGAGAGCGTCGATCACTTCGCGTTCGAGCAATGCCTGCGCAATTCGCTCGAGCGTCTCACGGTTGGTGGAGAGCAGCCGTTTGGCATTCTCATAGCCGCTGTTGACGATGCGCTTCACTTCCTTGTCGATCTGGATCGCCGTGTCTTCGGAGTAGTCGCGATGCTGGGTAATTTCGCGGCCCAGGAAGATCGCTTCATCCTTTTTGCCGTACGCCAGCGGGCCAAGTTCGCTCATGCCCCATTCGCAAACCATGTTGCGGGCGAGATCGGTGGCGCGCTCGATGTCGTTGCCGGCGCCGGTGGTGATGTGTCCAAGAAAAATCTCTTCGGCTGATCGTCCGCCCATCAAAACGGCGAGCATGGCTTCGAGATATTCGCGCGTGTAGGTGTGCTTGTCGTCTTCGGGCAATTGCATCGTCAAACCTAACGCCATGCCGCGCGGAATGATCGTCACTTTGTGAACGGGATCTGCTCCCGGCGTCATCGCCGCAACCAACGCGTGGCCCGCCTCGTGATACGCGGTGTTCTTCTTCTCTTCATCCGAAAGAATCATCGACTTGCGCTCGACGCCCATCAACACTTTGTCTTTGGACATCTCGAAGTCGATCTGCATGACGAACTTGCGGTTCTGCCGAGCGGCCCACAAAGCAGCCTCGTTCACCAGGTTTGCGAGATCGGCGCCTGAGAAGCCCGGAGTTCCGCGCGCAATGATCGACAACTCCACGTCATCGGCGAGGGGCACTTTGCGGGTATGCACGCGGAGAATTTCTTCGCGGCCTTTTACGTCAGGCCGTGCAACCACGACGCGGCGATCAAAACGTCCAGGACGCAGAAGCGCTGGATCAAGCACGTCTGGCCGGTTCGTGGCCGCAATTAAGATCACACCTTCGTTGGATTCGAAGCCGTCCATTTCGACCAGCAACGCGTTCAGTGTCTGTTCGCGCTCGTCGTGCCCGCCGCCTAGGCCGGCGCCGCGGTGGCGGCCGACCGCGTCAATTTCATCAATGAAAATGATGCAAGGCGCGTTCTTCTTGCCTTGCTCGAACAAATCGCGCACGCGGCTTGCGCCCACGCCGACAAACATTTCCACGAAGTCCGAACCCGAAATCGAAAAGAACGGAACATTCGCCTCGCCGGCAATCGCGCGCGCAAGCAACGTCTTGCCAGTTCCAGGAGGCCCGACCAGCAACACGCCCTTCGGAATGCGTCCGCCCAGCTTCTGGAATTTCTGCGGGTCTTTCAAAAACTCGATGATTTCCTGCAACTCTTCCTTGGCTTCGTCGGTTCCAGCAACATCCTTAAAGGTGGCCTTCTTTTGCTGCGCCGAAAGCAACCGCGCGCGCGACTTGCCAAAGCTCAGCGCCTTGTTTCCGCCGGCCTGCATCTGCCGCATCAGGAACAAACAAAAGCCCACAAGCAAAATCAACGGTGCGGCGTTCAACAGGATCAAAATCCAATCGCCGCTACGCACTTCCTTCATGCCCTTGATCACCGCTCCCTTGTCCTTTAATTCCTTCACCAAATCGGGAGCCGCTTCCTTGAAAACCGTCACCACAAATTTCGTGTTCGCGGGGCGAAGATATTCTCCCTGGACCTCATAGCTGTTCGGCGAGAGGTACAGCGTCACTTCCTTGACGTCGCCAGCGTCCACCTTGGCCATGAACTCGGTATAACTGGGAGTCTGCTCCCGTGCCTGGCTTCCATTCGCGGACACCAGTTTCCACAGCATGACGCCGAGAAACACGATGGAGATCCAGAAAAGAATTGTTTTTGCCGTAGAACTGGAATTCACGTTGTCCTCACCTTTGTCCTT
>Ga0209139_10000770_pt1 | contig 11546 bp, 10 predicted proteins | sample BogFormECP14_OM3_FD_188246 | JGI IMG/M metagenome (GOLD analysis project Ga0209139, IMG submission 188246) | Bog forest soil microbial communities from Calvert Island, British Columbia, Canada - ECP14_OM3 (SPAdes) (version 2) | ecosystem: Environmental > Aquatic > Freshwater > Wetlands > Bog ...
TCCTCTTCATCGCTGCGTCCCCCTCGCCGCTACGCGGCTGGGGGTGCCCCCACTGCATCGTCGCCGGCGCGGTCACGCCGCCACGCCCGCAAGCTCGAGACCGGCGCTCACCATCTCGGCCGTGGCTTTCGGGTCGGTCATCAGCAACGGCACTGATCGGACTGCGAGACCGTCGATTTCGGCGTGATCGCCCTCGTGGACCAGCCAGCAATCCAGGATTCCGGTGCCTGCCCGCACACCGTAGTAGCGCCCAACCGCCTCGGCGGTCGAGGCCACCCCGATCACCCGGAGACACTCATCGGCCATGCCACGCAACGGCTTTCCATCGATAATCGGCGAGTAGCCCACGACGGGGGCGCCGGTGGACCGCAACGCCGCGCGAATCCCGGGAATGGCCAGGATCGCGCCGATGCTGACCACCGGATTCGACGGCGCCACCAAGATGACGTCGGCTTCGGCGATCGCATCGGTGACTTCCGTTGTCGCGTTGGCATTTTCAGCGCCGACGAAGGCGAAGCTGTGCGTCGGCAGTTGCGCACGGTAGCGGACCCACCACTCCTGGAAGTGGATCGCGCGCTGGCTGTCGTCGGCGGGATCGGTGATGACGACATGTGTTTCGCAACGGTCGTCGCTGGCGGGCAGCAGTCGCGCGCCGGGCTGCCAGCGGTCGCACAACGCGGCGGTCACCTGCGAGAGCGGGTAGCCGGCGCGCAGCATCTGGCTACGCACCAGATGGGTGGCCAGGTCGCGGTCACCGAGTTGGAACCAGTCGGGCTGCACGCCGTACTGCGCGAGTTCTTCCTTGGCATGCCAGGTTTCGCCACGATGGCCCCAGCCGCGTTCCGGGTCGACGCCGCCACCCAGGGTGTACATGCAGGTGTCCAGGTCGGGGCAGATCCGCACCCCGTGCATCCACGCGTCGTCGCCGATGTTGACGACCGCGGTCAGCTCGTGTTCGCCGACGGGCGCAGACGCAGAGGCAAATTGGCCCAATCCAAGTAGTTGCTGCACCCCGAGCAGGAAGCGGGCGCCGCCAACGCCGCCGACCAGAACCGTGACCTTCACACCGCACGACAGTACGCGCGACCTCAGTGGAGACCCCGAGGTGAGTGGCGCAATCGGAGAGTGGGCTTGGTGCCGGAATGCCTTGTGTGACGGGTGTGACCGACACGCCAAGGCCGCTTTGGTGTCAGTGCCGCAAAAAAATGGTCACGAGATGATATGGAAATCTTCCGAATCGCTTGCAAAGAGCCTCTTACCCGTGTGTAATCACACCAGTGTCATTTCGGTTGGCCGGCCGGATTCGGTGTCGCAGACCGAGATTCGATCATTTGTTCGAATCGGGATGACCGACATCAAAACAGTGGTCACATTCACGATCAACTAAAACCAGGTGAGGAGGCGGAACATGTCCTATGAACACCTTCGAGGCTTAATGGGTGGGACACCACCGCACACCACTCCCGGCTTGCCGATCACAGGGGTATCCCCAAGGCCCCGTTTGAGTTTGGTTCCCGACACGGTCGAAGATGAATTCGAGGCCGCCGAGGTTGAGACCGATCAGTGGCAAGACCGTGCGTTGTGTGCTCAGACGGATCCGGAGGCGTTCTTCCCCGAGAAGGGCGGCTCCACGCGCGAGGCCAAGAAGATCTGCCTTGGCTGCGAGGTGCGCAGTGAATGCCTCGACTACGCCTTGGCCCACGACGAGCGCTTCGGAATCTGGGGCGGCCTCTCGGAGCGGGAACGCCGCCGCCTCAAGCGCGGAATCATCTGACGCGACGCGGTCATTCGATAGCGGGTGACCCGCCACGCCCGGCTATACGCCGCGGTTGCGATCACCCGTTATTCATCATCGATCGTCGGGTCGATGACCGAGGGCTCGACGTCCAGATAGGTGGCCACCTGAGCCACCAAAATTTCATGCAGTAATTCAGCCAGCTCGACCGTGTCTTTGGCGCGTCGCTCGATTGGCTTGCGGAACAACACAACTCGCGCGCGGGTGGCGCTGCCGCGCACGTCGACGCCGGCGCTGATCAGCCGGGCGAGTGCGATCGGCCCGTCGGCGACCACCTCCGGTGGCCACTGCACATTGTCGGGGTCTTTCGCCGAAATCCGCGGGATCTCGTCGACCGCCACGTCGAGCCCCGACAGTCGTTCCTGCCATCGCCGCTCGATGGGCTCGTAGGCCTCGAGCACCGCCATGTCGAAGCGTTCGGCGCGACTGCGCCACCCGGGCACCGTCGGCGGTAGCAGCGGGCCGCGCATATCGCGGCCGCGGCGCGAGACCTTTTTGCCCACCGGGTGCCGGCCGCGCGGGGAGCTGCGCGAATCGCTCACTCGGCGATGGTAACGGTTGGGCATCCCGGCCCCAGCGAATGCGCGTGTCCGGCGCCGCGTGGACGTTTTCGCACGATAATCTCTCGATCGTGAACGTTCCGCGTCGCTGCTGCCGGCCTGGCTGTCCGCATTACGCGGTGGCGACGCTGACCTTCGTGTACGGGGATTCCACGGCGGTCATCGGCCCGCTGGCCATCGCCCACGAGCCGCACTCCTGGGACCTCTGCGTGAGCCATGCCGGCCGGATCACCGCGCCGCGCGGCTGGGAGCTCGTCCGGCATTCGGGCCCACTGGCCACCAACCCCGATGAGGACGACTTGATCGCGCTGGCCGAAGCCGTGCGCGAGGGCCGCGACGTGGCCGCCGGCAGCGGCCCAGTCAACGGATTCCACGACTCGGGTGCCCAATACAACGGTGGCCAGTACAACGGTGGTGCCCAGTACAACGGTGTGACTGCCGAGGCGCCGGCGACCGGTGTGTTGACCTCGGCTGGCCAGCGCCCGGCCGGTAACGGGCGTCGCCGCGGTCACCTTCGGGTGCTGCCCGACCCCGCCGACTAGCAACCGCCTGGCCCCATCGCCGCGGCGCGGCTGGGGCTACCCCCACCGCGGGCGATCCAACCCGCATGGTCGCCGAGCTAGATCTGATTGCCCGGCTCCTCACCGGACCGTGCCGGTCCGCATCGTCGCCGAGCTAGGCTGACGACCAAGTGTCCCCCTAGTCAGGAGCCCCCTCGATGTCTCGGCCCGCTGCGGCTGTCCACCGTGTGATCAAGGCATATGACGTGCGAGGTCTGGTCGGCTCGGAAATCGACGAGTCGTTCGTCTCCGACGTCGGTGCCGCCTTCGCCACGCTGATGCGTAGCGAAGGCGCGCGGCAGGTCGCCATCGGCTACGACATGCGCGACAGCTCGCCGTCGCTGGCGGCCGCTTTCGCGGCCGGCGTCACCGGCCAGGGTCTCGACGTGGTTCGCATCGGCCTGGCCTCGACCGATCAGCTCTACTTCGCCTCGGGGCTGCTGGACTGCCCGGGCGCGATGTTCACCGCAAGCCACAACCCGGCCGCCTACAACGGCATCAAGCTGTGCCGGGCGGGTGCCAAGCCGGTCGGCGCCGACACCGGGTTGATGACCATCAGCGACCACATCATCGCCGGAGTCGCGTCCCACGAAGGGCCGACCGGCACCGTCACCGACAAGGACGTGCTCGCCGAGTACGGCGACTTCCTGCGCTCGCTGGTCGACACCTCCGGGCTGCGTCCGCTGCGGGTGGCCGTCGACGCGGGCAACGGGATGGCGGGCCACACCACACCCGCGGTACTCGGTGCGATTGACTCGATCACGTTGCTGCCGTTGTACTTCGAACTCGACGGCTCTTTTCCCAACCACGAGGCCAATCCGCTGGACCCGGCGAACCTCGTCGACCTGCAGAAATACGTCGGCGCAGTCGGTGCTGATATCGGGCTGGCCTTCGATGGCGACGCCGATCGCTGCTTCGTCATCGATGAGCGCGGCCGGCCGGTGTCGCCGTCGACGGTGACCGGGCTGGTCGCCGCGCGCGAGCTGAGCCGGGAGATCGGTGCGACGGTGATCCATAACCTGATCACGTCGCGCGCGGTGCCGGAGTTGGTCGTCGAGCGCGGTGGCACGCCGGTGCGCTCACGGGTTGGGCACTCCTACATCAAGGGGCTGATGGCCGACACCGGCGCGATCTTCGGCGGCGAACACTCGGCGCATTATTACTTCCGGGACTTCTGGGGAGCCGACTCCGGGATGCTGGCCGCGCTGTATGTGCTTGCCGCGCTGGGCAAACAGGAGCGCCCGCTGTCCGAGGTCACCGCCGACTACCAGCGCTACGAGTCCTCCGGCGAGATCAACTTCACCGTGGCCGATGCAGGCTCCTGCGTCGAAGCGGTGCTCAAGTCGTTCGGCACTCGGATCCACTCCATCGACCACCTCGACGGGGTGACCGTCGACCTCGGCGAGGGCAGTTGGTTCAACCTGCGCACGTCCAACACCGAGCCGCTGCTGCGGCTGAATGTGGAAGGACGTTGCACCGAGGATGTCGACGCGGTCGTCGAGCAGGTCGCCGATGAGATCTGTCGGCAGGTCGGGCAGCCGGAGGCCGTGACGTGAACGCGGCCCAGGCCGTGATCGACCTCGACGACACCGAAGGCCTGCTTGCCGCCGACCGCGACGGACTGTTGCGCGCGGCATCGATGGGCGGCGCGCATGTGCGCGCGGCCGCGGCCGCACTCGATGAAGGTGCCTTGGAGTCGCTGCGTGGCGATCTTCCGCGCACCGTGATCTGGGTTGCCGGACGAGGTACCGCCGAGACCGCGGGAATCATGCTGGCCGCGACGTCAGGTGGTGCCCCGACGCCGATCGTGGTCGCCGCCGAGGCGCCGCCGTGGATCGGCGCGCTTGACATGCTGGTCGTGGCGGGCGACGACCCCGGCGACCCGGCATTGGTCGGAGCCGCCGCGAGCGCGGTGCGTCGGGGTGCGCGGGTGGTCGTCGCGGCGCCGTACGACGGCCCGCTGCGTGATGCCACCGCCGGCCGGGCTGCTGTCTTAGAGCCGCGGCTGCCGGTCGCCGACGGGTTCGGTCTGTGCCGATACCTGGCCGTGGGGCTGGCTGTCTTGCAAAGTGTCGATCCCAAGTTGCAGGTGGACTTGGCCGCGCTGGCCGATGAGCTGGACGCCGAGGCGCTGCGTAACAGTGCCAGCCGCGAAGTGTTCACCAACCCGGCTAAGGCGCTGGTCGAGCGCATGTCGCGGCGCCGGGTGGTGCTGGCCGGGGACTGTGCCGCGACGCTGATGCTGGCCCGGCACGGGTGCGCGGTTCTGCTGCGGATCGCGCATGAGGTTGCCGCGGCCGCCGGTCTGGCGGACGCCCTGATCGCGCTGGGCGCGGGGGCGGGGTCGGGGTTCGCCGACCCGACGGAGTCGTTGTTCCACGACGAGGAGATCGACGGGCCGATCACCGAGCGGTTGCGGGTGCTGGCGTTGACGCTGGATGCCGAGCGGACGGTGGTCGCGTCGCGGATCGCCCAGTTCGACGATGTGGACATGGTCGGTGCCGAGGACGTGCCTGATCTGCTGGATGGCCGCCGCGCGCTGCCCGGCGCACAACAGGTGGAGCAGCAGCTGGCTATATTGGCTGTCCGACTGGAGATGGCTGCGGTTTATTTGCGACTGGTGCGGGGATAACTGGGTCTGAGGTTATAGAGAGTGCAGCTGTTACGCGGAGCGATACGAACGTACGCATGGGGGTCGCGGACCGCCATCGCGGAGTTCACTGGGCGCCCGGTACCGGCCGCCCATCCGGAAGCCGAGCTCTGGCTCGGGGCAAACGCGGGCGACCCGGCCTTCCTCGAAGAGCCCGAGGGCGAAGTCTCGCTGCTGCAGGCGGTGGTCGCCGATCCGGAAGGGCAGCTCGGCGCCGCGGCTCGCGCCCGGTTCGGCGATGCGCTGCCGTTCCTACTCAAGGTGCTGGCGGCCGAGGAGCCGCTGTCGCTGCAGGCGCACCCCAGTTCCGAGCAAGCCGCCGAGGGTTACCTGCGCGAGGAACGCCTTGGGATCCCGGCGAACTCGCCGGTGCGTAACTACCGCGACTCCAGCCACAAGCCCGAGCTGTTGGTGGCGCTTCAGCAATTCGAGGTGCTGGCGGGCTTCCGTCCGGCGGCCCACACCATCGAGCTGCTGCGGGCCCTGGCGGTGTCCGACTTGGATCCGTTCATCGATTTGCTGCACGACCAGTCCGACGCCGACGGACTTCGGGCGTTGTTCACCACCTGGATCACCGCCCCGCAGCCCGACGTCGACGTGCTGGTGACCGCGGTACTGGATGGCGCAATCAACTACTTGAGTTCGGGTGCAACGGAATTCGCGACGGTAGCCAAGACGGTGCTAGAGCTGGGTGAGCGGTATCCCGGCGACGCCGGTGTGCTGGCCGCGCTGCTGCTCAACCGGATAACGCTCGGTCCCGGCGAGGGGATCTTCTTGTCGGCCGGCAACCTGCACGCCTACTTGCGCGGCGTCGGCCTCGAGGTAATGGCCAACTCCGACAACGTGTTACGGGGTGGCCTGACTCCCAAGCACGTCGACGTTCCCGAGCTGCTGCGGGTCCTGAACTTCAACCCGACCACCGAGTCTCAACTGCGTGCCCAGACGCATCCGGATGGACTGGCGTCGTTCTACGACACGCCCACCGCCGAGTTCGCGGCGTCCATGCTCACGTTGGGTGACGACCAGATCGGCCACGAAGTCGATGCCCCGTCGCGCCACGACGGTCCGCAGATCCTGCTATGCGTCGAGGGTGCGACGGCGGTGCACGGCAAGGCCGGGACGCTGACGCTCACCCGTGGCGCCGCCGCCTGGGTGGCCGCCGACGACGGTCCCATCCGGCTGGTCGCGCACGAGCCGACGAAGATCTTCCGGGCTACCGTCGGCCTGTGACTCGCGCCGGCTGACGAGGCAGTGGGGGCACCCCCAGCGGCGCAGCGGCGAGGGGGACGTAGCGATGCGGTGGGGGCACCTCCCGCTTGCGGGGGAGAGCGGGGCATATGTCAGCGCGGCGCCAGCGCGCCGCGGCGTTCCGGCCGTCCAGCTCGGCGCTCGGCGCGCCAGAGTCGCATGTTGTGCCGAATAGTGCGGCCGACCAGCCTCGCCGACGGGACCATGTAAAGGCTGTCCAGTAACGAGAACCGGCGCAAAAACCATTCGGCGAGAACAGGATCGGTCTCGGCCGCCCCGAGGAACTGGTCGAACAGACTGCCCACCGGGCCGAACCACCACGGCTTGTCCCCGGTCGCGTGATGGAAGGTGAGGTCGCCGATCGCCGTCATCATCCACACCGGATACGTCGACTTGGCGGTGGCCCGATTCACCCTGCGCACCAGGTCTTCGCCCGCACCGCCGGCCAGCGCTCGGCGCAGGTGACCGGCCTGCAGCGAGGTCATCGTCATGCCTTGGCCGTAGGTGGGGTCGAAACTGGCCACCGCGTCGCCCAACGGGAGAATCCCGGCCGGAAACCGGTCCAGCTCGTGGTACCGGCGCCACCGGCTGACGGGGTAGCGGTGGAATGCCACCTCGCCGACGGGTTCGGCCTGCCGCAGCGCGGTGGCGATTCGTTCGGGGAGCAGCGTGTTGGCCAGCGCCAGCATTTCGGGAAAGGTATGCGGCGGTTCGACTTTCGCGACGCCGAAGGTTGTCAGTGTCCAGGTGCCATCCTCGTAGCCGAGTAGGCCCATCCCGAGCGGCTGCTCCCGCGACGCGCCGGCAACGATCACACGCTCACGGATCGCGCCGTCGGGCAGCCGAAGCTGGTGCGACGCATAGCCGATGCCCACGTCGACCGTCTTCTCGGGCGGACGCTGATATCCCCACTGCTCCAGCCACACTGGCAGCCGGGTGCCGCGGCCGGCGGCGTCGACGACCAGGTCGGCGGCGACGAAGTCGGGCTCGTCGGCGTCGCTGTCCAGCAACACCCCGGTGACCCGGTGCGCGTCGAAGTCGAAGCGTGGTTGGGCCACCGAGCGATGCTGGATCTCGACGTTGTCGATGTCGCAGACCCGGCGCCGGATCTGCCATTCCAGCTGCGGGCGGCTCGGCACGTAGGCGGTGAACTGATCGCGCAGCGTCTGCCCGGTGCCCAGCACGTGGCCGGCCGCGCCGAAGTGGATGCAGTCCGGGCGGTTCTCCAGGATGGGAACGCCGGCGGCCACCATGCCGTCGAGCAGACCGGGGAACAATTCCTCGAATTCCATTGCACCGCGCGCCATCAGCAGATGAACGTGACGGCCCTGCGGGACGGCGGTGCGGTTGCTGGGGGTGGCCGGCAGCTCGTCGCGCTCGAACACCGTTACCCGGTGGTAGAAGTCGGACAGCACCCGCGCCGCGCACAATCCGGCGATGCTGGCACCGATAACTACGGCGTGCCCCCTGGAATTCTCCCCGCGCATCTGGCCACCCTACTCGGTATGGTGCGGGGGACATGGCTGGTCGCTGGCGCACCAAATCGATCGAACAATCGATTGCCGATACCGACGACCCGGATACCCAGCTGCGCAAGGATTTGAGCTGGTGGCACCTCTGCGTGTTCGGGGTGTCGGTGGTGATCGGGGCCGGCATTTTCACCGTCACCGCCTCTACCGCGGGTGACATCACCGGGCCCGCGATCTGGATCTCGTTTCTCATCGCGGCGATCACCTGCGGGCTGGCCGCGCTGTGTTACGCCGAATTCGCGTCGATGCTGCCCGTGGCGGGCAGCGCCTACACGTTCTCCTACGCCACCTTCGGCGAATTGGTGGCCTGGACCATCGGCTGGAACCTCGTCCTGGAATTGGCGATCGGGGGCGCGGTCGTCGCCAAGGGCTGGTCCAGTTACCTGCAAACGGTACTCGGATTGGCCAGTGGCACAGTCAATGTCGGGCCGCTCACGCTGGACTGGGGTGCGCTGGTGATCGTTGGCCTGGTGGCTACCCTGCTCGCGCTGGGCACCAAGTTGTCGTCGCAATTCTCGATGGTGGTCACCGCGATCAAGGTCGCGGTGGTGGTGCTGGTGATCGTCGTCGGCGCCTTCTACATCAAGACCGCGAACTACTCGCCGTTCATCCCGCCGCCCGAGGCCGGCAACGCCGGCGGCGGGGTCGACCAGTCGTTGCTGTCGCTGCTCACCGGCGCGCACGGCAGCCACTACGGCTGGTACGGCGTGCTCGCCGGGGCCTCGATCGTGTTCTTCGCGTTCATCGGATTCGACATCGTGGCCACGATGGCCGAGGAGACCAAGAACCCGCAGCGCGACGTCCCTCGGGGGATCCTGGCCACGCTGGGCATCGTGACCGTGCTGTACGTGGCGGTGTCAGTGGTGCTGTCTGGCATGGTCTCCTACACCCAGTTGAAGACCACCCCCGACGGCCATCACGCCAACCTGGCCACCGCGTTCGCGGCAAATGGCGTGGGCTGGGCTTCCGGGATTATCTCCATCGGCGCATTGGCCGGCCTGACCACCGTGGTCATGGTGCTTCTGCTCGGTGGATGCCGGGTGCTGTTCGCCATGGCACGCGACGGGTTGTTGCCGCGGCAGCTGGCCAAGACCGGTTCGCACGGCACCCCGGTGCGCATCACCGTGCTGGTTGCGTTGCTGGTTGCCGCCACCGCCTCGGCGTTCCCGACGGACAAGCTCGAGGAAATGGTCAACGTCGGCACCTTGTTCGCGTTCCTGCTGGTCTCCGCCGGCGTCATCGTGCTGCGACGCAGCCGTCCGGACCTGCCGCGCGGCTTTCGCGCGCCGATGGTGCCGCTGCTGCCGATCGCCTCGGTGTGTGCGTGTGTCTGGCTGATGGTCAACCTGACCGTCGTGACCTGGATTCGATTCGGCGTGTGGATGGTCGCGGGGGTTGTCATCTACCTGGCTTACGGCCGCCGACATTCGGTGCTGGCCAGAGGTGCGGCTGCCGCCGCCGGCGGCAGGGTCCAACTGGGTAATAATGCAACTTGAAAGAGGTTGTTGTTCAATTAATATCGTTAACTCAATCACTCGAGGCGCTATATCGTCTCGTCGCGTTTCGAGGTGCTACGAGTCGCCCGGAGGTTAGCGATATGACCGCAGGATCTACCGACAACACGATGGAGTGGCAGGACAAGAAGCGCCGTCTGTGGCTGATGGGACTGGTCTTCCCGACGCTGGTCCTCACCGTCACGCCGTTCATTTGGGGGATGAACCAGTTGGGCTGGTACCCCGCCTCCCAGGTGCTGTTCTGGATCGGCCCGATCCTGCTGTTTGTCGTGATGCCTACCCTCGACTTGCGATTGGGGGCCGACGGGCAGAATCCGCCCGACGAAGCCACCCAGTGGCTGGAGGACGACAAGTACTACCGCTTCTGCACCTATGCGTTCATCCCGTTCCAATACCTCAGCGTGATCTCCGCCGCTTTGACGTTCACCGCGCCGAACTTGAGCTGGTTGGGTCAAGACGGCCCGCTGAGCTGGCCGGCCAAGATCGGTCTGGCCCTGTCGATAGGCGCACTGGGTGGAGTCGGCATCAATACCGCGCACGAGATGGGGCACAAGAAGGAGTCAGTGGAGCGCTGGCTGTCCAAGATCTCCCTGGCGCAGACCGGCTACGGTCATTTTTACATCGAGCACAACCGTGGTCACCACGTCCGGGTGGCGACACCGGAAGACCCGTCGTCGGCTCGCTTCGGTGAGACGTTCTGGGAGTTCTTGCCGCGCAGCGTTTTCGGCAGTCTGCGCTCGGCGTTGCGGCTGGAGGCCCAGCGGATACGCCGGCGGGGCGGCAATCCGTGGAACCCGAAAACCTACCTGGTCAACGATGCCGTCAACGCCTGGCTGATGACCGTCGTGCTGTGGGCCGCGCTGCTGGCGGTGTGCGGCCCGGCGGTGATCCCGTTCCTGATCATCCAGGCGGTCTTCGGCATCAGCCTGCTGGAGGCGGTCAACTACCTCGAGCATTACGGACTCCTGCGGCAGAAGAAGCCCAACGGCCGCTATGAGCGCTGCACACCCGAGCACAGCTGGAACTCCGACCACATTTTCACCAACCTGTTGCTGTACCACCTGCAGCGGCATAGCGACCACCACGCCAACCCCACCCGGCGCTACCAAACGCTGCGCAGCATGGACGGGGCGCCGAATCTGCCGTGCGGCTATGGGACGTTGATCGGGTTGACCTACTTCCCGCCGCTGTGGCGCAGGCTGATGGACCACCGGGTGCTGGCGCACTACGGCGGCGACGTCACGCAGGTCAACGTGCAACCACGGCTGCGCGAGAAGGTGCTGGCCCGCTACGGCGCGGCCGCGTGATGGCGGCCTAACCGCTTCTGGTGCCACTGCTGCCGATCGCGTCGGTGTGCGCGTGCGTCTGGCTAGTGGTCAAGCTCACCGTCGTCACCTATTTGCTTTACAAAGATGCCACGTATGTCTAGACAGGAGACGCAGACCAAGATATTGTCTAATCTCAAGGTGCTGTGAGTCACAACAAGGAGGTTGGCGATATGACCGCCGGAGCGACCGAAGACACGACGATGTGGCAGGACAGGAAGCGCGGTCTGTGGCTGATGGGACTGATCGTCCCGACGCTGCTGCTGATGATCCTGCCGTTCGTCTGGGCGATGAATCAGGCCGGCTGGCAGACCGCATCACAGGTGCTCTTCTGGATCGGACCGATCCTGCTCTACATCCTGCTG
>Ga0209139_10000771_pt1 | contig 11538 bp, 7 predicted proteins | sample BogFormECP14_OM3_FD_188246 | JGI IMG/M metagenome (GOLD analysis project Ga0209139, IMG submission 188246) | Bog forest soil microbial communities from Calvert Island, British Columbia, Canada - ECP14_OM3 (SPAdes) (version 2) | ecosystem: Environmental > Aquatic > Freshwater > Wetlands > Bog ...
GAGGCCGAGTCGATCCACATTATGCGGGAAGTCGTCGCCGAGATGCACAATCCCGTGATGCTGTATTCGATCGGCAAGGACTCGAGCGTCATGCTCCATGTTGCGATGAAGGCGTTCCATCCCGCCAAGCCGCCGTTTCCACTGCTTCACGTCGACACGACCTGGAAGTTCCGCGAGATGATCGCGTTCCGCGACGAGACCGCGCGACGGCTTGGCCTCGATCTCATCGTCCACGTCAATGAGGACGGGGTCAGGCGCGGCATCTCGCCGATCGCTTCAGGTTCGCAGCTCCACACCCAGGTGATGAAGACCGAAGCGCTGCGGCAGGCGCTCGAGCGCGGACGCTTCGACGCCGCGTTCGGCGGCGCGCGGCGGGACGAGGAGAAAAGCCGCGCCAAGGAGCGCATCTTCTCGTTTCGCTCGGCTGCGCACGCGTGGGATCCGCGCAACCAGCGCCCCGAATTGTGGCGGCTCTTCAACACCCGCCTGCGCGAGGGCGAATCGATGCGCGTCTTCCCGCTCTCGAACTGGACCGAGCTCGACGTCTGGGAGTACGTACTCGCCGAGGCCATTCCGGTCGTGCCGCTCTACTTCTCCAAACTGCGCCCGGTGGTCGAGCGCTCGGGCTCGCTCATCATGGTCGACGACGACCGGCTACCACTCAAGCCTGGAGAACAGCCGACAATGCGGCGGGTGCGTTTCCGCACCCTGGGCTGCTATCCGCTGACGGGAGCGATTGAATCCGAGGCCGACACCCTCCATGACATCGTCGCCGAAATGCGCAAGACAACCACGTCCGAGCGTCAAGGCCGCCTCATCGATGCCGACGAAGCCTCGTCGATGGAAAAGAAAAAGCGCGAAGGGTACTTCTGATGAACTGCGGCGATTGGAGGTCCGGTAAATGTCATGCCCGCGAAAGCGGGCATCCAGATTCAGCCGCAACGCTTTCAGACAACGCGCCGCGTCTCTGGACCCCCGCTTTCGCGGGGGTGACACGAAACAGAGTTTCCTCTTGAACGCCCCGCTTCACGACACGACCCTCCCGACCCTGCGTCTCCTCACCTGCGGGTCGGTCGACGATGGCAAGTCGACGCTGATTGGGCGATTGCTGTTTGAGAAGAAACTGATCTTCGACGACCAGCTGTCGGCGCTCGAACGCGACTCGAAGAAATTCGGCACGACCGGGGACGACATCGACTACGCGCTCCTGGTCGATGGGCTCGAGGCCGAACGCGAGCAGGGCATCACCATCGACGTCGCCTATCGCTACTTCGCCACCGCCCGGCGCTCGTTCATCGTCGCCGATACGCCCGGCCACGAGCAATATACCCGCAACATGGCGACCGGGGCGTCCAACGCCGACCTCGCGATCGTGCTGGTCGATGCGCGCAAGGGATTGCTCACGCAGACCCACCGCCATTCGATCATCGTGTCGCTGCTCGGCGTGCGCCACGTCGTGCTCGCGGTCAACAAGATCGATCTCGTCGACTATGACGAGCGCATCTTTCGCGACATTGTCATCGCCTATCGCAAGTTCACCGAGCCGCTAGGCTTCCGCTCGCTGTTCGCGATTCCGATCTCGGCCCGCTTCGGCGACAATATCTCCTCGGTCAGCCCGAGGACGCCTTGGTATCAGGGCGGCCATTTGTTGCAGCGGCTCGAAACCATCGAGGTCGAGGAGGACCGCCGCGGCGCCCCATTCCGCCTGCCGGTGCAATGGATCAACCGCCCGCATCATGATTTTCGCGGCTTCGCCGGCACGATCCCGAGCGGACGGGTGGCGCGGGGGGACGCGATCGTCGCCGCCGATTCCGGGCGAAAGAGCACGGTCGCGAGCCTCCTCATCGGCGATCGCGAGGTCGAGGCGGCAGAGGCGGGCGACGCGATCACGCTGACCCTCGCCGACGAGATCGACATCGCCCGGGGCGACGTGCTCGCGAAGCCTGACAGCCGCCCGGAGGTCGCCGACCAGTTCACGGCCCATATCCTTTGGATGAGCGCCGAGCCAATGCTGCCCGGCCGATCCTACCTGCTCAAGATCGGCGGGCGGACGACGCCCTCGTCAATCACCGAGCTCAAGCATCGCCTCGACGTCAACAATTTTGAGAAATTGGCGGCGAAGCAGCTCGATCTCAACGAGGTCGGCTTCTGCAATGTCGCGACGACGATGCCGGTCGCCTTCGACGCCTATGGCGACAATCGCGACACAGGCGCCTTCATCCTCATCGATCGCGCGACCAACGAGACCGCCGCGGCGGGGATGATCGCCCACGGGCTCAGGCGCGCGACCAACGTGCACCGCCACGGGCTCGCAGTCGATCGCGAAGCGCATGCGGCGCAAAAACACCAGAAACCTGCGATCCTGTGGTTCACCGGGCTCTCGGGGGCGGGAAAATCGACGATCGCCAACCTGGTCGAGGTCAAGCTTCATGCGCGCGGCGTTCATACCGCACTGCTCGATGGCGACAACGTTCGCCACGGCCTCAACAAGGACTTAGGCTTCACCGCCGCGGACCGGGTCGAGAACATCCGCCGCGTCGGCGAGGTGGCGAGGCTGATGACCGACGCTGGGCTCATCGTGCTGTGCTCGTTCATTTCGCCGTTCCGGGCCGAGCGGCGGCTCGTCCGCGACACCGCGGCAGAGGCCGAGTTTCTGGAGATTTTCGTCGAGGCGCCGCTCGAGACGGTCATCGCCCGCGATCCCAAGGGCCTGTATAAGCGGGCGCTGGCCGGCGAGATCAAGAACTTCACCGGGGTCGACCAGCCCTACGAGGCGCCCGAGGCGCCGGAGCTGATCCTTGATTCCGCGGCAGAGACGCCGGAGGTCCTCGCCGACCGTGTCATTGCCGAGCTTGAACGGCGCGGGCGGATTGTGGCGTTATAGAAGCGGCGGCGAATGCCGCTTCTGGCCACCTCGGGGCTCGCATGCTTACGCTCTACTACGCCACCAACACCTGCGCGCTCGCGTCGCATATCGCGCTCGAAGAAGCGGGCGCGGCGTTCGAAACCCGCTGGGTCGACTTCGGCGCCGCCGAGCAGACCAAGCCCGAGTATCTCAAGATCAATCCGAAAGGCCGGGTGCCGGCGCTGGTCACCGAGCACGGCGTGCTGACCGAAACGCCCGCCATTCTCGCCTATATCGCCCAGCGTTATCCCGAGGCCGGGGTCGCGCCGCTCGACGATCCGTTCGCCTTTGCTGAGCTGCAGGCGTTCATGAGCTATCTGTGCGCAACGGTGCATGTCGCGCACGCCCATCGCGCCCGCGGCTATCGATGGGCGGACGATCCGGCGGCGTTCGAGGCGATGAAGAAGAAAGTCCCGCAGTCGGTCGGCGCCTGTTTCGCACTGATCGAGAAGGGAATGCTGCGGGGCCCGTGGGTCATGGGCGACGCCTATACGATCGCCGACCCATACCTCTTCACCCTCGCCCGCTGGATGGAGGTCGACGGCGTCGACCCCGACGCCTTCCCGCGGGTGCTCGACCACCGCGACCGGATGGCCGAACGCCCCGCCGTCCAGCGGGCGCTCAATAGCGAGGGGCTGGCGTAGCGTCGGCCACGCGAGCTCGCGACCGGCAGCGCCCTCACCCTTGGCCCCTACTCCCAAAAGGGAGAGGGGTAACGGCTGCCTTAGGCGATCTTCACGTATTCGAAGTCGCCGGGCTGGTTGTTGACGCCGACGCGGGGCGGGGCGATCCAGGTCGCGTATTTGCCCGGTTCGTGACAGGGCTTCATCAGCGAGCGGATGAAGCGCATGTCGTCGTCGTTGGGCAGCCAGTCGCCGCTCTTCGCCGCCCATTGTTCTTCAGTCAGGACCTCGCCGGCCGGGCTGATGCGTTTGCCCGCGAATTCCCCGATCCGGCGATTGAAGCCCTTGTGCGGCTGGACGAACTTGAAGGCGACGCCCGCCTTCTCGACCGACTTGTTCCAGCGGTCGATCCCGCCCTGACAGTCGACGATGAAGTCGTCGAGCAGGCGCGCATTGAGGGCGCGCAGCGCTGGCGCCTCTTCGACGACGAGCCTGCCGTCAACGACGCGAGTGACAGGATATGTCGCATCCTGGAGCAGGTGATCGTCGCCTTTGAGATTGCCCTCGTTGAAGCGGCCCTTGATTCCCGAACTGAACGCTTCGGCGGCGTTGGAGGAGATATCGGCGCCGAACAGGTCGCGGGTCACCGAGGCGTGGAAGTTCAGTTTGCGCTGCAAGAGCGGCAGGTCGACAATGCCGAGTTGGCGCGCCGCCTCGACGTCATTGGGCTCCTTGACGCCAGCTTTCACCATCGCCGCGCAGGTCGCCTCGATCGTCCGCTGGACGCCGGTCTCGCCGACGAACATGTGATGGGCTTCCTCGGTCAGCATGAACCGGCAGGTGCGCGACAGCGGATCGAAGCCGCTCTCGGCGAGCGCGGCGAGCTGCATCTTGCCGTCGCGGTCGGTGAAGAAGGTGAACATGAAGAAGCTCAGCCAGTCGGGCGTGCGCTCGTTGAAGGCGCCGAGGATGCGCGGATTGTCCATCTGCCCGCTCTGGCGCTCGAGCAAAGCCTGCGCCTCCTCGCGCCCGTCCTTGCCGAAATATTTGACCAAGAGATAGACCATCGCCCAGAGATGCCGGCCCTCCTCGACATTGACCTGGAACAGGTTGCGCATGTCGTAAAGACTCGGCGCCGTCGCGCCGAGGAAGCGCTGCTGCTCGACCGAGGCCGGCTCGGTGTCGCCCTGGACGACGATGAGCCGGCGCAGCAGCGCGCGGTGCTCACCGGGCACTTCCTGCCAGGCGGGCTCCCCTTTATGGCGGCCGAACGGGATCGTGCGCCCCTCGACCTTCGGCGCGAGCAGGATGCCCCAGCGATAGGTCGGCATCTTCACATAGCCGAACTTGGCCCAGCCGGCAGGGTCGACGCCGACGGCGGTGCGCAGATAGACCTCGGACTGCTGGTAGCCGACCGGGCCCATGCCGCTCCACCAGTCGAGATATTTCGGCCGCCAGCCCTCGAGCGCGCGCTGAAGCTGCTTGTCGGAACCGAGGGCGACGTTGTTGGGAATGACGTCGTCATAGCTGATCTCGACGAAGCGGTCGCCGCTCGTCGATCCTGCCGAGTCGCTGAGAATGTCTTCGGCGCTCATGGGTTTCTCCTCGTGGGTCACGGGTCGCGTCAGTAGGTTTCCAAATGCAGCCGCCCGTCGCGTTTGAGCGCCTGCCCGTGGGTCTCCCAATCGAGCCCGGCCTTAGTCGCGATGTCGCGAAGCGCGGTTACGACGCCTTCCTCCATCGCCTTGAGGCCGCAGACGTAGAAATAGGCGTCCGGATCGGCGATGAGGGGGGCGAGATCGGCTGCCCGCTCGCGCATCGCGTCCTGCACATAGCGCTTGGGCTCGCCCTGCCTGCGGCTGAAGGCGAAGTTGATGTCGATAAAGTCCTTCGGCAGGTTCAAGAGCGGGCCGAAATAGGGCAATTCCTCCTTGGTGCGGGCGCCGAAGAACAGCATCAGCTTGCCGCCGTCGAACTTGCCGGATTTGCGCAATCGGCGCCGCCACTCGGTCATCGCCCGCATCGGCGCGCTGCCGGTGCCGGTGCAGATCATCACGATCGCGCTTTGCGGGTGGTTGGGCATGAGGAAGCTCAAGCCGAACGGTCCGGTCGCCTCGACCTTGTCGCCCACTTTCAAGTCGCAGAGATAATTGCTGGCGACGCCGCGGACGGGGCGGCCCTGATGATCCTCGAGCACCCGCTTCACGGTGAGCGAGACATTGTTGTAGCCCGGCCGCTCGCCGTTGCGCGGGCTCGCGACCGAATACTGGCGTGGGAAGTGCGGCCGCCCGTCGGCGCCGACGCCAGGAGGGACGATGCCGATCGACTGGCCCTCCAGCACCGGGAATGTCATGGAGCCGAAATCGAGCACGATGTGATGAGTGTCGTAGTCCTTGCCGACGTCCGTCACCCGCACATTGCCGACGACCGTGGCGGAAACCGACCTTGCGGCGGCCTTCGGTCCATAGAGATTCGCAATCGCGCGTTCGGCCGACCATGGCGGGACGACGGCTGCGTAGGCGCTGGCGTCGAACTCCGCTTTGCCCAGCGCGTCGGGCGAGACCGGCGGCGGCGCGTCGGCAAGCGAAGCCTCCGCCGCGGCGCCCGCCAGAGCGAGGTCGTCGGCGCTGAGCTCCGCCGGCAGGACGTCCCAGCCGAACTGCGCCTCGACGCTATAGGCGCGCGCGGGCGGCATCGCGCGCCAGTTGTCGATGCTGCCGGTCGGACAGGGCGGGACGCAGGCCATGCAGAGATTGCAGATGTTCGCATCGACCACGTAGTTGCGCGCATCATGCGATATCGCGCCGACCGGGCAGGTCGACTCGCAGGTGTTGCAGCGGATGCAGATTTCAGGGTCGATCAGGTGTTGCCTGACGAGCCCGGCCTCGGTGGCCGCGATCACGCGCTTATCCCTGCGGCGAGGACGATAAAGCGCTGTTGGACCGCGTCGAATTGTGACGTCATTGCGAGCGAAGCGAAGCAATCCAGGGGAACGTCGAGCGCCGTACGTTCCCCTGGATTGCTTCGTCGCCATAGCCCGTCGGAAGACGGGCGTTCTTCCGAACGCCCTATGGCTCCTCGCAATGACGCTTCAGCGCGGTCGGAAAATGTTTCAGAGTGGCCCATCGGCTACACCCGGTTCCAGTCGAAGGCGGCTTTTTCGCCCTTGCCGTAGACCTTGAGCGCGCCCTTGTCGCCGACCGCGTTCGGGCGCTGGAAGATCCAGTTCTGCCAAGCGGTGAGGCGGCCGAAGACGCGGGTGGCCAAAGTTTCCGGACCGTCGAAGCGCAGGTTCGCCTCGAGCGCAGTCAAGGCGTCGGGGCTCATCGACGCGCGCTCCTCGACCGCGATCCGGATCTCGTCTGCCCAGTCGATGTCGTCGGGAATGCTGGTGGCGAGGCCGAGGGCGAACGCCGCCTCGGCGTCAAGCGGCCGGCCGATATTGGCTTTCAGCGCCTCGAGCGCCGGCTTTTCGTCGTAGAAGCGGCGCCCGAGACGGCTCTGCCCGCTCGCCATCGGGTAGTCGCCGAAGTTCGCCGCGCTGAGCGCGACCTCAGGCGCGCGGTTTTTCCCGCCGGGCAGCGCCAAGTGGTAGATCCGGTCGCAGGCGAGGGCCAGCTCCATCAGCGTGCCGGCGAAGCATGAGCCCTCATCGACGAGCGCGAACAGGCTGCGCGAGGTGACGTCGAGCCGGCTGAAGGTGCGGCGCAGATAGCCGATGGTCTCGCGCACCAGCCAATTTCCCTTGAGCGCGCCGAGCGTCGCGTCCATCGCCAGCGCGGCCTCGACGTCGCCCTCGGTCTTGATCAGCCACAGCCCGATGTCGAGCTCGTTGGTGCGCATGGAGAGGATCGCATCCTCGAGTTCCCGGGCGAGCGCCAGCGGATACCAGGCCGCGCCTTGGGCCTCGATCGCGGCGATGTCCCGCGGCTCGCCGCCGCTCGGCCCTTTCACCGTGAACGTGGCGGCGCGCGCGCCGCGATCGATCGCCACCGTCACATGCGAATAGCGCAAGGCGTCGGCCTCGATCGTGCGCTCGATTGGGGTGAGCGCGACGCCCTTGGCCGATGACAGGCGATCGCTGGTCGCCGCCAGCGCCAGCGCGCGCTCGCTGACCGCGGCGGCAAACTGCGCCGGCTTGGCGATCGCATCGACAAGGCGCCAGTTGAGCGCCTTCTCGCCGCGCACCCCTTCGCTGGTGGTGCAGAAGACATCCGCCAGGTCGTGGCGAACGTGACGCTTGTCGGTCAGCCGCGTCAGGCCGCCGGTGCCGGGCAGCACGCCGAGCAACGGCACCTCGGGAAGGCTGACCGCGCTCGAACGATCGTCGATGAGAAGGATCTCGTCGCAGGCCAGCGCCAATTCATAACCGCCGCCGGCGCAGGAGCCGTTGACGGCGGCCAGGAACTTCAGCCCCTCATGCTTCGACGAGTCTTCAAGCCCGTTGCGCGTCTCGTTGGTGAATTTGCAGAAGTTGACCTTCCAAGAATGGCTCGAGACGCCGAGCATGAAAATGTTGGCGCCGGAGCAGAACACCCGCTCGCGCGCGCTGGCGATGACCACGGCGCGCACCTCGGGGCGCTCGAAGCGGATGCGGTTGACGGCGTCATTAAGCTCGATATCGACGCCGAGATCATAGCTGTTGAGCTTGAGCTTATAGCCGGGGCGCAGGCCCGCGTTCTCGTCGAAATCGGCGAGGAGCGTCGCCACCGGCCCGTCGAATTTGAGCTTCCAGTGCTTGTAGCGCGACGGTGCGGTTTGATAGTCGACCCGGTCCATTGCGCTCCCGTTCATAGGCAATTTAATGCAAACAATGCACCATAGTGCATTCTCAAGTGGCCGGCAAGCTTCTCAGGCAGTCACTGGGCGGGGAGGCCGATCGCCTCCCGCACCTGCACCCGCACAATCTCGAAGGTTTCGGCCAGCGGCTGGGCGCTGGTGTCGATGTGGATGTCCGCCTTCGAATAGAAGGCCGCCCGCCCGGCGAGGATGCTCTTAAGATCCTCCATCGCCTCGCGGCTCGCCGCCATCGGCCGGAGATCGCCCTGCGCGGCGACGCGGCTCATGTGGTCTTCGGGGTCGGCCTTGAGCCAGACGCTGGCGCAGCGGCGCAACAACAGGTTGAAGCTGACGAGGTCGGAGACCAAGCCGCCCGCAGTGGCGATGACCGCCTCGGGATAGGCGTCAATGGCTTCCTCGAGCGCGCGCCGTTCGTAGCGGCGGTAGGCGTTCTGGCCGTAAAGTCCGAGAATCTCGCTGATGCTGCAGCCGGCGAGCTTCTCGATCTCGCGGCTGAGCTCGACGAACGGAAAGTCGAGATCCTCCGCCAGCATCCGGCCAAGCGTCGATTTGCCCGCGCCGCGCAGGCCGATGAGCGCGATTCGGCGCGAGCGGGCGGACGCTTCGTCGCTGCGCGGCAGCGCGGCGCCGACGAGTTCGGAGGCCGCCAGGCGCACGCGGCGCAGCGTCGCCTCGTCGCGATCCGAGAGCATTTCGCGCAACATCAGCCATTCCGGCGAGCGGGTGGTGACGTCGCCCAGAACCTCAGCCAACGAGCATTGCAGCGCCCGGGTGACGTTGAGGAGAATGAGGATCGAGGCGTTGCCGACGCCGTATTCGAGATTGGCCAGGTGCCGCTCGGATACGCCGGTCGCGCGCGCGAGCGCCTTGCGGGTGAGGCCGCGACGCGCCCGCAGAGCCCTGACGCGCTCGCCGAGCGCCGCGAGAAACGGCTCCCTCCGCCCGTCCGCGGTTTCGTCGGTCCCGGCGGACGGGTTCGCAGGCGAATTTTCGCCCGCGGCGCGAGGCGCGGCGACTTCGGCTTCGGCCGGCGATGGCGCCAGATTGTTTGACAAGATTCTTGCGCGCCCCTAAGAGGACATGAAGCACAATATTGCATCAAACCGAAGCAAGCAAGCCTTGGCGCGCCGTTTCGCGCGGGCCTCGAGGGAATTCAGGAGACGCCGATGGGGATGAGCGCCGTTGAGCCGCCGCCAGAGGCGTTCAACTTCGCGGCTCACCTTCTGGGCGCGAACGCCGGGCGGCCGGGCAAGACGGCGTTCATCGACGACGCCGGGGCGGTGACTTACGGGGAGCTGGACGAGCGCGCCCGACGGTTGGCCGCGGCCCTCAAGGAGCGCGGCGTCAAGCGCGAGGAGCGCGTGCTCATCCTGATGCAGGACGGCGCTGACTGGCCGGTCGCCTTCTTAGGCGCGATGCTGGCGGGCGTCGTTCCGGTTGGGGTCAACACCCTGCTCACCGCCGACGACCTCGCCTACATGCTCGAGCACTCGCGCGCCCAGGCCGTTTTCGTGAGCGGAGCGGTCAAGCCGGCGCTGAAGGCGGCGCTGGCCAAATCGGATCATGAGGTTCACACGGTCGTGGTGTCGCGCCCGGCTCAGCCGCTCGACTTCGGCGAGGTCGCGTTCGAGGACTTCGTCGCCCGCGGGAAGCCGCTGATGAAGCCCGCCCGCACACATGCCGACGAGCCCGCGTTCTGGCTCTATTCGTCCGGCTCGACCGGGCGGCCGAAGGGGACGGTGCATTCGCACGCCAACCCGTACTGGACGACCGAGCTCTACGGCAAGACGATCCTGGGCTTGCAGGAGAGTGACGTCTGCTTCTCGGCCGCCAAGCTCTTCTTCGCCTACGGGCTCGGCAATGCGCTGACCTTTCCGCTCGCCGTCGGCGCGACGGCGCTCCTGATGGCCGAGCGGCCGACGCCGGACGCCGTATTCAAGCGCTGGCGGGGCGGCGTCGGCGGGATCAAGCCGACGGTCTTCTATGGCGCGCCGACCGGTTTCGCCGGCATGCTCGCTTCGCCCGGCCTGCCGGCGCGGGAGGATGTTGCGCTGAGACTCGTGTCGTCCGCCGGCGAGGCCCTGCCGGCGGAGATCGGCGAGCGTTTCAAGCGCCATTTCGGCGTCGACATCGTCGACGGCATCGGCTCGACCGAGATGCTGCACATCTTCATCTCCAACCGTCCGGACAAGGTGCGCTACGGCTCGACCGGCTGGCCGGTGCCGGGCTACGACATCGAATTGCGGACTGAGGACGGGCGCGGGACGCCGGACGGTGAGCCGGGCGATCTCTACATTCAGGGGCCGTCGGCGGCGCTGATGTACTGGGGCGCCCGCGCGAAAACGCGCGAGACCTTCGAGGGCCGCTGGACCAAGAGCGGCGACAAATATATCCGCAACGCCGACGGCTCGTTCACTTACGCCGGCCGGTCGGACGACATGCTGAAGGTCGGCGGCATCTGGGTGAGCCCGTTCGAGGTCGAGGCGACGCTCGTGCAGCATCCGTCCGTCCTCGAAGCGGCGGTGATCGGCGCGCCCGACGCCGACGGCTTGGTCAAGACCAAGGCCTACGTGGTGCTGAAGGAGGGCGCCTCAGCAGACGAGGCCGAGCTGCAGCGTTTCGTCAAGGACCGCCTCGCCCCCTACAAATACCCGCGCGCCATCGAGTTCATCGCCGAATTGCCCAAGACCGCGACCGGCAAGATCCAGCGGTTCAAGCTCAGGGAGCGGGAGGCGGGCGGGGGGTGACGCGTTGCCGCACCCGGCTTGGCGCTGGCGGCGAAACGGCTCATGGTCTTTCCCTGACCAGGCGTCTGGCCGACTTGCTTCTGTGTCATTTCCGGACGGTCGCAAAGCGACGAATCGGGAATCCAGGACCGCATCTCCTTGCGGCGGCTCCGGATTTCCGGTCGGACCCTCGATCGGTTGAGAACGATAGGGTGAATGACGTGGTGCGTCCCAGCCGCGGACCCGCAGCCGGCCGGCACGGAGGCGTGAAACGGGAACGATAGCTCACCATCACTCGAAGTTTCCGCCGGTTTCGTCCTCGATGGTGTCCGCCGACTGCAGCATCTGCGACAGCTGATCGGCTTCAAGGGCGTCGCTTCGGGCGATGACGATGTGCGCCTCGCCTTCGCGCGTGCGCCAGAGGCGATAAATGAGCGCGGCCGACTCGGGTGGCGAGGGAGCATCCGGCCGATCGAAACGCTGC
>Ga0209139_10000772_pt1 | contig 11510 bp, 9 predicted proteins | sample BogFormECP14_OM3_FD_188246 | JGI IMG/M metagenome (GOLD analysis project Ga0209139, IMG submission 188246) | Bog forest soil microbial communities from Calvert Island, British Columbia, Canada - ECP14_OM3 (SPAdes) (version 2) | ecosystem: Environmental > Aquatic > Freshwater > Wetlands > Bog ...
GCCACAGTCTAGCCAGCGCGGGCGGGGCCCTTCCAGGGTAAACAAGCCCCGCCCCTTCAAGTTCTGAGGAGTGATCGGGATTTTTTCGGTATCCGGCACTCGGAGCGACTAACAAGTCAGAAAAGAGTAAAGATAACGCAGAGACGCAGAGTGCGCGAAGAGCTTGCGCGCGGGCTATAGGCTAGGAGTTCAGCGGGATTGACTCGCCGATGCGGCGTGGCGCAGGCCGAGGACGCGCATCAGGGTGGCTTGCAGTTTGAGGAGTTCTTGTTCGCGTTCGTGCTCTACTTTTGTACGGTCACTGAGGGCTTCTTTCAACAAAATCAGGTTGCGGCGAAATTCCATTTGGGCGAGGACGAGGCGGCTCAAGGCTTTGAGGGCCTCTTTTTGTTCGGGCTCCAACTCGCGGGGAGTTTGATCGACTACGCAGAGTGTGCCGAGCGCGTAGCCGTCTTCGTTGATGAGAGGAGCGCCGGCGTAGAAGCGAATGTGCGGGTCGGAAACAACGAGCGGATTATCGCGGAAGCGGTCGTCCGCGAGTGCATCAGGAACCACGAAAACATCGGATTGCAAAATGGCGTGAGAGCAGAAGGCGACTTCGCGCGAGGTTTCCGTCGCGTCGAGGCCGATCCGTGATTTGAACCATTGGCGGTCGTCGTCGATTAAAGAGATGAGCGCGATGGGCGTTTTGCAGATGAACGAGGCTAGCTGCGTTAAGTCGTCAAACGATTGTTCGGGGTCGGTGTCGAGCAGGCCGTAACGTTCCAGGGCGGCGAGGCGTGCTGGCTCGTTGGCTGGCTTGGCGATGACGGGCATGGTGGCTCCGGGACAGAACGAACGGCCGGGCAAAGGCTTCTCGGCGGTGGCCATCATACTCCAAGAGCGGGCAACTTGCCTCCTCTTGCTGGCCATTATTCCTACCTGGCGGATTCGCCCAACTTCAAGACCAAAACCTGGCCATTGGAGTGAAAGCTGCCGCCGGTGGCGGTCCTGGCGTCCTGCATCGGATCCTTCGGCAGAACATGGGTGACTTCCGCAACCAGCCCCGTCGAGATTAGTGTTTTTTCGACGTAGTCTCTCTCGAGGTCGATATCGGGATCGATTTTGTGCGTCAGGCCGTTGTTGCGCTGATCTTTTTCGAAGCCGACATCGTGCGTGGCTGCCCCGACCCAGAGCACTCGCCCATCAACTACGAAGGGTGCCTTCCATATACGCAGGTGATTGCGCGAAGCAACAACAGCAATAGGCTCAGCGTGCGCCCAGCCATAGTCTTGTTGTCGGCCGAAGAGATAAAGCGGGCTCATCGGCATGGTGAGATAGGATTCCTTGGACATGCTTGCCAGGAAGCCGTTAAGAACGGTTTCTTTGACGTTGGCGTCGACCTTGACCCATCCGGCCGTTGTGAAGACTTTTTCCATGGCTTCCTTAGAGCCGATGATAAGGAAATTGACCATATCGCCGGGGTCTCCAGCTTTGTCGGCGACGCGGCGCGGGATTTCCGCGAAAAGATCATTGTTGACGCCGCGCATGGAGGGCACAGCTTTGGCGGTGTAGAGTACGGCGTTAGAGTCGGCAGGATAAATCTCGATGCGAACCGAATACGTGCCATCGCCAGTGTCGCTGCTCAGTTGATTGATGCCGATCGAGAGACGGCCCGAGAAAGGCGAGACGAGGTCGCGTTTGGCGCCGATAAGAAACGGTTGCGAAGTTTCTTTGTCGCCGATGCGGCCGATCACCGCGCCGCGGCCAGCTTCGTTGAAGGGCAGATTGCGCAGTAGATCTTTGTAGCCGCGAGCGATTCCGGCGGGGGTGGTGTCGGTTCGCTGATCGGCGTAGCGAAGGGCTCCAGTCGCCGTGGCGACCATGTGTTCAGCGGCTTGTACGTCTATACCGGTATCAACCCAGGACGAATCGCCCGTGAGCTGAACTTCTTGCGACACGCGCAGCTTGCCTGACGGAGCGGACGCGAATGCGGCAGCGGAGTTTTGTGCGGAGACGCTAGCCACCGATTGCTGCACTTGCGGTGCGGCATTTTCTGCAGCCAGATGGGTGATCAGACTGAAAGGTAAGATTCCTGGCACGAAGCAAACTGCCAAGAAAAAGCCAGCTCTCTTTGTGAGTGGGGAACTCATGGGGTCGAGCCATCCCGCGGCGGGTGTGAACGCATCCTCACTGTTACCAGATGCCTGCCGGAGTAGCAAGAGTTGGATGGCAGGCTGTTTGCCCGAGCGGCTGATTCCTTGACGGATGGGAAGGGCGCTTGTAAATTGAAAAGATGCTGCAGGGTTGCCACAGGAGAGTGTGCGCCCCAGGGGATTTTGGCGGAGAAGTTGAAAGACAGAGCCAGTGCCTGTCCCGCCTCAGAGGTCGAACAAGCGGTTCAGAGAGTATCCAGCTCGAGCGAGAACTGCGGCAGAGTTCATGAGAAAACAACTTCAACGACGAATGATGGGCGGATTGTGCGCAGCGATAGTCTTTCTGTTAGCGCCGCTGGTGGCGAGCGGACAGGTGCCGCTACCCCCCGCTCCGCTACGAACGGCGCCAGTCACCAACGTTACGGTGGACGGCAGCGAGGCCATGTTCACGACGATGTGCGCGCTTCTGGCCGCCGGTTTCGAATCGAATGTAAGCGCTGAGAATTGGCACCCGCTGCGCGCGCGGCTCCGCGAGCAGATGCAGCATCAGCAGGGCCCGGCGGTGGACGCAGTGCGGGAGTTCTACAAGGGCCATGTGCTGCGCGATTCGGGAGCGACACTTTCGCGCTACATTTGGTTTGGACTGCTTTCCGGGCCCGCGCCAAACTTCGAGATCACCCTCAAGCGAGACGACCAGCCGTTGGAAGTGCTGGCGCTCGAGGGTTTCAGCGAAATCCTCTCTAACTATTACAAAGAGCAAAAAATCGGACAGCTCTGGCGGGGATTGCAGCCCGTATATAACGGAGAAATCGAGAAGGTGCATGACCCCGTGTCGCAAATCGTTTTTGTGACCACAGGTTATCTGCGAGAGGCCCAGGATAATTCGACGACCAGGACGTTCACGATCATTCTGGAGCCGCTGGTCGGGCGCATCACGAACGTGCGGAATTCCGGCGAGCATTACTCGATCGTACTTAGCGGCTCGGACGATATACCGACGGATATCGTGCGGCACGCCTTTTTGCATTTCCTGCTCGATCCGCTTCCGCAGCAATATCCGCATGTGCTGGCGGTCAAGCGGCCTCTGTTTGACAAGGCAACCTCGGCGCCCAGGCTCGCGCCGGACCTGAAAGATGATTATGAGGCTTTTTTTGCCGAGTGCCTGGTACGGGCGGTGGAACTAAAGCTTAAGAAACTATCGCCTGGCGAAAGAGAAGCGGCGATGGACCGCGATGACGAGGAAGGCTATGTGCTCGTGCGGCCTATTTTTAGCGGGCTGACAAAATACGAAGCTTCCGAGCCTTCCATGGCGATTTATTTTCAGGACCTGGTACGAGGCATCAATTTAGCCACGGAAGCCAAGCGGATTGACGGCATCAAATTTACATATGCGGATCGAGCCCCGAAGGAAGGAGATCCAGCCAGCGAAGCGGTGACGCGGCACAAGCTGGCTCAGCCTACGACCGTGCCGAACGACGCGGATGCAATCGCGGAGCTGACCGATGGCGAGCGCCGAATCGCTGAGAAAAATCCGCAAGCGGCGGCAGTATCCTTCCAAAAGGTTTTGGCCAAATATCCGGACCAAATCCGCGCATGGTACGGTCTTGGACTGGTAGCTTTGTTGGAGCATGATGGTCCTCGAGCGAAAGAGGTATTTGGCCGGCTGACCACGGGAGCGCATGCGGCGACGCAAGATCCTATGGTAATGACCTGGTCGCATGTTTATCTCGCGCGGATTTATGATGATGAAGGGCAGCAGGGGCTTGCCAAAAGCGAGTTTCAAGCGGCGCTCGCCGTGCCCGGAGCGCCAGAGCAAGCAAAACAAGCGGCGCAGAGGGGCCTCGAAGCCGTAAACCTTGAGAAACCAGCCGAGCGGCCTTAGAGTTAGGAACGGCAAACGATAGAGCTTGGGAAGAACGAGACGGTGAAAATCGAGCCTGCGAGCTCGATCGACGACTTGAAGAAGAAAACAGGAGGCGGGAAATGAAGGGGACGTGGCAGAAGTGGATGGGAGCAGGGGTTTTTGCAGGATTGGTGTTGTTGGGATGCGTTGGGGCAGCTGCACAGAGTGGCAGCGGCCAAAGCGGGCAGAGTGGTGGTCAAAGTGGGCAGAGCGCGCCGCCCGCGCAGCAGCCCGCCGATAAAGACAAGGCGAACACACTGACGCTGGACACACCGGCGCCCCCCGTGAATGCGGAAGAGGATGCCGCGTTCAAAGCGTTCAATGCCATACCTCTGACGGATGGCGCGAAGAAAATTCAGGCCGCAGAAGCGTTTATTCAGAAGTACCCGCAGAGCCGCTACAACGCAGCAGTATATTCGAATCTCGTGAAACTCTATGTGGCGGGGAACGACATCCAAAAGATGCAGGATGCCGGCGAGAAAGCCATTGCTCTCGCTCCAACCGACGTGCAGACCCTGGCGATTCTTGGCCAGACGCTTCCTCGAGCGTGGAATGCGAACATGCCGAACGCCGCTGTGCAATTAGATAAGGCGGAAAAGTACTCCAAGTCGGCGATCGAGCTCACCCCGACGATCCCTAAGCCCGATGGAATGACCGACGAGCAGTTCACTTTTGCCAAGAATCAGACGCTGGCGATGGCCCATAGCGGATTGGGACTCGTGTATTTCCGGAGGGGCAAGTATGACGAGGCTATTCCCGAGTTTGAGGCATCCACGAAAGTGGACCCAAATCCCGAGGCCGATCCGGTGACTTTCTACGTCCTGGCGATTTCGGACGAGAAGACTTCGCATTTTGACGCAGCCGTGACGGCGTTCGTCAAGTGCTCCGCCATTCCCGGCAGTTTGCAGCCGACGTGCAAAAGTGGCGCCGAAGAGGCCAAGAAACTGGGCTCCACGCAGTTGAGCGCACCGAAATAAGCGCCGCCAGCGCTTGGCGCGCTGCTCAAAGACATGACCCAAAGTGACGCAAGGCAACTCGAGGAGCGTCTTGGTTATCGGTTTAAGAAGCCGGAACTCCTCGAGCGTGCTTTGACGCATAGCTCCGCGGTACCGGAATTGCGTGCGGAACGTACGGAAGAATCCGCGGAAGCAGCCATCCGGGATAATGAAAGGCTGGAATTCCTGGGGGACGCTGTTCTGGAGTTGCTCGCGAGAGAATATCTGCTCGAGTCGTTTCCAGAATGGAGCGAGGGCCAGCTTTCCAAAAGCCGGGCGCGGCTAGTGAATGCCCACTCTCTGCACGATGCGGCGAGCCGGGTGAGGCTTGGCGAGCATTTGCGGCTTGGACGTGGCGAAGAAAAGACTGGTGGGCGAGAAAAGCCGGCGCTTCTAGCGGATGCTTTCGAAGCGGTCGTGGCTGCGGTTTATATGGACGCGGGGCTCGGGCCCACGCGGGAGATGCTCAAACGACTGCTCTTTGAACAAGCTCTCGAAGCGCGTGGAGAGCGGATCTCGGACTCGGACCGTAAGTCCGCGCTGCAGGAATTTTTGCAAGGGCACGGAAAGCCCACTGCTGAATACCGGCTGTCTGGCGAAAGTGGCCCGGATCATCAAAAAATTTTCCAGGTGGAAGTCTGGATTGATGGTGAGCGCATGGCCAGGGGCGAAGGCAGCACAAAAAAAGAAGCGGAACAACGTGCGGCGCAGAGCGCGATGGAATTGCTGGAACGAAAGTGACATGCGAGTGGAATGGAAAGGCTGAGATGAAATGGCGGAAGAGACTGCGCTAAAGGTCGAAGAGCCAGTGGATCTGGTTGCGCCGGCCGCGCCAAAAAAAGACGAACCCCATGAGGATCCCACGACGATTTCCGAATATTTGGAATCGTTGCTGGTGACGGTGCTTCTGGCGTTGTTCGGGACCAGCTTTGTCGTTCAGGCGTTCAAGATTCCGTCGGCTTCCATGGAAGGGACGCTGCTGATTGGCGACCATCTGCTCGTCAACAAATTTATCTTCGGCGGCAGCGGAGCCTGGTATGAAAAAGTGCTTCCGTATCGACCTTTGGAGCGCGGCGATATTATCGTTTTCAAGTACCCCTACGCGGACCACCAACATTTTGTGAAACGGGTAATTGGTTTGCCAGGCGACCGTTTGAAGATGGTGGACCAGCAAATGTTCGTCAATGGAAAGCCGCTGAACGAGCCGTACGTCGTTCACGACCACGATCAGCTGGCGAATTACGACCCTTTCAACACTTCGTTTCCACCTCGCCGGGATCAGATGATTTCGCAGCAAGTCGTCACGGAATCCGGCTGGAGGGAAACGTTACGCAGCTATGTGCAAGGCGACGAAATCGTCGTACCGCCCGGGAAATTATTTGCCATGGGCGACAATCGAGACCACAGCTCGGACAGCCGCTACTGGGGATTCGTGGATCGCAGCGCGATCATGGGGCGGCCTTTTCTGATTTATTGGTCGGTGGACGCTACCAGCAACGATTACACGCAGACAACTTTTCTCCAGCGGCTGGTGGGAGTGTTTGACACTCTCGCGCACCTTCCTTCTCGCACGCGCTGGAGCCGCATGCTGCATACGGTGCACTGAACTTCTTGGTTTTTCGATTGCGGATTTTTCTTTGAAGAGTTTTCTGAAAAATCGGCACCTGGAACTATGACAGGACCCCGCGGAGTCCGTCTTACAGTAGCTTTTCATTTGCAGGCCAGTCTGCGAAACTTCCGGACAAGATGAAAATCCCGCGCAAGTGGTGGAAGCTGGCGCTTACGATTGTGGCGCTGCTTGTGGCCATGCAGATAAGCGTGTCTCTGCTCGTTCGCACGCGCCGCGTGCGCGCATATCTGACCTCGCAATTGGAGAGAGCGTTCGGACGGCCGGTCGAGGTCGGGCAGTTCGCGGTGCAATTGCTTCCCACGCCACGGCTGGATGCCGAACAAGTTTCCGTTGGTGAAGACCCCGCGTTCGGCAATGAATATTTTCTGCGTGCAGAAAACTTGTCCGCCGGACTCCGCTGGACCGGATTACTGCGCGGCCATTTCGAATTCGGAACGCTTTCGCTGAGCCGGCCGAGTCTGATCCTGGTGCGCAACAACCAGGGAAGATGGAACCTGGAGCGGTGGCTGCCCCCGGCGAAAGCCGCGGAGGGAGCCAGCGCGCGCGTTTACGGACCGCCATCGGCGATCGCACCCGTCAACCGCTTGCTGAAAATCGATTTCGATGAAGGCCGCGTCAATTTCAAAAATGTGGACGATAAGCTGCCCTTTGCGCTGACTGGCGTCTCTGGAAGCGTGGAGCAGGTGGCGGCCGGACGCTGGCAGCTTCGCCTCGAAGCGCAGCCCTGGCGCAGTGGCGTGGCGCTGCAATCGGCGGGAACGGTGAAGGTGCAAGGAGACGTCGCGGGAACTTCGGCGCGATTGCAGCCAGCGCAAATCACGGTCCACTGGGAGGAAGTCTCGCTGGCGGACCTGTTCCGTCTGCTGCGCGGCCGCGATTACGGCATGCGCGGTGTGTTTACGCTGGACGGAACGCTAAAGAGCGGCGCCGCCGACGCCAGCTCGATCACCGAAACGCCTGCAGGCGAATGGATTTTTTCCGCGGAAGCCCGTGCGACGCAAATTCATCGCTGGGATTTAATCCAACGAAGCGACAATCCGCGCTTAAGATTTGGCGTCAAAGGTCATTGGAACGTGGCAGCTGGAAGCGTGCGCGCGGAAGAAGTGATTATCGAAGGCCCGCGTTCGAATTTGCGAGGAGCGGCAAATTATGTGACCGGCCCCGCGCCCGCCTTTGAGGTGCAACTGGATTCTTCAGGTATTCAGGCAACAGATTTGCTGGCATGGTACAGAGCGTTTCATCCAGGTGTAGACGATGGAGTTTCGGCCGAACAATTCTTCACAGGCGCGATGACTCTGCGCGGTTGGCCGTTGGAGATCGGCGAGGCTGCCTTCTCCAGCAACGGCGGCGTCGTGAAAGTGCCCGGCCTGAAAGCTCCCTTGCGGATCGGTCCCGTGCATATCGGGCGCGAGCGAAACCTGCTGGTGTCAGAGCCGATACGCATTGCTCTCGGCGGCGCAGCACATGAGGTCTTCGCTCCCAAGAAGCGGCGCATGGCGACGCTGATGGAAAACGCCGCAGATATTACACTCACTCAGGATCTGGGCGCGCACATAGGCAGCATCAGTATGGAAGGGCACGTGCAAAAGGTCGAAGAAGTGCTAAAGGTCGCGTCCGCTTTGGGGCGGCCTGTAAATCACGGATGGGAACTGACAGGAGAGGCGCTCGCGGTGATGCGGTGGGAATGGCAGACGCCCTTGAGCAGCCGCTGGAATGGCAGAATTCTGTTTAATAAGGCGACGCTCGCAGTCGCGGGTCTAAACCAGCCTCTCGCCGTGCAGGAAAGCACGGTGAATTGGAAAGACGGAGTGCGCACCGTGGACTTGGCCAGGGTTGAGGGATTCGGCGGCACTTGGTCCGGCTCTATCAGGGAAAAAAGTATTACCGACGGCGAGGACCGCCCGAAATGGAATTTTACTTTGGCTACAGATCGCATGAACGCCGCCGAACTGGATCGTTGGGTCGGGCCGCGCGCTCGGCCAAACTGGTTGCAGAGGCTGTTGCCGTCGCTGCTCGGTGGATCGTCGCCAAGTCCAGCCGCGAGTGAATTGGTCCGCCAGATGAATGCCGATGGGGAAATAAACATTGGGGAATTGACGGTGGAAAAGTTAAAACTCGCGAATGTGCACGCGGAAGGAGCCTTGCACGACCTCCAACTCGAAGTGCGCGCAGCGGACGCGCAATGGGCTGGCGGCACGGTGCACGCGCAAGTGAAGGCGAAGTTTGCACCCATGCCGAAATACGATGTCATCGCGAAACTCGATCGCGTGAGTCTTGCGGAGATTCCCGCGCCCGGGCGATTCACGGAGCGGCTTGGGGGCTTGGCATCGGGCACGGTGCACGTCGAGACGGGCGGCATTGGGCGCGACGAACTCCTGCAGAAATTGTCCGGCGACGGCGAGATTCAGCTGCAGAAAGTGGAATTTCGTGGCTGGGACGTGAACGCCAGCGTGTCTGACGGCGCGCCACATACAGGCACTTCGCGGTGGACAAGCGGCGAAGGGGCGTTTACGATGCGCAACCGCGCAGTTACCGTCGAACATTTGACGTTGGAATCCGGCGCGGAGAGAACTGCGCTGCAAGGCACGGTAAGTTTCACGCGCGATGCGAACTTGACCATTGAAACGTTGAATGCGGGAAAGCGGCGCGGCAGGACAATTGGTATTAATGAGGCCGGACACGTGCTGAAAATATCCGGGTCGTTGGATGGGCCGCGCGTTTCGGTCGAAAAGGTGGCCGCGCATCAGCCTGCGGATTGAGATTTGAGAAAAAGGAATTGGAAAGCAAAATCCAGGGATGAGTGGAGGCTGTTGATGAGGCGTATTGTACCGATAGTGATCCTGGCAGCGCTGATGATTTGCCCCGCTGCTAACGCGCAAAAGGCGCCGACGCTCGAACAGTTTCTGAGCGCGCCGTTTCCCACGGAGTTGACGGCCGCGGCCGCGAAGGGCCGCGTCGCGTGGGTCTTCAACGCGAATGGTGCGCGCAATCTTTGGATCGCGGAGCCCGCGGCGGATGGAAGTTACAAGTCACGCCAACTCACATCGTACAAAGACGACGACGGCCAGGACCTCGGCATGCTCAGTTGGGCGCCAGACGCGGAAACGATTGTCTACACCCATGGCGGCGACCTTGAATTCGCCAACGCGGGATATCCCAATCCGCAGAATTCGCCGCAAGGCGTCGAGCAGAATATCTGGGCTGTCTCGTTAAATGGCGGCGCTCCGAAGAAACTCGGCGAAGGTCATTCGCCTGCCATTTCGCCCAAAGGAGGCAGCGTTGCCTTCATCTTCAAGACGCAAGTGTGGATTGCGAAACTCGATGGCAGCGAGAAAGCAGAGCAGTTGATTCACTCGAATGGCGGAGCGAGCGGTTTGCGTTGGTCGCCCGACGGCTCCAAGCTGGCGTTCGCCAGCCGCCGCGGAGATCACGGCTTCATCGGCGTCTATGACATCGCCGCCAAATCGCTGATTTATCTTGATCCAAGTGTGGACACCGACAGTCAAGCGGCATGGTCGCCGGACAGCCGCAGAATTATTTTCGTTCGCATCGCCTCTGCGAAAAGCAAACTACCATTTAGCCCAGACCGCGAAGGGCAACCGTGGTCCATCCGAATCGCGGATGCAACAACGGGCAAAGGCCAGGAAATTTGGCGCGCGGACGCAGGTAGCGGCAGTGTGTTTCACGGAGTTGTCGCGGAGAATCAGTTGATATGGGCGGTGGGCGACCGCATCGTTTTTCCGTGGGAGCGTGGCGGCTGGATTCATCTGTGGTCCGTTCCCGTAAGCGGCGGCACAGCAAAGCTGCTCACGCCGGGAAATTTCGAAGTGGAATATGTTTCGGCCAGCGAGAACGGCCAGGTGATCGTTTATTCCTCGAATCAAGAGGACATTGATCGGCGTCACGTTTGGAAAGTTTCTCCCACCGGCGATCATCCCGAAGCCCTGACGTCTGGCGCGGGGATCGAAACCGCGCCAGTGCTCGCCAGCGACGACAAGACAGTTGTGGTCCTGCGTTCCGATGCGCATACCACGATGCGTCCAGCCCTCGTCGCGAGCAAAGGCGAACTCCGCGACCTTGCTCCCGAATCGCTGCCGGCGGATTTTCCCGCCAGCGCCATGTTTCTTGGAATCGGTCACATCCCGAACGCCAAAATGTTTGGAGAGCAGCTCGAAACCGACGCCGATGGGTATCTGAAGACGCATGATTTCGTGCACACTCGCGTACCCGGAGTCTTTGCTTGCGGCGACGTACAAGACCGGCGCTACCGGCAGGCCATCACCGCGGCGGGAACGGGTTGCATGGCGGCGCTGGAAGTCGAAAAATTTCTGGAAGAGCACGGTCAATAAGAATTCCCCGGGGAGGTGTCCGCATGAGCGCACAAACTGCTTGCCCACACGTGAAAGATATCCGCAAAGTCACACCGAGCGGAGAAGGCTGTAAGGAATGCCTCGAGATGGGCGATACCTGGGTCCATTTGCGGTTGTGCCTGGAATGTGGCCACGTAGGATGTTGCGATTCGTCCAAGAATAAGCACGCCACTAAGCATTTTCACCACACCAAACATCCCATGATGCAGTCCTTTGAGCCGGGAGAAGACTGGCGCTGGTGCTTCGTGGACGAAATTTTCTTGTAATCCCTCTCAATTTTTTGTTGTGACCAAAGTACTACCCGCACCCCCACCGCGGTTACCTTCTCGTTTTCATTAGAAGGCTCTAACTTCATATGAATAGTTATGCGTCACTTATCTGGAGTTGTGGTTCTTATCCTTTTCGGTGCAGTTCTTTTTACCTCTTCACCAGCAACAGCCCAGCAGGATTCCGGTGATGGCTCGCGCAAGGTAGTGA
>Ga0209139_10000773_pt1 | contig 11483 bp, 14 predicted proteins | sample BogFormECP14_OM3_FD_188246 | JGI IMG/M metagenome (GOLD analysis project Ga0209139, IMG submission 188246) | Bog forest soil microbial communities from Calvert Island, British Columbia, Canada - ECP14_OM3 (SPAdes) (version 2) | ecosystem: Environmental > Aquatic > Freshwater > Wetlands > Bog ...
CTCGGCGGGGAATCTTTAAGCCGGCTCAAATGCGATTTCTTCTGTCGATCAACACGGTGTTCCCGAAGACGGGCAACCGCGTGTGGTATGACGATCAGCGTGAGGTTCACCGCCAGATTTTTGACGGCGACCAGATGGTGGACTACGCCTTCATGGGCGAAAATCCAGACGCCGCAGACAATCGCTGGCTCCGAGAAGCCTTCGAGAACCAAGTTCCGATCATCTATTTTCTGGGGATCGCTCCGGGACGATATCAGGCCATCCTTCCCGCCTTCATTGGAGGTTGGGATAGGCCGTCACGACGAGCTCAGATTAGCTTCGGCCTCTCTGAACAAAGCAACCTTAAGCCGCCCGCGACGGACACTGAGCGCCGATACGCGTTAACCGCCGTGAAGCAACGTCTCCACCAAGCGTCTTTCCGTGAAGCGGTGATCACCGCTTACCGGGGTCGATGCGCGCTGTCCGGGCTTCCCGAGCCTATGTTGCTCGACGCCGCTCACATCGTCGAAGATCGGCACGAATTGCTCGGTCAGCCTTCGGTTCGCAATGGCATTCCACTTTCAAAGATCCACCACGCCGCTTTCGACGCCCACCTGATCGGAATCGACCCGGACTATCGGTTGCACGTATCGGAACGTCTGCTCACCCAAAGCGATGGGCCGATGCTGGAGGCGATGAAGGGGTTAAACGGCGGATTGCTGCGCCTTCCGAAAAGGATTCGAGACTATCCCGATCGAGACCGCCTGGCTTTGCGGTTCGATCGCTTTAAGGCAGCGGCCTGAATGGTGCCCAAGCAGATCGGAAACTCAGACGAGAGCTCGTTTCGGGGAGTCGACATTGTCATTGCGGAGATCACTCAGCGGCAGCGATAATTCGTGATAAAATCTGTTATCAATAGTAAATTGCCGAGGAGGAGGCCGCGCTCGGGCCCGGGGGTTTAGGGGTCCGCCCCGCCGTGTTTCGATTGCCGAGCGTTTCGACCTTCGGTCCAGTTGTTGTCCGTACCCGCTCGCATAGTATATAAGATCCACGGGGAGCCTATCGACGCGTCGTGGCCAGCCGTTTTGGCGCGCTCGCATGCGGAACCGCTTTGAACGCCGCAGCGAAGTCGGTGAAAGCCAGCACCTTTGCAGATGCGCGCGGCCCACCGGGAAGGACGGCATGCACCTCCACCGGCTCCAGCGCATAGTCGGTCAGCAGCGCCAGCAACCTTCCCGACCGCAGCTCGGAGTTACGAATGGCCGTCGAGGCCTGGGCAATGCCCAATCCCGACATCACACTGACGTAAGCCTCTTGACGGCTTGCAGGCATCAAGGCCGTGCCTTTTTCAAGTGTTCGCGCTCAAATGTCTCTCGATCAATGAGCTCGCTGTTTGGCCCTTCAATTACCTGAATTCGGCAGTGCTGCCGGCGCTCTAACTGTAGCGCCTGGACGATAGCAGCCGCTCTATCGGGATAGGTCGATTGAGCGTCCCGGCCAGCATCGTCTCGGTAGAAAACTTTCCAATGGGGCATATTAAACCCGGCGTTTGGAAATGCTTGCGACGAGGTTGACAAGCGATCACGGCCCGCCGGGGATGTCGATGACGCCGTCGACTTACGAATGCGCGGCAACGACCTGACGCCGCCGCGCCAAGACGTCAGCGCTTAGACGACCAAGCAAGACGACCCAATCTTACCATCGACGAGAACCGTCACTCGATCGCCTCTGCGAACAGGATAGAGCCCGAGCGGCGTTCCCGTAAGAACAACGTGTCCTGGCAATAGACCGGCTCGCACGTCCGTAAGATGCTGTTGAAGCCATTCGAGTGAGCACTCCACGCCGCCGGACATTGGCCATAACTCGCCCGATGCGACGACGCGGCCATTGATCTGAACAGACAAAGCGCCTTCTCGCTCGAGATACGTCGTCGATGAGAGCCAATCGTCGTGTGGCAGCACAATCCCTCCGTTGAGGCCGTTGTTTGCTACGAGCTCGGGTAGCGTCTTTCGGGCTCCCCTGAAAACGAAATGATGCAGTTCGATGACCGGAAAGGCCGCCGTGATCGTGCCGTCAGGCCCGATGCGAACGGCCATTTCGCCTTCGATCGCCAAATGGGCGAAGTCGTCGAAACTCAAAGCCTCGCCGTGTCGGTGGACTTCGCTTTCGAAAAGGCGTCCTCGGATTGGCCCCTGCGTCCCGAACTGTTGCGTGGTGCCTGGTCCCGTGCAGCCAACCTTGTAGCCGATCAGACGATCTCCGGACGCGACCCGAAGCTTCGCGACCGCGTCCTGGAGCTCGTAAGCGGCAGCGAGAGACAGGTCGAATTGGGGGTCGGCGAAGCACGTTCCGGGTTGGCGTCTGCGGTAGTCGCGCCATTGGCGATCAGCGAGCTCCGCTAACGAGTTCACGACGGCGGGCCTTCCCTCGACGAGTTAACTCTTCGCGACGCTGGCCGCTGTCTGGCCGAAGAGGAGCTTCTTGCCCTCTTCGGTGACTGCGGGCTGTGCGGAAAACGGCTCCGCCTTTGCGTAGGCTCGTTGCGTTCCCGGACGTGCGGCGATGGCGTCGAACCAGCGACGAAGATTTACGAAGTCGTCCAGGTTCTGCTGCTGTCGTTTCCACGGCACGATCCACGGATACGCGGCCATGTCTGCGATCGTGTAGGCGTCGCCAACCAGGAAAGGACGGTCCGCCAGACGGCGATCGATGACCCCATAGAGCCGGTTGGTCTCGTTGACGTAACGGTTGATTGCATAGGGGATCTTCTCCGGAGCATAGACGCCGAAATGATGGTTTTGACCGGCCATGGGGCCGAGGCCGCCCATCTGCCAGAACAGCCACTCCGTCGTGGTCTTCCGGCCGCGTATGTCGGTCGGAAGGAATAGACCGGTCTTTTCGCCGAGATAAAGAAGGATCGCGCCCGACTCAAAGACGGTCACCGGCTCGCCGTGATCGGCGGGATCATGGTCGATGACGGCGGGCATGCGGTTGTTGGGAGAAAAAGCCAGGAACTTGGGATCGAATTGATCGCCAGCGCTGATGTTGACCGGCTTGATCGTGTAATCGAGGCCCGCCTCCTCGAGAAAGAGGGTGATCTTGTGGCCGTTCGGCGTAGGCCAGTAGTAAAGGTCAATCATCGCGCTATCCGTAATCAGAGTTGCGGGGCTGCCCCGTTCAAGGGCCGAATAATCCTTCGCGGCTTTGGCCCTTCAGCCGAGCGGAAGGTCCGAACAGCGCGGATGCCGCCATGTCAGCTCGGAACGGGCAACTTGTCGGCAAGCACGCCAGCCTTGCGAATCTGTGGCGCTTCGGCGAGCAGTTCGCTGGCATGGGCCATCAGAGCTGCAGCGACCTGCCCTCCAAGATGAGCTTCTCGGCCGGCCTCGTCGTTGAAGGCGTCGAAGATCGCGAAGGTGTTTTTGTCGAAGCGTGCGGCAAACCAAGCGATTGTCCCCGGCTCTGCGGCTACCAGATCTCGGGCGCCCGCAAGGAATCTCGCGACGTCCTCTTCCTTCCCGGCTTTCGCTTTCAGTTCCACGTAGAGCGATACGGTCGTCGTCATGCTGCGTCCTCCAACTTCACCAAATTCATCTCGAATCGCCGCCAGCGGCTTCAACGTCAGAGAGCGGAGTGATCCTTCACGGCTTCTTCAAGCGCTGGTTTCATGGCGAGCATCCGCTCGTCGATCGCTGCGGGATTGTCGCGATTGAGCGCAATCATCTGAGCGCGGGTCTCGCCGCCGCGGATGACCTCGAAGGCTTCGGTCTCAATGCCCTCGATCGTGGCGTCCGCGACCGCCGGCGCTGGCTCGCGCCCGAACCCGAGCTCCGGTCCTGCCCGGTTCGTTTTCATCATTGGGGTGTCGGTCCCACCCGGATAGACAGTCAGGACGTGAACGCCTTCGCCCTTGAGTTCACGGCGCAAGGCTTCTCCAAATCGAGCGAGACCCGCCTTGGCGGCGGCGTATGTGGCGTAGAACGGCGCGCCGATCAGCGCGATCCCCGACGTCACGTTCACCACCATGGCGCTGCCACTTGCGCGAAGTGACGGCAGAGCCGCCCGTGTAAGAAGGATCGGCGCGACAAGATCGACGTTTAGCATCGCCTCGATCTCCCGCTGCGAGGTGGACTCGAGACGCCCGGCACGAACGCCGCCCGCATTGTTGACCAGGATGTCGAGGCCTCCGAGGGCTTCGAGCGCTTGCTGCAAGGTGAGCGCCCGGCCTTCCTCCGTGCCTACATCCGCAACGATCCCCGCGACCGAACCGCCGCCCTTGCGCAACTCCTCTACAGCGGCGGAGAGGACGGCCGGACGCCGGCCTGTGATCGCGATCTTGGCCCCCTTGGCGAGCAGCGCATGGGCGATCGCGAAGCCGATACCGCTTGAACCCCCCGTAATGAGGACGCGCTTTCCTTCGAGATTCATAGCGCCGCTCCTTGTGTCGCCGGCGGATAGTTTGACGGAAAGAGCGCGCGCTTGGTCTCTTCGTCGCTGACCTTTTTGAAGTCATGATCCTTGCCGACGGCGCGCGCGCGCTGGACGGCCGGCCGCGCGTCGACAGCCTCAAAGAGACGCTTCAGATGAGGGTAGGGAGCCAGCGGATCCTCGGCGCCCTTGCGGACGCGGGACGCCCGATCGAGCCACCCCCAGGCCGACATGTCGGCAATCGTATAGTTGTCGCCGGCGATGAAGTTCCGCCCTTTCATGTGGTCGTTCAACACCTGATAGTGTCGTTCGGCTTCCCGTCGGTATCGATTTTTGGCGTAATCCAGGCCCTCGGGCGCGGCGAACTGGAAATGCACGGACTGGCCGGAGAACGGGCCGAGGCCCGAAGCGATGAACAGCAGCCAGGACAAGAGCTCCGCCCGGTCCTCGGGCTTTCCGAGGAACTTTCCGGTCTTCTCGGCGAGATAGAGCAGGATTGCCGTGGAATCGAAGACCCGCGCTTCCTTGCCTCCCGGTCCGTCCGTGTCGACGATCGCCGGCACCTTGCCGTTCGGGTTGATCGCCCGGAACGCGGGCGTGTGCTGCTCGCCCTTGCTCGTGTCGACCGGGATGATCTCGTAGGGAAGGCCGGCTTCTTCGAGGAAGAGCGCAACTTTGGCGGGGTTTGGAGTCGGGTGGAAATAGAAACGGATCATAACGGTTCCTTCAGACAGTGCTGCCGCCGACTGGCGTAGCGTCGGCTCGGCTGGGGACGACGCGAACGCAGCGCGATCAGGAGGGCGCCGGGCCTTGACGATTATGGCGGTCGAGGTCGAGGGCAGAGAGAGCGACGGGCGCGAACTCCACTGTGGGGACGCCAAGCTGCTTCTTCGGCGTCATCCGGTTGATCCTTTCTGACCCCAACGTCAGCGCGCGTCCGCGGGAGGCTGCGGAAACAGCCGCGTGTTTCATTTTAGTACGATTGCTCTATAATGCTCAACAGCGCTAACGATGGCAAGATGCTTCATTGGCCAAGATGCTTCATTGGCAAAGCGTAGGTGCTGGGATGGCGAGACCGAGGGAGTTCGACGAAGGCGCCGTACTGGATGCGGCTGTCCTATGCTTTTGGAAACAGGGCTATGAGGCGACTTCGGTCAGGGACCTCGTGGCGCATACCGGCATTACCGCGGCCAGCCTCTACAACGCGTTTGGCGATAAGCGCGCGCTCTACGAGAAGGCGTTGGATCACTATGTCGAGGAAAGCATCGTCGACAGAATTCGACGTTGCGAGTCCTTGCCGCCGCTCCCGGCGATCGAGGCTTTTTTTGAGGAAATCGTGAAACGCTCGCTCAACGATCGCGACCGAAAGGGGTGCATGCTGGTCAACGCCGCGCTCGATGTAGCGCCGTATGACCCGGCGTTTCGTAAGGTCGTCGCCGGAGTTCTCGTTGGCATCGAGGCGTTTTTTCAGGCGTGCGTCAGAACTGGCCAAGCCGATGGAACAATAACGCTGTCGTTGCCGGCTGAAACCTTGGCGCAAAACCTTCTTGGCGTGCTGATTGGCATTCGGGTGCTCGCACGCGTACGCCCGGAGCGGGCTCTCCTTGAGGGCGTCGCCGCGCCGGCGCTCGCACGCCTCCGCGTCGAGCGCGCGGAAATCGGAACCTGAGGGAATACTCGTGCTTGTGGCAGGAGCGTTGATCATGGCGATGAACGGGTTCGGTGCGCGGCGTTCGGACGCGTTGCTTACCGGCACGAAGCCTCGCCACGAGCGCTGGGCCTCCGCTCTATCGTTCGCGCGGCAGGCGCTCGTCGAGAGGCTGGCGGTCTCCGCGTTCTTGCGCCAAGTCCGGGCGTGAGGCGCCGGGTATGATCATGGACTCGCTTGAACACATCGACACGTTTCGCGCGCAATGGCCCTTTGCTGCGCGCTACGTCCGGGTCAACGGCTGGCGAATGCACTATGTTGATGAGGGCAGCGGCGACCCGATCCTGTTGCTGCACGGCAATCCGACCTGGGGCTTCCTCTACCGCCGCGTCATTCCCCCGTTGGTCGATGCGGGACATCGCGTCATCGTTCCCGACATGATCGGCTTCGGCCTGTCTGAGAAGCCTGCCCGTGAGCAGGCGCATAGTCTCGATGGGCATATCGCCAACCTCGCGGGCTTGGTTCGCCAGCTGGATCTCCGCCGTGTGACAGTGGTGTGCCACGACTGGGGCGGCCCAACCGGTCTCGGCTTTGCGATGAGCAACCTGGAACGCGTGCGTGCGCTGGCGGTCATGAGCACCTGGGCGTGGCCGACGCCGCCGGCGGAATTCCATACCCGGCTGTTCCCATGGCGCACCATGCACGCGCCACTGGTCGGGCCTTATCTGCTGGGCCGGCACAATGTGCTGGCGCGTCGCGGGGTGTATCTGTCCGTCGTCGACCGTGAGCGGTTCCGGCAGGAGGCGCAGGCCGTCTACGAGGCGGTCTTGCCCGACAGCGAGACGCGTCTACTGACCTGGGCTTGGCCGCGATGGATCCCCCTCGACGACAGCGCCCGCGCACAAGCGCGGTTTACCTGGCTCGAAGCGAAGCTGGCAAAGTCCAAACTGCCGGCCCTGATTATTTGGGGCCGCGAGGACGAAGTGTTCGACGCTGGAACCTTCGCTAAACGATTCAAACGCCTGCTGCCTCATGCCGATGGGCCGCATATGGTGACCGGGCGCCACTTCTTGCAAGAAGATTCCGGCCCCGAGATCGCTCGATTGATCTCAGACTTCCTAGACACGCTGGGAGGGGCTTGATGGCCGACGTTGCAGTCATCGCCAGGCCCGCAACGGAGGGCACACGCCAAGCGCTGGTGCTTACCGAAGATCGGCTCGGCCATTATCCTGAATTCCGCGCTTTCTTCGCGCGAACGTTCGACCTCGACCGGGTTGGGCTCTCCGAACCCGGCTTCGTCCGCGCGCCCTCGGGAACGTCCTATACTCTGGCGTTCGTGGGTCGGAGCGGCGAGCCATTCCCGTCGGGCCTGGAGGTTTACGCAATCGTCGAAGCGCTCGAGCCACTTGATGACACAGCGGTCGACGAGGACCTGTGGGCGATCCTCAGCTGGATGATTGACGGCGTCGGCTCTCCGTGGACGGTGGAAGACCTCCACGCGACCGGCCGGTTGTATCGCATCCCCGTGACGCGATGATCGTGTTGAGGGAATCGCATCAATTAAGCAATGTCATACGAAAAATTATCGATAGGCCGCTGGGGCCTTGTCACACCAACTTGGATCGGCGCGGCTCGAGGTTTGGAAGGCGCGCTGACCTCAGGCCGCGGTGGCGGCTCGCCACGTCCGGAAGGTCGGTTAGTCGTTGATCATACGCCGATTCTGCGAGCCGCATCAAGCGCGCAGGTCTTGGCTGGCTGGGAACGGAGGGATTGAAGCCAGGCTGATAGCAAGGGCGTCGCAAGCGACGGTTCGACGATGTCGTTGAAACGGACCGCGGCGATAAGGGTGCCGATCACGGCGGCCTCGGTCCGGAGGTTAAGTCGGAGGTAGTGCGGAACGAAAAAATTGCGCGACCGGTAACGCTAGCGAGTGATGTCGCGAATTGAAGCGAGTGGTCGTTCGTTGAATGGCCGATGCGGAGACCTTCTCAATGAGACGCTGTGCGCTTGCCCTCGCCCTCTCGTTTCCCATTGTAATTGTGCCGTTTATCGCCAGTGCGGCCGAGGTTGTCCCCTACACATCTCAGGCCTTCGCCGCAGCTCAGAAGGCCGGTGATCCTATCCTAGTTGAGATCACGGCTTCCTGGTGCCCAACATGCAAGGCGCAAAAACCTATCCTGGGCAAGCTCGAGTCCGATCCGAAGTTCAAGGATCTCAAAGTTTTCGACGTCGATTTCGATTCTCAGAAGGATGTGGTGCGCAACTTTAAGGCCACAATGCAAAGCACGCTCATCACCTTCAAGGGGGATCACGAGACAGCCCGCTCGGTCGGCGATACCAACCCGGATTCTATTGGAGCGCTCCTGGAGAAAGCGATCTAAACGCCCACGATGTTCCTCAGTTTGTCGTTAGCTTTTCTCGCAGGGCTCTTGTCCATACTGTCGCCCTGCGTACTCCCGCTCGTGCCAATCGTTCTTGGCACTGCGCTGTCGCAGCACCGGCTAGGGCCGGTGGTGCTCGCGGCGGGACTAGCTCTATCTTTTGTTGCAATCGGATTGTTCGTCGCCCTCTTCGGCTTCGCAATTGGACTCGACAGTGGCTTCTTTCGCGCTGTTGGGGCCGTGATGTTGTTCGCGGTCGGTGTGCTGATGGTCGCGCCCGACTTATCGACCAAGCTGGCCGCTGCCGCCGGCCCTGTTGGCAATTGGGCTGAACAGCAGTTCGGTGGATTTTCAACGGTTGGGCTTTGGGGCCAGTTCGGCGTTGGACTACTTCTCGGCATGGTCTGGAGTCCCTGCGTCGGCCCGACGCTTGGGGCTGCCTCCGTCCTGGCCGCGCAGGGCAAGGACTTGGGGCAGGTCGCTGGCACGATGGCGATGTTCGGCATCGGGAGCGCCGTGCCGTTGCTTCTTTTGGGTCTCCTGTCTCGTCAACGGGTACTGCGTTGGCGCGGCGCCTTGGGCCGGACCAGTTTCATGCTGAAGACAGCGCTCGGGGTTCTTCTGCTGATGTTGTCCGGCTCGATCCTGCTGGGGTTCGATCGGGCGATCGAGGCCGATTTAGTGACCGCCGCGCCGCAGTGGCTGACCGATTTGACCACTCGATTTTAGTGAACCGAGAAAGCATCCGGCATTTGCTGCGCAAAAGCGGCCGAAGAACTCGAATACGGCGGCGCGGACCTGGCGAAGGTTGGCGGGTCGCGTCGCTGCACCTTCGTCCCGCGCGCAAGAGGGGAAGACCGTCATGTAGAGACTAGTATCCGTTTTGATCAAGCGTATCCTGGAGTCCAGTTTCGATCGGCCCTCACGAGGGCGTTGGCGAGGTGATCAGCTTTCGCATGACGGCTGTGAGGGCGACCTTAGCCGGCTTTCCTGCGGAGGTGAGTTGCTTGTACTTGGCCTTCATGTCTGGATTGAATCGGGTGGCGACGAGCGCTGGCATGTAGATGGCCTAGCGGACGCTCGCCCGGCCGCCGCGGATGAAGGCGCGTCCGATCCACCGGCTGGATTGTCGCGTGATGGGCGCAAGGCTGCGAGACTTGCGGCCTGCCCTTGTTCGAGGGCACCGAGCTCGGGCATTTCGATAAGCAGGGCGAAGGCGGTAATGGCCGAGAGGCCGGGAATGCTGGTCAAGATTGCGAACCGTCGGGCAAGACACGATCGGTCTGAACCTGCTTGAGGATCTCCGCCTCAATCGCCGTGATGTGGCGCTTGATCTGTTCGAGACGCTGCGCATTGTGGCGTTTCAACAAGGGCGCGTCATTTGTAGCCGCCACGACGCTTGCGCCCTTGATGTTCAAGCTTGTAGCGCGAAACGTGTCACAGAGCACCGTCAGTAGAGTTTCTTCAGATCGCATTGCTCGCGCGCGGCGCGCAAACCGCAATCAATCAAAACCGAGCGATTTCAGCCGGCGGGTCGATTCGTGATAAGACGCGATCCTCGCCTGTAGGTCAGGTAGGCCCAGACCCACTCGAGAAGCACGGCCGATCGGTTCCGCGCTCCGACCAGAAACAGGATATGCGCTGCGCCCCAAAGCCACCAGGCGACTGCCCCACGAACCTTGAGGCCGTGGAAGTCAGCGACGGCGGCCTGTCGCCCGATCGTCGCGAGACTGCCCGCATGACGGTACCGGAACGGTTTCGGCGCCGGCCGGCCCTCGATACGCTCGCGGATGACACGCGCGACATAAGCGCCGCCCTGCTTTGCGGCTGGCGCCAGCCCGGGAACCAGCTGCCCGTTCCAGGCCAGGCTCGCAGCGACATCCCCGATCGCAAAGACCATCCCGGTCCCATCGACGGAGAGATCCGGCCCCACTGACGCGCGACCGGCCTTATCCGGCTGTGCGCCGAGCCACGCGGCGGCCGGCGAGGCTTGTACGCCCGCAGCCCACAGTACCGTTCGCGCCGCCAGTGCCTCGCCTGCGAGCAGCACGCCGTTCTCGTCGACCTTGCTGACCTTTGCGCCGAGGCGGACCGTTACGCCAAGTCGCTCGAGGGTCGCGGCGGCGTCGATCGACAGCGCCGCTGGAAATGTCGGCAGCAGCCTTGCCGCCGACTGCACGAGCACGACAGTCGCGGCGGCGGGATCGATCGCGCGGAACTCCTTATCGAGCCCATGGCGGGCGAGTTCAGCGATCGCGCCCGCGAGCTCGACGCCCGTGGGGCCGCCGCCCACAATCACGAAGGTCATCCACGCCGCGCGCTCCGCCGGATCGTCGGCGCCCTCGGCGCGCTCGAAGGCGGTGAGCAGCCGACGACGGATTTCCGTCGCGTCCTCAAGTGTCTTGAGTCCGGGCGCATAAGCCGCCCAATCGTCCTTGCCGAAATAGCTGTGCTGCGCGCCGGTCGCCACCACGAGGTAGTCGTACGACATGCTGCTTCGGCCAATCATGACCTCGCGGGTCGCAGGTCGCACGCCCACGACCTCACCGAGCAGCACGCGGACATTCGGCTGCAGTCGAAACAAGCTGCGGATCGGCGTCGCGATGTCGGCGGGCGACAGTCCGGCGGTCGCGACCTGATAAAGCAGCGGCTGGAACAAGTGATAGTTGCGGCGGTCGACGAGCGTCACTCGGCATGCCGCGCCGGCGAGTCCGCGAGCCGCAGCGATGCCGCCAAAGCCGCCCCCGACAACCACCACATGCGGCAGCGATTCATCCTTGGGCGCTTCGCGGCGCGCGGCACGGCGGAACGCCTCCTCGACCAGCCTGTCGAGCGAAAAGGGTCCCGGACCCCGAAGGATGAGAATGCCCAGCGCCAGCGCCCAATAGAGACGTTCGTCGAGTTGCATCGTCGCTCCCGAAAGCGGAACGGCGAGGGCGAGAGCGACTGCGACGATTCGCGTTCCGAAACCTGAGATCAGCAGTCCGGCCACGATCAGCGAGAGGAGAGGGGCGGCGCCCATGGTCCGCAGATAACTTGCAAGCCAA
>Ga0209139_10000775_pt1 | contig 11468 bp, 11 predicted proteins | sample BogFormECP14_OM3_FD_188246 | JGI IMG/M metagenome (GOLD analysis project Ga0209139, IMG submission 188246) | Bog forest soil microbial communities from Calvert Island, British Columbia, Canada - ECP14_OM3 (SPAdes) (version 2) | ecosystem: Environmental > Aquatic > Freshwater > Wetlands > Bog ...
CGGCAGTTCGCGGCGAACCGGATCAAGAATCTCCACAGCGTCGGATCGGTGCTCAGTGGAATCCGCACCGGCGCAGCGCGATTCGACAATGACCGCAGCGCGTATCGCAGCGTTCGCGGGTCGTTGAGCGGGACACTCAACGCCGGGGCGATCCATCCGGCGTTCCCCCAGGAGGCGCCCGCCGCGACGCCGGTGCGGTCGACCACCGTTACCGAGACGCCGCGTTCCTGCAGAAACCATGCCGTCGACAACCCGACGATGCCGGCACCCACCACGATCGCTGATCGCGGCCGGATCCGGTGGATGTCAGCCATCTGCTCAGGCCAGTTCCGACGCGGTCCCGGTCTCCCATTCACTGGGCGGCGGCGTGTGACCCTCCACCCGCGTTTCCGGTGCAAACATCCAACCGATTCCGGCGGCCAGCAGCACGATCCCGCTGATCGCAAACCCCCATCCGTAGCTCAGGTGCTCAGCGATCTGAGCCACCGACAACGAACCGACGATCGCGCCCAGATCAACCATCATCTGAAATGTCGAGACCGCGGTGCCGGTGCGTGCCGTGCTGCCCAGGATGTCGGCGATCGCGGCCTGTTGCGGCGAGGAGAACACGCCCGAGGTCGCGCCGGCCACGCACGCCGCAACCAGGAAGACCGGCACCGACGACGCCGCGCCCAACCAGATGGTCGCCACCCCGGAGGCGAGGAGCCCGCCGATCACCAGGCTTCGCCGGCCGATCCGGTCGGACAGATAGCCGCTGGGCCACACCACGAGCAGGTTCCCGAGCGCGAACATCCCCAGCACCAAACCCGTCATCCGGGGCCCGCGGCCCAACACGTCCGAGACGAAGAGCGGCACGATGGCCATTCGCAATCCGAACACCGCCCAGCCTGTCGCAAAGTTCGACACAAGCGCCGCGCGGTACGCGCGGTGCCGAAGCGCGGCGCGCACCGTCACCGCCGGCTCGGCGTGTTCGGCGGGCGCGCCCAGTGTCGAGCGGCGCAAGCTGTATGACACCACGATCGCGGTGATCAGCACCAAAACTCCGTAGATGAGAAACGGTGCTTTGAGTCCCAAACCTGCGGTGAGACTGCCCACCAGCGGGCCGGCGACCGAGCCGATTAGAAACGAGGTCACGAACAGCCCGGCGACCCGCCCGCGCGCGTCGGCCGGGCTGATCCGGATCATCAGCCCCAGCGCGGAAATGAAAAACAACGTCGACCCGATGCCGCCGATCGCGCGGAATACCAACAGCTGCCAATAGTTTTGGGAGAATGCGCATACAGCAGTGGACACCGACACGATCAGCAGCCCGGCCACGTAGACCCGCCGCTCGCCCAGCCGCTGCACCAGCAACCCGGTGGGCGGGGCGGAGAAGAGCCGCATCACCGAAAAAATCGTGATCGAGAACGTCACCGCGCCGAGGCTCACCCCGAACGTTCGGGCGAAGGCCGGCAATACCGGCGACACCACACCGTAGCCAAGCGCGGCCACCGCGTTCGCCGCGATCAGCACCCAGGCTTCGCGCGGCAACCTCGTCGATTTGCGACCCCAACCGCCGAAACGGGGGCGTCGAGTGGCGAGGGTCACCCGATGACTTTATCCACAACCTCTTGCGCTGCTTGCTGGACCTCGGCTAAATGCTCCGGGCCGCGGAACGACTCGGCGTAGATCTTGTAGACGTCTTCGGTGCCCGACGGCCGTGCGGCGAACCAGGCATTGGCGGTGGTCACTTTCAGTCCGCCCAGCGGCGCGTCGTTGCCAGGCGCGGTGGTCAGCTTTGCCGTGATCTGCTCTCCGGCCAGCTCGGTGGCGCTGACTTCGTCCGCTGACAGCTTCGCCAGCCGTGCCTTTTGCTCGCGGCCGGCGGGCGCGTCAATCCGCGCATAGGTTGGGGCGCCGTATTTCTCCGTCAGCTCCGCGTAGCGCTGCGACGGCGAGACGCCGGTGACGGCCAGGATCTCGGCGGCCAGCAACGCCAGAATGATGCCGTCCTTGTCGGTGGTCCACACCGAGCCGTCGCGCCGCAGGAACGACGCCCCGGCCGACTCTTCGCCGCCGAAACCGATGGTTCCGCCGATCAGCCCGTCGACGAACCACTTGAACCCGACCGGCACCTCGACCAGCTTGCGACCGATTCCGTCGACCACCCGGTCGATGATCGAGGAACTGACCGCGGTCTTGCCGACGGCAATGCCGTCCGGCCACGACGGCCGATGCGTGTAGAGGTAGTCGATGGCCACCGCCAGATAGTGGTTCGGATTCATCAGCCCCGCATCGGGCGTGACGATGCCGTGGCGGTCGGAGTCCGCGTCGTTGCCGGTGGCGATCTGATAGCGATCGCGGTTGGCGATGAGTGACGCCATCGCGTCCGGCGAGCTGCAGTCCATCCGGATCTTGCCGTCGTGGTCGAGCGTCATGAACCGCCACGTCGCGTCGACCAGCGGGTTCACTACGGTCAGCTCGAGGTTGTGCCGCTCGGCGACTGCCGCCCAGTAGTCGACGCTGGCCCCGCCGAGCGGGTCGGCGCCGATCCGGACTCCGGCCTTGCGGATCACGTCGACATCGACCACGTTCGGCAGGTCGTCGACGTAACTGTCCATATAGTCGTGGCGCTGGGTGCTCTGCAGCGCCCGAGCCGGCGGCACCCGCTTTACGCCTGATCCGCCGTTGCGCAGAATCTCGTTGGCGCGCTTGGCGATTGCGTTCGTTGCATCGGTGTCGGCCGGGCCGCCGTTGGGCGGGTTGTACTTGAAGCCGCCGTCATAGGGCGGGTTGTGCGACGGCGTGACCACGATCCCGTCGGCCAGCCCCTCGGTGCGGCCGCGGTTGTAGGTGAGGATCGCGTGGCTGACCGCCGGCGTCGGCGTGTAGCGGTCAGCCGAGTCGATCATGGCGACGACGTCGTTGGCGGCCAGCACCTCCAGCGCCGACACCCAGGCCGGCTCCGACAGTCCATGGGTGTCACGGCCGATGAACAACGGCCCGGTGGTGCCGTGCGCCGCGCGATACTCGACGATGGCCTGGGTGATCGCCAGAATATGGGCCTCGTTGAATGCTCCGTTGAGCGCCGAGCCACGGTGACCCGACGTGCCGAACACCACCTGCTGCGCGACATCGCCGGCATCGGGTTCGATCGAGTAATACGACGTGACGAGATGCGGCAGATCGACGAGGTCTTCGGGTTGTGCCAACTGGCCGGCGCGCGGATTGTCCACCATGGCTATCAATTCTGCCTGCGCCCGGCTCCACCCGGGGCTGCGTCAGTTGGAGTTCCGAAATACGCTGCGTAGCGCACCGGCAAACGAAGGGAATCCACTCAGGTGGCACAACGCGACTCACGCGAGTTGGCCGCCGTCTTCGCCGGAGGCGCGCTGGGCACCCTGGCGCGCACCGGCCTGAGCAGCCTGCTGGTCGTCGACCCGACGCGCTGGCCCTGGCCGACGTTCACCGTGAACATCGTCGGCGCATTCCTGGTGGGCTACTTCACCACGCGGTTGCTGGAGCGGTTGCCGTTGTCGAGCTATCGCCGGCCCCTCCTCGGGACCGGACTGTGCGGTGGGCTGACGACTTTCTCGACCATGCAGGTCGAGACGCTGAAGATGATCGAACATCACTGCTACGGCCTGGCCGCCGGCTACACCGTCACCAGCATCACGCTGGGCTTAGTGGCGGTCTATCTGGCCACCGCCGTGGTCCGCCGAGTACCGGTGCGCTGATGCTGCTCTGGGTTGGCGTTCTGATCGCGGGCGGCTTCGGGGCGGTGCTGCGGTTCCTGGTGGACGGCGCGGTGGCCCGACGCGCCGCGCGGTCGTTTCCGTTCGGAACGCTGGCGGTCAACATCAGCGGCGCCGCGCTGCTCGGCCTGCTCGGAGGCCTGGCGTTGAACCGGCACGCGGCGTTGCTCGCCGACACCGCCTTCGTCGGTTCCTACACCACGTTCTCCACCTGGATGCTGGAAACCCAGCGGCTCAGCGAGGAGCGTCAGCTGCGCAGCGCGGTCGCCAATCTCGTCGCCAGCATCGTGTTAGGCATTGCCGCCGCGTTGCTCGGCCAGTGGATCGCGGGGCAACTTTGAACGAGCCATGCCTGAAGCTGACCACCTACTTCGGTGAACGACAGCGCGTGGTCACCGATCACGCCCGGCGGCCCGGGTTTTTGGCCGACGCGATGCTGGACCTGTTCGACACCCGGGAAGTCGCGACGAGCGTGATGCTGCGCGGTATCGCCAGTTTCGGGCTGCGGCATGTGCTGCGCACCGACGAGTCGTTGAGCCTGTCCGAGGATCCGCCGGTGACGATCGCCGCGGTCGACGTCGAGTCAAAGATCAGTGACCTGGTCGACGAGGTTGTCGCGATGACCAGTCACGGCCTGGTGACGCTGGAGCGCGCACGGCTGGTGCGCAGCGATGACATGCTCGACGTCGGCATCAACGACGCCGTCAAGCTCACCGTCTATGTGGGACGCCAGGAGCGCATCGGCGGACTGCCCGCATATCGCGCCGTGTGCGATCTGCTCTACCGGCACGGATTCTCAGGTGGTTCAGTGTTTTTGGGCGTCGACGGCACGGCGCACGGCGAGCGCTACCGGGCCCGCTTCTTCAGCCGCAACGTCAACGTCCCGCTGATGATCATCTCTATCGGGACGCCGGCGCAGGTTTTGGCTGCGGTCACCGAACTCACCGCCGCCGCGCCCAAACCGCTGCTGACCGTCGAGCGGGTGCGGTTGTGCAAACGCAGCGGCCAGTTATTCGCGCGACCGCATCGGCTGCCGGACACCGATGACCGACAACGGCCGCTCTGGCAGAAGCTCATGGTCCACACCAGTGAGGCCACCAGCCACGGCGGCTTGCCGGTCCACCGCGCGCTCGTGCACCGGCTATTGGACTCCGGAATGGCACGCGGTGCGACCGTGCTGCGTAGTATCTGGGGATTTAACGGCGACCATAAACCTCACGGCGACAAGCTTTTTCAGCTGACTCGACGGGTCCCGGTGGTCACGATCATCATCGACACGCCAGAGTGGATCGCGCGCACCTTTGAGATCGTTCACGAGTTGACGGCCGAGCACGGGGTCGTCACCAGTGAGATGGTCCCGGCGGTGATGTCTATCGCGGGACCGGACCACGTCGGTGATACCCGGTTGGCGCGCCACGACTACTGATCAGCGCGCACCGGCGCTCAGAGCGACGGGAACTGGATCGGGCACTCGATCTGGTTGCCCACCGTCAAGATGCCCTTCGGATAGACGTTGACATCGACGCACTGCGGCTTGGTGTTGTCCATCGCGTAGTAGTCGTGGGCAAAGTCGTCGGGCTTCGACATGTTGCCCCGTTCGTCTTTGGCGCGGCACCGCAGCGTGTACTGACCTGACGTGACGTTCTCCCACGTGAATGACCAGCCGATCCATGCCCATTTGCCGACTGCGGTGCTGTCAAGCTTGGCGAATGACCAAGTTTCTCCCCCGTCGAGGCTGACTTCGACTTCGGTGATGCGGAGCCCGCCGGCCCAGGCGCGGCCGCGCAACTCGACGGCATTCGTCTCCTCCAGGTGGCGGATACGGCAGAGGAAGTCGGGGATGCCGGGCGGGATCATCATCGCGCGGACCTGTTGGAAGGTGGCGGGAATTCGGTTGGGGTCGTTGTCGCTTGACGCGTAGCTGTACCACTTCATCTGGTTCTTCGTGAGCCGCCAGTCGATCGCTTCAATCGAGCCGAGCCATTTGACATTGGCCATCCCCAGCCAGCCGGGGACCAGTAGCCGCAGCGGGAAACCGTGCTGCGGCGGCAACGGCAACCCATTGATCTCGTAGCACAACAGGACATCGTTAGCGGGGTCCATCGCGTACTCGACGGTTAGGCTGCGCTGAAAGTGCTGCACTTCCGCGGCATCCGGCGAACCCTGGATGCCCGTATCCAGCCCGGTGAAGAGGATCTCCGCCGTGTCATCTTCGATTCCGGCCTCCTCGAGCACCCCACGCAGCGGCGTGCCTGTCCACTCAGCAGTGCCAATAGCGTCGTGGTTCCACGGCACGTGCGCCCACAGCCGCCACCGCTGGCTTGCGCGGCCGTTGCCGCAACATTCCATGGTGGCCGGAATGGTGACCTTCGGCCGACTGCGAATGTTGTACATGTCCAGAGCGAGCGAGTTTTTCACCAGCCCGTCGACCTTCAGCCGATAAGTCGAGTCGTCGAGCATCGGGATGTCGTAGTGAATCAGAAGGTAATGCATCCCAATCGGGGTAATCGGATAGGCCATGCCCTCGAGTTGCATGCCGTGACAGCGGCTCTTGCCGGCAACCTCCATGACGGTGAAATTGTCCAGCCGGTCGGTGTGTTGAAAGTCGCGGTACGCAGGCACGTCGGCGTGGAGGTCGACGTCCAAGTTGAAACGCTTGGCGTTGGCGGTCGGGTAGGTTGTCTCGTCGCTCATGGCTTCTCCTGAGCTCGTTGCAATCGCCTGTGGCCTAACTAGGTTCGACTATTGACGCAAATACCGCCGTTATCCATAGGGCAAAACCGCAAATCGGCAGACGCGATTCGCGCCGCAAAAGGCGGGAAACCGTATAACCGGAAGACTCATTGCCGGCGACACTCATTCACGGAACACCAAGCGTAATTTGCCCGCAGCCGAGTTTGTGGCCAGACTCTGAACGCAGATCAAAACGTTGGTTGCTAGCCGAGCAGCGTTGCCAACACCGCGGCATGACTGCCGTCTACGTGGCGGGTGGCGGTCACCAGCGTCACGACGCCGCTCTTGGTGAGCCTGCGCAGCTCGTCGAGCGCCTCGCTGCCCCGCAGCTCCTCGCGGTATCGCGTGGCGAACTCTTCGAAACGCTCGGGCTGGTGGTCGTACCACTCGCGCAGTTCTTTCGACGGCGCGACATCTTTGAACCAGGTACCCACCCGCGGATCGTCTTTGCGGAAGCCCCGCGGCCACAACCGGTCCACTAGGACGCGCTGGCCATCGTCGGGGCCCGGGTCGTCGTAGACCCGGGCCACCCGGATTCGGCTCTTGGCGCCCATCCGGCCAGGGTAACGCCGTCAGGCCAGCGCGGGCACGACCTTATCGGCCAGCAGCTGGACCGATTTCCACGCCTCGTCGACCGGCATGCCACCGACCAGCGGGTGCAGCACGATTGGTCCGTAATCGGACGCGTCACCGACCTCGGCGATGAGCTGGTCGGGGGTCAAAAAGCGGTACCGTCCCGACGCCCGCACCTCCTCGAGCGTCTGGACCCCGGGCAGGTGCATCAGCGAGCGTTGGTCTTTCGACCATCCGCCGTAAGTGACTGCCTCCCAAAGAATATGCTCACCGAGCTCGGCCCAGGCCCGGTCCGGATCTTCGTGCAAATAGATCATTCCCCGGTTGACGGGCCCGGGCATGATGACCAGTGGCGCAATCCCGACCTCAGCACACAGCTCGCGATAGTAGGCGGCAACGTCGGGCAGGTGGTCAGCCAGGCTGAGGGGAAGGCGAAAACGCGCCGCTCGCCGCGCGGTGACGCGCGCACCTCCTCCGACGTACAGCGGTGGATGCGGCCGTGTCCACGAACCTGTGTCTGACCACACTGACAGCATTCGCTCGATCAGGCTGTCCATCAGCTCACCACGCTGGCTGAAATCGACTCCCAGCGCGTCATATTCGATGGTGCGGTAGCCCAAACCGATCGTGGTGTGTAGTCGACCGCGGCTCATGTTGTCGACCAGCGCGATGTCTTCGGCCAGCCGGACCGGATTCCACAACGGACCGAGCGCACAGTCCACGCTGGCGATCAGCGTCGAGGTTCGCGCGAGAAACATCCCCGCCGCCATGATCGGGTTGCAGCTCCACCCGTGCCCGGTCGCGTGATGCTCGTCGACGCTGATGGTGGTGATGCCCCGCGACTCGCCCCACTGCGCCAGTTCGAGCGCGGCACGGAGCAGTTCGCTCTGTGTGCGTGGATCTCCGTTCGGCGAGGCGAAGTTGAACCGCAGCACCGGCAGTAACATGTCGAACCTCCGGTCAGGCTTTACGCCGGCGCCGCCGCCGACTGCAGGAACGCGGGAAAGTCGGGAAACAGCGCGCGGTCGACGATCTCGATGCGGGTGCCGAACGCGTCGATGTAGTAGGCGAACAGCGCCAGATCCGGCGGTGATGTGTCAGCGGTTGCTTCGAAGGCGAAGCCATTCGCCTCCAGCATCCGGGCGGTCTCGGCGAGATCGTCGACGAAGTAGCCCAGGTGATGCACCGAATTGCCAGCCGCAGCCGTCCACGGGCTTTCGGGCACCTGCTGGATGAGCTCAACGTGCGGGCTCTGCATCGAGTAGACAAACGTAGAGGTGAGTTCGCGGCTCCCGTTCACGGTGCGGAACGGCAGCGTGTAGGTCAACGGCGTGATCCACCGGTAGCCGGCCAGCGCGCTGAGCCGGTCCATCGCGGCATCGAGGTCGGGCACCACGATGCCGGTGTGGTAGTAGTCCTCGGGTCGTAACGCGAATGCCATGATCTCCCTTTGGTTTTCAGACGCAGTCGGATGCGCCGTCGACGACGAACACTGCCCCGCTGGTATACTGGCTTTGCTCGGTGCACAGAAAAGCCACCGTCGGTGCTATCTCCGCCACAGATCCGAAGCGCCCCAACGGAATGTGCGCCAGTTCGGACGCGACAAGCTCTTCCGCGATATGCATGGGTGCGGTCATCGGGGTGTCGATCGTGCCTGGCGCGACCGCGTTCACCCGGATTCCCTTGGCCGCCCACTTGACCGCGAGGTTTCTGGTCACGTCGACGACCCCGGCCTTCGCCGCGCCGTAGCCCGGCACCAGCGGAACGGCTCGCAGGGCAGACATCGACGCCAGGTTGACCACGCTGGCGCCCCCCGCGGCTGTCGACGCCCGCAGCGCGCGGTAGAGGCCGACGGTCAAGCGGTAAGGACCGGTCAGGTTGAGCGCGACCGACGCCTCGAACCCATCCGGCTTTGACTCATCAAGGCCACCCGGAAAATTCGCGCCTGCGTTGTTGACCAGTACGTCCAGCCGGGCGAAGTTCTGCGCCAACGCATCCACCGAATCGTGTTCGGTCATCCGCAGCTGGTGGTAGGTCATACCGGACAGATCAACGTCGTAGTCGGTCGCGGCCGGCTTGGTGCCGGTGATCGCGACCTGGGCCCCGGCGTCGCGGAACAGCACGGCTGTCGCATACCCGATGCCGCTGGTGCCGCCGGTGATCAGCGCTTCGGTGCCGGTGAAATCAAAACGGACCTGAGCTGTCATTTATATCTCGCGATTTGTTCGGTGAGCCAGGCTTTTTCCCAGAAGTTCGTGGTGTCAGCCAACAGCTTTTCGTGCGCTTCCCTCAGCACCTCACGCGCCCCCGGATGGTCGGCGGGGGCCAGCTCGGCGAGGTGAATGGCGTGCAGTGGGCGACCCGCACCGAGGTGTGCCCGCGCCCGATCCACGAGCGCGTCGGCACCGGCCAACTCGACCACGTCGGCGCTCACCGCGTCGAAACCCACCGGATACAGTTCGGTTGTCGACCGGTGATGAAACCAGCCCGAGTAGTTCTCCCAGATGGCCCGCACATCCCATGCGACCTTCCCGTAGCCTTGGCCCACTTCATATTCCGCGGGCAAGGTGATTTCCTGCATCAGGGTCCGGACATCTTTGCCGGCGTTCATGCCGGCGACGGTCTGGTCGTGAATGTACTGGATGGCGTTGCGCAGCCGGGTCAGCTCGGCGTCGATACGGTCGACACCCGAGATCGGTTCGAAGTGGCCGGTGACCAAGAGTTCGGGCTGCAGCTCACGAACCCGCTCGACCGACGCGATGGCGGTCAGCGCGTCACGGTACCGGTCGCCGCGCATGGTGACCAGGTTGGGAATGTGCCCGAAGAGCGGACCGAAGGTATTCCCGCACAGGCAGATCCGCTCGTCCGGAAGCCATATCACCAGCGAGTCGTTGGTCTCCCCGCCCGGCACGGAGATCAACTCCATGCGCCGACCGCCGACGTCTAACGTGAGGGTGTCTTCGAAGTCGAGGTCGACGGTGGGAACACTCTGGGCCGGCAGACGCTTGGTGCCGAGGCGGCGTTGAATCTTCTGGATGCCGGTCGCCAACGTGTCTTTGAAGGCGAACGCGCTGCGGCTGGCCCGGTACGGGATGAGGCGTTCGTTGTCGTCTCGCCACAAAGTCCAGTTCGCGTGTGCGACAACCGTTGTATCCGGGTCTCGCACGCTGTCCAAACCGCCGACATGGTCGACGTGCCCCTGGGTGAAGATGATGTAGCGCACCGGTGAGGAGTCGACGGCATCGAAGTTGGCCCGGTGCACCGGCCCCTCGAAGCCCATGCCGGTGTTGACGATCACCCGGCCGTCGCCGGTGGTCAGCAGGTAGGCATTCGACAGGCCCGGCGAGCACCACAGCCCAGGAGCGATCTGCTCGGCCTGCTCGGCCGAAGCCGGGCGCATGGCTCCGGCGCCCGGCCGACTGCGGTAGACCGGTTCGGAGATCACCGTCTCTCCTTCATTCGGCGCGTACGTCGAATTTGTCGAAATAGAAGTCGAACCGGGCGCGCAGTTCGTCGGGCGAGATGCCGAAGTGACGCTGCAGCTCATAACGGACACGGCCATGCTTGCCGCGCGGGTTGCCGTCCAGGTAACGCTGAAAGCCTGCCCGCACCTTCGGTGTCAGTTCGACTGCGCCGCGACGGTAAAGCTCGTCGAGCAAAGGTATTTCGTTGCCGTTGAGGTGGTGGAAGCTGATGTCGATGCTGCGTTCGGCCGGCACCAGGTCGCGGTCGCGCACGCACGCGCTGAGCAGCCGGTGCACCCGGTCGCTCCAGTAGTCCAGCAGCCAGTCCGGCTCGATGCTGGTGCGGCGCAGTCGGTCGGAGTAGGCCATCATCGTGATCGCCGACTGGATCACCGCGACGGGATCGCGGTGGGTGAAGGCCACTGTCGCGTCGGGGAAGGTGGCCATCAGCGGGCCGAGCTGCTCACAGTGCTGCGGACTTTTCAGCACCCAGGTCCGCGGGCCGCGCAGGAATGTCAATGCCTGCAGGACTTTCTTCATGTAGGCGTAGTGCCGGTTTTGGTCGAGGCTCAAGTAGTAGTCGCGCCAATCCGGCACGCGGGCATGCCATTCCAGAACGTAGCCGGCGAGATCGAGGTCGAGGAGTTCGACTTCCTCTTCGATCGCCTCGGGGAACCGGTCGTGCATGGCAGCAACGACGGGGGCGCTTGCCATCAGCGCGTCGTGTTCGGACTTCGCTCGCGCGTAGCGGGGGTCGACGCCGAAGGGGTCGGGGCCTTGGCCGCGCGCGGGGATCGGATCCTGGCTCTCCCAATACGGCAGCGCGCGCCGGCGCGGGTCGGCGGCGATGAGATTCACCAGGTGCGTGGTACCCGACCGCGGCATCCCGACGACGATGAACGGCTTCTCGATCCGGATCGACTCGATCTCGGGATACCGCTTGAGCAGGTCGGTCAGCGACAGC
>Ga0209139_10000776_pt1 | contig 11465 bp, 8 predicted proteins | sample BogFormECP14_OM3_FD_188246 | JGI IMG/M metagenome (GOLD analysis project Ga0209139, IMG submission 188246) | Bog forest soil microbial communities from Calvert Island, British Columbia, Canada - ECP14_OM3 (SPAdes) (version 2) | ecosystem: Environmental > Aquatic > Freshwater > Wetlands > Bog ...
GCCACGGCCGTGCCGAAGGTGCGCGTCGCAATGCTCAAGCCCAAGCGCGGATAAGTTTCATGGTTGGCCAGAACCGAGAGAGTAAAATAAGCGTCGGCGAATCTTCGACCCCGCCGCTTCACATCGCGATATTCGGCCGGTTGATGCAATCGCTTGCGCGGCTCGAACGTCAGTTTACGGATCGAGTTGCCCTTAAGGGAGCGCTTTACGGACAGAGACGCTTGCGGCCTTTGGCGCGCCTGCGAGCAAGCAAGTTGCGGCCGCTCTTGGTGGCCATGCGCGCGCGGAAACCGTGGGTACGGGCACGATGCAAATTACCGGGATTGAAAGTACGTTTCATAGCGCGACTCGAGGGCAAAAACTGCGGGCCAAATCAAGGGGCTGGGCGATTTACGAAAGGCGGCAAGGGTACTGAGCGAGCAAGGATGTGTCAATAGACGCCCCTTCAAGTTGGAGCTAGACTCCCTGCCCTTTCGTTCATTTGCCCCATCTTAACCCCCCAAGGAGAGCGCTCTTGCCGGAGTCGCTGTGGAACCGCTGTCTGCGAGTGCTCGAGGGCGAGCTCCCGGAACAGCAGTTCAATACCTGGGTGCGGCCCCTGCAAGCGGTCGAGCGGGACGGCGAGATCAAGCTGCTCGCGCCCAACCGTTATGTCATCGAATGGCTGGGACAAAACCTGCTGCCGAGGATCAAGGAATTGGTCCTGGCCTTCGCTGAAGGGCTTGCGCCTGAGGTGGCGCTCGATGTGGGTTCACGAGCGCAAGCCGCGACCCAGGTGGTGCGGGCGGTTGGGGCGTCCCAGGGCGGCGCGGCGCGAGCGGCTAAACTCGCGCCCACGGTGCTCGGCAGCCGCATCAACGCGGAATTTACTTTCGACAGCTTCGTCGAGGGCAAGAGCAATCAGCTCGCCAAAGCGGCGGCGATTCAGGTCGCGGGCAATCCCGGCAAGGCCTACAACCCGTTGTTCATTTACGGTGGTGTCGGACTCGGCAAGACGCACTTGATGCATGCGGTGGCGAACAAGCTGAAGGAGCGCAATTCCGAGTCGCGCTTGGCTTACGTGCACAGCGAAAGATTCGTCGGCGACATGGTTAAGGCTCTGCAGCACAACACCATCAACGATTTCAAAACGGCGTACCGATCCCTGGATGCGCTGATGATCGATGACATTCAGTTTTTCGCGGGAAAGGAGCGTTCCCAGGAGGAATTCTTCCACACCTTCAACGCGCTGCTCGAGAGCCAGCAGCAGGTGATATTGACCTGCGATCGCTACCCCAAGGAAGTCGACGGGCTCGAGGAGCGCTTGAAATCGCGCTTCGGCTGGGGACTGACCGTGGCCATCGAGCCGCCGGAACTCGAAACTTGTGTTGCAATTCTGATGAGCAAGGCCGCGATGACGCAGGTCGACCTGCCGGAAGAAGTTGCGTTTTTCATCGCCAAGCGCATCCGTTCGAACGTTCGCGAATTGGAAGGCGCGCTGCGCAGGGTCGTCGCCACTTCAAATTTTACCGGCCGGCCCATCACGTTGGAGTTTGCGAAGGAGGCGCTGCGCGATCTGCTCGCTTTGCAGGAAAAATTGGTCACGATCGAAAATATTCAGAAAACCGTTGCGGAGTACTACAAAATCAGGATCGCCGACTTGCTGTCAAAACGCCGCAGCCGTTCGATAGCGAGGCCGCGACAAGTGGCCATGGCACTGGCCAAGGAATTGACCAATCACAGTCTGCCGGAGATCGGGGATGCATTTGGCGGCCGCGACCATACCACGGTGCTGCACGCCTGCAGGCGCATCAAAGAATTACGCGAGACCGAGCGTCGCATCGGGGAGGATTATTTGAACCTGTTGAGAACCTTGGCGGGTTAGGGTTGGATATGCTGTGGATACTTCTGTGGATAAAGATATCAACAACTCATCGACAGGTTGCGGGCAATAACAAGACAGGCGTAGCGCATGTTTATGAGTAACTTAAACTATTGATTCATATTGTGTTTTTTGCCTTATGCACTGAGAATTCGATGCTTCATAGTCATAGTAATAATCCCTTTTAAGAATCTAAATCTAAGACTGGCAAGACGGTGAGCCCATGAAATTGACGGCAGAACGCGAGAAATTATTGACCCCATTGCAGGCAGTGATCGGAGTGGTGGAACGCCGGCAAACCATGCCGGTGTTGGCAAATGTGCTGCTCGGGGTTCGCCAAGGACAACTGGCCATCACAGCGACGGATCTTGAAGTTGAGTTGGTGGCGGCCACGGGGATCGAGGTGCAGGATTCCGGTGATATCACTGTGCCAGGCCGTAAATTCCTGGACATTTTGCGGGCGCTGCCGGAAAAGCTTGCCGTCTCCTTCAGTTCCGAGGGCGACAAGGTGGTGATCAAGGCAGGACGCAGCCGCTTCAGCTTATCGACGCTGCCGGCCGCGGATTTTCCCGTGATCGACGACATCAACTCGCAACAGACCGTACAAATTCCGCGCAAGGAATTGCTGCGGCTGCTGGAGAAGACGCATTTCTCCATGGCACAGCAAGACGTGCGTTATTACTTGAACGGCATGCTGTTGGAAATCGAGGGGCAAGTGCTGCGCGCAGTGGCAACCGACGGTCACCGTTTGGCGCTGTGCGAAACCGCGTTGGCTGCCAAGGCCAAGAATTCGCAGCAAGTCATTGTGCCGCGCAAAGGGGTGTTGGAGCTGCAGCGCGTGCTCAACGATGAGGGCGTTACCGATGTGGCGATCGGCACTAATCACGTTCGCGCTCAGATCGGCGACATTCGCTTCACTTCCAAGCTCATTGACGGTCGTTTCCCAGAGTATTCTCGTGTCATCCCAGCTGCGCCTGGCTCCGCCATCCGCGCGGATCGAGACGTTTTGCGCCAGGCGCTGCAGCGTACAGCGATACTTTCCAACGAGAAGTATCGAGGTATTCGCGTTACCGTAAAAAAGAACATGCTCACCGTGCAGGCTCACAATCCTGAGCAGGAAGAGGCCGAGGAGGAGATCGAAGTGGCCTATCAGGGCGGGGACCTGGAGGTGGGCTTCAACGTAAATTATCTGCTGGATGCGCTGGCGGCGATCGATGGCCAGGAGGTCGAATTGGGATTGACCGATAGCAACAGCAGCTGCCTGATCAGATCTCCCGGGAATTCCAGCGCGCGCTACGTCGTGATGCCGATGAGGCTATAAGCGGTGGCTTTGAGCCGGGTGCAGGTAACCGATTTCCGGTGCTTGCATTCGGTAGTGCTTGATCTCGATCCGGAGTTCACGCTCATCAGCGGACCCAATGCGTCCGGTAAAACATCCCTGCTCGAGGCGATGTACGTTTTGGGTCGTGGCCGATCATTCCGCACCCGTCGGCTGGAGCATCTCATTCGCCACGGCGCCGAGCGCTTCGTGGTTTTTGGGGAAGTGGATACCGCGATGCGCAGGGTTCCCATGGGCGTCGAGGGATCGCGAACGGGAGTTCGGGCACAAATAGATGGGGATAGGCCGGCCTCGCTGGCCGAGCTGGCACTGCAGCTGCCCGTGCAAATCATCGATCCAGAGGTCCATCACCTCATAGAAGAGGGACCTAGCCGTCGACGACGGTTTTTGGATTGGGGAGTGTTTCACGTGGAACCTATCTTTGTGGGGCACTGGCAGCGATACCAGCAGGCACTCAAGCAGCGCAATGCCGCGCTCAAATCGCGGCAGCCACGAGCCGTCGTATCGGTTTGGGACAGCGACCTGGCTCGGTCAGGCGAGTTGTTGAGCGCGGCCCGTACCCGCTATGTGGCGGCCCTCGGCGTGCCGGCACAGGCCATCGCCCGCAACCTGCTGGGTATGGACCTAGCCCTAAGCTACAGGACGGGCTGGACCAAGGACCAGGAGCTGGCCGAAGCGCTGCAAGCCAGCTGGCACCACGATCAGGAGTTCGGGGCCACACAGGTGGGGCCGCATCGGGCGGAACTCAGCATCCGATTGGATGGAACTCTGGTGAAGGACCGGATATCACGCGGACAGCAGAAGCTGCTTGCGGCTGCCTTGTTGATTGCCCAAATAAAGCTATTCCCGCAAGACTCGCCCGTGCAGCCGAGCCTGTTGCTGGACGATCCGGCCGCCGAACTGGACGAGGAGCGATTGGCAGGACTCATCCGCGAGGTATCCGCTCAATCGGTGCAACTGATCGTGACCACCCTGCATGGGGAGTTTCCCGCCTTTGGCAAACCGGGCCGCAACTATGGAATCGTCTCGGGAAGAATCGAAGGCGCTTGAATGTTCCACGTGAAACCCTCGTTTCGTTGGTAGCAATGCCGCGTGTCGGCGTCGGCAAAACTCGCCGCAAAAATGCAGCGCAGCGGCGCTACGCCGGCTCTGAATCGCGCGATGCATCAGTGGCCCCAAGCGCATGATTTATATAAAGTTTTTTGAGAATATAGATTCGTTTTTGGCGCCAGAAACTGTTAACATGGCGGGTCACAATTTTTGGATAGAGCATGGCGCAGGACAACGTTTACGATTCCAGCAAAATCAAAGTCTTAAAGGGCCTCGATGCAGTGCGAAAGCGTCCCGGTATGTACATCGGGGACACAGATGATGGCAGCGGCCTGCACCACATGGTATTCGAGGTTGTGGATAACGCCATCGACGAGGCGCTGGCGGGGTACTGCGATCGCGTCGTAGTGACCATTCACGCCGATGAGTCCGTCACCGTATACGACAACGGCCGCGGCATACCGGTGGACATCCATGCCGAGGAAGGGCGCTCCGCAGCCGAGGTCATCATGACCGTGCTGCACTCCGGCGGTAAGTTCGATGATAGCTCCTACAAAGTCTCCGGCGGTCTGCACGGCGTTGGCATCTCGGTGGTCAATGCGCTGTCCGACTTCCTGGAATTGAACATTCGCCGCGACGGCAAATTGCATCGCCAGGAATACCGTCTGGGAGAACCGCAGGCGCCGTTGGCGGCCATCGGCGATACCGCCGAACATGGCACGACGCTGCGCTTCAAACCCAGCAGCCAGATATTCACCAACATCTCATTCAACTACGACACGCTGGCGAAGCGCTTGCGCGAGTTGTCGTTTTTGAATTCAGGCGTGCGCATCGAATTGGTGGACGAACGCGACGAGAAGTCGGAGGTGTTTCAACACGAAGGCGGTCTGAAAGCCTTCGTCACTTATCTGAATCGCAGCAAGACGGCAATTCACGACACGGTGCTGTGGTTTCAAACCCGCGATGGCAACACGCAAGTGGAAGTCGCGATGCAGTGGAACGATTCCTACCAGGAAAGCATGTTCTGCTACACCAACAACATTCCGCAGAAAGACGGCGGCACGCATCTCGCCGGCTATCGCGCCGCATTGACCCGCACGCTGAACAATTACATCGAGAAGGAACTCGCTGCAAAAAAAGAGAAAATTCAGACCACGGGCGATGATTCGCGCGAGGGACTCACCGCCATATTGTCGGTGAAGCTGCCGGATCCGAAGTTCTCCTCGCAGACCAAGGACAAGCTGGTCTCTTCGGAGGTCAAAGGCGTGGTTGAATCCGCGGTCGCCGGGCGCCTGGAAGAATTCCTGCTGGAACACCCGCAGGAGGCGCGCGCCATCGTCAATAAAATCCTCGAAGCCGCTTACGCGCGCGAGGCGGCGCGCAAAGCGCGCGAGATGACCCGCCGCAAGGGCGCGCTCGACATCGCGGGATTGCCCGGCAAACTGGCCGACTGCCAGGAAAAGGATCCCGCGCTATCCGAGCTGTTCCTGGTCGAAGGCGATTCGGCAGGCGGTTCGGCGAAACAGGGCCGCGACCGGCGCACCCAAGCCATCCTGCCGCTGAAAGGAAAGATCCTCAACGTCGAAAAAGCTCGCTTCGATAAGATGCTGGCCTCGGCGGAGGTGGGCACATTGATCACCGCGTTGGGCTGCGGCATCGGGCGTGATGATTTCAACGTCGATAAATTGCGCTACCACCGCATCATTTTAATGAGTGATGCTGATGTTGACGGCTCGCACATACGAACGCTGTTGCTGACGTTCTTCTATCGGCAGATGCCGATACTCATTGAACGCGGCCACATCTACATCGCCCAGCCTCCACTGTACAAGGTGAAAAAGGGTAAACAAGAACAGTACGTCAAGGACGACCTTGAACTGAATGCCTTGCTGCTGAACACCGCCGTTGACGGCGCTGCCCTGCATGTGAATGCCGAGGCACCGCCCTTGTCCGGACTGGGGTTGGAATCGCTGGCGACCAGGTATGTCGAGGTGAAGAGCATCGTGACGCGCTGGGCGCGGCGCTACGATGAGCGCTTCCTTGAGCAGTTGCTGTACGTCCCGACATTGACGACGGCGGCGTTCGATCGCATCGATTCGCTGAAGGATTGGTGCCGCATTCTGGAACAGCGCTTGAACTCCCTCGACGACGTTTCGCGCCGCTATCGCGTGAGCGTGGAAGCCCTGCCCGCCGGCGGCCATCGGATCAATCTGCAGCGATTCGAGCATGGCTTGAGCTCCGAAAAACACGTGCCCCGCGAGTTCTTCGATTCCGCGGAATATTTGCGCATCGCAGAGCTTGGGCAAACCTTGAGCGATCTGATGGGACCGGGAGCCTACGTGCAGCGTGGCGAGGAGAAGCAAGAGGTCTCGAGCTTCAAGATCGCCATAGCGTGGCTGTTCGAGCAGGCCAAGAAGGGCCAGAGCATTCAGCGCTACAAGGGTTTGGGCGAGATGAACGCCGATCAGCTTTGGGACACGACCATCAATCCTGAAACGCGCCGGCTGATGCAGGTGCGCATCGACGATGCCGTGGCGGCCGACGATATCTTCACGACGCTGATGGGCGATGCCGTGGAACCGCGGCGCGAATTCATCGAGAAGAATGCCCTGCACGTGTCAAATCTCGATATATGAGCGACGCGGTGCCGCAGTTCAAGACGGCCGAGTATTCCGGGAACGCCGGCGGGACCTGCAAGGCGTGCGGGCAGGCGATCGGCGGCTCCTACTACCAGGTCAATGGCGCGAAGACTTGCTCGAAGTGCGCGCAGCGAATCAAACAGCAGTTGCCGAACGACTCGCACACGGCGTTTGCACGCGGAGTTTTGTTCGGTGTCGGCGGCGCAATCCTCGGTCTCGGAATTTATGTCGGATTTGCTCTCGCCACGGGTTTGATTGCCGGCCTGATTTCGCTTGCCGTTGGCTATATCGTTGGCAAGGCCATTCTCTTGGGTTCAGGAGGCATTGGCGGGCGCCGCTACCAGGTCGCGGCAGTGTTGCTGACCTACGCCGCCGTGTCCTTGGCGGCTGTCCCCATTGCGCTGTCGCAGCACATGAAGCACGGGAGCGCGCAGGCGCAGAGCCAGGTAAGCGAGTCCCCGAGTGACTCGCCCAAACCGAGCGTTGCGAAGGCCGTGGGAACACTTGCGCTGATTGGATTGGTATCGCCATTCCTTGGGCTTTCCAATCCGATGCAGGGCGTCATTGGCTTGATCATCCTGTTCGTCGGCATCCGCATTGCGTGGCGGATGACCGCCGCCAGGCAGATCAGTATCCTGGGTCCGATCGCTGAAACTTAAGGACGCTACGGACCAACCCGTGTCCTCCTGCTCCCGCTGCGCGGCCGATCTTGCGCCAAGTGCCTTGGTGTGCAGCAGTTGCCATACGCTGGTGCACGCCGCAACGCTAGAACAACTGGCGGCCGGCGCGCGCATGCATGAAGAGGGGCGCAAGTACACGGAGGCGCGAGATGCCTGGATGCAGGCGCTCGAACTGCTGCCGCCGGATTCGGCGCAGGCGGAATGGGTTCGCGGCAATGCCAAGAGGCTGAATGAATTGGCGGGCGCCGCGAGCGTCGATGCGCGTCATTCCTGGGCCAGGAAATTGGGGCCGCTCGCGCCGCTGGCGATTCTTCTCGCGAAAGGGAAATTCCTGGTCTCGCTGTTCAAGTTGAAATTTCTGCTCAGCCTCGGAACATTCATCGCGTTCTATTGGGCCCTATATGGCGTGAAGTTCGGCATCGGCTTCGCGGTGCTGATCTTGGTGCATGAGATGGGCCACTTCATCGCCATCCGGCGTCGGGGTCTGCCCGCGGACATGCCGGTGTTTCTGCCGGGACTTGGCGCTTACGTTCGCTGGGCCGCTCTCGGGGTGTCGACGCAGACACGAGCCTTCGTGAGCCTCGCAGGCCCTATGGCGGGCTGCATTGGAGCGGCGGTGTGCGCTTTGCTTTGGATGCAAACCGGCGACGCCCTGTGGGCGGGTCTTGCCAGTCTCTCGGCGCTGCTCAACGTGCTGAATCTGATCCCGGTCTGGGTGCTGGATGGCGGGCAAGCGATAGCCGCGCTCGACAAATCGGAACGCATCATTCTGTCGGCGGCGGCGGTGCTGTACGCAGCGCTGTTCGCTCAACCCGCATTTCTGCTGGTGGCCATCGGCGCGGGCTATCGTGCATTTACCAAGGATATTCCGCCCGCGCCAAGTCACCCCGCGACGCTGTACTACTTGATGGTGCTGGCGGCGCTGGGTTGCCTCATCAAGCTGGCGCCGCCGCTATCTGCGGCTGGCTGAGCGTTGTTCGCATCGCGACGCCCCCGCGACGTTGCGCTCCTAACGCCGGCCGAATTGCCGCAGCATATTGTCCTGGATTTGGTTTCTTGAAAGCGATGGGCCCAACCCGGTATTGAGGTAATAAAGTGCCTTCAAGAAGGCTAGATCGCCGGCGGTTATCGCTACAGGCTTTTCGCGGGCGCCGCAGCTTGAGGACATGAGGTCCAGAATGCTCGGCAGTGGGTCGCAATTGTCCGGCGATTGCACCACCGACAAGCTCAACATCGCCAAGTAGTCAGCGATCGTCCCAATGGTGGAGCCCACGACTTTTGTCGTGTCGACAACCAGGATGACGATGCCGATCCCACTCCCGCCACCACCGCCCGTACGCGTCCCCAAGGTGCCACTTCTATTGTATAGCGGGGTGATCGTTGGCCAGACAGGCAGAAGGTTAAGCCCTAATAATGCCACGTCGGTATTCAAGACTAAAGCGCCGCCACTTGTTGTGAGGTACCAGCCCTGAATCGCGTGGTCGCCTCGAAACGCTATCAGGTCCTTCATTCCCCCCGAATACCTGTTACGAAAATAAACCGACGCCCATTTTATGACGCTATCCATATTTTCCTGGGGATTGTTGGTGAAAAGTATCTGTACGTTGGTTTTGCATTGCGGGTCCGACTGCACGGGTGCGCCAACGTACGCGGCCAGCGCGCGAAGTCGCGCCGTTACGAAGGCGTTGTATCCCGGGCTGAGCCCAACAGTTACCGGGCAAATGCTCTGCCTGCCGCCGCGCCAACGCGCAAGGTTGCCCATTGTGCCGGTGTTCACGTAGTGCACTGTGGCGTGGTGCACAATGAATTGATACAGGCTATCTCCCGCCAATTCCGCATCGGTGGGCGGGCTCGGGGCCGTCACGGTTACATCGGGAATCTCCGGCGCTGCGTGCGCCGCTGCAAGCCACCCAATCGTTACCACAAAGGCTGCGAGTACGATCCACTGGACTCTAGATTTGATTCTGCGCGTCATTGTGAGCTCCCGATCTGATGAGTGTTTCATTTGGTTCTAACGACGCCTGAACTGCCGCAGCATATTGTCCTGGATGGCGTCTCTTGAGAGCCCCGGCCCCAACCCTGTGTTGAGGTAATAAAGGGCCTTCAAGAAGGCTAGATCACCGGCTGTCATCGCTGTAGGCCGCTCACGTGCACCGCAGCTGGAGGAGAATATATCCAGTATGCTCGGCAGTGGTTCGCAATGGTCGGGTGATTGCACCAGAGAAAAGGTCAACATCGCCAAGTAGTCGGCGATCGTCCCCATGGTGTAGCCGACGACTTTCGTTGTGTCGACGAGTAGGATTACGACGCCGATCCCATTCCCGCCGCCACCGCCCGCACGCGACCCTGTGGGGTCCTGATCCGCGTAATGCGGGGTGATCCGCGGCCAGATCGGCAGAAGGTCTAGCCTTAGCAGCATCACGTCAGTGTTCAAGGCCCCAGGGCCGCCGCCTGTTGTCAGGTACCAGCCCTGAATCGCGTGATCGCCGGTAAACGCTATCAGCGGCCTCATCTGCGCAAACTCTGAACCTCGACGAAAGTAAACCTTCGCCCATTTCACGACGTTATTCATATATTCCTCGGGCTTGGCCCTGAAGATTATCCGCACGTTGTCCTTGCATTGCGGATCCGACTGCACGGGCGCGCCAACGTATGCCGCCAGTGCGCGCAGCCGCGCCGTGACGAAGGCGTTGAATTCCGGGCCGAGCCCAACGGTTTTCGGGCAGATGCTTTGCCTGCCGCCGCGCCAACGTGCAAGGTTGCTATTCGTACCGGTGTCCACGTAGTGGTCCGTGGCGTGGTGCACGATGAATTGATACAGGCTGTCTCCCGCCAACTCCGCATCGGTAGGCGGTCGCGGGGCCGTCACGGTGACCTCGGGAATCTCCGGCGCCGCGCTCGCATTGGAGTTGGGGTCGGGCTGGACCGACTTCACCGTCGGTATCTTGGCCGCAGTGCCAGAGTTGTCCGCGCGCGGCGCAGTGGTCGCCCTGCGGATCGCCACCGTTTCCGCACCGACGCGCGAGAACTCGAGGCCGGTGCCACGAAGTAGCGTGTTCAATGCCGCGCGAATTGGCAATGTTCCGTTCACGCCGTTCGAATTCAGATGCGCAACGTCCGCGTCGGCGGCGGCAAGCTGCAGCCCGCTCTGGGTGGAAAATTCAATCAGCGCGCTGGCGAGCGGCGATGCCGAAATATGAAAGGGAACATTCCGGTCGAGCACATCGTCCGCGCGCGCCGGCGCAAGCCACGCGGTGGTTACCGCAAAGGCGGCGAGCACCACCCGCCGAACCACCGGTTTACTTCGAGATGCCATCGGCGCCTCGCGCTCGAATCAGTATTCCATTGGCGCCTTGGTCGACCACTTCAACGGCATAGATTTGCTCCAAAGCCCCGAGCCAATCGCGGAAATTGGCCGCCGATACCGTGCCGGTGAAGCGGGTCTGCTGGAACGCGGGCGCCACTACTATTCGTGTCGCACTGTAGCGATTGATTGCAGCGACGACGTCCTCCAAAGGCTCGCCCAGAAACTGCAGTTTCCCATCGCGCCATGCTCCCACTGCTCTGGGGTCAACGCTTGCCACACTCGAAGGCTGCGCGGATCCGGAAAATGTCCCTCGTTGGCCGACGCTGAGGTGAACGGTCTCGGCAATTGTGCCAGGACGACCACCTGCCACATCCCTGCCCGGTGCCACATTGACCCGGCCTTCGCCGACCGTCACCACGGTGCCGATCGGGCCAATCCGCACATCAAACGCGGTGCCTACAGCCGTCACGGTCAGACTACCGGCGTGCACGATAAACGGCCGCAGCGTGCTATGCGTGACCGCGAAGAACGCCTGCCCACCTTCCAATCGCACATCGCGTCGCGTCAGTGTGAAGCGGGTGCTGAGACG
>Ga0209139_10000777_pt1 | contig 11464 bp, 10 predicted proteins | sample BogFormECP14_OM3_FD_188246 | JGI IMG/M metagenome (GOLD analysis project Ga0209139, IMG submission 188246) | Bog forest soil microbial communities from Calvert Island, British Columbia, Canada - ECP14_OM3 (SPAdes) (version 2) | ecosystem: Environmental > Aquatic > Freshwater > Wetlands > Bog ...
GCCTAAAGTAAAAGAAAAGCACGCTTGTAAGGGCCAAAACTCTTGCAAGGGCAAGGGCGGCTGCAAGGCCAGCGACAACGGCTGCAAGGCGAAGAACTCTTGCAAGGGCAAGGGCGGCTGCGCAACGGACGGCTCCAAGATGCCCGCTGCGGACACCAAGCCTTCCTGAGCTGAGTAACTCAATCGGGCGTGATCAAGGATGGAGGGCCGGTGGCTCGCGTTCACTGGCCCTTTCGTCTTTCCGTGCATCATAGATACTGAGTCCTTCATCGGAGATAATTTGTCCTTCGAGGTAGACGGCTTGTCCTGCATCAAAGATGGTTTGTCCTTTTTCTTCCCGGAGAAATGAATGGCAGCGAATCGTTTTAATGGATTTACGGACTACGGTATCGGCATCGGATTGCGTGCGACGCATTACGACCATATTTTGAATCGCAAGCCGGTGGTCGACTGGTTCGAGATTATTTCTGAGAATTTCATGATCGATGGCGGGCGGCCATTGCAGATCCTCGATCAGATTTTGGAACAGTACAAAGTTGTCCAGCACGGCGTGTCGATGTATTTCGGTTCGGCGGAGAAATTAAACCGCGAACACATGCGCCGCCTCAAGGATTTGGTGAAGCGCACGAAAACGCCGTGGCTTTCCGATCACCTGTGCTGGGGCAGCGTGGACGGGCGCTACACGCACGATTTGCTGCCCATGCCGTACACTTTCGAGGCCGCGAAGATTACCGCGCAGAAAGTGCGCGAAGTGCAGGATTTTCTGGAAATTCCCATCGCCGTTGAGAACGTGAGCAGCTACGCCGAATATCATGACTCGGAGATGACCGAGTGGGAATTTCTGAATGAAGTCGTCGAGCGCGCGGATTGCGGCATTCTGCTCGACGTGAACAATATTTATGTGTCTTCGCAAAATCACAGTTTCAATCCGTTTGACTACGTGAATAGCGTCCCTGCTCATCGCGTCGCGCAAATTCACATCGCTGGCCACTCGAAATACCGCAAATATATTCTCGATACGCACGACCATCCGGTGATCGATCCGGTCTGGAAACTTTACGAGCGCGCGATCCAGCGCGCCGGTCATACCGCGACGCTGCTGGAATGGGACGACAGCATCCCCTCGTTCCAGGAAGTCCACGACGAAGCCCTAAAAGCGAATAAGTTCCTGCGCGCGACCGTGCTGGCGGAAACGGCATGATCTTTTTCGTGCGCGCAGAAACGGTCTCATGTCGTGTGCGGCACAGGCCGGTGGTCGTATGAAGCTGATGCAGCTTCAGCGCACCATGGCGCGCGCCGTGATGCAGCCGCTTACGTCTTCGGAACGCATGCAGCGCCGCGCTCCCGACGGCGGACCGATGAAGCGCTACGCTTCGCGGTTCATCAAGCCGAACGATCGACTTACTTCTTTCGAGCGGCTCGAAATTTACAACCGGCAATACTGGTTTCGCGTGCTGTCCGCGCTCGGCGAAGACTTTCCCGGCTTGCGCGCTGTTCTTGGCCAGCGACGCTTTGACGCGATGGCTCAGGCGTATCTAATCGCGAATCCTTCGCGCTCGTTCACGCTGCGCAATCTTGGCTCGCGTATGGAATCGTGGCTCCGGAAAAATCCCAAGTGGGCTGGCAAAAATCAAGCTCTGGCGTTGGACATTGCGCGGCTCGAATGGGCGGACGTCGAAGCGTTCGATGGAAAAACTGAGCCTGCTTTGCGCCAGGAAGATCTGGCAAGCGCGGCGGGCGCAAAGTTGAAGCTGACGCTTCAGCCGTATGTGCAGCTTTTGAGTTTTCAGTATCCCGTCGATGATCTGCTCCTCGAAGTTCGCAAAACCGAGGAAGATACGGATTTCGCGAGTAACGCGTTCACGGAGCATCACAAGCGCAAACGTGTTCGGGCTGTTGCGAAACTGAAGCCGGGGCGCATTTTTCTGGCGGTGCATCGGATCGACTACTCGGTTTATTTCCGGCGGATCGAGCAGGAAGAATTTTCGATTTTGACGGCTCTGCGCCAGGGGAAAACGCTCTCTGCGGCTGTCGAATCTGCGTTCCGGAAAAGCAAAATCGCGCTGGAAGAGCGTCCGGTGCGTGTGCAGACCTGGTTTCAAACCTGGGCCGCGCTGGGCTGGTTCTGCCGTCCTGAGAAAAAACGCGCAGCAAGCTAAATGTTGATGTACATTTGCGCATCCGAATCTCCGATGAAGCCGTAACAGATAACTGGCTAGCGACAAAACATTTGACGACGAATTCTCCGTAAAGAAACTGCTGACGACCAATCCTCTATGAACAAAATACTGAGTACCACGAAGTCCTGGCATGATCTGTTTTGCCACTGCGCCGACTATCTTCAGCATCCGTTTCTGCTGTTTGTGCGGCTGTATTGGGGCATTCAACTGATGCAGAGCGGCTGGGGCAAGCTGCACAACCTCGATAAGGTGACGGATTTCTTCACCAGCCTTAATTTGCCTGCTCCCGCGTTCACGGCGACTGCAATTTCGAGCCTCGAATTTTTTGGCGGCTTGTTGCTGGCCATCGGCTTGTTCTCGCGGCTGATTTCTTTCGTGCTCACCATCAACATGTTGATGGCGTATATCACCGCGGATAAAGAGGCGCTGCATTCGATTTTTTCCGATCCGGACAAATTTACTGCGGCGGCGCCGTATGTGTTTTTGATCGCTGCGCTCATCGTGTTTATTTTTGGCGCTGGCATTTTCTCCATCGACGCGCTGGCCGACAAATTCTTCTGGAAATCCGGGGCACCGGCGAAAAGCTCCGCCTAGAGGTGCCAATGGCTGACAGGGCGACTTCACAAGCAATTCCTCAGCGGCCCTTCGTGCCTCTGGGTGAACTAAAGCCGCACTACGAACATTTGGCTTTATGCCGGACCTAAAGGTCCGACCCCCAGGTGCTCTACAATCTCCAAAACCCCGACCCCCTAGAGAAGGTTTCTCGGGAGCCTGCTGGACCGAGGATTCGTTGGGGCGCAATTCTTGCAATTGGCGTAGGATGGTTTTGGGTACTCAAGGTCCGGATGGAAACTACCCTTGGATTTGGCAAACGATCTTCCCGGGTTTTTCTGCTTCTCGTCATTCTCCTGGTACTTCCCTTTCGTGCTACAGATTGCGCTGCGGCCGCAAATCCCGCGCCAGCTTCTGCTATCGGGGCGGCTGACGTGACTTCGACTTTGATGATCGGTAGCTCGCGGATTGATGTGACGATCGATGCGAGCGAAGCGCCGATCTCGACGGAGAACGTCATGAAGTGGGTGCAGCTTGCCGCGGAATCCGTTGCTGCTTACTATGGCCGCTTCCCTGTTCCTCATTTGACGCTCCGCATCACGTCGTTCGAGGGGACGGGTGTGCGCCACGGAATGACGTGGGGACGCGGCGGCGGGTTGATCCGAATCAGTGCGGGCGGCAAAACTTCGGCGGCGGAGTTTGCCGAAGACTGGATGCTGACTCATGAAATGATCCATCTCGCGTTTCCGTCAATGGCGGACGAGCATCACTGGATCGAAGAAGGGCTTTCGGTGTACGTCGAACCGATTGCGCGGATTCGCGCGGGACACTGGACGGCGCTGCAAATGTGGAGCGACCTGGTGCGCGACATGCCGAAGGGCCAGCCGAAAGAGGGCGAGTCGGGAATGGACCACACGCATACGTGGGGACGGACGTATTGGGGCGGGGCGCTGTTTGCTTTCGTGGCCGATGTGGAGATTCGCAAGCAGACGAAGAACCAAAAAGGATTGGAAGACGCGCTGCGCGGGATTCTAAATGCGGGCGGCACAATCAACGAGGATTGGGAGCTGGAGAAGGCGTTTAAGGTTGGCGACCAGGCCGTGGGGTTGGACGTGTTGGAGAAATTATACGCGGAGTGGAAAGACAAGCCGGTGCAGGTCGATCTTGCGGCGATGTGGAAACAGTTGGGCGTGGAGGCTGATGGCGCGACGGTGCGATTGCGTGACGATGCGCCGCTGGCGTCGATCAGGCGCGCGATCGAGATGGGCACTCCGGCAGCTAAGGCCGGCGATGGCGCTGGAGCAGCGAAGAAGGATACAGCTGCGGCCGCCAGGCCTTTGGCGGTCTTTGCAGGGCGGACCGCCCGAGGGATTTGATGGCGGAGTTGCGGTAATGTTTGGTTCTTCGACGAAGCCGTCTAGTTCGTAGAGCACGAGGGCCGCGAAGTCGACCCCTCACTTCAGGGGTTAAAATCCCTTTCCCTGAGCGCTTATCGACCCGGCTGAGGCCGCCGGGCCTCCTAAAAGCCATGTGCGGCACCGGTTCGCAGCTGCACGGCATAAAGAGCGGAGAGATTTTTCACTGCGCAGGCCAACACGTCCGCAGGAGCGAACGTGAAGGAAAAGGCGTTGGTCCGGTCCGCTCAAAATGACAGTGCGGGAGGCGGGTCAGGTGTTGAATTGGCGTAGGTGGGTCTGGCGATGATTGTTAGCGGCCGCGTTTGCAGTTGTCGCGGCCGAAGACTACGTAGCGGGTGTCGGTTTGGGTGCCGGTGGTGGTTTTGTCGAGGCCGAAGCCGAAGGCGTCGAAGTAGGCGCCCTGAAGGCTGGCGGTGGAGTCCTGGCGAATGGAGACGTAATCGCCGAAGCGGGTGGTGCCGACGCTGCTGTCGGTGGTGATGAAGACGAGGAAATCGCCCCAGAAACCGACGACGTGATTTTCGTAGAACTGTTTGTTACCGCCGTACTGGAGCGAGAGGCCGACTTCGCCGGAGCAGGCGTTGGTGGCGAGAGCGGGATAGGCGAAGGCGTAGCTGTTATTCCAGATCTGGACTTGCTGGAGCTTGTTGAAATTGTTGCCGCGGTCGAGCTCGGCCATTTCTACGTGCGGCTGCTGGAAATTTTTGTCGGTGCCGGCGCTCCAAGCGAACCAGAGCTGGTTGCCGGAGCGAGTGGCGCCGATGACGGCCGTGCCCGGGAAGCCGCTGAGTTTGCTGAGAAAATCCTGGCCGTCGGGCGTGACGGAGGAGATGCCCGTGGTGGACCAACTGGAGACGCCGATGGTGCGCCAGAAGTAGGTGTTGGAACCTTCGGCCAGAGAGAACACCTGCAATCCTTGTGAGCTGGTGTTGGGTTGGCCGGCCCAGAAAATTTCGTCGCCGGTGTCTTGCATGAGGTGAGCGCCCCAGGCGCTGGAGCTATCCGAAGGTGTGGTGTAGTCGATACCGATCGTGCCGCCTGCCTTGATTTGGCTGAGGGGCGAGCGCGCGACTTCGTGGCCGTTACTGCACCCTTTGGGGCAGCCGGGCCAGCCAACATCCCAACTCATATAAAGATAGTTGTTGCCGACGGAGAGGTCGGGATAGTCGAAGCCGGTGCCAACGGGTTCGCCGAAGACGCCAGGAGTGAGATCCCAGTAGGTCCAGGCGGTTCCGTGGCTGCTGATGATTTGCGCGGGGCTGGCGGCGGCGATGCGCTGGCCGTTGGGTTCATTGACGGCGGAAGCGTCAGTGCCCTGCAGGAGCCAAATGAAGCGGTCGATGCTGGGGACGTATTGGACGACCTGGTCGCAGCAAAGGCCGACGTTGTCATTAGGGAAAATGGTGGTGGGATCGAGGTTGGTCCAGGAGGAGCCGCCGTCGGTGGAATAGGCGGCGTAGAAATTGGCAGTGACGAAGATGACGCCGCCGCCGACGGCGCCGCTGGGTTCAGCGATGGTGTTGCCGTTGATACCGAGGCCGTCGTTGGCGTTGAAGGTGACGCCGCCGGGGTCGCCGGGAGTGCGAGGAGCTTTGTCGAGCTTGGTTTCAGTGGGCGTGGGCGTGCCGGCGACGAACGGGCCGGTCGGAACGGTCCAGCGCGAGCCGTTTTCTTCCTCGGCGAAGTTGGGAGCGCGATGGGGGTAGTGGCCGCCGGTGACGGTGTGAGGTTCGACTTTGGAGGATTTGACTTGTGAGGAACCGGAAGCGGGTAAAGGTAAAGTGATTCGGTCGCTAAGAGTGAATTCGTGGCGTTCGGCTCGGTTGTCGTCACGGTCGTCGGAATCTTCTGCGCGGTAGATGCCATGGACGATCAGGCGGTATTCGGTGCCTCGGACGAGTTGAGCGCTGTTGAAATCCGCTTGGATGGTGGCGAAATGTTGGGGGCGAATTTCGCCGAGGCGCATCGGAAGTGCGATTGGCGGAAGAAGGGTGGCGGATTCGAGTCGGATGGAATCGACGTCGACACGATATACGGGGGACTTGCTGTTGTTATAGAGGCGGGTGGCGACGACCAAGTGATTGGGAGGTTCGAGGTAGTCGCCGGAGGGGCCGAGGGAGAGGATGAAGGAGTCGTCGTCAGGGACAGCCTTTACTTTGGGGAGTCCGAGACAGAGTGAAAGGACAAGGACGAACGATAGCGCGATAAAGGGGCGATAGCGCTTGGACATAGTGGACCTCCGTCAGAAAGCAGTTGGCCGGGGCGGGTCGACGCGATGCCAGATAGTGTCGCGAGCAAGTGATTCGTTTCATTGGGCGCGTGGTTGAAACGGTAGGAGAAGAAGCGGAAAGAGCAATGCGCGCGGGCGACGAAAGTGCATGGCCACTCGGAAGGAAAGATCGAGGGAGCAGGATGCCGGGCCGAAGCTCGGCGCCTACAAAAACACCCCAGAAGCAGAGGCGCGGCCCAAACGTCGGCCACTACAACTTGCGGCGGGCGGTGGTGACGGGTGGGGTGTCTTCGGATTCGAGCCGAGTGGGGCCGGGGTGTTGGGCGTGGAATTCGGGGCGGGATTCCAGGAGGCGGACGCAGCGGTTCCAGCGGAGGATGCTGTCGTCGTTGTGGGCGGGGCGGATTTTTTCGGCTTCGGCGAAGTGGGACATGGCTTGTTCTATAAGGGGGAGGAGGATGTGGGGGGAGCAGCCGGGGTGGAGTTGGGCTTTGGCGCGGCGTTCGTGGAGGAGGCCGGTGTAGTAGTGGCGTTCGTAGGGGGCGCGGAGGGATTGGAAGATGGATTGGACTTCGGCGTAGCGGTCGGCGGAGATACCGAGGAATTGGTCGGTGATGGAGAGGCCTAGCATGCGTTTGGCTAGCTGCTGGTCGGGGTCGATGGCTAGGATATCGCGGCAGGTGGATTCGGCTTCTTCGGGTTCGTTGAGGTAGCGGTAGAGTTCGGCTTTGGCGATGGCTTCGGGGATGCCGGGTTTGGAGATGGATTTTAATTGGTGAGACATGAGAACTCCTTGAAGCGCAGGAGGTAGAGGAAGTTGAAGAGGTACAGGAAGTTAAGGATCCTTCTTTCAGTACGTTTCCTCAAACCCTTACTGCCGTGGGCATATTACACCTTCAACGCGGGAGGATGAAGAGGGCGATGGAGGGAGCGGAGGAAGTTAGCGACTTGGTGCTTTACTTTCTTTACCCCATGGATTTCCTTTGCTTCTCAGAGACTTTGCAAGCGACGGCCTTACTACACGTTTTGAAAAGAAGACAGACTGAAGTCTGTCCTACTGGGGCGCTACGCGCCGAACACCTTTCGGAAGAGCATGGTGATGGGGTCGTAGAACTGGTCTACTACGCGTTCTTTTAGGGGGATGATGGCGTTGTCGGTGATGTGAATATCTTCGGGGCAGACTTCGGTGCAGCATTTGGTGATGTTGCAGAGGCCGATGCCTAGTTCGTTTTTGAGTAGGGCCGTGCGGTCTAGGGCGTCTAGCGGGTGCATTTCGAGGCCGGCTACGCGGACGAAGAAGCGGGGACCACCGAATTTTTGTTTGGCGTCGTGTTCGCGGAGGACGTGGCAGACGTCCTGGCAGAGGAAGCACTCGATGCATTTGCGGAATTCCTGGCCGCGGTCTACGTCGATTTGGGAGATTTTCCAGTCGGTGTTTTGGTGGGGGCGGAAGGCGGGGATTTTTTTGTTTACCGCGTAATTCCAGGAGACGTCGGTGACTAGATCTTTAATTCTTGGGAAGGACTTCATGGGCATTACTACGATGGGTTGATCCATCGGCAGGGAGTCGACGCGGGTTTTGCAGGTTAGGCGGGGGCGGCCGTTGACTTCGGCGGAGCAGGAACCACATTTGGCGGCTTTGCAGTTCCAGCGGACGGCTAGATCGGGGGCAAGGTGGCCCTGGATGTAGTGGAGGGCGTCCAGGACGACCATGCCGGGGGCGATGGGGACTTGGTAGTCTACCGTTTGGCCGCCGGTGGTGCCTTCACCGCGGAAGATTCGTAGTGTTGCGTCGGGCATCGTGTGATCTCCGGACCGCGTCTCCTGAGGCTTGCGCCTCGGACCTTTTTGGGAAGAGCCGCGGGGCTTCGCCCCGCGCTACATTTACTTGGCCTCGCTAAAGCCCGGCACCTACAAAACCTAGTCGGACATTACGAATTCTTTTAAGTCCTGCGGCATTTCTTCTACTGGGGATTCTTGGCGCTTCATTTCGCCGGATTCGTTGACGATGATGTTGTGTTTTTTGGCCCAAACTGGGTCGTAGTTGGGGTAGTCGATGCGGCTGTGGGCGCCGCGGCTTTCGGTGCGGGCCAGGGCGCTTAGCGCTACGGCTTCGGAGACTGTGAGCATGGATTTTAGGTCGCGGGAAAGGTGCCAGCCAGGGTTGAAAAGGCGGGAGCCTTCTACGCTGGCTTTGGCGGCGCGGGCTTTCAGGACTTCTAGTTCGGCGAAGGCTTTCTTTAGGTCTTCTTCGGTGCGGAAGATGCCTACAAGGCTTTGCATCACTGTTTGCAGGTCGCGATGGACAGCGTAGGGGCTTTCGGTGCCGGTGTTGGAAAATGGAGCCAGGAGGTCTTTTTCGGCTTCGGCGATTTGCATTTCGGAGACTCCGGCGTTGGAGACATGCCTGGCGTGATCGGCGGCGGCTTCGCCGGCGCGGCGGCCGAAGACCAGGAGATCGGAGAGGGAGTTTCCGCCCAGGCGATTCGAACCGTGGAGGCCTGCGGCGGCTTCGCCGGCGGCGAATAGGCCGGGGAGCGTGGATTGCGCGGTTTCGGCTTCTACACGAATGCCGCCCATTACGTAGTGGCACGTTGGGCCTACTTCCATGGGGCCTTTTGTGATGTCGACGTCGGCTAGTTCTTTGAACTGGTGATACATGCTGGGGAGTTTCTTTTTGACGTAGTCGGCGGGTTTGTGAGAGATGTCGAGATAGGCGCCGCCGTGTTCGGTGCCGCGGCCTTCTTTGACTTCGGTGTAGATGGAGCGGGCGACTACGTCGCGCGTGGAAAGTTCCATGCGCTTGGGGTCGTACTTTTCCATGAAGCGCTCGCCGAGTTTATTGCGAAGGATGCCGCCTTCGCCGCGGACGGCTTCGGTGACTAGAAGGCCTTGGACGCCGGGGGGCCAGACCATTCCTGTGGGATGGAATTGGACGAACTCCATGTCCATTAGTTCGGCGCCGGCTTCGTAGGCTAGGGTCATTCCGTCGCCGGTGTACTCCCAGGAATTGGAGGTGACGGGCCACGCTTTGCCTATACCGCCGGTGGCGATGACGATGGATTTCGCTTTGAACACGATGAAGCGACCGTTCTCGCGCCAATAGCCAAAAGCACCCGCGACGCGGCCACCGTCGGTGAGGAGGCGCGTGATGGTGCACTCCATGTAGACGTCGAAGCCTAGTTGGACACCGCGATCCTGAAGGGTGCGAATCATTTCCAGGCCAGTGCGGTCGCCTACGTGGCAGAGGCGTTTGTAAGTGTGGCCGCCGAAGGCGCGCTGGAGGATGGCGCCTTTGTCGGTGCGGTCGAAGAGGGCGCCCCATTGTTCTAGTTCGCGGACGCGGTCGGGGGCTTCCTGCGCGTGGATCTGGGCCATGCGCCAGTTGTTCAAATATTTGCCGCCGAACATGGTGTCTTTGAAATGAGGCTTCCAGCCGTCGGCGGTGTCGACGTTGCACATGGCGGCGGCGATGCCGCCTTCGGCCATTACTGTGTGGGCTTTGCCTAAGAGGGATTTGCAGACTACGCCTACGCTCGCTCCTTTGGCGAGAGCTTCGATGGCGGCGCGCAGGCCTGCTCCTCCGGCGCCTATGATTAGAACGTCGTGTTCGCGGGTCTCGTAGCTTGTCGTCACATTAGCCTCAGGTCATGGATGGCGCCGGAGGCGACCATGCGGATGTAGAAGTCGGTGAAGCCGACGGTAATGAGACTGGTCCAGGCGAGGGCCATGTGGCGGTTGTTGAGAAAGGTGACGGCGCTCCAGGCGGCGTGGCGCGGCATGCCGAAGGTGGCGCAGGAGAAGCAGTCGAGTTTGCCGCCGGCTAGATGGCGGAGCGAGTGGCAGGAGAAGGTGTAGAGCGTGAGCATGATGATGTTGAGGCTCATGACGAGGGTGCCGACGCCGATGCCGAAGTGGCCGTCGAAATTATAGGCGAGGACGACGTCGTACCAGAGGAAGGCCAGGAAGATGAGAGCGATGTAGAAAAAATAGCGGTGAAGATTTTGCAGGATGAATGGGAACTTTGTCTCGCCCTGGTATTTGCGATTGGCGGGCTCGGCGACGGCGCAGGCGGGTGGATCCAGGAAGAAGGCGCGATAGTAGGCTTTGCGATAGTAATAGCAGGTGGCGCGGAAACCAAGCGGGCCAGCGAGGATTAGGAGAGCTGGAGAAAATTTCCACCAGTGGTGTTGGGGATCGATGAGCGGCGAATAGAACGGTGAGAGATAGGGGCCCCATTGGAAGAAGGCGTTTTCGAAGGCGCGGAGTGTGGCGTAGAGGCCGAAACCGCCTAGAAGAACGATTACGGGGAGGAGTTCGACCCACCATGCGTCGCGGCGCAGGGTGCTTCCTAGCCGCGATTCGGGCAAGAGGGTTGGCGAGCCAGCCATCTACGGACCTCCAGGGTGACAGTTGATTTGTTTCCGGGCTACGAGATGCAGATGCATTATATATAAGACTTGGCGGAAGGGCTAATTTTAGAGAATGGATTCGATTTCGGCGTCGAGGGATAGGTGGGTGGCGGGGATGCCGTTGATGGAGAATTTTTCGCCTGTCGACTCGGAGAAATGGAAAAAGCGGGAGATGTGGTAGTCCTCGTCGTAGGTGGAGAAGAGGCGCTCGGCTTCGGGGTGGTGGAGTTCGAAGATTGAGATGGGAATGGAGTTGCCGAATTGTCCGGCGGCGGCGCGGTAGCGGTCGACTAGTTGGCGGAGGGTCATCGGTGGCTGCACGAGCGAATGGAGATATTCTGGCGTGGGGATTTTAACACACAGGGCACAGAGGTCACGGAGTTCGAAAGAGAAGAAGCTGGGCTAAAGCCCGGCACCTACATGGCCTTGCCGGTTTGTTAGGGGCTTGGAGGATTGGTAAGATATTGGCGGAATTCAGACGAAAGCGAGGACAAAGATTATGAGTATCGCGGTGGGAATTGCGGCGCCGGATTTTACTTTGATGAATCAGGAGAAGAAGGAAGTGAAGTTGTCGGATTTTGTGGGGAAGAAGAATGTCGTGTTGATGTTCTATCCTTTGGATTGGAGCCCCACTTGTACGACAGAGCACGCTTGCATGGTGAATGACATGAG
>Ga0209139_10000779_pt1 | contig 11461 bp, 11 predicted proteins | sample BogFormECP14_OM3_FD_188246 | JGI IMG/M metagenome (GOLD analysis project Ga0209139, IMG submission 188246) | Bog forest soil microbial communities from Calvert Island, British Columbia, Canada - ECP14_OM3 (SPAdes) (version 2) | ecosystem: Environmental > Aquatic > Freshwater > Wetlands > Bog ...
GCGCGCGGCTTCGACTGCCGTTCGCTCGACCTTTTCGTCGAGGCCGGCGGCGGGCTTGTCTTTTGGCTGGATGAATCCCATTCCGCCGTTCATTAACTCGGTAATTTCGCCGCCGCCCAGGTTGGAGGTCAGGAAGATCACCGTTTGCGACAGGTCCACCCGGCGATTGTCGCCTAAGGTTAAAGTCGCCTTATCCAACATGCCCAGCAGGAGCTGCCAGAGGGCGTCGGAGGCTTTTTCGATCTCGTCGAACAGCAGAAAGCTAAGCTTGAGCTTCTCGGTGTGGCTGGCTGCCAGGGCTTCCTGGGTGATCAAAGGATGAGTTTCGCGGTGTCCGAGATAGCCCGGCGGGGACCCAATCAGCTTTGCAATCTCATGAGAATGCTGGAATTCCGCGCAATCGACCTTGATGACCGCGCGTGCATCCCCAAACAGAATCTCCGCGGCCGCTTCGACGATTCGCGTCTTGCCCGAACCGGTTGGGCCGAGGAACAGGAAGTTGCCGACCGGGCGGCCCGGCGAGTTCAATCCGGCGCAGAAAACCTGGTAGAGATCCACCAGGGCTTGCACACCCTCTGCCTGTCCGACGATCTTGGCGCGAAGTGCGCCTTCAAAGTCTCGGCTATCGGTGCTGCGAATCGTTGGATCTAGTTGCTGTCTTGCAGCGGCTTTCATGGCATCGTTCCCTTCCGCGTTCACTTGCCAAGACGCTACGCGCGTCTCATCCATGCGCTTGGTGGGAATAGAGCATGGGAACTGCCAATCCCGGCGTGTAAGAGAGGTGTCGCAAACTCGCACAAACTCAATGAGATACAAGCATTGCAATTCTGGAAACTGTCTCATGCGGTGAGACAGTGTTTCAAGTGCGCTCAAAGTGAGAGGATGAAACAGTTTCTGTCACGCTACGACCGACAAAAAGGGGCGCACCGTTTTTCGCGGCGCGCCCCTTAGTTCTACGAAATGCTGATTGTCTCTAGCGATCGGACTTTTTGCGTCCTTGTGGGGCGGCGGCTGGGGTGGCAGAGGGCTGCGCTGCGCGCATTTTTCTCTCGGCGACCACGATTTCCGCCGGTGGATCGGCGGTCTTACCATCTCGGGCGTCCGCAGCGGCGGCGAGTTGGCCGACTTGGGGCGCCGCCGGGGTCACCAGCGCACCTTCACCCTCGCGGGCGAAGGTCAACTCCTTATGAACGCCGTCCCAATCGATGCGAACCAGGTCGCCGAGGTGAACCTGCTCTGTAGCTAGCAGATTCGCCAGCGGATAGACGACGTAGCGTTCGATGGCGCGTTTCAGATGGCGTGCGCCGTAGCGTTGGTCTGTGCCTTCCTGCAACAGGAAATCGCGGCCGGCCGGGGTGACACGGAAGAGGAACTGGCCTTTGGCCGTCTCAAGGACGCGTTGCTGGACCTGACCGAGCTCGATCTCAAGTACTTCTTCAAGTTGTTCGCGCTTGAGCGGGTGGAAGACGACGACTTTGTCGAGGCGGTTCATGAATTCGGGCGAGAATTTGCGTCTCGCCGCTTCCATCGCGGTGCGCTCGACCTTTTCGTCCAGTCCAGCGGCGGGCTTATCTTTTGGTTGAATGAAGCCCATGCCACCGTTCATCAACTCGGTGATTTCGCCGCCGCCGAGGTTCGACGTGAGGAAAATGACGGTCTGTGACAGGTCGACACGGCGGTTGTCGCCAAGGGTCAGGGTCGCCTTATCCAACATGCCCAGGAGTAATTGCCAGAGGGCGTCGGAGGCCTTTTCGATTTCATCGAAAAGTAGGAAGCTTAGCTTGAGCTTGTCGGTATGGCTCTTGGAGAGCTCTTCCTGTGTGATGAGCGGGTGCGTTTCGCGGTGACCCAAATAGCCTGGGGGCGAGCCGATCAATTTTGCAATCTCATGGGAGTGCTGAAACTCGGCGCAATCCACCTTAATAATGGCGCGAGGATCGCCGAAGAGAATTTCAGCGGCGGCTTCGACGATGCGGGTCTTGCCGGAGCCAGTGGGGCCAAGCAGCAGGAGGTTGCCGACCGGGCGGCCGGGCGAGTTGAGTCCGGCGGAAAAAACCTGATACAGGTCCACGAGCGACTGTACGCCTTCCGCTTGACCGACGATTTTCGAGCGCAACGCGGTGTGAAACTCAATCGTCGTGTTACTGCGCAGATTTGGATCCAGTGGCAGTGTTTGGGAGCTCATGGTCTCCTCCTAGCGGCCTTGCATCCGCAAGGTCGCATTGCTGAAACGTCCGCGCTTCCGGTCAAACTGACTGAGCTTGACCTGAAGTGTGGATTGCAAAAGCCGAAGCTGCACTAACAGCTCTCGCGCCACGGTGGGCGTTTCAGAAATCCGGAGAAGCGGCGGAAAGAGGTCCGCCAGTTCGAGGTTGAGAGCTCGCAGGCTGGAGACGAGCTTCTGGATCACCGGAGAATTGCTATCGGCTAGATCCACTCGATCGTTCATCTGTTCACGCAGAGCGCGCCAATTCAGCTCCACGAAGGGATGTTTTTTGGAAACTTCGCGAACCACCTGGTCCGTGATTCGCGCGCGCTCCCCGAGCCGCGCAAGATGCAACTGCCGCACTTTCCCGCCACGGCGCACATTGTGCACCAAGTAGAACGACTTGCCTTTCTGGCGGACAAAAGCCATGACATCACCCTTATACATTCACAGTGCCCGTAGTGTACTTACGTTCCACTACGGACGTCAATGAACGATTCGTACCACGCCAACTAGAGCGAACGATTACTTTGCCTCGAAGATGCGTACAAGCTAACGGTTTTGCGTCTAAAACTCTCATCAGTTTTTTTGCTCTGTTTCATCAGTTCCATTCATCATTCTCGCTCTTATTAGTTTTACGTTCTCTTACTCAGATTAGATGCGTCGCGTGGCCATTTGTTTCTTGCCTACTCAATCGCCGAGAGTGAAACTACTGACTCGCTAGCGTCGCGTAACGGCTCTCACTTCGTTAAACACCGCAGCTCGGATAATTTCTCTAGGTGCGCCTGTCCGGTGCTCTTACGATGTCCGGCGCGGCGTTTACAATGGCGTGCGCAAGGTTGGTCGAGCGGCTTTGCATAGAGTGTTGTGAGCGCGCCGTGAGAATCGTTGCAAGGAGTGGACTTCGTGTCGTTCGATCCCGTGTACAAGCTGGTGAAACGAATTCCGCGCGGGCGGGTTAGTACGTATGGAGCCCTCGCTAAAGCCTTGCGTTTACCGGGTGGCGCGCGGACGGCGGGGCGGGCGATGGGAGCCACTCCCAAGGGCAAAGGGATTCCCTGGCATCGCGTACTCGGCGCTGACGGCAAAATCCTCATACGAGAGCCGTACGCTTCCCTACAGAAGAAGTTGCTCGAATCCGAAGGCGTTCCGGTCGTCGAGTCCCGCGTCAACGTGAAGAAGCATCTCTGGACGCCACCGCGACAGAAACCGTCCGGGGCCAAGAAGACCCGCCCTCCCAAAGCTAAAAAATGATGATGCAAAAATGCGGTGCGGGCTACGAGACCGAGGAGTATCGGTACATTTGCCACCGGCGCGCTAAAATCAGCGACATGGTTTATGCTTCGAGCAGAGGCGTGGCGGCTATGCCGTGCCTCACCGGGAGGGCCGTTTCCATGCACGATCGAATTGACGCCGCAGCAGCCACGTTAGCTTGCGCCGCTCTTGCGGCTACGGGGCTGTTTTTCTCCTGCTCGCTGGCGGCACAGCAGGTGCCGCAGCAACTTCAGCCTCCGGCCGGGGAGCAGGTTTTGATTCAAGTGCATGCCAAGGGCGACCAGGTTTACGTCTGCAAGGAAGGCGTGACGGAGTTCGCGTGGAACCTGAAGGCGCCGGACGCGCAGCTCTTCGACAAAGATGACAAGCCGTTTGGCAGGCATTTCGCGGGGCCTTCATGGGAAGCGAAGGATGGGAGCAAGGTTGTGGGCAAAGCTGTCGCCAATGTGCCTTCGCCGGATGCGGATTCGATTCCGTGGCTGCTCGTCAACATCGTAAGCCACGAAGGCAGCGGTGTTCTCTCGCGCGCCACCAGCATTCAGCGGATCAATACTAAAGGTGGGAAAGCGCCGGCCAGCGGATGCGACAGTGTGCACGTCGGGCAGGAACTTCGCGTGGCTTATTCTGCCGACTACGTCTTTTACTCAGCGAGGTAGGCCGTTGCGACGCACGGCCTAAATACGAACTATCCGCCCACGCCCCTCGTTCCTCAGGGTGAACTGAAGCCGGGACTACTGCTTGTTGCCCGTTATTTTGTTGAAGGAGACTTCCGGATACTTGGTGGCCGCTCCTTTAAGAAGGTCGCTGTCCTGGCCGCGCAGGTATTTGTCGAAGAACGCGAGCGTGTAGGCGATCACGATCGCGTGGCCGCGGCGAGCGTCAAGTTCTTCCGGATTGGGCGGAATCACGAGCATGAAATCGCTGAAATGGCCGTGCTGCGTCTTGGCAATCGTAATTTCGTAGCGGTCGCCTGTGGAGTGGTCGAGCAGGGACTGATCCCATTGTTTGGTCTGCGCGATCAGTTCTTTCATCACCGGTTCTTGCTCGGGCTTCGGCGCTTTGTCTTCGCCGCCGTGGTGCATCATCATCAGCGGACGCGATGTGCCCTTTCTTCGACCGGTGCCGAAAATCTGGCCGTCTTGGTCGACTATGGCTTTGACGCGCGGGTCGTCGATGCTCATTTCTACCGACTCGGCTCCACCGAAGGACCAGCCGAACATGCCGATTCGAGATAAATCCAGATGGCTTTGGAAGATTTGTCCCGGCGTTTTGTTGAGCTCTTCAATTTTATCCAACGTGAAGATGGCGTCGGCGGTCCACGTGGGGAAGACTTCGTCGTTCAGCCAGTCCCAGTTTTTCTTGACGTCATCGCGGAAGTCGCCCTTTTGAGGCGGGGCGAGGTGTTGATCCGGCGCGAAGGGCGTGCCGTCGGGAAAGCGGACGGTTTCGCTGAAGCCGGGATGATCGGCGGCGACGACCACATAGCCGCGGCTCGCAAGTTCTTCGGTCTCGAAGGTCCCGATGAAGCGTTGCGTGCCGCCGCCCGGTTGATACACCAGTACGGGAAATGGTGATTTGCTTTTGGCGAGCGGGGCATCGGTGACCGCGTTGGTCTTCACGCCCGCAAACGACCGGTAGTCGCTCTTCTCTGAAAATTCGCTGGGGTCGAGAATGTACTTCGATTTCTCGGCGCCGGGGACCGCTTCGGCGGGATACCAGACGCGCACGATGAGATGGCGGCGGACCTTGGGATCTTTTGTGAAGGGATCAGGACGAGCCTGGTCGATCCACAGATATTCGTGCGTTCCCACGGCGTATGGGCCTGTCGGCGCGAGGAATGGTGCCGTGGCAATTTTGGAAGGCTCGTCGCTGCGCGCAATGAATGAGCCGCCAAGGGCCAGAATGATCGAAAGTCCGCACAGCCGCGCTGTCATCGACATTCTCGTTGCCCCCAGAAGGAAAGTTCATGCACACTCGGCGCAGCGATAGTATCGGCTTGTTCGCCGCTGTCAATCGTTTCAAACCTTACAAGTGGCGCTGTTGATGGGAAGCCGGACGATTGCCCGGATTCCAAGGATGAGGAGAAAGTGAGCAGGTGCGTTATCCTAAGAGGCGCTTTTGCGTAGGAGCATGTAGCCGTCAAACTCAATGGCAACTCCCATCATTCAAGTCGAAAACCTGGTGAAGAGCTACGGCGACGTGCAAGCCGTTCGAGGCGTTAGTTTTAGCGTGGACGAAGGCGAAGTGTTTGGGCTGCTCGGGCCTAACGGCGCGGGAAAGACTTCGACGGTCGAGATTCTGGAAGGGCTGCGCGATCTGGATGGCGGGCGCGTGTCGGTATGCGGGCTCGATCCGAAGCGCGATTCGCAGGCGTTGAAGCACGAGATAGGGGCAGCGCTGCAGTCCACTTCCCTGCCCGATAAGCTGCGCGTGATGGAGGCGCTGCGGATCTTCTCCAGCTTTTATAAACGAGGCCGCAATCCCGAAGAGTTGCTCAAACGCTTTGGCCTCGAAGAAAAACGCAATACGTTTTACCGCCATCTCTCGGGTGGCCAGAAGCAGCGGCTCGCTCTCGCAATGGCTCTGGTGAACGACCCCAAGGTGCTCTTCTTCGACGAGCCTACCGCCGGGCTCGATCCGCAGGTGCGGCGAGAGATTTACGACATCATTGAAGAGCTGAAGCGCGAGAAGAAAACCATTGTGATGACCACGCATTACATTGAAGAAGCCGAGCGGCTTTGCGATCGCGTGGCTATTGTGGACTACGGCAAAGTCGTGGCTCTTGGCACGCCGCGCGAATTAAAAACGCGGTCCGGAGGCACAACGCGCATCGAAGTGCGCCTCGCAAAACCGGAGTTGGACGGCGCCATGAAGAGACTGGAAGGCGTTGCCGATGCCCGAGAACTCGACGGCGTCCACGTCCTTCATTCCAATCGGCCGCCGCAAACGATTGTCTCGCTCGTCAAACATCTCGAAGCGGAGGGCAACGAACTCGTCAGCCTCGAGATTGCGTCTCCTTCGCTCGAAGACGTCTTCATTGAAATGACCGGAAGGAGGTTGCGCGATTGAGAAATTTCGCGACGCTTACTCGCATGCGCGTGCAGCTTACGCTGCGCAACAGAATGTTTTTGTTTTTCAGCGTGATCATGCCCTTCGGTTTTTTCTTTCTATATGCCGGGATCTTTGCTCACGGGCACCCAGTAGGAGTTCGGTATTTACTGGGTCCGGTGATCGCTTTGACGGTGATGGGGAGCTTCTGGGGACTCAGCGCGGCGCTGGTGACGTTCCGCGAACAAGGCATCTTGCGGCGATTCCATGTAACTCCCGTCTCCCCCAGTGACATGCTGGCTTCGAGCATCGTCGCTAATTTTGTGCTGACCATGCCGACAGTCATCGTGGAGATGCTCTTCGCTCGCTTCATTTTTCACGTTACGAGCTTTGGTAACCTGGTGTCGGCATTTCTCTTGATTGCGCTTGGCGCCACGGCTTTCGCCTCCCTCGGCCTGGTTGTCGCCAGCGTTACGAACACCATGCAGGAAACGCAAGTCATCAATCAGCTCATCTGGTTGCCGTTGATTTTCCTGTCCGGCGCGACCATCCCGCTATCCCAGCTTCCTTTGGCCGTCAGACGCGTCGGCCTGTTCCTTCCTGCTACGTATCTCGTTACGGAACTGCAGGACGCCATCTATTGGTCGGCGGCTCCTTGGAGCAGAGATATTTTGATCGCGATTGGATCGTTGAGCGTGTGGGCAATACTGACCTTCTTCTTGTCCGCACAACTCTTTCGCTGGGAGCCTGAGTCGAAGATTCCGAGCAAAGCGAAACTCCTGGTGGCCGCCACGGCAATCCCGTTCCTGCTTTTGGGAATCTGGGAAAACGGTTCAGGCCGCACGATTTCGAAATCGAAGGCCATGATGGAATCTCTCAACGCGCCCGCCGGCCCGGACTCGCATAGTGAGCAGCCGCGTTAGCTGTAGCTATCTGATTGTTGAGCCGCTGCCTGGGTCTGGTTTTGCGCCCTGTTGGAACGCGGATCGCCCACGCGCCAAATTGGTTTTTGCGCTGGCTAGCGCATTCGGTACAGTTTATTGACGCTCCCGGTGGCGTGCCGTATTCTGCGTGCTCAGGCAGCGTCGCGAGTGGCGCCACATAAAGGACACGATCATGCCCATCCAAAAGACTGAGAAAATCTGGCACAACGGAAAGTGGATCAACTGGGACGACGCCACGCTTCACGTGCTTTCGCACGTGGTGAGCTACGGCTCCGCCGTTTTCGAGGGGATTCGCTGCTACGAAACCAAGCAGGGGCCGGCGATTTTCCGGCTGCGCGAGCACATGCAGCGGCTGGCCAACTCCGCGAAAATTTACCGGATGGATTTGGCTTTTTCTCTGGAAGATTTCTCCAATGCGGCAACGGAACTGGTGCGGCTGAACAAGATGAATTCGTGCTACGTGAAGCCGATCGTCCTGCGCGGCTACGGCGAAGTGGGCGTCAATCCGTTGAATTCACCGATCGACGTTTATATGGCGTGCTGGCACTGGGGCGCGTATCTCGGGCCGGAGGCGTTGGCCAAGGGAGTCGAGGTTGGCGTCAGTTCGTGGGCGCGTATTGCGCCGAACACTCTGCCGGCGATGTCCAAGGCCGCCGCGAACTACATGAACTCGCAGCTCATTCGGATGGAAGCGTTCTTCAACGGCTACGCGGAAGGTCTTGCGCTTGATTCTGGAGGGCATGTCAGCGAAGGTTCGGGCATGAACGTGTTTCTCGTTCACGACGGCACGCTTTACACGCCGCCACTGGCTACTAGCATCCTGCCTGGCATCACGCGCAGCACGGTCGTGACGCTCGCGGAAGATCTGGGCATTCCCGTGAAGGAGCAGGTCATTCCGCGCGAAATGCTTTACATTGTCGATGAAGTCTTCTTCTGCGGGACGGCTGTCGAAATCACACCAATTCGCTCGGTCGATAAGATTCAGGTTGGCAAGGGCGTTGCGGGGCCGGTCACACGCAAGCTCCAGGAGGAATTCTTCGCGTTGACCAGCGGGAGCAAGCCTGATCGCCACAACTGGCTCACTCCCGTTAACGCTCCGGTAGCTGCCGTCTCCCGGTAATTATTCGCACCAAGGGCTCGCGGTAAGACTGGCGTTTCACTTTGCGTTCCAGATAGAATCCTTCCCGGTCGCAGCGGAGACGGCTCGTTCCCCGGCCGGGAGGCTCCCTGATGTACGACTTTCCGCAGAAGCTTACGGCTGAGTTTATCGGCACGTTTGCTTTGGTGTTTTTCGGCGAAGGCGCTGCCTGCGTGGACTGGTTTCCGCACGCCTCGAATGCGCTGGGGCTTCTCGGCATCGCACTGGCTCATGGCCTTGCGTTCGCGATTATGGTTTGCGCGCTAGGGCATATCTCCGGCGGGCATTTCAATCCTGCGATCACGATCGGATTTTGGGTTACAAAGCGTTTGAACACGCTGGACACCATTGCGTATTGGGCTGCGCAGATCGCTGGGGCTTGTGCCGCAGCATTCTTGCTGAAAGCGGTGATTCCGGAAGAGACGTGGCATGCCGTTGCGCTTGGCACACCGATGTTTGCGCATGACTTCACGCGTTTGAACGGCATGATTCTGGAAGGCATCACGACGTTCTTTCTGGTGCTGACGGTTTTCGCTACGGCAGTCGACGAACGCTCTTCGGCGTTTCGGCCTGTCGCGGGCTTCGCCATCGGTATCAGCATTGTGCTGGGAATTATGATTGCCGGGCCGTTTACGGGCGGAGCGCTGAATCCTGCGCGCGCGTTTGGGCCTGCTTTGGCATCCACTCATTGGCAGAATCAGGGCATTTACTGGGTCGGGCCGCTTGCGGGAGGATTCCTGGCAGGCTTCCTGTACGATTCGATCTTCCTTAAGAAATCGGAAGTTTAGCGCCCAAAATCATCACAAGCCGCTTGCGGACCTGAGACGGGGCTCCGGCTTAAAGGACTGTCCTTTGGTGCAGGTGACTACCGCGCAACCGGCCAGCGCACCTTTCTTGCCCGTCCGCAATTCGGGTGTTAACTTCGCAGATTAGTCGTACTCTCGCGGAGCTCACACGACATGGCAATCAGCATTGACGATCTTCTCCGGCGCGCCGTCGAAAACAAGGCCTCGGACTTGCACCTGAAAGTGGGCAACCACCCGTACCTGCGCGTCGACGGGCTCCTGAATCCCATCACCGATGTTCCCCGCATTACGCCGGAAGAAATGCTGTCCATGGCGTTCAGCATGATGACCAACCGGCAGAAGCAAAAGTTTAAAGAAACCGCGGAATTGGATATGGCCTATGGCGTCGCGGGCCTTGGGCGCTTCCGCGTCAACGTTTTCCAGCAGCGCGGCAACGTCGGCATGGTGTTGCGCGTCATCCCGACGAAAATCCGCACGATTGAAGAATTGAACCTGCCAAACGTCATCGGGAAAATTTGCGAAGAGCAGCGCGGGCTTGTGCTCGTCACGGGAACCACCGGTTCCGGTAAATCGACCACGCTGGCGGCCATGATCGACCGCATCAACGCGAATCGCGCGGATCACTTGATTACGATTGAAGACCCGATCGAGTTCCTGCACCGCGACAAGCGTAGTTTCATCAATCAACGTGAAGTCGAAGTGGACACCGCGAACTTCTCAACCGCGCTACGTGCTGCTTTGCGTCAAGATCCGGATGTGATTCTGGTCGGCGAAATGCGCGACCTCGAAACCATTTCCACGGCGCTGCTTGCGGCCGAAACCGGCCACATGGTGTTCTCGACTTTGCACACACTCGACGCGACGGAAACGATTCAACGTATCATCGCGGTGTTTCCTCCGCCGGAGCAGAAGCAAATCCGTTTGCAGCTGGCGGCGACGCTCAAAGCCATCGTCTCCCAGCGCCTCGTCCGCCGCGCCGACGACAAAGGCCGCGTCCCCGCCGTCGAAGTCATGATCGCCACCGCCTACATCCGCGATTGCATCATCAACGCCGACAAAACCCGCCTCATCCACGACGCCATCGCCGCCGGCACCAGCCAATACGGCATGCAGACTTTCGATCAGTCGCTCTTCGATCTCTACACCAAGCAACTCATCACTCTCGAAGAAGCCCTGCTCCGCTCCACCAACCCGGACGAATTCCAGCTCCGCATCCAGGGCATCCGTTCCGCCGCCGACTCCGCTCGCGAAGAAATGGAACGCCAAATGGCCGACTTCGAACGCTTCGCCCGCAAATAACTTTCTTTCGCTACACTCTTGCGATGGGCTGGGGCTCTCGATGAAACCGATTTGGGCAACGCTCGTTTGTGGATTCCTCCTCTTGATTCCAGCATGGGTCGGACTCCATCTGTCTAACGTCTCAATGTTTTTGTCTCCCCTGCCTGCGTTGACGATTATTCCCGCTTTTCTTTTGGACGCCATGCATCTACAAAGCGCCGCCGTGGTGATACCCGTGGTTCTGTTCTTCGCCTGGAACCCTGGCCTTTTTCAGGGCGGTAACCTGATACCCAAAAGGACATACGTGTTATTCCTGATCGCGGCGGTCCTGAGCGTCATTTGGTTTATCGGAGGCTGGAAATATGGGTTGCAATACCAAGGTCCCACGTACACCCACCTCATTTGTGCGTTGAATGTAGCGTGGCTCGCGGGCCTTGGCGTATTCCTATTTCTCCGCCGAAAATCTGATCCTTCGTTTGCCTCTAATCTTGCTTTTCATCTGCTCTTCTTCGCTTGGCTGGGCTGGTATGCTTTTCCCTATCTCGGAGAGTTGCCTTAACATCGCCGCTTCCTTGTTTCCCTTTCGACTTTCAACTGTCGACTGTCGACTTCCTTTCCTCTATCCTTCCTCCATGTTCTCGAAGCCCCGCCAAGTCGAAACCGAGCTCTACGAAGCCGCCGTCCGCGCCCTCATGCGCCGCGCCTATTCCGTCTACGAAATGAAGCAGCTCCTCGGCCGCCGCACCGAAGACGACAAGCACCTCCG
>Ga0209139_10000780_pt1 | contig 11452 bp, 11 predicted proteins | sample BogFormECP14_OM3_FD_188246 | JGI IMG/M metagenome (GOLD analysis project Ga0209139, IMG submission 188246) | Bog forest soil microbial communities from Calvert Island, British Columbia, Canada - ECP14_OM3 (SPAdes) (version 2) | ecosystem: Environmental > Aquatic > Freshwater > Wetlands > Bog ...
ATACGCACCTGACCCGGCTGCGGCTGATCACCTCGATGCTCGACCGCGGATACAACATCGCGCACGTCCGGGAGATGCTCTGCGCCTGGGAAGAAGGCAAGGATCTCGGCGACGTGCTCGGCCTGGAAACGGCGATCGTGGGCACCTGGACCACCGAGAAGTCCAAGACCATGCCGTTGGCCGAGGCGCAACGACTCATCAACGACACCAAGGCTTTCGACCGCTTGGTCCAACTACAAGTGATTCATCTCGATGACGGGCAAGCCACCATCACTCGGCCGAAACTGGTTGAGGCGTTCAACGAGATCCGCGGTTACGGCATGGCCATGGACAAGCTCATCGACCTGCACGAGCATATCGTTCCGCTGATCGACCAAATCAGCGAAATGCTGGTGCGCGCCGGAGCCGAACACGTCGCCGACCGGATCAAGCCTCGGGAAGCCTTGCCCGCCGACACCGAAATCGCCGAGTTGATCACCATGCTGGTGCGATTTCGCACCCAGGCCGTCGCATCGGTCACCGCCACCCTGGCTTCGTCGATCGAATCCACCATCGAGTCACTGGTCAGTCAGATCCTGGCCGAATACTTGGAGCGCGAGCCGGACGCCGGCGTCGGCTAGAGCGCCGCGCGCCGCGCAACCAGATGCGGTGCCAGCGTGGCCAGCTTCTCGCAGGTTTCCTCGAATTCACGGTCGGGATCAGACGCGGCGATGATGCCGGCCCCGGCGCGCAGCCAGGTTCGTCCGTCCCGTTCGTAGACCGTGCGCAGAGTCAACGCCGCGTCAAGGCCGCCATCGGCCGAAAACATCACTACCGCACCGGAATACAACTCGCGCGGGCTCTCATCGAGACGCAGGATGGCGTCCACGCCGGCCGCCTTGGGGATGCCCGATGCGGTGACGGCTGGAAACAGCGTTTCCAGCGCGTCCATCCGGTCTTTCGACGCGTCAAGCCTGGCGGTCACCGTCGAACCGAGGTGCTGCACGCTGCCGCGCTCGCGCACCGTCATGAAATCAACCACCGCGGAGGATCCGGGTTCGGCAACCTCGTCGATCTCCCGAAGCGAGCTCCGCACCGACATGGCGTGCTCGACGATTTCCTTGGTGTTGGACTCCAGATCCTCGCGGGCCTGCCGGTCGCGCGCGGCGCCGCGGCCCAGCGCTCGGGTGCCGGCCAGTGGTTCGGTGACCACCACGCCGTCGTCGTGGACCGCTGCCACCAGTTCGGGGCTGTAGCCCAGCGCCCGAAAACCGCTGAGCTGCAACAGGAAAGAACGTGCCGGGGTGTTGTGCCGCCGGCCCAATCGATACGTGGATGGGAAGTCCAGTGCGAACGGCACATCGACGCTGCGGGACAGGATCACTTTGTGGTACTTGCCGGCAGCGATCTCGCCGATCGCCGTGCCAACCCGGGCGCGGTAATCCGTGGTGTCGGCGGCAACGTCGATCTCGGATGCGACTGGGGTCGGCGTCGGGCCCGCACTGAGCACCCGGCTGACGATTTCGCGGTGGTGATTGTCAGCGTTGAACAGCTGGACGGCATCGTCGCTGACGACGATGCGGGTGCGCGGCCAGAACACTCGTGCCAACGGGGTCTGCGGCGATAGCCGGTCCTGGAGGCCGAAGCGGTAGGCGCCGAACTCGAAGGCGATCCAGCCGAAGGCCTGATCGGTCTCCAGCAACAGCCGATCGACGGCCTCACCGAGCACCGGCCCCGGCCGACCGGACCAAGTCTGTCGCTGAGTCACGCCGTCGCGGATGATGCGCAGTTCGTTGCTGTCCAGCTCGATCGTGGCCAGCGCACCGATCGCCAACACCCATTGGCCGTCGCGCTCGTACAGGAGATATTGCTCGCCGTCACGCTCGGGCAACGCTGCAACCAGCTCGGCCGCCAGGTCCGCAGGGGCGGTGTCGACCGGTAAAGAAAATGGCAGTGACGCGGCAAATGCCTGGTTGGCTTCGACATCAACTTCGGTCACGCTTAGTAAATTTAGCCTAACCTATGAACCGACGGGGAGCTCCTGTCGGCAATGCCCGCACCTGGCGACCCAAGCGCTGGCCAACCCACTTTTTTGGCGGCGGTGACCTTAACCGCGGCAGGGCGCGAACAGCGGGTGAGCACCGGCGATTCCGCTCCCCAATCCAGTGCGGGCCGCTAGGCCGCGCGGACTCCGTTGCCGCCGGGGTCGGGCCCGTGATTGGTTGTCATGCAGCGTTTCCGCACCGTTCACGCCCCCGCCCCACAATGGATCAAATCCCACGCCCAGCCGACCATAGGGTCGGGCGAGGCTGCGCTCTGATGAGATGACAGCATCGTGTTCGTTATCCGGCTGCTTGACGGCGAAGAGGTCCACGCGGCCGAGAACGATGAGCTCACCGTCAATGAGCAGACTGGCGTGCTCACCGTGCACCGGATCGACGGGTTCGATGAAGTCACCACGCACTATTCGCCGTCGGCGTGGGCGTCGGTGACACACCGCATCAAGGGATCAGTGGTGAGGCGCCCACCCGTCGGCGCCAAGAAGTAAGACACCGTCACGGCGACAGCGTGATCGCGTCCTCAGGGCAGTTGCGCTCCGCGTCGGCAGCCTGCGTCTGGTGCTCACCGGAGACGTCTTCGACAAGCACGATCGCATGCCCAACCTCGTCGGCGTCGAAGACGTCCGGCGCCAAGGTGTAGCAGCGCCCATGCCCTTCGCACCGATCTGCATCGACGGCGACGCGGGTCACGACGCTGGGACCGGGAACGTCAGCGGCAGCGACTCCACCGACCGCAGCGCGGCCGTGTAAGTCAACTCGGTGCCGGGCTTGATCTCGTAATCGGGTATGCGCCGGTGGAATTCGCGCATGGCTACTCGCAGCTCCATTCGGGCCAGGTGCGAACCCAGGCAGCGGTGCGGACCGCCTCCAAAGGCGCGATGCCGGTTGGGGTTTCGACGGAAGTCGACGAGATCTGGATCCGGAAACTCGGCGGGGTCGGTGTTCGCAGCGCCGAGCAACGGGCTGACCCGCTCCCCCTTGTTGATCGGGCAACCGCCCACCTCGACATCGTGCATCGCGACTCGGGCGACGCCGGGCACCGGTGTCTCCCAGCGCAATAACTCCTCGATGGCGCTCGGCAGGACGTCGGGTTGCTCGACGAGCTGATGACGGTGGTCGGGATGCCGGGCCAGGTAAACAAAGAAGCAGTCCAGTGAGTCGGTCACTGTGTCGAGCCCGGCGATCAGGAAAAGAAAACAGATGTCGAGGATCTCGTGGCGGGTCAGCGGTTCTCCCTCGACCCTGGCCGTGATCAGCGAAGAGAGCACATCGTCGCGTGGGCTGGCGATGTGGTCGTCGATGGCGCGCTCGAAGTAGTCGTAGATCTGTTGCGCCACCCCCGCGGAGGCATCGTGGCGGCCTTCGTACCCGTCGGCGCCCTCCGGGCGGATCACGCCGTCCTTCCACTCGAGAAATTGGTCCAGGTCTTCCAGCGGCAGACCGAGCAGCTGCAGAAACACCGTGCACGGCAGGGGTACAGCGAAGTCTTCGTGAAAGTCACATTCGCCGCGATCGGCGAAGCGGTCAATCATCTCGTTCACCAACTGGGCGACGCCAGGTTCGCGTCGGGCCATCTCCCGCGGCGTGAACAGCGGATCGAGGATTCGGCGGTACTTCGCGTGGTCGGGCGGGTCGATCTGGAGCGGAATCAGCGGCCGGATGTTGCCCAGGTCGACGGCATCCATGTTCGACGAGAACAACTCGGTGTGCTTGAGCGCCATTTCGATATCGGCCAGCCGGCTGAGCACGACCACGTCCGGTGCCCGGAACACCGGCGTTGACTCGCGCAGCGCCTTGTACATCGGTTGCGGGTCGGCGAGACCCGCCACCGTATGGTTTACGAACCCGTCGGCTTCTGTCATGCGATCAGACTGACACCAAACGTCGGCGGCGGGAAGTGGATCTGCCCTTATTGCCGGACCAGGTTGCCAACGAACGCTCGCCGGTCCGCGCGGCCGCAAGTTTGAGTCGGTGGAACGATGTATGATCGAATGTATGTTCGAATCCTTATCGATCGTCGATCCTGTCAGCGGGGAATCAGCGCTGATCGAGCGCATCGCCGAGTTGGAACGATTGAAAGCCGCTGCAGCGGCGGGTCAAGCCCGAGCCGCGGCCGCGCTGGACGCGGCGCGCCGGGCCGCCGATGCCGCCGCGGGTGTACCGGCCGCGCGGCGTGCGCGCGGGGTTGCCAGTGAGGTCGCGCTCGCGCGACTCGATTCTCCCGCCCGGGGTAATCGGCATCTGGGCTTCGCGAAAGCTTTGGTGCATGAGATGCCGCACACCCTGGCCGCGTTGGAGGCAGGCGTGCTGACGGAGTGGCGGGCCACCTTGATCGTGCGCGAAAGCGCGTGCTTGGACGTCGATGACCGGCGGGCCTTGGATGCCGAGTTGTGCGGCGACCAAGCCGAACTGCAGGGCATGGGCGACGCAGCGGTGGCGGCGGCTGCCAAGACGATCAGTTACCGACTCGATCCGCATGCGGTCGTCGAGCGGGCCGCCAAGGCCGAAACCGAACGGACGGTGACCATTCGGCCCGCGCCGGACACGATGACCTATCTGACCGCGTTATTGCCTGTGGCCCAAGGTGTCTCAGTCTACGCAGCACTGCGACGGGAAGCCGATGTCTGCGCCGACGGGCGCTCGCGTGGCCAGGTGATGGCCGACACTCTCGTCGAACGGACCACCGGGCGAAGCGCGGCAGTGCCGACCCCGATCGCGGTCAATCTGGTGCTGTCCGACGAAACGCTGTTTGGTGGGTCCAACGCCCCTGCCACCGTAAGCGGCTACGGTCCCATCCCGGCGGCCGTTGCGCGGGATTTGGTTTCAGGTGCCGTCAGTGACGAACGGTCCCGCGCAATGTTGCGCCGGCTCTACGCTCATCCGACGTCCGGCGCCCTGGTGGCAATGGAGTCCAGAGCCCGGCTGTTCCCACGGGGGTTGGCCGCTTTCATCGGGCTACGGGATCAGCGATGCCGCACACCGTACTGCGACGCACCGATCCGCCACCGCGACCATGCGCAGCCGTGGGCCGGCAGCGGTGGGACAAGCGCGGGCAACGGGCTCGGACTATGCGAACGATGCAACTACGTCAAAGAGGTCGCCGGCTGGTGCGTCAAGCCGAATATTGATGAAAATGGCAGGCACACAGCGCAATTCACTACACCAACCGGTGCGCACTATTGGTCGACAGCGCCTCCGCGGGCCCCGACGATCACGACAAGCGATGTTGAAGTTCGCATCGGTATAGCACTGGCTCGACACGCGGCCTAACCCAACAGGTTGCGCACGACGCCGTCGGCCAGCAGCCGTCCCCGATCGGTGAGCACCAGGCGCTCGCCCTCCTGAGACAGCAAGCCGTCCTTGACAGCGACGCCGGCGCGCTCGCGCTCGGCCTCGTCCAGCAGTTCAGTTGGCAGGCCTTGGCGCAGCCGGATCTGGAGCAACACGTCCTCGGTGTGGCGGCTGGTGGCATCCAGCTGTTCGAACCCGGCGACCGGCAGCGCGTCACCGTCCAGTATCTGCGCATAAGCGTTGGGATGCTTGACATTCCACCAGCGCGTCGCGCCGACGAAGCTGTGCGCGCCCGGACCGGCGCCCCACCACTGACCACCGTCCCAGTACCCCAGATTGTGTCGGCACTCCCCGCCCGGCCGACTCCAGTTGGACACCTCGTACCAGTCGAACCCGGCCGCCGACAGCTGCTCGTCGGCCAGCTCGTAGCGATGGGCAAGAACGTCGTCGTCGGGAGCGTCCAGTTCGCCGCTGCGGACCCGGCGCGCCAGCGCGGTGCCCTCCTCGACGACCAAGGCGTAGGCGGACACGTGATCGACGCCGGTGTCGATTGCGGTGTCGACCGATCGCAGGAGGTCGTCGTCGGACTCCCCGGGGGTGCCGTAGATGAGGTCGAGGCTGACGTGTTCGAACCCTTCGGCAAGCGCCTCGCGGGCCGCCGCCGCCGACCGGTTCGGCGTGTGGATCCGGTCGAGAACCCCCAGCACCCGAGGCGACACCGATTGCATACCCAACGACACCCTCGTGCAGCCTGCGGCGAGGGCCGCGGCGAAGAAGTCCGGCCACGCCGACTCCGGGTTGGCCTCGGTGGTCACCTCGGCGTCGGTGGCCAGCTCGAAGTTGTCCCGCACCGACCGCAGCACGGTAGCCAGTCGCTCGCCGCCCAACAGCGACGGTGTCCCGCCGCCGATGAAGACGGTCTGCACGATCGGTCCACCCAACCGAGCGGCTGCGAGTTCGAGCTCCGACCGCAAGTTTTCCAGCCATGCGTCGGGGTTCACCCCGCCCAGCTCGGCGGGCGTATAGGTGTTGAAGTCGCAATAGCCGCAGCGGGTGAAGCAGAACGGCACGTGTACATAGATGCCGAACGGCCCGCCAGCGCTCAACTGCAGCTCAGGGAGGCCGACTGGCGCGGAGGATGCCGTCACGCCTTACCAATATTCCGCAGTACCGGCCCAACCTCCAGCGCGGGCCACCACAAATGACAGCGGGTAGTCCTTCGCAGCGGAAGCGAAGAAAGCGTTGCGGAACATTTCAGCCTCGGGGGGTACTTTCGATCACTATGAGCGAAATTCCCCCCTGGTAGTTATGGGCGGCGACATCCGTGGCACAATGGTCGGGTGACTGTCGCCCACCCCAATTTCCGCATCGCGTTGGTGGCGCGTCGCCATGTCGACTTCTTGCGTGTCTGCAGCTGTCGCTGTCTGGCTTGATGTCGTAGACCCGTCCACCAGTACTTTCAGCTGGCCCCCGGATCTGCGCCGCCGGGACAGCCACCGGTGGTTTGCGCGGTCCAAGCCGGCTACTCCACAAAGGAGATTGCCGCATGACGTCCCCCCGCCCCGCCAAGAGTCAAGGCCAGTGGGCGCTGGGTGAGCGCGAGCCGCTCAACCCCAACGAGCAGTTCAAGCAAGATGACGACGCGCTCAACGTCCGCGACCGAATCCTTAACCACTACTCCACGGCCGGATTCGACAGCATCGAGAAGAACGACCTGCGTGGCCGCATGCGCTGGGCCGGGCTCTACACGCAACGCGAGCAGGGTTACGACGGCAGCTTCACCGGCGACGAAAACATCGACCTGCTCGAAGCCAAGTTCTTCATGATGCGGGTGCGCTGCGACGGGGGGGCCATCTCCACCGCGGCGCTGCGAACACTCGGAGAGATTTCCATCGAGTTCGCCCGGGACACCGCCGACATCTCCGACCGGGAAAACGTGCAGTACCACTGGATCCGGATCGAGGATGTTCCCCAGATCTGGGAGCGGCTGGCCACGGTGGGGCTGCAAACCACCGAGGCATGCGGCGACTGCCCTCGTGTGGTGCTGGGCTCCCCGCTGGCCGGTCTATCCGTCGACGAGGTGCTCGACCCCACGCCGGCGATCGAGGAGATCGTCCGCCGCTACATCGGCAACCCGGAGTTCTCGAACCTGCCCCGGAAATACAAGACCGCGATCTCGGGTCTGCAGGACGTCGCCCATGAGATCAACGACATCGCGTTCATCGGCGTCAACCATCCCGAGCACGGTCCGGGACTGGATTTGTGGGTGGGCGGCGGCCTGTCCACGAATCCGATGCTGGCGCAACGCGTCGGCGCATGGGTGCCGTTGGACGAGGTCCCCGATGTCTGGGAAGCGGTCACCTCACTGTTCCGCGATTACGGCTATCGGCGACTGCGGGCCAAGGCCCGGCTGAAGTTCCTCATCAAAGACTGGGGCATCGAGAAGTTCCGCGAGGTGCTCGAAACCGAGTACCTCAAACGCAAACTCGTCGACGGCCCGGCGCCTGAGCCGCTCACCCGCCCGATCGACCACGTCGGCGTGCAGCGGCTGAAGAACGGGCTCAACGCCGTTGGCGTCGCGCCGATCGCCGGTCGGGTGTCCGGCACGATCCTGGCCGCGGTCGCCGACCTGGCCGAGCAGGCGGGATCGCGGAAGGTCAGCTTCACCCCGTACCAGAAGTTGATCATCCTCGACGTGCCCGACGACAAACTCGACGAGTTGACCGCCGGCCTGGATGCGCTGGGACTGCCGTCACGACCGTCGCACTGGCGTCGAAACCTGATGGCCTGCACCGGTATCGAGTACTGCAAGTTGTCATTCGCCGAGACTCGAGTGCGTTCGCAATCGCTGGTGCCCGAACTCGAGCGCCGGCTGGAGGACCTCAACGCCCAACTGGACGTGCCGGTCACCGTCAACATCAACGGCTGCCCGAACTCGTGTGCCCGCATCCAGATCGCCGACATCGGTTTCAAAGGCCAGATGGTCGATGACGGCGACGGCGGCTCCGTCGAGGGATTCCAAGTGCATCTCGGCGGCAGCCTGGGGCTCGACAGTGGCTTCGGGCGAAAACTGCGGCAGCACAAGGTCACCAGCGACGAACTCGGCGACTACATCGACCGCGTGGTGCGCAACTTCGTCAAGCAACGCGACGGGCATGAACGGTTCGCGAATTGGGCGCTGCGCGCCGATGAGGCGGACCTGCGATGAGCCGCGACGACGACGATGCAGAGCGCAGCGATGCGAGAGGAGCCGCGCAGATGAGCAAGGAGGTGGACGGCTTGACAGAAGCCGAACTACGAGAGCTGGCCGAGAAGGGCGCCGCAGAGTTGGAAGGCGCCAGTGCCAGCGACTTGTTGCATTGGACTGACGAGAACTTCGGCGGCGTCGGCGGGCCCCGGTCCACGGCGACCTGCAACTACGTGGTGGCCTCCAATATGCAGGACGCCGTGCTCGTCGATCTGGCCGCCAGGGTCCGCCCTGGCGTACCAGTGTTGTTCTTGGACACCGGATATCACTTCGTGGAGACCATCGGTACCCGCGATGCGGTCGAGGCCGTCTACGACGTGCGGGTGCTCAACGTCACGCCAGAGCACAGCGTCGCCGAGCAGGACGAGCTGCTGGGCAAAGACCTGTTCGCCCGTAAGCCCAGTGAATGCTGCCGGCTACGCAAGGTCGCCCCGCTGTCCAAGGCGCTTCGCGGCTACTCCGCGTGGGTGACCGGTCTGCGGCGGGTCGAAGCGCCAACCCGCGCCAACGCGCCGGTGGTCAGCTTCGACGAGGCATTTGGGCTGGTGAAGATCAACCCACTGGCCACATGGTCCGATGACGACATGCAGAACTACATCGACGAGAACGATGTACTGGTCAATCCGCTTGTCTACGAAGGATATCCGTCGATCGGCTGCGCGCCCTGCACGGCCAAGCCAGTCGAGGGCGCCGACCCGCGTAGCGGACGCTGGCAGGGGCTGTCCAAGACCGAATGCGGGCTGCACGCGTCGTGAGAACCCTGGTACTGGCCGCGCATGGCAGCGCCGATCCACGATCGGCCGCCAATGCCCGTGGCGTGGCCAATCAGATTCGCTTCATGCGGCCGGGCCTCCGCGTGCGTGTCGCGTTCTGCGACCTGAACACGCCACGCCTGGTTGATGTCGTCACGCCGGATGCGGTGGTCACCCCGTTCCTGCTGGCCGACGCCTACCACGCACGCATCGACATCCCCCGCCAGATCGCGAGCTGCGGTGCCACCGTGCGACAGGCCGACGTACTCGGCGAGGACGACCGGCTGGTAGCCGTGCTGCACGAGCGGCTGGCCGACCTGGGAGTCAGCCCGCGCAACCCGCAACTTGGTGTGCTGGTGGTGGCGATCGGCTCGTCGCACGCTGCGGCCAACGCCCGCACCGCCCAGGTCGCGGACAGGCTCATCGCGGGCACTCAGTGGGCGTGTACGACAACCGCGTTCGCCACCGGCTCCGGACCGTCACTGACGGAAGGTGCGACCGAGTTGCGCCGCCGCGGCGCCAGTCGCGTGGTAATTGCACCGTGGTTTCTGGCGCCTGGGCGGCTGACCGATCGGGTCGCGACATTTGCTGCAGCCGAAGGCATTCCGATGGCGGCACCGCTTGGTGCACACCGACTGGTGGCCGAAACGGTATTGGACCGCTTCGCCGCGGCGGTGGCCGTGCCTATCGCGGCCTGACTACGCCACGCCGGTGCTACGGTGGCCTTCACTATGACTTCGCCAGAGGCAACGGATCCCGAAGAAGCAGGCCCGGCCGGCGCTGGTCGCCCGGTCAGCAGGTGGGCGATTGCGGCGTTCCTGCTCGGCGTGGTGAGCCTGGTGCCGCTGAGCGTAATCGCCGGAATCGTCGCATTGGTCAAAGCCAGGGACGGTCGAGAGTCCGGACGCGGGCTGGCGATCGCCGGGATAGTGATATCCATGCTGTGGGGGGCGGTTTGGGCCTACAGCGCCTGGCCCAAAGACGGGCTGATCAGCGGCACGCTGCAATCCGGGCCGATGCTGCGGGTCGGCGAATGCTTCGGAGAGACCATCAATTCGCCTGTGAGCTGTGACAAACCGCATTCCCGCGAGGTTTTCGCGGTGCTCTCGCTATCTCGTTTTCCAGACAACGACACCGAGCAGGAGCAACTCGAAAACCGTTGTAAAGCGGAGTTGCCGAAATTCTCAGCCGCCGCCAGCCGGGACCCGGAGCTACGAGTCGAGGCATGGCCCCCCGGCACGGAGTCGAGGTATATGGACAATCGCGCGGCGGGATGTGTTGCGTATTTCAGTTCCGACCGGGTCGGCTCGATCAAGGGCTGAGCGGCCTCAACGCGAACTCACCGAGGTGTCGCCGGCGGGGGCAGCGGATCCAGTGTCGTTGAGCGTCAGCACTTCTCCGGGGATCGTTGGCACCCGAGTGGCACGCACGTAGACGGTGTCCCCCTCCTTCAGCCCGAGCGCTACGGCATCGCCCCGGGTGATCTGAGCGGTGAACGGCCCGCCGGTGGCGGCATTGGTCAACTCCACACGCACCTCGAAGCCGAGCATCACCACACGATCGATGGTGGCCCGGACCACGCCGGTGGTCTGCGCGATGCCGTCGTCGGCAGCGAGCTTCATATCCGGACTACGGCCAACCCGCAGGTCGTGCGGGCGGACCAAAATCCCGTTCAGTGACGAGACCGCGCCCAGAAACGACATCACAAACGCATTCGCCGGCGCGTCATAGACCGTCCTGGGTGATCCCACTTGTTCGATGCGCCCGTCTTTGAGCACGGCGATCCGGTCGGCGACGTCAAGCGCCTCGGCTTGGTCGTGAGTTACCAGCACAGTGGTGACATGCACTTCGTCGTGCAAGCGGCGCAGCCACGCACGCAGATCGTCGCGGACCTTGGCGTCCAACGCGCCGAACGGCTCGTCGAGCAGCAGCACCTGGGGATCGACGGCCAGCGCGCGGGCTAGCGCCATGCGTTGACGCTGACCGCCGGAGAGTTGACTTGGGTAGCGGGTTTGGAAACCGCTGAGGCCCACCACCTCCAACAAGTTGTCTACCTTCTCGGCGATCTCGGCCTTGGGCCGCCGCCGAATCTTCAGCCCAAAGGCCACGTTGTCCCGAACGGT
>Ga0209139_10000781_pt1 | contig 11438 bp, 6 predicted proteins | sample BogFormECP14_OM3_FD_188246 | JGI IMG/M metagenome (GOLD analysis project Ga0209139, IMG submission 188246) | Bog forest soil microbial communities from Calvert Island, British Columbia, Canada - ECP14_OM3 (SPAdes) (version 2) | ecosystem: Environmental > Aquatic > Freshwater > Wetlands > Bog ...
CGAGGCATAGTGAAGGAGTGTCGCGACCCAAAGGACGATATGTTTCTAGAGTGCGCCATGCGTGCAAAGGCTAATCTCATCATCGCTGGAGACAAAGACCTCCTAGTTCTCGGTTCCTACAAAGGGACTCGCATCGTGACACCTTCGGATTATGTAGTTGGTACGTTCTAACCCCAACCGCGTCGACAGGCGTATTCTGGCGGGGACCGTGGACGTTCGTATTTGATGGAAAGTGTAAACGGGTCGCGGAGCTTCCTCCGAAACGGACGCGCCCGCCCAGATGGTGGATCGCTCGACAGGCTTGTGTTTAACAGCAAAAACTCCCTTGGTGAGCGCTAGCGGCTTCCTACACTCTCACAGGCCCCTTAACTATAAAGAAAGTGCACTTTTTCATAGGTGTCTTCCACTGGCATATGTGCATTCGAGAACACATTCAAGCTGTGAATGCAGTAAAGTGTTCCGACGAGACTATCTCTTATTTTCTGGCACAACTTGCAGTGCGGTGATCGAAGCATAGTTTTGGTTTGGCACAAACGAGATTAGTAGCTTGCCCTGATGATTCGGCTTTAGTCCGTGAAAAGTTCTTGTCACGGCCTTCAGGCTACCTCCTGCTTCCTTGTAGATATCGAAGTCCTGAAGCAGTGCGAGGCCGTTGCAGTAAACATCGAAGACTCGGCTCCCTACGAACGAAGTGCCCGAGCCCCCAAAATTTGGAACGCCGAACCAATGTTCGGAAAAGTAAAGAGTCAGGGAATAGGTGGCTCCGGCAGAAACCGGGATGGCATAGCTGAAATTCCCATAGCGCTCTGACTTGTAGAGTTCGGGGTCGTCGGTACCACTCACAACCTCGCCGAGCTCCCGTCTTCGGCCGCCCTGCACATACTGGTCTGGCAACCAGAGCCTCCCCGCCTGATCTTCGACAGCAGAACCGGCCGCCACCCAACGGATGGGCAACATTGTTTTGTCTTCTGTGCGAGTGAGCTGGACTCCGTTGACGAAAGCGACACCTTTGAGCTGCCAATGATTTTTGAACTTCAGATGGAGCTTGCCGTCCGCTGTGGGTGAGATTCCGGAAAAGACACGGACATCGGCGGTATTGCTGCCACCGGCATCCGATAACGGGTCGAAATCGGTCAGAAGCGGTGTGCCATTTGCGGTTACGTCAAACATGCGGCTGGATTCGCCGCCACCTTCCGAGTTGTCATTGCCATAGAAGGTTTCCGCAAAATAGAGACGCATTTCGTAGAGGCCGGGATCGAGAGGGATGTCGTAGCCGAACTCGCCGCCTTGCCGGGCGGTCAGGAAGAGCTGCGGATCATCGGTGCGAAGAATGCGCCGGTAACGGACCTGCCAGGGTTCGCCGCCATCGAAAAAGCGATCCGCTGACCATACGTGGCCGAGCTGATCGGTGTAATTTTTGGCGGAGGAACCCGCCAGGATCAGCACCTCCGAGGAAGAGGGCTGGGATAGCGGAGTTGCCGTAGTCGCCAATCCATGAACTTGAGTCTTGCCGTGACTGCGAACATACACGACCACCCCAGTCGTAAGAATAGTGACCACGAGCAGAATCAGTAGAATAGCTAAAACCCGAGGAAAACTCCTGGGCGCAGTCGAAAGCGCCGGCGGAGATTCGGGCGCCTGTATTTCCGACGGGATTGAATGGGCCACGGGTTCCGCCTCAATGTGGCTTGCCGGCACGAATTGCGGCAGATAGCTGCCCTGCGGAATGACCAGATGCAGAGTATGTTTCGATCCCTCGTGTTCGTAATATTCTCGCAGCCGCTTACGGACACGATGCGCTTCCACGCGAACGATGGAGTCTTGAGACGGGTCGAAGTCGGAGCGGCGGCCGAGTGCCTCAATGGCAATCTCGTATTCAGAGATGTGATGGATTCCGGCGAAGTACTTATCGCAGACAAACTTCAGAAAACGCTTTGAGTTCGTCTCCCCGGCAAAATGCGCCGATGAGAGTACAGCCTCATACTCTGCCACTTCAGCGGTTGGATCACCAACCAGCACGGGATATCCTTGGCCCGCGGTAATCATTCAATCTCAAAGATATACACCCGCGAATCAACGCTTGCAACGTCCGAGCGGTCCGTTACTTTAACGTCGCGGCCCCGTTGTAACGTGACAAAGAGGGCTGCAGAGACGCCGGTTTCCGAAGGAAATCGAGCGGTCAGGACCGCAACCGAAGAGTACCTGCTCTTAACTTAGACGTACTGGTCACGCATTCTTTTTGAGGAGCAGCCTTAGGAGCATTATGAGCCAGGGTCTGGCCCGGCTCCGAAGTGAGAGGCCTACATGAATCGACAAGAAAGAACTCAACGGCCGAAGATCCGGCTGATCTCGTTCCCCGGTTCTAACCTAAACCACCTTCGCAAGTACCTAGCTGGATGGCTCCTAGGGGCTCTCATCATTTGTCTGCCATTGGCCGTCCCTGCTCAAGACATCTCGGGCAGGCTGGTTGGGCGGGTTCAGGACAGCTCAGGGGCGGTCATTGTCGGCGCCAGAGTGACGGCGCGGAATAGCGACACCGGCATTGTGACGGTCGTTACATCGGCCTCGGATGGGACGTATGCCTTCGAATCGCTCCGCATCGGGACCTACCAGATCACGGCGGATGCCATTGGTTTTCGCGGATACGATTCATCGAATAATCCGATCGTTGCCGAAAAAACCTCAACTTTGACGATTACTCTGCAGCCGGGCTCAGAGACGCAGAGGGTGGAGGTCAGCGACACTGCTACGCAAGTGGACACGGCTACACCTACTATTCAGGACACACTGGGGCAGCACCAGCTGGAAAGCCTGCCGGTGATCGGGCGCGATGCTCGCGTCAATGTCGAGTTGACGCAGCCTGGAGCCGTTCAAGCTGAAAATGGCAATAATGGGACGCGCGTTCGCGTCAACGGTTCGCGCGGAGCTACTAACGGCTATCAGGTGGACGGTACCGATGCCGTGCAGTATCTGACTGGAAATGCAGCACCGCTGCCTGCGGTTGAAAATCTGCAGGAATACTCGAATATCACGAGCAATGCAGGGGCGGAATACGGCACCTCGGCCGGCAGCCAGCTCAGCGCGATCATCAAATCTGGGACGAACGATCTCCACGGAATGTTCTGGACGTATTTTCAGAATTCAGCCTGGAACGCAAACTCGTGGGAAGGCAACTTGTCCGGCACAGAGAGGCCTAGCGGCACGCAGCGGTGGTACGGTGGAAATCTCGGGGGCCCGGTCTGGATCCCTAAACTCTACAACGGCCGCAACAAGACTTTCTGGTTCTTTTCGTATGAATACACCAACCCGAGCCAGCAATTTCTGCAGCAGCTCATTATTCCTACGAATGCGGAACGAGTTGGGGACTTCTCAAATTCGAGCTTTGGCGTTCCGGTCATCAACGGCCAACCGACTCCGCAGCTAGACCCGAGTCAATTTTCACCGATGGCAAAGGCGCTGCTGGCGGACCAGACGCTCCTACCCACGACAAGCGATCCGGATGGTCACTACGCATGGTTAGGGTCGCAGAGCGACGAGGTAAAGGCTACGGTCGTCAAGCTGGATCAGCAATTCAGCCAGAAGCATCGCGTTTTCTTCTCAATGTTCCGCCGAACCGATAATCAAATCCGCGATCCTCTGCTCGGGATTCAGTTCGGTGCACCCACGCCGCCCGGAGAAGGCACAAGCGCGTATCAGAACACCGTGTCGACTTATGCATTCAACGATACCTACACGATCAACGATCACATGCTGAACAACCTGATTGTTGGCATTACGCACCAGAACGGCGGGCCGCTTCGGCAGATGGTAAACGAGAAATTGAGCTACACCACTCTGGGGTCGAACATTGTTCCGGATACTGGTGTTCCCCTTACCGAGGTAGGAATTTTCGTCAACGGTTGGGGCAGCGACGGAATGTCTATATGGGGGAACTACAATAACCCTAACCCGAATCACGAGATTTCCATCTCAGAGAACTTTACCTGGCTCAAGGGCCGCCACACGGTCAAGGCGGGATATTACCAGCGCATCTTCCATGAACACACCTTCCAGGACTTTTGTTCTGCGGGCTGCTACACCTTCTCTTCTGGAAACGTCGGCAGTACCGGTAATCCATTCGCCGATTTCATGCTGGGCGAAGGCGCATCCTTCAGTGAGAGCTCGGTTGAAGACCTGAAGTGGAATTATCCTGCGCGCGAAGCCTATGTGCAGGATCAGATCAAAGTCAGCCGGAAGCTGAATGCCACGCTGGGCGTGCGATGGGCGCCCTTCTTCGGTTATGAGGAGCAACTGGGAGCGATCACGGCATTCCGGCCGGGCCAGCAATCGCAGGTGTTTCCGCATGCGCCGCAAGGTCTTGTGGTCGCTGGCGACTCCGGCATTAACGACGCGTCTTTTCCAACTAAGTGGGCGAACCTCGCGCCGAAGATTGGCTTCTCCTACGATCTGACGGGAACGGGAAAAATGGTCGTCCGCGGTGGTCTGGGCATCGTGTATGACTACTACAACCTGTCACAGGCGGGCAATCTGGGAACAGTGGCTCCCTACGGCTATACGTATGCTCCTGCGGGTGTCCCAGTCAGCGTCACCGATCCATATATGGGACAGCCGGCGCCGTTTCCGTATGTGAAACCGACGGCTGGATCGCAGCAGGCCAAGGACTATGTCTTCCTCGGCAATCCGATCATCCTGGGCTATGAATCGAATTTCAATGCGGGCAGGACTTATCAGATCAACGGGACTTTTGAATGGGAGCCATTCCATAGCTGGGTTGTGCGGGCGGGATATGTCGGAACTCGCGGTACGCACCTTAACACCGCTTGGGATCACAACGCGCCGATATTCATTGCCGGGACGGATTCACAGGGAAACCCGCTGAGCACAAATGCCAATCAGCAATCGCGCCGACCCTATGGCGCGTTTCAGCAGATCAGCCTCACTGCGGCCGCGTCCAATTCCTGGTACAACTCCATGCAACTCGTGGCAAACAAGCGATTCACCCATGGCCTTGCGGTGATTGCGAACTACACTCTCAGCCGGAGTACCGACGATGGCGACAGCACGGGCGCTTATTTTTCTGCCGGCGCAAATCGCAATCCATACGATAGAAAGATTGACTACGGGCTGAGCGGTTATGACCAGCCGCAGATATTCAATCTGATCTATACGTGGGATCTTCCATTCTTCGCCAATTCATCGTTTTTCGAGCGTGAACTTCTACATGGATGGACATTCGGCGGCAGATTCAGCGCTGCCTCTGGCGACGCTCTGACGATCGGAAGTCCGGCTAGCTTCAACGTTGGTTCAACCAACGGTGTCTGGGCAAATTACGTCGGAGGTCCTGTTTACGGATCTCATTCCAACCGTAAGACGGCTGCGAGCAACTGGATTAATAAGGCGGCGTTCTGTCCGGCAAACTTCACGGGTGTCGGTTGCACCAACCAGGATGTGGATGCGGGAATAACCCATCTCGACCTGGGTACGTCGACGCGCGGACAGCTACGCGGTCCCGGGAAATTTTTTGGCGACATGACGCTTACGAAGGCCTTTCCGATCTCGGAAAAACTGGGCGCCATTACCTATAACCTGACTGCTCAGAACTTTCTCAATCATCCGGTCCTCGCTGATCCCGATACGAACGTCACAGACGGCACTTTCGGACAGATCAATTCAACACTTCATCCTGGCTATCTGGCGCCTGCGTACGGCCGGGTATTGCAAATGTCGTTGCATTACCAATTCTGAGTGCGAACCAGGTAACTGCTCATGAACTCGAAATTGGCGAGAGTGCTCTTATCGTTTATCTGCCTCGGCTCCATTGGGGCTGAGGCAGGACTCGCCTCACAAAGCGTTCCGGCGCGAAGCGACGAATCGAAGGCCATTGCCCTCGATAAGGATGGAGTGACCAGCATTTTAGCGAAGAGATTTCAGCAGGCTAAGGCTTCGTTTCAACGAGCGATTCAGATTGATCCCTCCCTCGTGGACGCACATGAAAACCTGGCCCTTCTTCTGCTTCTTGAAGGAAATGATGCAACTGCGGAGAATGAGGCGCGCCGCCTTCTTATCCTTGATCCAAAGAACTACAACGGCAGACTCGTTGCGGGAGTAGCGGCGGTGAATCAAGGACAGTTCTCCAGAGGAGTGGAGATCCTCGCTCCGATGAGAACCCAGGCTAAGGACGATCCGCTCATGGCCGAAGCTTATAGTGTTGCGCTGCAGAAGACGGGCAATGCAGCGGCGGCATTACGCCTCAACACAGAACTTTCTCATACTTCTGTGGAGGATCAGGACGCGATGCTCGCCGGACAAATCTTTCGGCAGGCCCAGTTACGGAATGAGGCGCAGGGCTGGCTGGAGGCCTATGTTCGCAGAAGCGATACGTCCGCGAACCCTGACATCCTTTACATGCTGGCCGGAATGTATGCCGAACAAGGCCGCAATGAAGAGGCATCGGCTCTGTATCAGCGTGTGCTCAAATCCAATCCCGACAATGTGGATGCTCTTGTCGAATTGTCGGAGTCGGAATTGCAGCTCGGGAACAAACAGGATTCTCTCTCTCATCTCTACGCGGCGAAGACTCTGTCTTTACGGGATGTCTCGTCACTCCTGCACTTCAGCCAAATCTGTATGCGGCGGCACATGTACGTGGATGCGCGAGATGCACTGCAGCAGGTTGTTGCCGCCAGTCCTGAGAATCGCGAAGCGTGGTATCAGCTGGGTCTCGCGCAATACCGAATCGGCGAGGCCGATGCTGCGGAAAAAGACTTTCGAACAGCTCTTCATCTTGATCCGAACGATGAGTGGTCGCGCGTGGCACTCGGCGCCGTTTTGATGGGCACAAGTCGTCAAGACAGCGCCGAGCCTGAGTTTCACCGCGTGTTGGCAGCTGATCCGCAATGCGGAGCGGCCCACTACTACCTGGCTGAAATTGAACGGCGGCGCGGCGAGCTGACAACGGCTCAGCATCAACTGGAAAAAGCAGTGCTGGATGCGCAGCAGGATGCTCGTCCACTGGCAGCACTGGGCGAACTGCAAGGCGAACAGCATAACTACACTGCAGCTAGAAAATCCTTCGAGAGGGCGATCGCGCTTGATCCTACCTCTGCTGTTGCCCACTACCATCTCGCGTCGCTGCTGAGATCGCAAGGAGAGAAAGAAGAAGCAAATAAAGAGATGGCTTTATTCCGCAAATACCACGATCAGGAAAAAAGCGAAGGCATTGTGGGAATCGTGCGCCAGGGCGAGTGGGACTACGCCGGATTTCTTCCGGCGAATTGAGACTGAAACCAACAATTCTGAAATGCAGACCTAAACATACGGGAGCCTATGAATAGAAGAGAGTTCGTTACGTTGATCGCCATCGCTGGCATGGAATCATCCCTTCCCCTTTGTGCAGCGTCAAACAGCGAAGATGCTTCCGGCGGCTGGCACAAGTATGTGAGAAATCCGGTGCTTGGCGGCCAGTATGGCACTTGCTTCGATATCTGCGTCCTGCGCCTGCAAGACAAATTTCGCATGTGGCTTTCGTGGCGACCGAAGCAATCCGTGGCCATTTCAGACAGCACGGACGGTATCCACTGGTCGGCTCCGCAAATTGTGCTTGAGCCTAATCCATCGTCGGGATGGGAGGATGACATTAACCGTCCCGTTGTCGTTGAACGCGACGGCAAATATCACATGTGGTACACCGGCCAGATTTCGACCCATGAGCCCACGAAAAATGGTTACGGGAATGGACACTCGGCAATCGGATATGTCACCAGCGAGGATGGCATTCACTGGACAGGACGAACAAAAGTTCTTTGGCCGGAGTTGCCGTGGGAAGATGTCGCTGTCATGTGTCCTCATGTCCTCTGGGATGCGAAACAGAAGTATTGGCGCATGTGGTATTCGGGCGGGGAGCAATATGAACCAAACGCCATCGGCCACGCTATCAGCAATGATGGATTGCACTGGACGAAAGACCCGTCGAACCCCGTGTTTCGCCCCGATCCCGGTCATGCGTGGGAGCAGCAGCGTGTTGCCGGCGCGCAGATCCTCCAGCATGGAGGATGGTTCTATATCTTCTACATCGGGTATCGGGACATTGATCATGCACAGATAGGACTTGCACGGTCGAAAGATGGGCTCACAAATTGGGAGCGCTGTCCCGCGAATCCGATCATTCGCGCAACCGGGACCGGCTTCGACGCCGATGCTTGTTACAAGCCTTATGCTGTTTTGTCGGATGGAAAGTGGATGCTTTGGTACAACGGGCGCAATGAGCATCTGGAGCAGATTGGATTGGCGACACACGATCCCCGCAATCTCGGCTTCCGGAGTTAACTCTCAATGCCTTTGCGCCTGCGCGTAGTCTTTTCATTGGTTCTGCTTGTTCAAATGTGCTGGCCTGGAACAGTCATGGAGGCGCATGTTTCATTCCCTGTGCCTGCGAATGCGTTGCTCGATCCTGAGTCGTTCCATTCATATTTCACTCGATTTGCCGCGCAGGAGCATGCATTTCTTAAGGATGAGCCTTCGCTCAAGTGGGAATGGTTTGAACGCAATATTCCCTGGCTTGATGTTCCTGATAAGAGCCTGGAAGAGATTTACTACTTTCGCTGGTATTCGTTCCAAAAGCACATCCGACAAACACCAGACGGACTCGTTATTGATGAATTTCTTGACGATGTGCCGTGGGCGGGCAAATACAACACGATCAACGCCGCCGCGCAACACCATCTCCGTGAAGCACGGTGGCTGCGCGATCCTGTCTACGCTGATCAGTATTCGCGGTTCTGGTTTTCCCCGGACGGCGAACCCCGCCGCTACAGCTTTCCAGTGGCCGACGCAATCTATTCTGTTTTTCTTGCAAATGGAAATGAGTCATCGCCTGTAGCACTGCTTCCGGAACTCGTCCGCAACTATGACGAGTGGGAGAAGACGCATCGCGACACCAATGGCTTGTTCTGGCAGATCGACGATCGCGACGGCATGGAAGACAGCATTGGAGGGAGCGGTTATCGGCCTACTATCAACAGCTACATGTACGGAGATGCGATTGCGATCTCGAAAATTGCGGCGATGGCCGGGGATCCTGTGCTGGCTCAAAAATACGTAGAGAAAGCTGGGCGAATTCGTCAACTTGTAGAGACGCGTTTGTGGAACCCGCAGGCAGATTTTTACGAGACCGTACCCAGAAAGGCGGATGCAACCTGGGTGAACGTGCGGGAACTGATTGGGTACGTGCCGTGGTACTTTGACCTTCCGCATCCTGATCGAGCCATCGCTTGGAAACAGCTCAACGATCCGGAGGGGTTTGCGGGAAAGTATGGACCGACAACGGCCGAGCGCAGAAGTCCACGTTTTCGCTTCGTGGTCGATCACGAGTGTTTATGGAATGGTCCTTCATGGCCCTTCGCCACAACACAAACGTTAGTGGCACTGGCGAATCTGCTCAACGGTCCGGATCAAAACGTGATTGGCAAGGGCCAGTACTTCGCGCTGTTGTCGACGTATGCTCACTCGCAGTACATCAAGCTCCGTGACGGCAGTTCGATTCCGTGGATCGATGAAGACCTGGATGCGGATACGGGACAGTGGATCGCTCGCAGCATTCTTGAAGCGAAGAAACAGCTGCCACCGAATCGCGGGCGCTACTATAACCACTCAGGTTTTGCAGACCTGATTATTACTGGGCTTCTGGGTATACGGCCTTCAGCCGGCAACGAGCTTACTATCCATCCACTGATGCCTGCCGGCAAATGGAATTACTTTGCTCTGGACGGTGTCCCGTATCACGGTCACCTGCTCTCGGTTTTTTATGATTCGACAGGAATTAGATACAAACGTGGCGCGGGTCTGCATATTCTTTGTGACGGACATGAGATTGCCATGGAGCCCACGCTCGCGCGCATTGTTGTCCGCTTGCCTGGTTCTTAAACGAATCTGAGAGGAGATGGAGGGGCCACAGATCCTATGTCTAAATCACCAGACTCGACCGTTGAAGCAGGTGCTCACGTCACGATCAAAGATATTGCCAAATTTGCGGGTGTTTCCACGGCAACGGTGTCGCGCGTTATGAACGGTTCCAGCAGCGTGTCGCCTCAGACGAGAGTCGCGGTGATGAAAACAATCTCCACCTTGAATTATCGGCCTAACTCATACGCGATTTTATTAGGTCAAGCAAGCGGAGGCATTCCGCGGAACCGCAGCGAGCGCTTCCGCCGTAGCGCAGAGCGAAGTTGAAGATTTCTCACCTCGCATGCGCAAGTTGGTATAACGGAAGTGACCCGCGGTTCTACCCTTCGCAGCCGCGTTGATCCAGGATCACGAACAACCGGGAAAGAATCCAAGTTGCCGAAGAACCGGCTGTGTCCCATATGGCGACTTTCCGTCCAAGTGGAAAGTCATCTACTGGAAATCAGTAAACACTAGGGCGTTTTAGAGGACTAATCCGGGTTGACACCCGTGTATGAGAGGCCTGTTTTGCGCTATCTGAGCAGATTCACTCCCCCTCCTTCCGCTAAAGTGCTTCGGACCTATTCCCGCATCTCGTCTTGTTTTGAGCGGATATCCTCTTCCTTTGCCGTTTCCTCCCAGTGATCTGCCAGGCCCAACAAGAGCATTTTGGCTCGCGGCCACGCGCTAACCTTGCTCGCAGCTTCTCGCAGGTCCGCTGCGAGGATGCGCTCCGACTTCCCACCCTCTCGTGGGGCCCGCCAATTACCCCCCCGCATATTCAGACGCTCAATGGCCATTCCGCGCTCAATCTGATCATTTCGCCAATTGTCGAGGCATTCTCGAATCCCCCGATGAGGCCACACATGGTCTTCTGGGTCATTCGGGGAGTGCGCCAGGAGTGTTCCGATCTTTTGTTGAGCGATTGTTAGTCGATCTGCGTCGGCAGCCATTTGTTCCACTTTAGAAACCCAGTGCTTCAGCACCTTAATATCGATCTGGTTGTCGGAAAAACCAGGAATTATGGTGAATCCGTCGAGCAGTGTCCAGCCAATATGAGCTCTTGCCTGGGCGTCCTCTGAAACTTGCGTTTTCTCTTTTCCTCGGTCCGACTCAGCGCCAAAGACGTCGCAAATTATTTTTACGAAGAACTCGGGGCTCTCCGCCATGAATTTATCGAGTGCAAGCGAGTGTGAACCACGGCTGAAGACTCGGGTTGCCCGTAGTAAGGGCAGATAGCGATACTCGCGCACCGCGATTTGCTCTGCCGTGACATCGTTCCGATCCGCGAGCGCGGAGAAAAGCTGTTCTAGGTCGTACGCAATGTCCTGCTGCTTCAAGATATCTGGCGCTACTCTGATTCGATGGTCGAACTGATCAAGAGTTTCAAGGAGGAGCGGTCCAGGCACCTCTTTAGCCTTGTGGGAGAGCCCTAGGACAATGAGCTCTGCCCTGTCGGCTTTGAGGTATCGCTCGACTGCGTATGCCAAATCTTTTGC
>Ga0209139_10000782_pt1 | contig 11437 bp, 8 predicted proteins | sample BogFormECP14_OM3_FD_188246 | JGI IMG/M metagenome (GOLD analysis project Ga0209139, IMG submission 188246) | Bog forest soil microbial communities from Calvert Island, British Columbia, Canada - ECP14_OM3 (SPAdes) (version 2) | ecosystem: Environmental > Aquatic > Freshwater > Wetlands > Bog ...
ATGAACATTACCAGCGCGGCGTGGGTATGATGAACATCGGCCGCTGGGACGATGCACGCGAGAGTCTTATCAAAGCGCGCAAAGCTTCGCCGAAAGCCGATTACATTCACTACGCGCTCGCCGCTCTAGATTGCCTTACTGGCGAAGCGGATTCCGCGATGGCGAATCTCAAAGTGGCCATCGAACTCCGCGCGGAAAATCGCTATCACGCGCGCAACGACGAAGACTTTGCTTTCCTCCAGGAGGATCCTCGCTTCACAGAGCTTCTCTATCCGGGGAAAGACGGGACCGCCGGCTAAGCCTTCTTGATTTCGCTTTCTTTTCCTTGAACCTCGACGCGCCTAAAGCGATAGCCCGATTGCAATTTCCGGCCCAATAGGGAACAGTCTCAAGGCAGACTTGTAGCACTTGATCAGAATTGGGGCCGGAGAATCGCGTCTGAAACGAAACGATCTGTTGGCCAGGTTCACTACGTCATCCGGTGAAGAAGAAAGCGTCCAAGCCGAAGCCTCTGTCCCGTGGATTCCGCGTCGTAGCTTTTGGCGGAGGCACCGGACTGTCCACTCTTCTGCGCGGGCTTAAGGAGTACGTGGTCCGCCGCAGCGACGAGCATCCCAATTCTCACCGCCCGATATCCGACCTGACGGCCGTTGTTACTGTCACTGACGACGGCGGCAGCTCCGGGCGTCTGCGCCGCGAGAATCGCGTTCTTCCGCCAGGTGACATTCGCAATTGCATGGTGGCTCTCTCAAAAGATGAGGCGCTGCTCGGGCGACTGTTCCAATACCGCTTTCACGCCGGCCGCGGGCTCATCGGACACAATTTCGGCAATCTCTTTCTCGCCGCGCTCACACACGTTACAGGAGATTTCGCAGAAGCCATTCGCGTCAGTAGCAAAGTCCTGGCGATTCGAGGACGTATCTTTCCATCGACACTTTCCAACGTCCAGCTTGTTGCGAAGCTCACCAGCGGGCGCACCATCCACGGGGAAACGCGCATCTCCGCTAGCAAAACGCCGATCGAGAAAATATTTCTGTCGCCTCGTCGCGTTTCGCCGTTTCCAGCGGTCATCGACGCCATTCACGAAGCCGACTTGATTCTTCTCGGTCCCGGCTCGCTCTACACCAGCATCCTTCCAAATCTTCTCATCTCGGAAATCGCTGCAGCGATCGCCAAGTCCAAGGCCCCCCGCGTTTACATTGCCAATCTCATGACACAGCCGGGCGAAACCGCCGCGTATTCTCTCGCCGATCATCTTCGCGCCATCCGCAACCACACGCCTCGGTCCGTCGTGGACTGGGTTGTGGCCAACCGCCGGCCAGTTTCGCCGGAAGTAGCCAAGCGTTATCGGCGCCAGGGTGCAGAGCAAGTGATGATTGACTTGCCTGAGCTTCAGAAACTCGGCTATCGCGTCATCCTGGACAATCTGCTCGAGGAGCACGGCGTGATCCGGCACAATCCCCGGCGTCTCGCACAACTTCTGCTCGAGGAATTTCTATCCTCGTAAAGTCCATCCAGGTTTTGGAGTTGCTATGTTGTTAGAAGGAGTTTAAAAACTAGTCCGCGCGAAGCGCCACGTTTGGATCCACTGTGGCTGCGCGCCTCGCCGGTAAGTAGCTCGCGAGAGCTGCCGCAGTCAGAAGCGTCAGGCCGACGCCACTGAACGTCAATATATCTGTGGGCGGCACTTCAAATAGAAGCGATTTTACAAGCCCTGCAAGAGCCATAGCGCCTACAATTCCAATTCCGATCCCGAGCACGGCTAAGAGCAAACCTTGCCCAAGAACCATCTGCAGAATGCTCGCAGGCCGCGCTCCGAGTGCAATGCGAATTCCAATTTCACGCACGCGCTGGCTGACCATTAGCGCCATAATTCCACCAATGCCCGCCGTGGCGATCAGTAGCGCCAGTCCTGCAAAAATTCCTAGCAAGCTCGCCGTCACGCGCGGCGAGGCCATCGATTCGTAGCGCGCTTGTTCCAAAGTAAGGATGTGCGTCACCGCGGTTTGCGGGTCTACGTCATGCACAGCGCGCGTCAGAGCTTGTGCCATGCTCCGCGGCTCGCTGATGGTACGCACGATTAATGTGGCGGGTTGGGCGTTCTGTGCTTGAGATGCGTAGAACTCAGCCGCAGGCGCGTGGTCCAGCCCGAATTCCCGTACGTCTCCAACCACCCCCACGATATTGACCCAGTGTTCTCCCCCATCTCCAGAGACGCGTTTTCCGATGGGATCTTCGCTTGGCCAGAACTGGCGCTTTGCCGCTTCATTGATGACCGCAACGTACGGCGCCTTATCTCCGTCGGTTTCCGCCAGCAGCCTGCCCCCTTTGAGAGGAATGCCAAGAGTTTTGAAATAGTCTGGAGAAACCGCGGCAAATGTGCCGACCGGCGGCGCTTGGCCCGATTCCAAAGCCCGGCCTTCAATTTGAAATTGGAACGAAACAGACTCCGGGCCGTCCGTGATCATTTCCGGCTCGAAGGGATATCGGCTTGAGATCGCGGCGGAAAGGACTCCGGGCTCCGATTTGACGCGGTTGAGGAGTTTTTGGACAACCAAGTTGGTTTTGTCGGCCTCCGTATATTTGGACCAATTGAACGTAGTTCGCATAGCCAGGACTCGCTCCGGAACGATGCCTGCATTCACTTGCTGCATCTTGAAAAGGCTGCGCATCATCAGTCCCGCCCCGATCAGCAGCATAAATGAAAAAGCGATCTGACAAACGATGAGCGCGCTACGTACGCGATTCTGTTGGCGCCCTGTCCCAGCGCCGGTGCTGCCGTCTTTCAAACTGGAAGTGAGATTTGCGCGCGAGAAAATCGCCGACAGTGTGCCAAAAATGATGCTTGTGCCCAGAGCTGCGGCCAGCGTGAACAGCAAAACTTCCGAGTCAATGCGGATTTCGCGCGCACGAGGCGTCAGCCGCCCCACAAAATCCGTAAGAAGCGTCAGGCTCCCGTAAGCCAGCAGCAAACCCAGCACGCCGCCGGCGAAGGCCATAAGAAAACTCTCTGTAAGAAGCTGCCGTAAAATCCGGCTTCTTCCCGCGCCGAGAGCGCTGCGCACCGCAAGCTCTCGCTCTCGGCGCGCCATGCGAGCAAGCGTCAGGTTTGCGACATTCGCGCACGCAATCAGCAGCACAAATGCCGCCGCACCGAGCAGCAGAAGAAGTGTCGGCCGCGCATCCTTCGTTAGATCTTGCTGCAGGGGAGTGGCTGCGGAAGTGAAGCCCGCATTTTCGGGATAAGATTTTGGATATGCCACCTTCAATCCGGCGGCGATTGTAGCGGCATCCGCGCTCGCCTGCGCCACAGTTACCCCCGGCTTCAATCGCCCAAATATCTTCATCATGCGCATATCGCGGTCTTCGAGATGCATCTTCGAAGATCGAAACGGGCACGCCGAAGTAGACATGTAAACGTCATTCTCATTCGGATATTGCGGGACTTGTGGCAGAACGCCCACCACTGTGTGCACTTTGTCGTTCATCTCAAATGTTTTGCCAACGATCCCGGGATCGGAGCCGAAATTGTTTTTCCAGTATTCGTAGCTGAGAAGAAGCACAGGCGGCGCGCCCAGCTTATCATCCTCAGGCAAAAATGTTCGCCCCAGCAACGGCTGGATTCCAAAGAGATCAAAATAGTTGGCGGAAACGACGCCGGTTCGCACGCGCTCCGGATCTCCATGCCCGAAAAGGGTAAAGGACATCGCATGGTATTCCACGAGCCCAGAGAGCGTCCGGTTCTGCGCGCGATAATCTTCGATTTCCTTAACGGAAAACGACAAGTCCTCGATGCCCAGTTTTTTTTCCTGCTGGCGGATAAAAATCAATTGTTGCGCCTGCGAATAGGGAAGCGGTTGAAGCAGCACGGAGTGCACGACGCTGAAAATCGCGGTGTTTGCCCCGATGCCCAGAGCGAGAGTGAGTATCGCAACTGCCGTGAATCCAGGATTTTTCTGCATCATGCGGAAGGCATAGCCGCAGTCGCTCTTCAAGATTTGCCAGTGCTCGCGCGGAGCCGTAGTGAAAATCCCTACGAAGGTTTCTTTCCAGAGTTTGAGGGCACCTAAGACGCCCCCGCGCTCTTCTGCTTCGCGTTGCTGCTCGCGAAAGACACCTTCCATCTCACCCTCATAATTCGTGCGGAAATCGAAAGGTAACACTCGCACCAGCGCTCGAAAGAGTCTTTGCGAAAACGGGAGAGTCTGTTTTGCCATGAGCGTGAGTCCTCGCTATGCCAATTTTGGTTTTCGAAAAAGCTTCTTGGCGCGCGCCTGGCCGAGCGCTTCTTCCATGCGCTCTGCCTCGGCGACCGCGACTTCGCGCCCGAATTCCGTGAGTAGGTAGTACCGGCGGCGCTCGTCGTCGAGCACGACTTCCGGCCGCCGGTCCGATTCCGCGATCAGCCCCGCGCTTTCAAGCCGGGCCAAATTTCCATAGAGGGTTCCCGCGCTCAGGCGGACCTTATCGTCAGTGCGCCGCGCTACCTCTTTCAAAATGGCATAGCCGTGCTTCTCTCCATCGGCGAGCGCGAGCAGGATATGAAACATCGCTGGCGTCAGTGGCAGGAACGATTTAGTCTCTCTTCTCTTCGTCATGCTTTCACCTCGGGCCGCTGTCCTTGCTGGATTGTCGCCTCTATCGTCTAATGTAAGACTATATCGTGATACGTTATAGTTGACCAGCAAGTTCCCTGCCAAGCGCAGAAACCTCCAACTTGCAGCTTTTAGGGACCTTTCCGCGGAGGTCAAGTGCGGCTTCCGCCTCCGAGTGTCCGGTTGTGGGACGACGCGGTCCGCCGGTGGGCATTTCTCGATGACTCGCGGTGACTGGGATAGAAAGGTGTGGCGTTATTGCGAACACCTAGAGTCAGAAAATAGACCTACTCGATTTTGCCTCGCAACACGGTTAAGGAAGCCCGCGGCAGGTTAAACGTCCCACCGCTGGCGTTTACGATCGAGATTGCCGCGGGACCGTCTGGGTCTGCGTGACTCTTCGGCCCTTGCGAATGCCAAACGTATTGCTCCGCTCCAAATGTCACCATCGTTACTGGACCGGAGAAATGCGCGACTTTCTTGCTCCCGGCGTCCACGAACTCAATCTTCACCGAATGCGCATTCGAAGGATCCTTGTTTAGCAACATTAGTGACCAATCGCCATCCGGCCGCTTCACCGCATATGCGGTTACTAGTGCGTGCCCAGCATCGTCGATCACGTTTGCTTCTGCAGGAAATATTTGATGCACCCCTGCGCCATGCTTCACCCACTCCAAATTAATCATCTGGCTCGCGAAATATTGTGAAGCGTGCTGTGAAATTTCAAGCTTCTCATTAGCCACGAAATTCCCGAATGTGCTGTAGCCGCCACATCCCGAGCGCAATGGCTCAGGCTCAATTGGCGAGTGATAGAACGCTGCGCCGCCGTTCGCGAGAAACGATCCCGCATTGTCCGCAAGCCACAGCGCCCCGAACAAATCAGCCATGGGTACCGTCAGCGCCCAGGAAAGATTGCTCTCTGTGATCATCAGCGGCACATTCGCCGGCACGCCGTCCTCGCGCCAAACATTCAAAATGTGCCGCACCAATTCCGGCTCGCGATACAAATCGGACCAATTGATCTCGCACGGGGGAAAGGGATAATGCTCGAACGAAACAAACGCAAGCTCGCTCAGCCGCCCATGTGCTTTCAGGTAGTCGATAAATCGCCCGAGCCACGATGTTCTTCCTTGTGCGTCCGGCCACACTTTAATGTCCTCGTTGACGCCTTCAAACACCGGACCACCAAGCTTCAGCTTCGGATCCACACGATGGAGTGCGGCGGCCCACTGCAAGTAGAGAGCAGCATCATCCTCGGGGCTCGTATATTTCCCATCCGGCTCTTCACCTAACTCCACGTACGAAATCGGATAGCCTCGCTTCTCAATGTAAGAAAGCTCCGCAGCCGCATCCTCGGGCGTCGCGTAAATCATCGCCACAGGGATCATCGCAGGCAGTTTGTTCGTGATGCCGCTGGTATAGAAGAGGTCAAAACCCGTTTGATCGCGACTTGGCTCGATGTCCGCGGACGTGTGCCATGGATCCGTCGACGAAACGGTCGACTCTGTTTGATTTTGCCCCGGCGAGTGAGTCACCAAATCTATGAACGAGCCGTCCATGGCAAAATTCCCTGCGTAAATTTCGTTTACTGCATATCCCACACAGTTTCGTGGGTCTTCGCTTCCGTGCTCATCACACGTGTTCGAGGATTCCGTCATCCTGATCCTCAAGAATCGTGCCCGCACTGGCGTGTCCGACAGTTTAAGCGTAACCGTGCCACCTTCTCCGGTCTGGACTTCGCCTGCGGGAAACTGCGTCCAAACTCCTAGCGTCGGCTTCTCAAAAGCGCTTTCTCCGAGCCAATACTGGACAACGTATTTCTTCGCGTAAGGATTAGCCCATGCGATGCGGATCGCGTCGATATCCTGCAGCGTCCCAAAATCGAGGATAATCCACTGCGGATGCAGCGCGTCATCTTCACCGGTGAATTTTTTCGCGAGGTAAGGATTGCTTTTCCAATACGTCACCGGATCTCCATCCGTCAGCCGCGAGTACTTTCCCTGGGATGCATCGCTTTTTGTTGAGCCACGGTGGGGCAGCGCATATCCATAGGAATGCCGCAAGAACTCCGTGGGTTCCGCGCTTCCCGTAAAGTATCCGCTCTGATGCGCCGCGTCGCTCCACGTTCCATTCGGATTCCAATGCCACGCCGCTATCGTCAGCTCCGTATTCTGGCGATAGGTAATCGGCCCCCATCCTGCGGAGAGCGATTCCTTTAGGATCGGTGCGCTGTAGATTGTGTCGATTGATTTTGAGGACTGAATATCCACGGAAGTACCGAGCGCTTTGTCGGGGTCGAAGGGAATCGCGCGAGCCGGTGTCACGTCCACGCGCACCGTCTGCGCCGCCGCATTCTGTACGCCGGCGGCGGCGATCAGAAGCAAGAACATCGCCGTAGCCTTTAACGCTACTCCACCAATCGCAAAGAACGCATTGCATCGCATACGGTTGTCCGTGACCATGAACCAGCAAAATATTCAGAATGAGCTGCTAGACAGCCAGAAAATACCGTATTGTATCGATTTAATAAAGCGAAAATGCACGTCTCTCCGTCTGGCGCTTCGCCTGCACGAGCACTGGGGGAACGGAGAAATAAAAATAAAAGTTTGATTGGTCCCAATGACTGGCGGAGATTTCTGCTTCCTGCTAACGTTTGCTCGACAATAATTCATTCGAACTGGAGATTCCCATGTCGACCTTTGGCCTCATTGAATATGCAGATGCGAGCCCGGAAGTCCGCGCCGTCTACGACGACATCATGGCCACGCGCAAAACCGACTGGATTAACAATTTCTGGAAAGCCATCGCCCACGATCCCGCCACTCTGAAACGCACCTGGGAAAGCATCAAACAGATCATGGGCCCCGGAGCGCTCGATCCTCTAACCAAGGAACTCATCTATGTGGCGGTCAGCGTCACCAACAACTGCCACTATTGCATCGCCTCGCACACCGCTTCCGCCTTCAAAAAGGGTATGACCAACGCCATGTTCGCGGAGCTGCAGGCGATCATTGGCATGGCCAACGAAACCAATAAGCTCGTCACCGGCTATCAAGTTGAAATTGACGAGCAATTCCGCCCTCCGCTGAGCCGTTAGACCAGTTTCCACCCACAACACGCCTGTCCTTCGGGACAGGTGTTTCCCTGTTGGTACGCCCGTACTATGGCTGCAGAGCGTGGGCGGGGAAGAACATATAGAAGTTCCGGCACAGCCCTGTCCATACATGCGAGAAGTGTCCGACCAAAAATTCTACGCACGAAGTGAGCATCCAAATGGCGCCTAGCAGCAAAGATAATGAAGTCCTGACCGTCGCACCAGAGACATCCGCCCCAGCTTCCGTCGCCGCCAGACCCCGGCCGGAAGATACGGCTACGGGGAGCAAGCCTCAGCCTGTCGCGCTGGAAGTCCCAGTAACGGTCAATGGTGCTCGAACCGTGGAAGGCAGCGATAAGCGCGAGCCGTTTTCTGAAACAACAAAGACAGTCCTGGTTTTCGGCAACGGAGCAGTCATTCGGCTGGGTTCGCCGGTATCCGCAGGCCAGTTGCTCTTCCTCACTAACGAAAAAACAAAAAAGGAAGTGGTTTGCCAGGTTGTTAAATCGAAAAATTACAAGAGCGTCAGTGGTTACGTCGAACTCGAATTCACGGAGTCGGTCGTGGGCTTCTGGGGAATGCGTTTCCCGTCAGACCGCATCGGCACGCAATCTACGGCCCCTGCGGCGGTTGCAACGCTCCCTCCTGTTGCCAAAGTCAATCCGATCGCCCCGGTTTCATCCGTACCAAAGCCGGTAAGTCCTGTCGTTGGCGTCACGCCAAAGCTTACTGAGATCAAGCCGGCCCAGGTTCCCGTCCTTCAAATTCAGCCGGAAGTGAAGCCTGCGCCGCAGCCTAGGTCTTCGGAAATAAGTGTGGTTGCACCTGTGGTCCCGCAATCACAAATGCCGTCGGTTCAAAACACGGCAGCGCCCTTAACGCCTGTCGCAAAGAAAACCGAAGCGCCGGTTACTCCAGCTCCCGCGATTACTTCTTCGCTGGCGTCTTCCCTGGCAAGTCTTCTTAGCTCGCCCGAGCTGCCGCCCGCGGTGACCCCGTCAAAACAACCAACATCGCCTCTTGCGTCCGAAAACAAACAACAGCAGCAGAGCATCGCCGGTCAAGATTCGACCGAAGAGTTAAAGCTCCAAGCCGCGCGCCTTCAGGAACAACTCTCTTCGATGCTCTTTAGCGCTACGCCAACCACGAAGTCAGCCGCCCCCGCGCCCGTGGTTCCCGTTCTTGACGCAAAGGCTGTTTCGAACGTGACTGCTCAGGTTCTCGAAATTGCCAAGTCCGAGCCCCTGCCGATCAAGGCCGCTGCGATTGCAAAAATTTCACCTCTTCCCATCAAGTCATCCCTGGATACGGAAGAGGTGAAAATTCCGTCATGGCTCGAGCCTCTGGCACGCAACGCCGCTGCCCCAGCACCGCCCTCGGAACTTCTCGAACGTGAAAAAGCAAAACATGCCGCCGAGACTACTTCGCGAGATCAGCGATCGGCCGAACCCTTACCTGTAACAGCAACGGAAAGCATTCCGGAGTCCGCACTACCTGTCTTCGACAACTTGCTCCCGTTGGATGAACCCGTCATAACACATGATCGTTCGTCCGGCGGCTCCGGTAGAGGAGTTTTGTACGGCGCGGTTGCTGCTGCCGTCTTGCTGGCAGCGGGAGGCGCATGGTATTTTCTGCAACCGGCAAAGGTGGTTCAAGGTACGACAGCCCCCGCCACTTCGCTGCAAAGCTCGCAGGCAAATGCGTCGTCTCAAACATCCGCCACAGCTCAGCCCTCTTCGCAAAATTCCAAGTCTGCGAACGAGTCCACTTCCGGTTCGAACGCGAAGCCGGTTTCGAACAGCCCAGCAGCGAACGCGCCCTTCATCCGAGCTCCGCAGAATCCGCAATCTGTTCCTGTGACTCGAGACAATATACATGGCGCAGGTACAACGATTCCGGCTGCTGTTACCGAACGCATTTCGCGTCCTCCGGCAGAGCCGGAACCCAAGAAGCCTGCCCTCGGCGAAGTCCACTTGGCCAGCCCCACGATGAATCGCGCTGCATCATCTGCTCAGGATGATGGAACCGATGCGCCTGCACTTTCTTCGGCCAACACGGACGGAAATGCCGGTGGATTAGACTCAGGGCTTGCGACAGGGAACCGGAATCAGCCTGCGGCTCCTGAAGTGCCGCTTCCCGTGGGTGGAGACGTAAAGCCTGCAAGATTGATTAGTTCTGTCGCTCCGACCTATCCGGTCATGGCCAAAAATCAGCATATCTACGGGGATGTACTCATCGACGCATTGATTGACGCCAACGGACATGTCACGACGATGAACGTCATCTCCGGCCCCGCGCTATTGCATCAAGCGGCTATGGCCGCTCTGCGCCAGTGGAAGTATCAGCCGGCATCCCTTGATGGCAAAGCGGTGTCGATGCACCTGACGGTCACCATGAAGTTCCGACCGCAGTAGTTCATTTCCCTGTGCCCGCGCGCGCTAGTCACGGCTGATCACCTTACCGCTATTTATTTTTGAACATTGGCAACAGGAAAGATGCGTGGCAGCCGCATCTCCACTGCTGGGAGCACCGGAAAAAGTCCGTGAGGTTCGCTCTGATACCAGTACGCTACCGAGTAGAAGTTGTCTCCGCGATCGTTGGCATGTCCGTGCTCGATCGTGGCGCGTAGAGACTTTGTAAACGGGATCGGTGAATCCAGATGGAAGCGATAGACGGACCATCGGCCGCCCTGCAATTCCACACCAACAATGGGCGCTCCAAATAGCGAGTAAGCAAACGGCTTGCCTCCAAAATCCCAGGCACCCAGAAAGTAATCCTCTGAACCTGTCCCGTTGATCGAGGGTAGCTTCTCGCCATCCACAAAAAACATGTCGTCGCCCTCGCCCCACCAGCCATCCTGATTTTCAAGAACGGACATAGTCACTCCCGCGAAGTGCCCGCGTCCCGCCGTTTCCATCCAAACGTAATTATCCTTACCGTCTAGATTGATTTTGTTCCCGGGGAACGCCTCGTTCGGAGTCGCTTGCCGGTACTGGGCGTGAAAATAGAACGTATCAGCAGGGAGCGGCGCTTTGTAAGCGCGTAGGTCAATATTCCAGTAAATGGCCTCGGCCCTCTGCCGGCCCTCGTTCGTAAGGGTGATGCGAGCGTGTTTTTGAAATGGCATCGGGAAAAAACAATTTAGGGCTTTGTCTCCTCCCACCGAGAGTGGCGCGGACTGATAAAGAAAATATTCCCCAAGTCCCAACCCAAAGAAGTCGCCTACTGGGGTCTCCACGCTCGGGGAGGTCTCGCCGTCCCAGTACATGCGCAGCACCATTTTCTTCAAATGGAATCTCTCATCGCTTGCGATAGTGATCCACACATGCGAAATTTCGCCCGGCCCGGCCTCGTCGAGTAGCGTCATCGTCTCTCCCGGAGCAAGGGGACGATAGTCATCATTGCCTCCTGTTCGGTCGTAACTTGAAATTCGTCTTAAAACATAGTCATGAGGTTTTGTCAGTTCGGAAAGCAAATCACCGAATGACTGGCCAAGGACAGTGCTCGGCGTAGCCAATAAAAGAATTCCAAGCAGTAATGGGAGTTTATGTTTCATTTTTCGTCTCCGGAAATCCGCATGCCACAAAATTGCCCGGATTATAGCAGAGCCACTTCACACTCCTCGCGGTTACCATCCTTGCCCCCAAACACCAGGTCGATGGGACGGTCTGGCACGTCGATTGTGTCGATCAGTTTGCCGGACGAATTGTAGACAAAGATTTGACCGGCGGCGATGTAGACATTTCCT
>Ga0209139_10000784_pt1 | contig 11425 bp, 10 predicted proteins | sample BogFormECP14_OM3_FD_188246 | JGI IMG/M metagenome (GOLD analysis project Ga0209139, IMG submission 188246) | Bog forest soil microbial communities from Calvert Island, British Columbia, Canada - ECP14_OM3 (SPAdes) (version 2) | ecosystem: Environmental > Aquatic > Freshwater > Wetlands > Bog ...
GGAGTTTTGCGGGACTCGTCCAGATTTGTTGCTGATCTAGCAAGAATTCCTTTCCTAATTCTTTAAAACTCCGCGTCGGAAGCGGATGAGATCCCGGATCCGAATCATCTGCTGGCTTCTTCTTCGGGTTTTTTTCTTTTCCTTCTGCGCCCGGATTCTCTTGTTTCGCCTCCCCCGCCTGTTGTGCAGTCTGGGCGGTCGTTTGTTGCGGTACAGCTCTGCCAATCGACGCGGTCAGTGTCAGACTCGACGCCGCCCAGCTAATCGCCAGCGCGACGAAACAACTCCGGATCATGAATACCCCTCATCATCAGTGGATGTAGGCGACCGCCAATCCCACAGACGCAGCCACTTGCGCCGTTTGCAGCAGCGGCTGCCAGTTGCGGCCACCGATCTTCGGCGCTTTTTCTGGCACAACAATAGAATCCCCGGCTCGCAGAGTTGCGCTCAACGGGTCGCCGCCCCACCAGCCATCGGCGTTGTTCTTGGCCGAAATCACCGAGCCGTCCGCACGAACCACAAAAACAGCCTTCTTATCCGCAAGGGGCGTAAGTCCTCCTGACTGACTGAGATACCACTTGGCGCTATGGCCCGGCCGATAACTGACGGCGGTCGGATTGAAGACCTGACCGTTCACCAAAACGTAACCAGCTTTCTTGGGGACAAGGAGAACGTCTCCATTGCGCACTTGAACGTCTGCAGCCGTGTTTTGCCAGGACTTCATATCCGCCGAGATATGGAGAACCACGCGACCGATAGGAGGATTCGCTTCCAGTTGGGTAAGGGTCGCTTCGGTTTGACCGATGGCCGTTAGCTTGCCGTTTTTCTGATCTTCATCGGTCGTCGGCAAGGCTTTAAGCACTACCTGCTCGGCCTTCAGCCGTTCGACAAGTTGCATCTGAGTCCTAATCTCGAGTTCACGCACTTCGCGCCTCATAAGAACCATCCCGTAGGGATAGGCTTCCGAATCGAACCCGCCGCTTCGCGCGAGAATAGAGCTCAGTCGCTCTCCCGGCTGAATTCCGTACGTACCGGGGTGATTGATTTCGCCACGAACGGTCATGGATGCGCCGATGTCGTTCCATCGCGGGAGCCGGCGAATCGCCAAAACGTCGCCGTCGCGGAGCGGGACATCCGCGCTGGCATCTCCGTTCATGGCTGCCGCAAGATTGACTTCCAGCCGATCGCTGGGATTCGTGCGAGAAGCGTTGGTATCGAAACGTGAGAGATCGGCGCTTTCGGTAAAGGCGCTGCGCTTTACTCCGCCGGCTACATGAACCAAATCCTCGAGGTGCATATTGGAAGTGAGGGGGTAGCGTCCGGGTTTGGCAACTTCGCCAGTGATGTAGACAGTCGGCGGATCTACACGAGCCGCGTTGCGGTGGATGAGCAAACGGTCGCGGGGCTGGATGATAATGTTGTCCACGGGATTTCCGGCGAGGGCCTCGCGAAGATCGACGCTGAGAATTTTCAGCGTGCCGTCGGGCTGAGTGCGAAAGAGTTGCGCGGAATCGAGCGAGGCGTCCTGCGTTACACCGCCGGCTTCGTAGACGGCGTCCCGCAGGTGCGCTTGACCCGACGTGCGGTATTTGCCCGGCTCGCGAACTTCGCCGCCAACCCAAACTTCCGGGGCAGGCTCAAAATCGTAGCGGCTGAAAATGCGAATGGTATCGAGCGGCTGTAACTTCGGCGCCGAAGCTGGATTCGCCAAAGCGGCGGTCAGATCGAAGCTTTCCACACTGGGATGGAAGTCAGGCGCATTCAGCCTGACGATTTCGGCATAGTGTGGCGCCGGCTCGGGAAGCAGGTCTTTGTAGGACACGATTAAATCCGAAAGATTCATTCCTTGTTTGTAGGAATATCGGCCCGGACGCAGAACATGTCCCTGAATGTAGATGGCGTCTTCGTTGTAAGGAGCTATGGGGAAGATATGAACTTCGTCGCCGTCGCTGACCTTGAAGGCTTCCATTTGTTTCTTGGCGGAATCCGGGTCGCCGGTTGATGAAAGATCGAGAGTGAGCATGGTGCGCTTCTCGTGAGCTTCTACGCGCTGGACTTCGACGTGGCGAAGCGTCGCGGTCGGGAGGATTCCACCCGCGAGATCGAGGACGTCGGCGAGTGAAGTCTCGCCGTGAAGTTCGTAGATGGCCGGCCGGCGCACCATTCCTTCGACCGTCACTTGTGGTCCGAGGGACGGAACGAGCAGAGTGTCGCCGTTCTCGAGTCTGTGCATGTCGGCTCGGACGCCGTGCAAAAGCAGATCGTAGGCATCCACTTCTTCCACGAGTTGCTTGCCGCGATAATGTTTGAGCGCGCGCAGCGAGCCCTGAGGCGTTACACCGCCCGCGGCAAACAGCGCGTTGAGCGGAGTCGAAAGCGAACTGATGTCGTAGGCGCCCGGCTGCGAGACATCGCCAACGACATACACGCGAACGGTCCGCAATTTGGCAAGGGACACATCTGCCGAGACGTCGCGATACTCGGTCCTAAGCACCTGTTGTACCGCTTGCTGCACGTCGCCGAGATTCCGCCCACTGACCAGCAGTGGTCCGGCTTCGGGAAGCGAAACGCGCCCTTCGCGATCGACGACGCGATAAAAACGCTGGGAAACTCCGCCCCAGAGGTCAATCTCGAGACTGTCTCCAGGACCGACGACGTAGTCAGGGCCAACGGGAAGATCCATGGGAATCGCTTCCGGATCGTTCGCGGTGTTGCGGAAAATGTCGAGACCGAAACGTTCTGTCGGCTTCTGGCGCGCCGATGTTTGGACGTACATGTCAAAAAGGGAGGGTATATCGGCGTACGGATTTGCGCGGTGGACCATGCGCACCGGCGAAATATCTTCCTCAGAAAACCGCTCGCTCGAAGGGTTCATCGTTCGCGGCGATCGCTCCATGCCGTTTCTGTCTGTGGTTGTCGCTGAGTTGCCGCGGCTGGAAGCATTGGGTAAACCGGGCGAAGAGCCCGTGTCTCGACCCGAAGGCACTCCGTTCATGGCTCTCTGATCGAGCGTTTGCGGGCTGGCCAGGGCACTTGTTTCGCGCCTGAGCGAACTGGAAGCCAATTCGAGATTCGCCGAAGGGTCAGCGGCAGTGCCGCCATCCAGTGGATCGGCAGGCTGTGGCAATCCATCGGCTCGCAAAATACGAGAGGGGCTCTGTGACGGCGGCTGAACGGGCGCTCCCTGCTGGTTCGTGTCCGGCGAATACGTCCCTCCGCCGCCGGGAGTGCGGGTATTTTGGCGCTGATTTTGTTGGGACTGCGAGAAACAATCTTCGTCGCGGCGGGGATCACACGTCGCGGTGCGCTCGAGATCCCGGTCGCTTTTTTTGGGTTGAAGCGAGTCAGTATCTTCCTGCGCCTCAATCTGAACCAAGCGGCGAGCCCGCTCTTTGAGGATCAGTTCGTTTTCTTTTGCAAAATCCGAGTCCGGATTTGGCGTGGGCTTCAGATACCCATAGCGCTGCAAGAGGCGTGTGGCGATGGAGCGAAACTTTACGTCCAGGTCCAGGCGGTCGAAAATTGCCTGATCGGTGAGAGCGGAATCCTCGACGACCTGGCCGTTATCGGTAACTTCTTTAGCGACCCAGCGCTTCAACTCCACCATCAGACCTTCGTCCTTAACCAATACAGCGCGAATTTGAGTTGCGGAAGCAGCCACGCGGGCCAGATTCTCCTGACTCAAATCGGGAGTTTGCGCTACACCAGACTCATTCCGCTCACGGTCGGCGGTCTTGCTCGGCGTCCCCGCTTGCTGCTGGGGGAAAGCAGGAACGCAGAGAAAAGAGGCTAAGGCAAAGCCCCCGAAGATGCGTTTTAGCTTGTCCGGATTCAACATAAGCTTGCTCCCGCTGCTGAGCCCGAAAATCGTCAATTGGTTCTGTCCGTGGCCATTGTGCCTCGCAATGCACTCAACATGCCTTCTTCAGAGGCTTCGACATCGCTGGAATGGATATCGAGAGAAGCCCAGTAGTAGACGATGTAGTTCTTCGCCGGGGCTACCGCAATAATACGGACCTCTGGATGTTCGCGCAGCAGGTCATCACAAACGCTGGGCCTTCTGCCGGGTTGATCGAGAGCGATCACCACGAAATTCGGCAAGGTTTTCTTCACACACTCCATGATTTCTGAATCTTCGGCGACTTCACCGACGATTTCGATATCCGGTTGGTCCGCAAAAGTTGTAAGAAGGGTCTCTCGTAAGAGACGCGGACGATTCGCCACGAGAACACGAATGGCTTTTTCCATGCGACACTCCTGCAACAGAAGTATCGTCTTCCGAAAGAGGCAGCGTAAGTATCAAAAGACAACCATTGGCAGGGACTAAGCCGGAGTTGGAATATGTACCAACCGAAACTCGGGCGGTACCAAGCTTGACCTACGCAGTCCGGTCCAATATTCGTCGTGAGAACTGTCGAGGAAAGCGAGAGCAGCGACGGGATTTCCGTATTCCTTTTGGCCGAGCAACCCCGACGGGGGCGGCGACGCATCTATGTGTATGGCTGGGGTGTATGGATGCATGCCCGCTCAGGCCCGCGATGCAGGCTTATTTCGATTCGGGGCACGTCACCAACTGCAGGGTTGCATGGAGAGCAACTAGCTTGTTCTTGACAATAACGAGGAATTTGGTTTAAGTTAAGCTCGCAATTGGGCGGCCATGCCCTTTGTGATTGCTTCGCAGGTTCTTTATCGAACAGAACGCCCAGCAGTAAGCGATGGAGCTCGTGAGCGAACAAGTCCCTACTTCGCCGATACGCACATTCCTGCTAATTGAAAACCGTTTGCTGCGCCAAGCGCTTGTCCGGCTTTTTTCCAAGCGGACTGATCTTCTTGTTGCCGGACAGAGTGGATATGCCGAGGCGACGGCGCTTCGTGTACTCGATTCCAATTGCGACGTCCTGATCATCGACTCTTTGCAGACGCCGTGGCTCGCGGAAATCATGGTGCTCCAAAGAGAAGGGCGTGCTTCCTTTAAGACCGTCATAATCGCAAGAGAATCCGGTGAAAAAGATTTCCTGGATGCGGTTCGTTCGGGTGTGACCGGCTATTTGTTGCAAGACGCTTGCGCATCGGATGTCGTTGCCGCCGTGCGTGCCGTCTTTCGGGGTGACGCGGTGTGCCCTCCTCAGCTTTGCTCGGCGCTCTTCCGTTTCGTGGTGCAAGTGGCCAGGGAGATGCCGGTTCAAAGCGCACCTGCCAGGCCGGACCTCACTTTGCGGCAGCAACAACTGGTTGCGCTTGTGGCCAAGGGTCTTACAAATAAAGAAATCGCCTCTCACCTGAATCTTTCCACGTTTACAGTGAGAAATCACATCCATCGAATCCTGAAACAAGTGGACGCCGAGAGTCGGAGTCAAGCGGTCGAAACAATTCGGGCCCACGGCTACGCGATCGGTGCGTGAGTATTTTCCATCCCGGCTATTGCGCCGCGGCAGGTTAGGGCTATTATGGGGTTTGCACGGCCCGTGAGGGTGATAGAAACCTGAGGGATCCAGTTGCGGATGATCACCACTGCGTTGTTGGCCTTAGCGCTTCTTCCCTTCGTGTATTACCTCCTTTGCCTCTACTGTGTGGCCGCTTATTTCCGCGGCGTGCGCAAAACCTCCGCGCCCAAGGCTCCGTTCACGCCTCCTGCCAGCATCGTAAAACCCGTGCGCGGTCTCGATTATGAGGCTTACGAAAATTTCGCGAGCTTTTGCCGGCTGGACTACCCAGAGTACGAGGTCCTATTCGCGGTATCCGATCCGAGCGACCCTGCTATTCCCATTATTGAGAGACTGCGCGCAGACTTTCCTGCCATCTCGATCCGCTTGATTACAAACGTTCCTCAAGTGGGGACCAGCGACAAAGTGAATAACTTATGCCAGCTCGCTGCAAACGCAAGATATGACCTTCTTGTGATGAGCGACAGCGACGTCCGTGTGGAGCCCGATTATTTGCGGCAAGTCGCCGCTCCTTTTGCCGAACCCGAAGTCGGAGTCGTGACTGCGTTTTATCGGAGCCAGAGCGCCGGGAATCTGGCCTCGAATCTCGACGCCCTGGGCATGTACATGGACTCCGCGCCGGCCGCGCTGGTCGCCCGGAGGATCGAGGGCCGGCTGGGATTTGCTTTCGGCTGGACCATGGCCACGTCCAAGAAAAATCTCGCGGAAATTGGCGGATGGGAAGCGATGGTCAACCATCACTCGGAGGATTTTGAACTAGGCAAACGCATTGCAGAACGCGGCCACGAAGTGGTTTTGATGGGAAAGCCCGTGTCGATGGTCTTTTCCAAAGAGACGCTGGATGAGTATTTTCACCGCGAATTGCGCTGGTCGATTGCGTTGAAGAGCGCCCGGCCGTCCGGGTACCGAGCGATGCTCTTTACCCATGGATTGCCGTGGGCGGCGGTTGGAGCGGCGGCGAGCCTGTCAATCGGTTCCCTACCACTCGCGGCTTCCTATCTTGTAGCCTACCTCGTTCTTCGCCTTGCGGTAACGTGGCTGACAGGAGCATGGGGGCTTCGTGATCCAGCGCTGTCCAAGATGATTTGGCTCGTGCCCGTTCGTGACGCGGTAAGTTTTGTTGTTTGGGTAGCAGGATTTTTTTCTGAACGAATTGTCTGGCGCGGCATCGAGTACCGAATGCACAGGGGAGAACTCATTCCATTCCCCTCCACCAGCGCTGCAATTGCGGCGCCCCGCGAATCAGTTTCTTCGGTAGTCGGCTAGTATTCGTTCTTGTTCTGGTGTCTAGCCGCATGAAATTTCTTCAACGGAACGCCGCCGCGTTCTCCGCCGCCCACTGATCCATCGCAATTGGCTTTCGACCAAGAACGCGTTCGACGTTGTCCGTGATTTTTGCCAGCCGCCCTCGATGAGAGCGCTAGTCGGAAAGCGCCATGAAGGCGCACGGCGAACTCCTGTGTTCCGTCCGCTCTATGCGGAGGCATACTGAAAAGGTCTGGCTCCGCTACTCTTCCAGAAATAAGCCAAGATGATCACGCTTGCAACTGCCGCATAGGCGCACCACAGCGAGGTGAACGCGTAGCGCTTGACCGCGAATACGGCCAGCAGTATAGCCACGTTCGCTATTCCAAAAATCAACATGTCTCTAATCTTTGAGAACAAAAGTGAACCGCAGGTCGCGATGACATAGAAAACGCCGACATAGGTGTTGTTCGTAGCCTGATTGATGTACACGATGCTGTTGCCTTCGACAAAAACCTGCAATGGATAAGCTATCAGAGCCCAAAGTATGTAGAGGGTCAGCAAGCATCCAAGCGCGAGGAACGGTACCATGCGCCTGCGGCTTTTCGCGTTGGGCTCAAATAAAAGCACGCTGAGTGGCAGCAGAAATGGAAGTAGTCCCTGAGCATACAGCATAAAGGCCGCACCCATATTGTGGGTGACCTTGGGTGGGAGGATCCCATCCAGCCCGAGCCACACGAAGCCCTCAATAAATTGGTGAATCGCAAAGAATAGCGGGAGAGAAGCAAACAGAAGTTCGCGTCTGTGTTTTACTCTGGTCAAGGTCACGACACCGACTGTTGCCAGAACTCCGCTGCCCACGAAATTCGCTGCGGCTGAAAAACACATACGGTCTTCCTCCTTTTGAGTTTAGAGATGAGCAAATCGCGCCGAAGAGAAGAGCTTACCGCCGATTCGGGGTGATGTGCGACTCGGAATAATCCAATAGGTCGGCGAACCGGAGACGGTCGTTTCAGTACCCACATGGACGGTAACCGCGTTCTATAAAAGGGGATGTCAAGAAAAATACTTCCGCCACGACCGGAGGGAGTGGGTAGATTCGTCCTGCCATCCAGCCCTTGTGTTGGAGTGAGGATCCGTGATTTTCCCTTTTCCGCAGATTCATCTCGTTGGCGTGACGACGTCCTTCGGCTCCTGACGCAAACAAGCAGTGTGGTCGTAAAATGCCAACCATGGTTCTATCTGAGGCTCGAGGCCTATAGCTTTTTCTGGTTGTCCGAGGGGGCATATGGTTTACCAAGGGACTCCGTGCCGGAGCACGCTGGCCCAACGCGGTTATGGATACTCACCCTCGAACCAGAGCGCCTGAAGAACCGACGGACCACCGCTAGAGATGTAATCCAGAGATGGAGGGGTTCTCGACAGGCGCTCAAGCTGCTTGTTGTTTCAGATGTTCAGCGTCGAAACGCACTCCTTTCTTCCAAACCAGTAAAGTGATCGCGGCGATTTTCCGCGCCAGCGTGAGACGCGCCATCGGTGGCTTCAGCCCTTTGGCAACGAGCGCAGCGTAGAAGTCCTGGAACGGCCCGGCGACAGCAGCGGCCCGCATGGCCGCACCCTTAAAGATATTTTTCAGATCGTGGTTATGGTTTTGGTTGAGCCCGCGGATGGCCTGGAGTTTCTTGGAGCGCTTGATCTGGCCCTCCACGAAGCGGTACTCCCCACTGACGCTGGTTTTCAACGCCAGGCCGCTGTAGGCCCAGAGTTGCCGCTTGGTGCGAAACCGGTGCGGTGTTTGTAGAAGCGCGAGCAAGAGAGCTGCACGAATCGGACCGATCGAGGGGACCTGCCGCAGCAACTTTGTGGCGTCGTGCTTTCTGCTCTCCGCCAGCAACTCCCGCCGCACTTGCTGGTGCAAAAGCAGCAGCGCGTCGAGTTGCTGGTAGTACATCTCGGCACGGCGGCGCACGCCGGCCTCGGTGATTTTCTCGAGCCATGCAGCGCGATGGCGCGGCGCGTACACCTGCTGACCAGCACAGGGGATGGCCCAGCTTCGGTAGATCGCTTTCAGACGAACCATCACGCGCGTGAGATCTTTAGTGATGGTCATGTAACTGCGCGCTAGCTCCTTCATCGTTCGCAGGCCTGTGTTTTCGTGAAAGACGGACCGCAGAAGATTCGAGCGCAGCAATTCGGCAAGCTTGCGCGAATCGATGCGATCGTTCTTGTTTCCTACCTTGAGCAGCGCATTTTTCCGCGGATCACACACCAACACTTGTGCGATGCGGGGCTTGAGCAGGTCATGCAACCAGGCCGCACAGGTGCCTTCCTCGAAGGTCACATGCAAACTGCCGCGCAGACCACTGACGAACTGCAGAATAGTCTCTGCCTTCGTTTCCAGAATGGACTCCATCACCAACTTCCCGGTGGAATCCAATACCGCCGCAGAGATCGTTGCCTGGTGAACATCCAGCCCAATATACTTAGCGTCATTCATGAGGGTGCTCCTTGTAGGTAATGATGCGAACGATCAAAACCTACTCCAAAGGGGCGCCCTTTTATAATGCGTTTACCAGGAGCTAAGCTCGGAAATGTAGCCCTTCCGGCTGGTTTGCCAGTTGCCTTGGCTTTCTTTCCCGGAGCATCCTTGCCTTTTACCTTGATGTCTTTGAGTACAGCGGAGATTTCTTCCGGCGTGCCTTCGAGCTTCACACTTACACCATCAGGCGTCTCAATGTGTGCTTTTGCCATTCCAACTCCCGGTATCGAGAAGATAAGATAGTGCTATAACTATAGCACGCCAGTTATGTAAAGAACGAAGGCTAGTAATAGTTGAAACTGCGGGGCTATTGACCTCGGCCCCTCCCCCTCGCGAGAGACTAATGTCACTTGGCTGGATTGAGGGCCTTTTAGGTATGGGGTTAGAGGAGATTACGATGCGATTTCTACTGATTCCTATCCTTATCATGTCGCTGGTATTGCCAGCGATTGCGCAAGAGCCGCAGCCGACATTCCACCTCACATCCGTCCACAAGGCGCGAGACAACGAGAAGTCGTATCACACCGCTTTCAGCCAACTGTACATTGAGGGCACTGTCGGCAACAAGAAATACACACTTGAGGAGCTAGATGCCTTCGGTGCATACCATTTTGAGGTCGGGCAGGACTATCCCGTCGCCAAGATCAGCAACGACACAGTGAAGCTGCAACTTCCTCCCAAGAAGGGCAGACCAAAAACCACGACTCTGAATTTGATCACGGTCGAGGAAATCCCAACTAAGAATTAAAACCTGCTCGGCTTATGCGGTGGGAACCCCGACACCGCATCAGGATTCCGTCTTCTCATGTTCAGTCGTTTTGCCGATAGAAACGGATGGAGCTATCTCGATCCTGCGGCACAGGACAACGAATCCCTCGGTTGTGGGTTTGATGTCGGTCACCCCGATGCACAGCACGTTGGTCCTACTACCGGGATTCCCCAAGGGGTTCCCGCTTCGCTTCTTGGGCATGACTGGAGGCTATATCAGGCGGTCTGTGGATTTCAAGACTTGACGCCGGATGGGCGTACAGAAACAAAAAACCGGAAGCTCGACGCCTCCGGGGTTTTTTGCAAAAGTGGAAACAGCCAAAGCCGCATGTCCGGGTTGGTGCCTCAGAAGCCAGCCTGCCGAATACTTAATTCGTCGTGGCAAAATGTAGGTAGGGCTTCGAGACATTAACGACGACGTCTTGAATGGGGTCGTCTCGCCCAGCCAACTCGACGTCAATTCTTAAATATGGACAGTCTTGGCTGACGAATGATTCTCGTAATACTCCTTGAGGTCCGCCGCCAACCCTGAACAATCGTCGTGGTGTGCCCTCCGTCCGGAGAACTCTCAGAAGGTCCCATCGCGTCATGCCGGGTTTAATCGTCTCCATTTTCTCAGAGACTTGTTTCAACCAAGCCTCATGGTCTTGCGCGCAGGGCTGCGCGTTCGCCGACTGTGCCGGTCGAAAAGAAGCAGAACCAGTAATAACGATGACGGCAAGCAACAAGAGGACGAAGAGTCGCTGAATCATTGTTTTCCCTCCTTAGGTGGCCAACGCACCAAACTTGGGTTAGTGGTTCCCACTTGCCTAGGATTGTGGACGTCAGTCTTTGAATTGTCACTCAGAAATTGGTCATCACGATTTCAGCCGCCAACGCTTCCTCGGAAACTGACCCATTACCCAAGGACCGCCGTCCGGCTCCAACCACTATGGCTACCAACCACTAATGTTTCCTGTAGTCAGTCGCCATCCGTGCCCGTGCGGACGATCTTGAGCTTCGGGATAAAGTCCGCGTCCGCTACCGCCTTTTTGGTGTTCTCCTGATGCACGTCCGACAAATACATCTGCGTGGTAGAAAGCGAATTGTGACCAAGTGCATACATGAGGGTGTCGAGCAGGCATCCGGCCCGGTAACGCCGCGAGGCTCCGGTCTTGCGGAGCTTGTGGAGTTCGGTGTGGAACGTCGCGCCTGCGCGTTCCGCCAAGTCCTGAATGTCGCGGAGCAAGTGAGTGTTGGGATTGCCTTCCCGGTTCACAAAGAGGAACTCATGCTTGCTGTGCTTCCGGCGTTCGCTGATCGCCGCCGCGAGGCGGGGACTAATCTCGACCGTGCGGGTCTTGTTCTGTTTGCCGTACAGCGTGAGGGTCGTGCCCGTCAAATCCCGGTAGCGGCAGCGGTGAGCCTCGGCGTCACGCGCCATGCTTCC
>Ga0209139_10000785_pt1 | contig 11423 bp, 7 predicted proteins | sample BogFormECP14_OM3_FD_188246 | JGI IMG/M metagenome (GOLD analysis project Ga0209139, IMG submission 188246) | Bog forest soil microbial communities from Calvert Island, British Columbia, Canada - ECP14_OM3 (SPAdes) (version 2) | ecosystem: Environmental > Aquatic > Freshwater > Wetlands > Bog ...
ATGGCCTCGCGGATTACGGGCGCAACGCGGGCCTCGCGTTTCAGCTAGTTGATGATTTGCTCGATTTCACCGCGTCGCCGGAAAAATTAGGCAAGCCAGTCCTGAGCGACTTGAAAGAAGGCAAAGTCACTCTGCCGCTGATTTTCGCGCTGGAAGCGCAGGCGCACGCCGCTGCGTCTGACGGCAATGGCCAGCCGCACGCCAATGGCGACGGTCGCCGCTTGGTGGAAAAAGTTCTGGAAGAGCGCGATTTCCGCACCGTCCGCGCCGAACAGATCGCCAAACTCGTTCGCGAGACAGGCGCTTTGGAACGCGCCACGAAGCTCGCGAAGGAATACGTCTGCCGCTCCAAAGCCAGCCTGGAAGTATTGCCAGACACCGAATACCGCCGCGCGCTGCTGGCCGTCCCCGATTTCATCCTCGAACGCGAAAATTAGCCTTCAAATTTGTAGCGGCCGCCTGCTTTTCAGGCGGGCGTCTTTGACGTTGCGGCTGTTGTTGCCGTTGCCGTTGAATCTGTAGCGGCCGGTTCAGGTTCATCGAACCGGGCAGCAGTTGCCGTTGGTTTTGCCTTCGCAGCCGCGCCCTTCAGTGCGCCATTGCTAGCACTCCACTCAACTCCTAGTAATGAAACCTCCATTTGAATTCAACATAAATTTCCCGCGGATCGTTGAAGTGAAATCCTCCAAACGTAAGGCTGTTATCCAGCAGCACGCGGCGATTCCCTACGTTGAGCGCGGTAAACCCCACGCTGTATTTGTCGCCGAAGGATTTGCCGAGTGAAATGTCAACATTGGTGTGCGCGGGCAAGTAGTTGTTGGGATATGGCGTTCCCGGTTCAGGGTCGCCGTTGGTGAACCCGGACCCGTAATACACGTTCGTCGAAGCAAAGGACTGCCACGGAAGCGTTACGTTGAATCCGACGTTCAACGTGTTGCGTTGGTCGTGATCCACTGGCGACAAGCCCGGCGGTACATACAGCGGGCACGTTATTGAATTCACGGGCGGCGGGCAGATCAAACCCCCGGTGATCGGTCCGCTCGCTTGCGCGATTTGATTTGCGTACGCCAGGTGAAATTGACCTCGGTTCCAGAGACGCGGAGAACGCAGCGTAAGTTCCCAGGTTTGTATCAGGGCGTTAGCCCACGTAATCGGCCAAAACAGGTTCGATTCGCCGATATTGCTGTGATCCAGCCAATTCTGTGCGGTCGTTTGGAAATGATCCGCGTCCAGAGCCCAACCGCGATAGGGAATCGTGACGCCGAATTGATACTCTTGATCCCGTTCGCCCGGCAGCGGCGCAAACGCGACATTCTGGCTGTTCGCCAAATTGAGCAGCGGGCCGGTAGCGGTCAAAAGTGGCGGAGCTTGATAATAGCGGCCCCAAAAAGCGCGAAACACCCAGTTCCACTTCGGGATCTGCACGGCGATTCCGACACGAGGGTCCACCGCATTCTCCACAATGTCCGCAGTGAAGTGCGATTGACGGAATCCCGCGATCAGCGTCAACCACGAGGTTGGCCTGAATTTATCGCTGACAAAAATTTCCTCCAGGCCGCCGGTGATGGCAGCTGTAGAGGGCCCGAAGTTTTGGCAAGGGCTGACACAAGGGTTGAAGACGTTGTTGAAGTATTCGCTCTGATGCTGGCCGAAACCATAGGTTCCAACTTGCACGTCATTCTTCCAGAAATGGGCGTTGAGAGATGCTTGCAGGCCGCCGTAGTTGGAGGTCTGGTTCACGTCGGTGATCACCGGCACATCGTTCGGCGAAGCGTTATAGCTGGCCTGGTTGTAGTGGTAATACGGAGAAACAGTCAGGAGCAGATTCGGATTAAAGGTGTGCACCCAGGAAAAGGCGACGTAGCCGTCGGGCTCGCGTTCACTATCGCGCAGCCCGTAGCTGGGATAAGCCATATTACCGGAGGAGTTGGCGTCCGGATCGTAGGGAATCTGGTAATAATCCTGGCGCAGCGATGCCACGATGCGATATTGATTGCTGGAATTGGGATTGAAAATCAAGGATGTGAATCCGCCGTAACCATTTTCCGCGTCATGAAAAACTTGCCCGACGGGAGTCTGCAGCCCGTAGTTGCTGCGATTGGCGTTTAAGCTCACGTAATACGCGAAGCGCTGCGTATGCCCGCCGAAATTCAGCTGATCGTTGGTTTGGAACCAGTTGCCGAAACTGGTAACCAGTTCACCCTCATTGTTCCGCTCGAACCCGCTGCGGGGGACGATATTGAAGATTCCGTACGTGCGGTCTCCGTAGTCCGCTTCATAGCTGCCTCGTTGCACCTCCAGATAGTCAATGTCCTTCGGGTCAATCACCGGCCCCAGGTTCGTGGCAATGTTCGTGTTGGGGATGGGGACGCCGTCAATCAGCCATTCCACCTGATGTCCACCGCGCATATGCAACATGTCGTGAGTCATGTAGGCAGCGGGAACGTAGTCGGTAATCATGGCCATGCTGTTGCTACGGTCGGCGCCGGGAGTCTCAACAATATCCTTCCGATCGATCAGTGTAGTCGGAGTTACCGAATCCACATTTGCGACATCTGGTGCCTGGCCGACCACCACGGCCGTCTGATTCAGGGACGCAATGGCCAGCTGAAAGTGCAGCACGGGTGATGAGCCGGAGGCGACCGTAAGCGTTTGCTCGGTAGTCTGGAATTTCGCCTGCGTAACGGTGATCTTGTAATCGCCCACCGGCACAGAAGTGAACGAAAACTCGCCGTTATCGTCCGTTTGCGTCGTTTGCGTCCAATCCGAGGTGATCGCCTGCAGTTTTACCGATGCACCAGACAGTGGCCTGTGCTGCGGGTCGTGCACGATTCCTTGAATTTTTCCGAAAATAGTGGCGTGCAGCAGCGGTGCACAAAACAGAAACACAGCGAGACACCAGCAGAAAATGAACTTGCGCACAAAGCCTCCGTCCTGAATTTTTATTTTTCAGCTGTTGCGGACGAGGCTAACTGCGCGGCGGTTGAAAAGGACCAGCAAGGAAACCAGCGGACAAATCACCAACAGGGAACTGCAAATTAGCGAGGCGCGATACTTTTGGGCGATCTAGCGACGTGACGACGGACGTTTGCGCCGGCGGAAACGGCGCCAGCAAACCGTAATCCATCCGCTGTTGCCCGGACCGCATGCTGCACTCCATCATGTGCCCGAGCGCGCCATGATGGCAGTCCATGTCGTCCATCGGACGCTGCTGCGCGGGAGTTCGCGCCGGAGAATGATGATGCCCCCCATGCGGCAAACAGCACATCCCATTGCAATCAGCCATGCCGGAATCATCCGCGCGCGCCAGCAAAGCCAGCGGCGTAGCCAGCAGCGCGACAATCACGAAGATAGCTTGCACCCGGCGCATCGCCAAAAATTCTACCACACCCGCTCCCTGGCAACACATACACGCGCTAGCCATGGTAGGGGCGCTGCTTGTGAATCGCCCTGCAGGGCGATTCATCCTGAGATCCCGCTGTGCGCGATCGAAGGGCTGCGCCCCAGCTTGTCGACCCGTCAACACCGAGACGGTTTTCTGATGCCCATTGATTTGCACCACGAAATACATCGCGGTACGCTGGTCAAAGCGTGCTGCCCTTTAAATTAATCTACGACCACCGCTACGACCTCAACCTCGGCGACCACGTATTCCCGTCGCAGAAATATCGCCTGGTGCACGAGGAGTTACTAAAGCGCGGCATCGCGGACAGCAAAGATTTCCTCTCGCCCGCCCCCGCGTCAGACGAAGACGTCCTGCGCGTGCACCGATCCGACTACGTCCGCAAACTCAAAACCGGCTCGCTCTCCTATGCCGAGCTCCAGCAGCTCGAAGTCCCGTACTCGGAAGAGTTGATCGAAGCCTGCTGGCTCGCCGCAGGCGGCTCGATTCTTGCCGGTCGGCGCGCTCTAATAGACGGCTGGTCCGCGAACATCGGCGGTGGTTTCCACCACGCCTGCCCCGATCACGGCGAAGGCTTCTGCGTGCTTCACGACGTAGCCATCGCTATCCGCCGCCTGCAATTCGACAAAGCGATTGAACGAGCGATGGTAATTGACACCGACGTGCACCACGGCAACGGCACCGCCACAATATTCGCCAAAGACGAGAACGTCTTCACGCTCTCGATTCACCAGCTGCACAATTACCCGTTCATCAAGCCGCCATCCACGATTGACATCAACTTACCAGACGGCGTAGAAGACGAAGGCTATCTGGCAGTCCTCGAAGAACATCTGCAAAAAGCTTTCTCCGCCTTTTCGCCGCAAATTATTTTTTACGTAGCCGGCGCCGATCCGTACCGCGAAGACCAACTAGGCGGCCTCGCTCTAACCATGGAAGGCCTGGCCCGCCGCGACGCCCTCGTAATGAACTACGCCCGCAAGAATAAATCCCCGCTCGTGATCACGCTGGCAGGTGGCTACGCGCGCCGCGTACAGGACACCGTAGCAATCCACCTCGGCACAATCTTGGCGGCCCGTGATGCAGCGGGAAAGAGAGCAGCCGGACGTTAATTCCGCGAACGCTGTGCCTCGGTCAGCGAGGCCAACGTCTCGACGTTGTAGCGGCAGGTCCCGGTTTGCGGGACCGGGCAGCCGTTGGTTTGGTTTCGCGCTCGCCGTTACTTCGCAGCACCCGCCCCGCCAGACCCCACCGCCGCCTGAATCGCGTCGGTAAGGTTCTCCGCAAATCCCTCCGGCGGATATCCGTTAATCCGGTAAGTGATTTTCCCCGCGCGATCCAGAATCATCACGGTCGGCAACGACTCCACCTTCACAAAATCATCCAGCCCATCCGCATAGACCACCGGCACATCCCACTTTTCATGTGCCAAAAATGGCCCCACCAGCGATTCATCTTCATCCGTATTCACAGCGTAAAAAGCGATCGCACTATTTCCTGCATAATTCTTGGCCACCTGCACGAACTGCGGCTCCAGCTCGCGGCAAGGCCCGCACCAGGTGGCCCAAAAACTCAGCACCAGTACTTTTCCCCGATCCGCCGCCAGCGGAACAGCCGCCCCATCCAGCTTGCGCAACACAAACGCGTAAGCATCCTTCGCGTTTTTATTTCCCGCAGCTGGACTTGCCGCGGCCAAAGCCGGAACCGCACCTAGCAAATCGTACTGCGCCAGCACCGCCTCGCCCAGTCCCTGCTCGCTCCCGTGCAGTTGCCGCCACACATTTCCCAGCCGCTTGCGCACTTCGCGCCGGTTCACTTTTCCCACCGGCCCGTCTTCGGGCAGCGCAAACGCCAGCAAATATTCCTGCGCGGCTGCCGCGTAGTCCCGGCGCTTTTCGGCAATCTCGCCAAGTTGTTCCGCCGCCACCGCGTTGGGCCGCACGGAATAGCTCATGCGCAGATCTTTCTCCGCCGCGGCGTCATCGTGCTGCGCTTTTTCAATTTGCCCGCGCAGATTGTAGAGCGCGGCGCGCAATTCGTCGTGGTGCTGCTGCCATTCCGCCAGCGAAACGCGCGCGGGCTTTTCCGTCGCGCTGGATTTATCAATTCGATCCAGCACGCGGCTCACGTAACCGGCGGCGCGCGTCAAGCTGGCTTCATCTCCCAGCTTCTGCAGCAATCCCACCGCCAGCATCATGATTTCTGAATCATCCGGACGCAGCGCGATCAGCTGCTCGGAATATTTCAGCGCGCAAGCGTCGTCCTGCACTTGTTCGCAGGATTCCACCAGCGCCCGAAACACCGCAGCCTTTCTTGGCGCGTCCGGAAAACGCTGCAGATAGCGCTCCAGATTGCGCACCAGCGCTCCGCGATCGTTGCCCGCATCCGCAATCGCTTTTTGCAGCTCCATCTCGGGATCCGCGTCTTTCTTGGAAATAGCGTCACTGGGAGCCTTTGCCGCACCCGCCGGTGACGGAGCATTTTGCGCGCACACCCCCCGCGCTCCAGCGAGAAATATGCCGAGAACGAAAAGCAAACAAAAATCGCGGCGAAAGGCAGTGCGGCTTGCGGGGCGTGGGAATAACAACGAAACCCTCTCAGATTGTTTAATGTCACGGCGCTCGAAACAGGATTCTAACGCGAAAGCAGGCGAGCCAGCGGGGAATTACCTTCATCCATCACTTCAGCGAAACGCTGCCGGAAGATGTCTGTACGTCCACGCGCGCCTTCCCGTCACCCAGTCGCGCGCGCAGTTCGTGTTTTTGCGTGGTCCCTTCCATCATAATCGGAATCGCCGCATCAATGTCCCCAGAGCTGGAATGCGCCATCAATCGAAAACTCGCTGACGGCGAAACTTGCAGCACCACGTCGCCGGAATTCGTGCGAATGTCCCAGTAATTCGAACCCGCGGGATTGCCGTCAATCACCACGTCGCCCGAGCTCGTTCGCAGCCGAATATCCGCGGACGCGCCCCGGATCGTGATATCTCCGCTTCCCGTGCTGGCTTCCAGCGCGTCGCCCGGATTCGTGATTTCCACGTCGCCCGAGCCGCTGTGCAGCCGTACCTGATTCCGCACCTCGTCCAGCGTGATATCGCCCGAGCCGGTGGTGGCTTGCACCTGCCCTCGCACCTGCGAGAACTTGATCTCGCCGCTCCCGGTCATCGCCTGCACGTCTCCGGAAATATTCGATGCCGTAATTCCCCCGGAGCCGGAAACAAAATTAGCGGGGCCCTTGATGCCGTCCACCGTCACATCGCCGGAACCAGTGGCTGCGTGAACCTCCGCGTCGGGGGGTACCACGATCGTGTAGTCAATCGAAACGTTGCTGGTATGCAGGCCCGAACCGCCGATGCGGATCAGGTTGCTCTCCTGCGATAAGGGCGGATTCGATGCCAGTTCCTGCACGCGCTCCTGGCTGTTTTTTTCAGACCACGATTTCACTTCGATCTCGCCGTGCACGCGCACTTCGCCCGGAGCCCCGGCGCTGATATGCGCATCGCCGCTGCCGCTGGTGAGTTCAATGCGCACCGGTCCATTCACCGCAAATGTCTTGTCGAACGTTCCTTCGGCGCTGGATTGCGGCCTGCATCCGGCCAACAGCCCCGCCAAGAGTAAGGCGGCGCAAGCCGTCGCCGAAATCCAACCGTGTCTGTGTGAGCGCGTCATTTTTGTGTTCGTCGTCGGGAGGCTGGCATCTCCGGCACATCGAATGATTCGGCCCGGCCACCCTTCCTATCAGAGATATACGAGGATAAGCAACCAGAAGTTCCCCGCGCGGCAGGTGTTGACTTTGTAGCGGCGCACTTCAGTGCGCCATCGGTCGAACGGCAATCGCCGATGCCAGCCCGAAGAGCGCGGTTACTAAGGCTTAATCTTCAGCAGCGAATTCAGCGAACCCTGCCGGTAACCTTCCAAATCCACAGTCACAAACGAAAACCCCGCACCCTTCACGCCTTCCGCAATCTTTCGCGAAATTTCCGGCTCCAATCCCCGCGCCAACTCCTCCGCAGCAATCTCGATCCTCGCGAGCTCGCCATGCGCGCGCACCCGAAATTGCCGGAACTCCAGCGCGCGTAGCACCGCTTCCGCACGATCGATTTTCTCCAGCAACTCAGGCGTCACCGCAATCCCGTAAGGCACCCTTGAGGAAAGGCACGCCGAAGCAGGACGATCCCACGTAGCCAACCCAGCCTGTTGCGAAAGGTAGCGAATCTCAGCTTTGGAAAGTGTCGCATCGAGCAGCGGCGCCAGCACGTGATGCTCGTGCGCCGCGCGGTGCCCGGGCCGGAAATCGCGCGTGTCATCCGCGTTGATTCCGTATGCAATGGCCGAAAACTTGCGCGAGCGCGCCAGCAAATCCATCTGCTCGAACAGCTCGTCCTTGCAGTGATAACAGCGGTCGGCATTATTGGCCACGTACAAAGGATTTTCCAGCTCGCGAGTTTCGATGAATTCGTGGCGCAAGCCGCGCGCCGCAATAAAAGCCTCGGCCTGCTCGCGATCGTGCCGTGAAAAACTGGCCGAAAGCGCCGTGATCGCCAGCGCGCGTTCTCCCAGCGCTTGCTGCGCCACCCAAGCGAGATACGCCGAATCCGCTCCGCCGGAAAACGCCACCAGCACCGAATCGATCCGCCGCAAATCCGCAAAAAGGTTTTCCTGCTTGGCAAGCGCCTGCGACGCATCCACCGGCGCAGCGGTAGCAGCAACGGCATCGGTAACTATCGGCGATCGTGAAACGCTGGACATAGACGAGCCAGTATAACTGAATTCCGCCTACTGAAAATCCAGCAGCACATCCACTTTAGCGTTCTGCGGATCCAGCTGCAGAAATTTTCCGATCTTGTCGTAGTGCACCGGCAACCCCACAAACGCAGCCTTGATTCCCGTGTTGACGAAATCGTCGTACACGCTCTTGTCAAACACCGCGCCCGGCGCAATATTCCAGGCCTTCTTCAGCCGCCGCTCACCTTCAATCGAAAGGCCGGTGAGCACCAGTTTTCCCATGTGATACTGCGGGCCTTCCGTCACCGCGACGACATACTTCACGCGTTTCGTCTGGTCGTCAAACTGCGGTGCCGGATTCAGAGCCGCGTCCAGAAATCCCAGTTGCGCGTATGCCGCCCGCGCCGTTTCCCAGATGGATTGGATCTTATTGCCGTCCGCGGGGTCGCCCGGCAATAGCGCGGAGAACTTGTTCAGATCCTGCACCGGCACGGAATCGTTGCCCTTCCACTCCACGCCGGCCCACACGTACGAGACGCCAACATTAATCGGCGCCGTGACAATCAACTGCCCGGAAAGTGGATTCGTCGGATTCGCGGCAAAATGCGCCGCAGGCGGCCCGAATTGCACATTTAAATACGCGCGCGTCAAATATGCCGGGCGCACCTGTTCGAACTCAAAAAGTTCCACGCGGCTGCGCGAATACGGCTGGCCGATCAGATCCGGAAGACGTTCCTGTACCAATCGGTCGTTCTGCGCCAGCGGATCGGAGAAGTCAATCTTCTGGATCGTCAAATCCGTGTTCTCCACCCGGAATTGCTGCACGGTTTGATTGTTGAAAGGTTGCGCGACCACTTCGTGTGACACGCGCGCGTGCACGTTGTGTGCGTCCAGCAGTTTTTCGAGCGCGTCGGAGATCGCATCCAGAATCGAGCCTTTCCCCGGCGCGCCGCCATCGAACAAAATGCCCGAACTCTTCACCCCGGCCGATAATTCCTCGTCGCTGAACCACGGAAAGTTATCGTACGTGACCGGCAGCGCCGGCACATCCGAAACCTGGTAGGTGACCTTAACGCCGCCCAAAACTGTCGCAAATTTGTATTGGATATTAGTGAACAGTCCCAGCGCAGCCAGCTTGTCGGCGCCGCCTTGCAACTCCTCGCGGCCCACGGTCGCGCCAACATGCAGCCCAATCGCCGTGGCGATCTGCTCCGAAGTAAATCGCATCGACCCCGCCACCAGCACGGAATCCAGCCGCGCCGTTCCCGGGGGCGAACTTTGCGCATTCCCAAGCAGACGAGATGCAGGCAACGCCGTGAATGCGATTCCGAACAGGAAGCCCACGCAGAGGAACGACGAGAGCTTGTGGAAGACGTGGTGGCGCATCATCCACTAATTCTAGAACACAGAAACCCTAAGGGGAACCCGCGAATTGCGCGCCACAAAGAAAAGTCAGTCGAAAAGTCAGCCGAGAAGTTGCTGAAAACGTGCCGCCATTCCGCTACTCTACCGTGACGGACTTCGCCAAATTGCGCGGCTGGTCCACGTCGCAGCCGCGGCGCACCGCGATGTGATACGCCAGCAGTTGCAGCGGCACAATCTCCAGAATCGGCGCCAGCAGCTCCGGCGCCGCCGGCACTTCCACCACGTGATTGGCAATCTCTCGCGCCTGCCGGTCGCCTTCAGTGATCACCGCGATCACGATTCCGTCGCGCGCCTTTACTTCCTGCATGTTCGATATGGTTTTCTCATAGCGCGTCATCGAACCGGGATCCGATTGGTCGCGCGTCGCGATCACCACCACCGGGAGATCCTCATCAATCAATGCGTTCGGCCCGTGCTTCATCTCTCCCGCCGGATATCCCTCCGCATGAATGTAGGAAATTTCCTTCAGCTTCAGCGCCCCTTCCAGCGCGATGGGGTAATGGATGCCGCGTCCGAGATACAGAAAATCCGTGTGCCGGAAAAAAAGCCGCCCCAGCTCTTCCAGTTCCGCGTCGTGCTGCAATATCGTTTCAATCTTGTGCGGGATGCGCGTCAATTCCTGCATCAACGTTCGCGCAGCCGCCGGCGTCTGCTTGCCGCGCACTTGCGCCAGGTATAGCGCCGTGAGCATCAGCGCGGTTAATTGCCCCGTAAACGCCTTGGTAGACGCGACGCCAATTTCCGGCCCGGCGTGCGTGTAAATTGTCCCGTTGGCCTCGCGCGTCAGCATCGAACCCACCACGTTGCAAATTCCCAGAATCTTTGCGCCTTTCTGCCGCGATTCCCGCTCCGCCGCCAGCGTGTCCGCCGTCTCGCCCGATTGGCTGATGGCGATCACCAGGTGGTGCTTATCCACGATCGGATCGCGATATCGGAATTCACTGCCGTAATCCACTTCCACTGGCAGATGCGCCAGGCGTTCGATCATGAATTTGCCGGCCAGCGCTGCATGCCAGCTCGTTCCGCAGGCGATGATCTTCACGCCTTGAAAATTCCGGAATTCTTCCTCGCTGATGTCCATCTGGTCCAGGAACACCTTGCCGGTCTCCTGCGAAATTCTTCCCAGCAGCGTGTCGCGCACCGCGCGTGGCTGCTCGAAGATCTCTTTCTGCATGAAATGTTTAAAGCCGCCCTTTTCCGCCATGATCGGATCCCAGGTCACGTGCTGCGGCTTTCGTTCGACCGGGTGCCCCTGGAAATCCATCACGCTCACGCCCTGCGGCGTCAGCACTGCCAGCTCGCCATCACCCAGAAAAAACACACTGCGCGTGTGCTGCAGAATTGCCGGAATGTCGCTGGCGACGAAAAATTCCTTTTCACCCAGCCCCACCACAATCGGCGGTCCCAGCCGCGCCGCAACGATCTTCAGCGGATCGCGCGTGGACAAAGCCACCAGCGCGAAAGCCCCGGTCATCACCTTTACAGACTTCAACACTGCCGCTTCCAGCGGTGCGCCGTCGGAAAATTTCTCGATCAAGTGCGCGATGATTTCCGTGTCCGTCTCGGTGAGGAATTTATGCCCTTCGGTTATCAGCTGGTGCTTCAATTCGAGGTAATTCTCAATAATTCCGTTGTGCACAACCACAATCTGGCCGCTGCAGTCGCGATGCGGATGCGCATTCTCTTCCGTCGGACGCCCATGTGTGGCCCAGCGCGTGTGCCCAATCCCGTAAACGCCTTCCAGCGGCGTCGCGCGAATGGATTCTTCCAGATTGTGCAGCTTGCCCGGCGCGCGGCGAATCTCCAGCTTGCCGTCCTTCTGCACCACCGCAATTCCGGCGGAATCATAGCCGCGATATTCCAGGCGCTTC